>JAABUT010000194.1_pt1 | contig 111763 bp, 115 predicted proteins | sample 5559281 | NCBI WGS metagenome assembly JAABUT01 (sample SAMN10711880, study PRJNA513359) | rock metagenome | isolation source: Antarctica rocks | place: Antarctica: Victoria Land, Ricker Hills nord | collected 2016-01-04 | reverse complement strand
GAAAGCATATTTGTTCTGATGCATCATTAATGAGCTTGCACATTATTCTATTTATATATCTCATGTGTTTCAATGTTTTATCAGATGTTGCTTTGTAGATGACTCTCTTAATTTCATGATGTATCAGCAAAACATCATCTTTAATTGAGAGTGAGTACTTGAAGTCTATTGTGTTCAGCATGAAAATCTCTGAAGATGATAAAAAGTGAGTTTGAAACATCATTTTCTCTGCGAAAATCATGTTCTTGCTGTAAAAGATCACTGAATGTAGAATGTTTTCATCGTCATACTGAGACAATACTTCGTCATTCACGTAGTTCAAGAAGTTCATTTTCAGAATAACTTTTCTGATTGAGTCAAAATGCTTCAGAATGAAGACTGTCATCATCTGTTGCTTTAGTTCTTCAAAGATCATCTGACAGATCTCTGTTCATTCAAAGAGATGATCTTTTCAAATCAGCTTTATCATAAGTCAAATGATCTTTGAGAAGTTCTTTATGAATCATCGATAAAAGTTGCAAAAGTCAATGAAGATTTGCACATGAGTCAACGATCGAAGCACTTTTCAGCTTCGAATCACATCTACTTTTCAAGAATTCATTCGCAGATCATTGATGAATATCAGTAGTTCAAGAAACGAGATTTTCTGAATCTTGAATTTGCACTTGTCAATGTTTATCTGCAAGTTGACTTCGCGAAGCTTGTTTAGCACTTCTTTCACATGAGTTCTATGTTCTTTCAAGATCTTACTATAAATGAGAATATCATTCAAGTATGTCTGACAGAACTTGTGCAGACAGTCAAACAATACATTATTGATATAGTGCTGAAAAGACGCAAGTTTATCGATCAATTTGAAGAGCATTACTTTATACTTGTAAACATTGAAGAAAGTAACAAAAGTAGTCAAATTCTCGCTTTTCAAACTCATGCGCAGTTTATTAAACGTGATGATAATGTTGAGCTGAGTCAGATACTTACTGTCTTAAATTCAAGCTAGTACTTCATTTATCAAGAGTATTGAATAATGATCTCTTTTGATCAGAGCATTCAGTTTTCAATAATTCACGCAAAAGCGAAAACTATCATCTTTCTTTTTGACAAATAGTATTGACGAAGCGAAGAAAGCTTTGCTGAGAGTAATGAACTTCTTCTTCAAGTTCTCTTCTAAATACTTCTTGATCTTCTGCAACTTGTGACTCAACATGAGATACAATTGACTTCTAGAAGACTGACTTTCATCTTCTAATTCAATCTTATGATCATATAATTGATGCAAGAACAACTGCGTTGTCTTTTCTCTATCAAAAACATTCAGAAAGTCGTGATAAACTATTGAAAGCTTCTTCTTCAGTTCATTTAATGACATGACAAAGATCATTTCATTCAGTTTCGCGAAATCTTCAACTGAGCTAAGCGCTTTGTTGATTTCACTAATGATCAAGAAAAAGATCTTGATCTTCTTATTCTTGACTAGAGTTTAATATGCAGTGACTTCGATCATGACAATATTGACGAGTCTCTTTGTCTCAGTTGACTGAAATGAGCGAAGTTGATTGAGATCAACTTGAGTGCTTTGCTTTGCTATGAGAGCAGATTCAATGAATTGAGCAGATTCAATGAATTTATTCACTGATTTCTGATTCATGAGTTTCTTCAAGATGATCATTGATGTAACAATCAAGTTCAAGTTCTTTCATTTCATTTCACAGATCTCATTTGATTCAGATTTGTGAAATGCTGATTGACTGCTTGCTTTCAAAATGACAGATTTCAATGTTTGAATCTTCAATGATGATATTAATTGATCATTTGCAGAATCTATCAACATTTGATTTCTTTTCAATCAAAGATTTTCAATGATTATCTTGTGTTGATCTAGACGAATTATCAATAAAAACATCATTTCATTCTTGTGTTTTTGTATCATGATCAATGTATACAGAACGTATATAATCAACTTTCAATCAGAAGTTTCATCATACAATCAAATTAACTTTGATTTTGACAGCGATATTGACTGAATATCAAAGCGTTCACATAGCTCTGACATCAAAGATTCATCAATGAAAGTCATGTCAGTGACTTCAGTATCTATCAGAGCGAAAGATCTGAATATCTTTTCTAGACTACTTAAGATGATATCAACAGTGAATGACTTGAAATTAAATAAATCATCAGACATGCTGATGAAGCAGAATATGAGTATATCACTCTCAGTCACTACTTTGACGAAAGCAAGTCGTTTTTCAAATTCGCTGCGATTTCGTGCATCTGAACTGACTTAAGACAGTTACATGCTTTATGTTTTAACTTCTTGCATTTAAAGCAGAGTTCTTTTTTAAACAACTTCTCTTTAGCAGAATCAACGTTCGATATTCTGAGTTTCTTTCATGCAGAGATTGAAGCTGAAATCGCAGTAGTGATCATCATCAAGATGCTAGCAATAAAGCGAGCGACTTAAGTCGTTGATGTCTTGAGAGCTGATCAAGCATTCAATTTCATCAATCGAACGTTGACTTGCATGCAAATGTCGATGAATTCATTCAAATTCATAGTTCATTCATTGATCATGACTCGCTGAAGATCTGAGCTAATCTTATGCTGAAGATCATTTAGTAAAGTTTTGTTATTGTACTCTAGTTTTGCACTAAGTCTCTGAAATTTCATTCAAAATTCATGAAAGAAGATCTTGTTTTGATACAGCTTCAAGAACTGTCGTTGAGTCATGTGATGTTGATTGAGATCGTTGTACATCTTATTTATGATTGACAGTATCTCTTCTGCTTCAAGAAATGAGTTCATGATCGTGTTTCTCATTCTGAGTGCTATGTGTTTGATTGTCGTTTCACTGACTCGACTTTTCACATATGCAATCTTCATTTCTTCGATAGAAAAATGATTCTTGTTCATCTTCAGCTTGTTTCATATTCAAGACAATTAATTATTCACATTCTGTCTTGAATCTTCAAACAAAGATGAGTCAGATAGCTTGATTAACTTCAAGAATTGATCTTTTGAAATCAAAGTGCTTAGTCAACTTGATATCACTTCTAGATGATGTATAATCACATTCTTTTTCTTCATTTCTTTCTGTAAACGCGTTTGAACAACGTTCAACGTTGTCTGTGTAACTTTCAACTTGATGTTGATAGCTTTCAATTCAACGTTGATCTTGTTGATGTCATTCAACATCTGAATTATGTCATTGTAAATCTTGATTTCAATGTCATGCTGTTGACATATGTACTTGATAAAGACAACGAGATCATCTGCTTCATGAGCGCTTATTCAAGCATTCAATTCAGTGCTGATGCTGATCTTGATTATTTCGTGATTGAAGAGCAACACGTTTGTGTTCTCTTCTTCTGATGCTGTTCAATTCTGTGATAAAAGTGATTCTCTTTCAGCATCTTGAGTTTCGTAGCGAGTCATGCTCACTGATTCTGATTCTAATTCTGTGCTTCTAGTCATTATGTGAGTAGAAAATTGCTGATCGAGATTCAGCTGAAATTTCTGATTTCAGTTCTAGAACAACGCGTTCATGTTCTTCTGTTCTTCTGTTCTAACAACAAGCTCAGTAAAGAGTCAGTTTAAAGCAACGCGTTCATGTTCTTCTGTTTCGTTCTAGAAATTTCTTGGTTTCTAATGAGTCTTCTGAGCTCAATTTTCTGATTTCGATTCTGATTCAAGTTTGAATGATGTAGCTTGTTTTTATATTGTCTACACGTCGATAGCAAGATTAATGAGCTTTGAACTAATGTTATGAGTCTGCATAAAGCGAATCATATGAGTGTATTTTAACTAGAAGTTCAAAGCTGAAGAAGAAAGAAGATGCAACACGTCGTGAGTTTTACTCACGAAGATACGCTAGGTCGCTAGCGTGTCAACATCAGCTCTATACTAGTCTATGATAGTCTGACATGATCTATGTTAGGCTAACTCGAAGTGCACGATCGCAACAGATAAATGATAAAAGTCAAGAAAAAACGCGTTAATCATTTCTTTTGTGTGAATAGTGACTCAGATGAGACGTTGCTTAAGCAGAGTCAAAAATGATAAATCAGAAAATGAGATAAATTCATGATGATTGAAAGCATTCAAAGAGTCTTCTTTTTGCAGAGTCAACAACAGTTACAAATAACTTTATAATGAAACAATCTTTTTTACAAATACTGCAGTACAACATCAGAAAATCATTGAAAATTCAAAAATCATTTTTAATCAACAGAAAAATTCGTGATTTTGACATCATAGTCATACAAAAGCAGAGTTGCAACATTAATGATATTCAATCATTTAACTCAGCTCACAACTTTTTTTATCTAGTAAAAAACACGTCATCACAGTCAAGAATATGCATATATGTGAACAAATGCTTAAAACTCAATCAATGAATGATAGAAACAGTTGAGTTAAACATTTGTTTAATCAGAATATTAATTTATAACACAGATGATAAAATGCAAATGTTGCAACTTATAAACATCTACAACTTATGTTCATTATTCTTTACATTTACAGAGAAATCTTTAATCATTTCTCGCTTGAGTGAACTACTCAAAAATGATTGCAAACAACTGATCATAAAAGATTTCAATCTACATCATTCTCACTGAGAGAAATGAAGATGCTTCACTTAACATGCAGCAATCAACAATTTACTTGACATCATTATTAATGTTAAGCTGAAATTATTGCTGAAATCAGACATTATTACTTGCAAGACTTACAATCAGTTTATAACTATTGATTTAATCTTTAGCAGCAAGAAAATACAGTTCATGATATATAAATGCAAGATATACATCAATTTGCATTAAGAATTGAATCATCTTTTGATTGTTATAAAACTTTGTCTATAAACAACTTCAGTATAGTTTTCAACTTGATGATTATAAAAGAAAATGAATACAGAAGCATTGAATGCGTATTTGCATATGCATCTTTTGTCAAATCGTTCTTTGAACAGCAAGATGATGATGAATGAAAGAATGTGCAAAGTTATCAAGATGTTACAGAAAATCATTGAGAAATTTATCTTCTTGACAAAGTCATCAAGTTGAGCAAAGAACTTCTGAAATTCAAACTGTTCAAAGATAGTAATAAAATCAAGATGACTGCAAATCATATGAAAAACATAGAATACATTAGATACGTGAAATGAATATTTGAAACACAATGATCATAAAAACAAGATCATTCAACAAGCAAAGTGTGTACATTTCAGATCACAAATGCATAAATTGAGTGATGCACTTAAGTTGATATGATGCTTTGTAAAATGAGTCAGAATCGAAAGTCAGCTATTTAAAAAACTTTCTCAGTTTTCATCATTGAAGTGAAGTGACATTGATCAAATGACAACAACATTTGAGAAAAAAATCGAGATATTGCAAGAAAAATTCTTTCTTTCATTTTCTCAAACAGATATCAATAACATTGCAGACTCATTTATATTCTTGACAATGTTATTTGATTTACACATTTCAGAAAATAAAGTGAGACAGATAATCAAAAAAGTAAAAGCAGATAAAGCATCAGATATTTTAGACATTTCAAACAGAGCATTGCAAACAAATTTTGCAAAATTGACTTTGATATTAATGAGTTTATTCAATGCATGTGTAATACACAAATATCATTCAAAGCAGTTTAAAAAGACTCAAATGATAGTATTATGCAAATTAAAGAAGAGTAATTATATTAATTCAAAAACATATTGACTTATTGCTTTACTTAATATCATGAGAAAAGCTTTGAAGTTGATCATGATTAAAAGATTGAGCAATATAATTGAGACTCATCACATGCTATCTGATGCTCAAATGAAAGTAAGATGCAAATAATTCATGATTTTGACATTAAATCTACTAGTAGATCAGATTCACATGATATGAAACTGCAAAATTAAATATGTAGCATTCATGCTAAGTTTAAATATCATTAAAGTGTTTAATCAAGTCTTGTACATCAGACTTCTGCATACTCTGAAAATGAAAAGAATTTCAAACTACATAATTGAATGAACATGCAGCTTTCTTGAGAATCAAGAAACATTACTGAGATTCAATGAGCAAATGAGTGACATGTGTAAGATAAACATAAACATATCACAAAAATCTTTCATTTCATTGATTTTCTTTTTATTCTTTAACATAAGTCTGATTAAGAAGTGCAAAGTATTGAGAATTAAAATTGAAGTACTTAACTTCATAAATGACATTAACATTTTAACATACAATAAATTCATTGAAGAAATTTGCAAAACACTGAGTAAAATGCATGACATTTATGTGAAATAAACTTGCACTCATGACGCAACATTTGCATCAGAAAAGTATAAATTTACGCACTTCATCAGAAAATCAAAAAGATTTAACATGATGATTAACATATAAATAAAAAGCTCAGTTATTAAGTTGAAATCAGATGTGCAAGTTTTAAGAGTACAACTGAACATGAAATTGCAATGAGACGTGCATCTTCGTCAAATCAAAGTGAATCACATCATATGAATGTTAGCACTTAGTTGATTCAAGATTTTTACATGAGAAATAATCTTCACAAAAGCAAGATAAATATACTCAGCAGTAGTAAGATCAGAAATTGCATTCAAAGCATCAGTTTGATATCAGTGAGAAAAAGAAAGAGAACTGTCAAATAAAGAATGTAAACTTGAAAAATTATAAAATCAGACTCTGCATCATGTTGCAAAAACATTCAAAAGAATAAGCATCAAGACTTTGAAAGCAGAAATGTACATAAGCTCACTGCATGTTCATTTAAACATGCTGCAAGACAAGATCATGTTACACAGTTGAATTAATGATCATACACAGAAAATTAAACAAGCATGCAAATTGATATGCACTCATCTGATGAGTATTAATCACATCATCTTTCGCTTTTTTATCATCAAGAAAGTGATGCTTCTGAACAAATTAATTCAAGAAGATGTGAAAATACAGTTGAAATGCAAGTGATTAACTTTCGCTGCAATAATTTTAACTAGTGACAGCATCACAATAGTGTAATATCACAGAAGTCAGTGAAAGCAATGATGAGAAAAATATAGAAAATGCATTGCAGATATTTACATCATCTCGACACAAATATTACATTTGTTTAACAAGATGATAAAGATGCAAAATGATCTTCAGAAAATTAAAAGCATTCTCATCACTTATATCAGAATTGAATGCATAGATTTGAATGTTTATCTGTATTTTAAAAATGTTTCAGATGTAGATAGCACATGATGTAATTATGATTGAAATCATCAGATGATGAAACATGTACTTATGCATTGCTTGAATTAATTGCATTTGCAATCAAGAATGTTACAAGACGTTGACTTTTTAAACTATCAAATAATCATCACTATCATGAAGAATCTCAGAGCAGCTGTAAGAATAATGATGAAAACGAAGCTTTGAAAATAATTTAAAGTGATTAAGTCATTCATTATTTAATGTGCAATCAACGTGAACTAATTTGATACATAGTCTCATAATGATAGTTTCAACTGCGTGAAGCAATTGTATAAACAGCGAGTGATTTTCTATTTCAGAGAGTTTTGTTTACTTAATATAAATAGCATAAAGTTTCTCATGAGTCAGCTTAATCAATGTCACAAAAGTGTATGAATTTATTATTATTATGATTTGATTTTACGCATATTCACTGTTTAAATACAAATAATTTCACTGTATTCTTAATGCATTCAATCAAATAAATAACTTTTATTTTTAAACTTGTGATTTTTTGCATCTTGACTATCATTTTGTCTTTCATCTTTTGCAAATGCTTCTCAAAGTCTTTTCAGTTGACTTTTTGCAAATTGTATGATGCATTCAATGAATTTTCAACCAACTTTACTTTTTTCATAACTATTGTAAATAAAATTACTTCATGATTAAATTCTGCATTTACATTCTCATTTATATGTCAATTCTTAATGTGATTATGCATATTCTTTGATGTGAATACTAAATCAAGTATTGAGCTTGACTGACTTAAATAGCTGTAATATATGTTTATATCAGAAGTGTTAATTAGCTTGCACTTATGTAAATTTACTCACTTTATTAATGCTTTCATTTTAATAAAGTTTGAAATTTTTGCGTTTCATCAGCTATGATGTGCATTAAAGTCTTCAACAATAATAACTTTTTGCTCAGAATTTAGCTTAATTTTTGCTAATTCTCGCTCAATCATGTATAATTGCTTGTTATCTGCATTTTGTGATTTTTCGTTGTAAATATTGAACAATAAAATTTCTCTTTGAATTTTATTGTTTACTATTAATATTGCTTGCATATCTTCGCTATTGACTATGTTTGATCTTGATGTGCATGTAAATTTCTTTGTGTTTTTTGTAATAAATATTAATATTTTGACACAAGTATTCTGAACATTTGATTTAATGCAGATAAATGATGAATGTGAAATTGTTATATTTTCGTCTTTCATTCATGATTCTTGTAGTATAACAATATCTGTCTTGTTTTTCACAAATTTCATGCATGCATGCATAATTTACGTTGATCTTGCACAATTGTGCTGTAGAATTCAAATATTCAACGTGTTTGCAAAGCTTTTGTCATTTGCATTATTTTGTGACATTTCAAATGCATTACTTATTACAATTTCGTGACTAAATGATCTTTTTGTAAGTTAATAAATTGAGCTGTCTGATATGTTTTGCACATTACGCTGTTTGCGAAGTGTGCATTTTGACAGTTGCAGCATCTAGAAATCATGTGATTGCATGATTGTTTATCTTTGCACGTAGATAATTAACATTTATGCTCTCATGTCAGATGATTTCATTCACAAAACAAGCATCTTGATGATTTATTGCACTTGTTTTGCAAATGTTTGAATGTTTGACATTTCTGACATTGATCACTTGATTGATAATTTCAATATTTGATCATTTGATATGTTGATCTCGTTGTTAGAACTCATTTTTTCAAATGTTTTTATGCTTTGACTTTGATTTTGAATGTCAATATCATTGAAGCATGATTCTTTCTTACTTTATTTTCATCTTTTGATAATCATATTGAGTTGATTATCAGCTTCAATTCAAAGTTGTACTTTTCTAGCTTAATTCTCAGATATTTCATTTTGATCTTCATGTTAAAAATATTGATTTTCAGACTGTGTATCACTATCTTGTATCATTTTTCATTCTTCTTGATACTTTTGACTTTAAATATATGCTTTTATATATCTCTTTGCTTCAGTAGAGCTTTCGCGATGTATTTCTCTGAAATCATTAAAGCAATATTGTTATCTCTTTATGTTTTAGTCATTGTAACGACTTTTATGTCAGACTTTGCCTTCTTCAGTGCGTTGTTCACTGCATTGCGCATTTTCATCATTTGTAAGATTCAGTTCTTATTTTTTGAAGTGACTATCAATCTTCTTTCACGATATGATATCTCTTGTGACTTTGACGAGAGTTTTTTGATAATCAGGTTTCATTCATCTGCATTTGCATTTGCATTTATGTTTGCATTTGCATTTGCGCTTGTGACTTGAGCTGCTTTTTGCACATATGTGAGTTTCTGTGTTGATTTTTGCGAATTTTGCATGATCTGCAACGTTTGCAAAATCTGTGTCTTCTGCAAGATTTGCGAATTCTTTATCATTTGCTTTGCGTTGATTTTCTTTTTAATGTTTTCAACATTTTGTTGAATCAATTGTAGAATGATCTTCAGTTTGTTGTTTGTTTAACGTTGAAGTTGATCAATTTGCTTCTGAATTGAGTTTTCTATGCTTTCATTGCATGCTCTTTGAATGTAGATTAAGCTATGACTTTGTTTTAGCTGATTGACTGCAAATTCAATTCTTTCGCGCAGTCTCTTTATCTGCATCTTTTTAGAGATGACATCGTGACACTTGCTAGTACTAACTTCGATGCTAGCTTCTTTTTGCGAACTTTTCATCGCTTTTCGCTTTTTCATTTCTTTGAATTTCACAATCGCTCATGTTTGCTCTTTTTGCTGCAAATTTGCGTTTCATAGATTGATTGTATTCTTGTCGTTGTGCGCATTTGCATGTGAATTTAGCATTAATGCATCAAGTGAACTGAACATGTATTGCATTTTTCTATTTGCTGATGTGAGCGATTTTTGTTGACTGCAAAATAGATTGATAATGTCATTTTGCAGTTGTTTGCTTGTTGATGAACTCATGCTAAGTTCATTTCATAAATTTGTTTCAATCTTTAACGTTGATTTTTTAATTTTTATCGTTGACGTTTTGAGTTCTGACTCTGAGCTATTGCTTCTGCTGAGTTTCGCGTTACTATTTGCAAAACGGGGCGAGAAAGAGCGCATAAAGCGACTCTTTATATTTCTTTTCATAGAGAGTTTTTCCGAGTTTTGAACTTCGAACTTCTAGAAAATTCACTTAACATCACTTAAATATCTCTTTAATCTTTTATTCAAAGCGTTTCATGTAGACAGTAACTTTAGTGTAGAGATTTCTTAATTTCTATCTTGAAATCTGCAATAAATCGTCTTCTATTATTAACTTATGTCAGATGAAAATGATATAAATTTAGTCTGCAAGAATCTAGATTACTCTTTTTAATAGAAAATGCTTGATGCAATTGCTTTATATCTCATGTATTGAAGTAGTCATGTTATCTCGCTCAGAATAGTAACAACTGATCTCAACTTATTGTCTTGCATATCAAGAAAAGGTAAAACAGATAGTAATTTGATAAGAAATGCTGTACTTCTCTGAAACAACGTTGTTCTCTGTGCAATCTTCAAGTGCAAAAGAATTTGATTTCGATTTTTGCATCAGTACACAGTCTTCTGTGCTGTTCTAAAGTCAATTGATGACTTGTTCTTTTTGTATGAGTTTGCTTTTCGATTTGTCAATCAAATTACTGTCTGAATTGATGATTCTTTCTTCTGCATTAATGAACTCTCGTTTCGCCGTCGATTTTGGCCTGCGTAAGCGCGAAAAATTTCGATTTTCGATTTTTGACTTGCGATGCAGTCATCTGTGAAGTTATTAAGTCAAATGAGAGCTTGTTTTGATCGTACGATTATGCTCTATAACTTGTTGATCGATTTGATATATCATATGCTTTGATAAATCACTGTCATCGAAAGTTCGTTGAATGAACACTGCTTGTTGATGAATTCATGCTAAGTTCATTTCATAAATCTGTTTCAATCTTTAACGTTGACTTTTTGATTTCTATCATTGATGTTTTGAATTCTGACACTAAGCTATTACTTCTGCTAAGTTTCATGTTACTATTCGCGAAACTGAGTGAGAAAAAGCGCATAAAGCGACTCTTTATATTTCTTTTCATAAAAAGTTTTTTTGAGTTTTAAACTTTGAACTTCTAAACAATTCACTTGACATCACTTAAATATCTCTTTAATCTCTTATTCAGAGCGTTTCATGTAAACAGTAACTTTAATTTAGAGATTTCTTAATCTCTATCTTGAAATCTGCAATAAATTGCTCTTTATTATTAACTTATGTCAGATAAAAATGATATAAATTTAGTCTTCAAAAGTTTAAATTACTCTTTTTGATAGAAAATGCTTAACGCAATTGCTTTATATCTCATGTAAAAATCAGTTATAGACGCAGTATTAAATTTAGTACATGATGTGCAAATGATGAAAAGTTGAGAAAACATGCTTTTCTGTTTACTTTTAAATGTTAAAGAAGTCTTTGATCATGTTGCATTGAAACAGCTGATCAAAATATTGTAATTGTAATTGTAATTGTAATTCATACACTCTTGTGACATTGATTTAGACTCAACTCATGAGAAACTCTATGCTATTTATATTGAGTGAACAAAACTTTCTGAGAAAGAAAATCACTCGTCGTTTATACAACTGTTTCACGCAGTCAAAACAATAAGATTGACACTGTGTTATCAAGTAATAAATCTATAGCTTTTATTCAGCGTATGACGCTCAAGTAAACTCTTAATGAGTGTCTGTATTATTCATTTATGACGCATCGTCTTTGCTCTGCTCTTCATTGATGATATTTTATACAATAATGTCTCAATTCAATTTTCAATTCAAAGATGAAAGATGTTTTCTTTGCACTTGTGATGCTCATAATTGTAGTGTACATAAAGCTGTGTTTTCTTACTCAATGATTATCATTCATTATGTGAAGAAATATGTGATGAAAGAAAGATGCACATGATGAGAAAATAAAGTGTGATTGTATTAAGTAACTCTTTTCTTCTCTTGATTTGACTTATGTCATGTAAACGTTGAATGAATTATTAATATAAACATGCAATTACAATCGTTTAATGTTTGACTTTAATCAATGAAAGAGAATGCATTCTGATTGTTTTCTTGAGCTTTCGATTTTTCACGTAAATAGATGTATGACTTGACATTAAGTAAAGAAGATGAGTTCAAGCTCTCTCAGTATATCAGTATGATCAACAAGTTACTACTTCTTTGAACACTGTAATCATGACTCTCAGACTAAGAATGATTATTCTATTTGATATCTTTTCATTAATTACTCAATGATACTATTGATGTGATGAAGATATTTCAGTATATTGATGCAGTCAATGAGTTGCAAATTCTTCAATCACTTGTAGTCATGACTTTCATACTGAAATCAACTTTTTCACTAAATATCTTTTCATCTCTTACTGACATTGACATGTCATTAATCTTCTTCGTAGATCGATTGTGACTGTTAGAGAAAGTGTTGTTGCATAAGTGAAAACTCTGCATGATGACTTTTCTAATCATGCAACATTCTAACATTGTTCAAACTGCGTTGAATTAAGATTTCTTAACTCTTTTAACTTTTATTCAAAGAATAGAATCAAAAGATTTGTAGTCAACATCATGTACAGATGAATTTCGTTGTTGATCTGATCAAAATATTAATTAAATTGAAAATATTAATCAATTTAATTAATTAAGTAAAATGTTTCTTACAAAATTGAATTATTGACTTAGCATTTGATGATGAATGTCAGAAATCAAAGAAAATAAGTACAGAAATATCATAAGACTCATTTATCTCACTCATTTTATTTCTAATTTATATTCAATACTTGTTTTCAAAGATTCACGCAAAGTTTGAAAATTTACAGTCATTCAGCTATATTGATGATGTGATGCTATACATTGAGAAAAGAAATATTGACAAGAATGTGAAAATGTTGAAAAACGCAGCAAAAATTGCTTTCATATGAGTTGAGAACAATGCAATGCAATTCAATGACTTGAAATCTGAATTAATACACTTTGAAAGTCATAAAATAATATTCAATCAAATGATTATTCTACTCAATAACATGATCATAAAATCAAAGACATGCATATAATGACTAAAAGTCTGACTGAATTGAAAGCTCAACTTCAAAGTTCATGTGCAAATGAAAATCGCAATAGTCACAAGAACGTTACACTCATTGTTTAAATTAATGAATAGTGAGTGAAAACTAAATGTTAAATCAGAAAAGCAGTTATATCTGACATATGTCACGTCTATTAGTGATTATGACGTCGAAATATGATGAAATAATCAAAAAAGCTACTTAGTCAAATTTCGCAAACTGCAAAATGCTGCATTATGAAAAATTCTGAGTGTGTTTCAAACATCATCAATAAATGCTATGCAAATAAAAGTTGAAATCTCATCAATAAAGATGCAATTAAATTAAAAGTGTAAGAACTATGCAATTTAAATAGTTAAGTTATTGAAAAAACACTTTATCAGAAAAAGAATGTTTATTTTATACTCATTTTAATACTTTATTAAATTGAATTTAAATCTGAATGCATCAAAATATCTGAACTGAAACAAAATGAACACAAATTTATCTTAAAAAGTCAAGAAGTGCAAAGACAGACTTATGCAAATATATTGAATATTGAACAAAGTGCAAAAAACATTGAATTCAATAAAAGAAATTGAAATTTCTCACTTCAAGTGACAAGAAATCATAAGATCAGAAAATTAAATATTTGACAAAGATGCAAATTGAATTTGCAAGAGAAAAAACATGTGAAATGATAAATACACACTATAGAGAACTGAAAACAATAGTCAAAAAGATGAAAAACATAGTGATGTATATCAATGCATTGCAAACTTGAAAAAAGATAGCAAAGCTCAAAATCAAAATCAAAATCATGATGATATTCATGCATGAGTTTGTTAAATGCAGCAAGATGATAAGCGTGATTGATGAAATAATCATAACGAAAGCGAAATTGCAAGTTATTAATAATACAAACATGATATGCAGCAAAGAAGCATCTGAAGACTGTGAAATTTAAGTGTATATAAACAGTTAAATGATGCTGCAAAGATTAAAAGCAAAGAGCAATGTTAACTTGAAGTTATTCAATAACATATGATAAAATTTAATCAATCTACAACAAAATTGATGTTATATTTGCATACAGTAAGTATTAAGTTGCAAAAACATGATTGAAAACAAAGCAGTAAATCAATTGATCAAAGACATGACATGAAAAAAATTGACAATCAACATCAGAATAAGAATAATCATGAGCTTTAATGATATTGAGACGCTGCATGATGATGAAGCGCTGTGCGTTGATCATATGCAGAGTTTTCATGATTGCACAGACTTTGATAATCTTAATGCACATGCTACAAGCAATCTGCACACAGATGAGAAAGTCAAATAAAACACAGAACTACGAGAAAAATTATTTATGAAAATCATTCAATTCAGTATCTTATCATCATGATGACAAGAACTAAGATAGAACACTTTTATGTTTGATCTGTTAAGAATGATTAGCAGAAAGAACATAAATCACGAACATTCTTTAAATTTACATGCTAACTATGTATAAATCTTGTTAAGACTGCGTGTCTGTTACTATAACATAAGCAACTCATGAGACTCATTAAGTTCAACATGAGCAAACTCAAGAGTCTCATTAATATCATTCATTGACAAAATCATAAGGCGAAAAAAGTTGATATTAGCTGATTTTTATCAACTTTTCCTGAGTTAACTGTTAATCTCATATGTCAACTAATGATTGAAATTAGCTGACTCTCTCAATTATTAACTGATTATTAGCTGTCACTTAGCTGACTTAGCTGTGTGCTCAGTTAATATTGATTTTATCTCTTTTGTCAACTTCTTTAACATTTGCGCATTTTGTTTATTAGTAATCAAATATTAAATTAATGATTGAATAATTATTATGTTCATATAATTGATTAATTAATGATTAATTTGACTAACTAAATAATAGTTATTTACACAGTTTAATATATGCGCTGGGAAAGTTAATGAAAAAGTTAATGAAAAAGTCAATGAGAAAGTTAATGAGTAAACTAATGAGATAGAAAGTCATGTAGCATGTTTAATAAAGAGTCATGTAAAATGTTTGATAAAGTTATATTTAATGCTTGATAGAAAACAAATTTGATTGTTAATTGCAAAGCAATTCAAAGCTTGATAAAAAGTCATGTAAAAAGTTATGTAAAGAGTCATGTAAAGAATCATGTAAAAAATCATGAAAAAGTCATGAACAATGTATGATAGAATCATGTTTAATGCTTGATAGAGAACAAATTTGATTCTTGAATGATGAGTAAAGTGATGAGTAGAATGATGAGTAAAATAATGAGTAGAATGATCAGTAAAGTGATCAGTAAAATGATCAGTAAAGTGATCAGTAAAGTGATCAGTAAAATGATCAGTAGAATGATCAGTAGAATGATCAGTAAAGTGATCAGTAAAGTGATCAGTAAATAGCTTAGTAGAGTAATCAGTAAATAGCTCAGTAGAAAAATCAGTAGAAAGCTTGATTGAAAGATCAATAGAAAGCTCAATCAATAACTCAGTAAATAGCTCAGTCAATGACTTGATAAATAACTCAGTAAATAGCTCAGTAGAAAGATTGATAGAAAGATAGATCAAAAGCTTAGTAGAAAGCTCAGTCAATAACTCAGTAAATAACTCAGTAAATGACTTGATAAATAGCTCAGTAAATAGCTCAGTAGAAAGATTGATAGAAAGATTGATTGAAAGCTCAGTAAAAAGCTCAGTCAATAACTCAGTAAATAGCTCAGTAAAAAGCTCAGTAGAAAGCATTGTTTGAAGTACTGTTTGATGTATTTTATGCTTTCAATCAACGCATTAAATAAAGTGTTTAATAGAAAATTTGATAAAGTGTTTGATATAAAGATTGATAAAATGAGTAAATGAAGTGAGTAAGTAAGTGAGTAAGTGAGTGAGTAAATGAGTGAGTAAATAAGCGAGTAAATGAAGTAAGTAGATGAGTGAGTAGAATGATGAGCATGTAAAATGATGAGTAGAATGATGAGTATGTAAAGTAACAAGTAAAGTGATGAGTATGTAAAGTGATGAGTAGAATGATAAGCATGTAAAGTGATAAGTAAAATAATAAGTATGTAAAGTGATAAGTAAATGAGCGAGTAAATGAGCGAGTAAATGAGCAAGTAAATGAGCGAGTAAATGAGTGAGTAAATAAAGTGAGTAAATGAGCGAGTAGAATGATGAGCATGTAGAATGATGAGTAGAATGATGAGTATGTAAAATAATGAGTAAAATAATGAGTATGTAGAATGATGAGTAGAGTGATGAGTATATAAAGTGACAAGTAGAATGATGAGTATGTAGAATGATGAGTAGATGAGCGAGTAAATGAGTGAGTAAATGAGCGAGTAAATGAGCGAGTAAATGAGCGAGTAAATGAGCGAGTAAATGAGCGAGTAAATGAGCGAGTAAATGAAGCAAGTAAATGAGTGAGTAGATGAAGTGAGTAAATGAGCAAGTAGAATGATGAGCATGTAGAATGATGAGTAGAATGATGAGCATGTAAAATGATGAGTAAAGTGATGAGTATGTAAAGTGATGAGTAAAGTAATGAGAATGTAGAATAACAAGTAAAGTGATGAGTATGTAGAATGATGAGTAAATGAGCGAGTAAATGAGCGAGTAGAATGATGAGTATGTAAAGTGATGAGTAAATGAGTGAGTAAATGAGCGAGTAAATGAGTGAGTAAAGTGATGAGCATGTAGATAAATATTTTAGCTGAATTAGTTGAATTAACTAAGTTAGTTGAATTTAGCTGAAATTTAACTGATTAGTCAGTTGTTAGCTGATTATTAGCTGAATCAAGTCGACTTTTTCAGATTCTGTCATCAAGCAAAAAGTTAGCTGTCAAACATTTTGTCAATGTTTAACAGACGTTCAAACATAGACATTTTATACATAATACATGAGCAATACACTGATGAGAAAACTTTATTAAAAGAAGAGAAACACAAGCGAATTAGTAAAGAATGATCAAACTAAGCTGTCTGATTAAAAGTGTAGCATATGAACATCTTTGCAAGACATGATTAATCTGCATGAGAAAAATCTTTACAAATAACATGAAACAGATAAATCACACGTCTTACAAGCGAAGTGAGCATCTGCAAGACGTGATATACAATGATGATGATTGTTGATTTTAAGAATCTCATTTCTTCATTGAGTTTTAACTCTTGAATGTCTTGATAATAAAGTCAACTTCTAGTCAAAAACATCATCTGTATAACTTAAGAAAACAGTAGCATATATCAATGTAATTAAAGAAGAAATTAACTATGATATGCATGCATATTACAGATAAAACATCTGCAACTCATGCTTAAGAAGTAAACTGTTGAAATCTAAGCAGTGAAAGATCTTGTTTATCTTGAACTGTGAATCTGCTGCAAGAAACTATTTCTCGCTAAGAAGAAAATCAGCATAGAGATCATGTCTTATGTATGTTGCATGCAACGTATGCAACATATTTTTAATAAATGATGAAAAAACAATTAAAACTGCTGATATTTTGAGTTAAAACAAAAAGCAGCAAGAAAACATTGAAGAAAAACAATTTTTGAATCAAAGAGATATCATTGAATGCATGTTTATGCAAGATCAGTTTTAAAGTAGTGATATATAAGATTAGAATTGAAGAAATGTTTAAAAACATGAAGAAGAAAGAGATAAAAACACTCATCAAGATCAATAAAACATACATTCAAAAATGATGATTAAGAAGATTAAATGACTCACAAAGAAGAGTGAGCAGAAAAGATATGTTTTGCTGATAATATGTATAGTCAGCGCTGAGATGATGAACAAGCTGATTAATAAGAAAGTATGTCATGAGATTAATATAAAGATCACACAGTTCTACAACTTAAGCTGCAGAGTGCATCAATGTCTAAAGTATCAAGAATACAATCACAAGATGTATGAATGCAAAAACAAGCAGAAATGCGTTTACTGCATACTGAATCATTGCTTAAAGCACTGTTTTTAAAAACAGACTTAAAACATATGAAAATGTGAAGCATGTTGAGACATACACAGAATCTTTGACTCTTAATGTCATAAACGACAAGCTGAAAAAGAAAGAATAAAAAGAGTCACAAAGCACAAATCTTTATATCATGTTGTACAAAAGCAGAAAGAACTCAAGACAGCAATGTTAAAAACATTCACAAAAACATTTATTAATCTGAAATTGTTGATGAACAACGACTTGAAGAGAAAGCAGAAGTGCTCAATGAATAAAAGTCATTTATTCAGCGCAGTAATCATATCAGAAAACACTATACTGAATCACTTAATCAAGAAGTCAAGATTAAATGAATTAAAGTTAACATCAGTCACATTGTTATCAATGTCATCTTTTATTAAGAATTTTGCAAGCGAAGCAAGCACTTTGCAAACACTTAAGAGAACATTAAACAGTCTGAAATGTGAACTTTAATGTTTCAGCAAAAGAAGCTTTAAATACTACAGTACAATGTTCACAAGTTCAGAAACAAAATGATGATAGCACTACTACATGAGAAAAAGATAAAGAACTATAACATTCTGATTCTTCAAGAATTCTGATGATTTGATGACATTTTCAGAGCATACTGCTTAGCAATTGTTAACTTCATGCTGAAAAATAATGAAGATAAAATCTATTTCTACATAAACAAAAGAATTGACAGCAACATCTGACATTTAACATGACACTTCAAAGATATAAACACAATTATGCTATAAACATTAATAAATGATGCACAGATGACTCAGAAAGTTATACACATTCATGAAGCATACAATTCATCATTCATGAAAAAGAAAATCTTTCAAACATTGAAAAAATGTTGCACATGTCAAAAGAAAGCATTCTTGTAAAAGATTTCAATCTGCATCACTTCATATGAGAAGAATCATTTTATTCAAAACAACATTTATTGTTAAATGAGTTAATTAAAATGATTACAAACATTAATGCATTGCTAGCATTATTTTAAGACACAATTATGAAAGATTATTAAGAATCTCAAATGACAATAAATTTGATCTTCATAACAAATGACATTATGAATTGATTAATACAATGCAAAATCAATGAAGAAATGAAAAATTTCTCAAATCATTTATTAATACAGACAATTATAGATTTCAGAGTTTGTAAAGAGTCAGCGCGAAAATCGCGTTGCAACTGAAAAACAATGAATGAAAAGAAGTTTATTAATATTTTAAAAGAACAAATGTTGAAATCACTGTTGAATCATGAGATGAAGCATTAATGCATAAATGAGTACATCAAGCAATTGCTAAATGTATTGAAGAAAATCATTGAGATTTTCACTTTCTGAGCAAGATCACATGAAATGATTAAAGCAGAATGAACAAAAAAGTGTATGAAGATTGTCAAGAGTATGCAATGAATGAGAAGAAGTTGTTGAATCATTAATGACTGAACAGAGTACATTCAAGCATGTGATAAAAAGAGCAAGATCATCAGAAAACAGAAATGTAATGAATATCAAGAGATCATGCAGAACGTTGAACAATTCTCAAGAAAACTGTTCAAAACTGCGAAATGAGCAAGAAATGCAATTGCAAACACATTGACTTAAGCAACAATTTTCTCTCTGATCAAGTCAGAGTACTTTGACATCATCATAACAGTGTAAAATAAAGTGAAGATGATGTTTCAGACTCACTTTTTATAAACTGATCACGTCAAGTTGAGTCATTGAGATCAAGTTGAGTTCTCGACTCATCAAAACTTGATTCAAGTTAGAATTTTGAAATTGAGTATTTAAGTTGAGTCACGATGTTTAAATTAAGTATTCAAGTTGAGTTAAAATGTTGAAATCAAGTATTGACTCAAATTTTTGATTCAACTTGTTAAGATATGAAGCAAAGTACTAATATTTATCTGAGTGTCTGATAATGCAACAGAGTAATGCAATTAATTGAAGAAAATTCATGCTTGTTCATTTACTACTGCTAATCTGAGATTATTATTATTTCATAATTCTTCTTCTTCTTCTTTTTCTTCTTCTTCTTCTTCTTCTTCTTGTACTTCTTCTTGTACTTCTTCTTGTGTTACGAAGCATGTCGACGTTGAATAAAGTCTAGTCAATAGACTCTAGAAATTTCAATATGTGAACAAGAAACAATGATGTTTCAAATTGAAATATGCTGAAACATTTCATTTATTTGAGCTTTAGCAAATTAACTACTTCGCTTCTTTGTTCACTTTACTATAAATACAGCTTGAAACTGTCTTCTTTCTTCTGTATTCTTAGTTTTCTCAGTTATAGCTATCTTTAAAGATCAAGCACTATCAACTCTGATCTTCATTGATTGTATCATCTAGACACGATTCTGACATTAAACTAAGAATTCATTTATCACATGATATCAATTTCATTACTCATTCAAGCTACTTGATGAACAATGAAACAAGTATAAAGAAATTTGTTTATCTGATGATCAACGACATTGAAAGACAGAACAACATCAGAGAGTCAATAGAATCAACGACAAGACTGTTGAATTGCTAGAGAATCTACCGCTTATTCAGTAGCATTGATTTACTCGATCAATAGAATCAACGAAAACATATGATCATTGATTGCTAGAGAATCACAAATCTTTCTCTTAAAAAGCTTGTGAATCAGTTGAGTCAAAATAATCTGTGTCATCAAATTTGATTCAACTTGATTTGAATTAAGATTAATTTAGTGAGTCTGCTACAAAGACGTCGTCAATGCAATGATTTAGTCACATCGCTCTATCTATCAGTGAATCGATTTACCTCATGTTTCTGTGTCAATTTAGTGAGTCTGCTACAAAGACAAGTCAATGAGAATTGATCTCTTCAATGAGCAAGTCGACTAGTGAGTCTGCTTCAATGACACTCTTCGTCAATGCAATGACTCACTCATTCTCATCATTCTATCTCATCAGTGAACCTGATTTACCTCATGTTCATCTTCAACTAGTGAGTCTGCTTCAATGACATGATCAGAATTGATCTCTTCAATGAGTAAGTCAACTAGTGAGTCTGCTTCAATGACATGATCAGAATCAATCTCTTCAATAAGCAAGTCAATCTTTACATAGTGAGTTAACTACAATAAACATTTCGATAATCTGAAAGATCAATAGAAAGATTGATAGAAAGACTGACATCAGAGCTCTTTAGTCACTGTCGCTATAAGTTACACTACAAGTCATAGAAACATGACTTTTAAAGAAAAAAAAGTAATGTTATGAAGCATGTTAATGTTGAATAAAGTTTAGTCAATAGACTCTAGAAATTTCAATATGTGAACAAGAAACAATGATGTTTCAAATTAAAATATGCTGAAACATTTCATTTATTCAAGCTTTAGCAAATTGACTACTTCGCTTCTTTGTTCACTCTACTATAAATACAGCTCAAAACTGTCTTCTTTCTTCTGTATTCTTAGTTTTCTAGTTAAAGCTACCTCTATTGATCAAACATTTTATTCAGCTACGCATTATCTCGCTGCAGTATGATTAAATTCTAAACATGATTTCAACATCTTGTACTCATTCTCATTCTTAATCATATCTGCATCATCATTTCTCTTGCTAAATTTCATCTTCTTGTCATCATCATCAATCTTGATGATATCATCAGATTCATCATTTGATGAATCTAGTGAATTAACTATCTTTCAATCAATCGCATTTTTTTCATTTGAAAATGCGCTCATGAATTTGTTGAATTCTTGTATGACATTTGAATCATTCATCATTTTTAATTCATTCAATTCTTCATGATGTAAAATGCGTTGCTGAATTAATTCAATAGTAAATATCATGTATCTTGACATGTTTTTTCCAAGTTCATCTTGTTGTACAATAGTTTAATGCATACGTTAGTCTTGTCTTTCACATCAAACACAGTATATACATTGATAGTAGAAGTAGTATTGAACGTCGTCTTCATGACTATTGCTTCAAGCTTCGCTTGCTTTGCAATCTTCTTTTTTCTTGTCTTCTTCATCAAATTTGTCTTAAAGCATTAAGTTATTATACAATCAGCTTTTGAAACATATATGCATTACTCAAATGCATTATCATGCAGATTCTTTCTCACTCAATCATTCATGATCATATCTTGCATATTGTTCTTCATTTTCATCTGCTTTGCTTTGATGACTTTCTGATAAATGCTGATGCTTCTTAATTTGATAAGTTGTTTATATAGAATCACTTGATCTGCACTTTGTTTGATATAAAGAGTTTTCTGATCTTTGTTTCATTTCATTGCATAATTTCTACTTGCAATTAACTGCAACTTGATTGATAGATTGAACATTCTGTGATTTTGATTAGTCTCAATGATAATGTATATAAATAATGCATAACAATCTTCTTACTTAATAATGATGTTGAAGTGCTTTTTCTAATGAACTTAGTCACAATAAATGAGTGCAATGAATAAATGTAAGATGTAGAAAAAGTTAGAGTTAAAATAAATGTTGAGTGTAAATAAAGTTAAAATTAAAATAAATGTAAGATGAAATGTAGATAAAATTAAAGTTAAAGCTGAATGTTAGAATTTATTCATCATCTTAGAGCTGCAATCAATACATTCATCATATTAGTGCTAATATTAAAACATTCATCATATTAATTTTACTATAAACACAGTCAACAGTCATCATCTCTTGTTTACATCATACTTCACTTTGCTCTCACTCAACTCAATAGTATCAAATTTTCAAATCGTTGTCAGTTAATATACATCATGACTTGTTGCAAGCAAACAAATAATGCATTTAAAAATGCATTTCTTGTTACGCATTGCTGACAGACTTAATTTAGAACGAAAGTTTAAAGATGCATTGCATAATAATTTGAAAATCTCAACTTGTGATGATATGATATCAGATAATTGAATCACGAACGAATCAAGAGCAGACTTGAAGACTTTATCTGAAATCAAGATCAATAAAGTTGAGAAAATAATGCAAACAAATAATGCATTAAGTTATCAACAGCTAATTTATCACGACAGTCAAAGAGAAAATAAAAGTCAGAAATCATTGCACTTCAAGAAATACGTTGTTATCAAAGAGATGTAAATTTATTGATATCAAAGATCTCATTTGAAAGAGTAGTTCATGAAATCATGCAGAATGAGACTGATATGAACAAGATGAATCAGAAAATGAGCGATGTGAACTATAAAATTCAGACTTCAACATTGCTTGCTTTTCAGAAAATTGCAGAAGCGTTTCTATATGAATTTCTTGTCAGTAAGTACATTACTTATTTGCATTATCATTGATATTTTACAACACTTACTGATATAATGCTTTATATATGCAGATAGTAATCTTCTTGCTATTCATGTCAAGCAAGTAATTCTTCAGCAGAGAAATTTGATATTCATGAAAACTTTGATGTGCAATCTTAAGATTCAGTTTGATGCTTAATGAAAATAGCATTTGCAATATCTTGATCAGATCAAGTTATTTAGCATAGCAATACACTTTATGAACTGCATTATCTTTTTGCATTATCTTGTAACTGTATTATCATACTATATACATTAATAATGCAAAAGTGACTTCAAATAAAATGATATTAAACATTTAAACAATAATAAAACATAAAACATTCTACAAATCTACTCTGAAAGAATCAGCAGCTTCATTAATCATGTTATCTTCATCTTCTTCTTTACAATAAATATTTTATGCTTTGATGATAGTTTTCTTAGAATTCAAGTTCATGATACAATTATAATACTTGAGAAGCATTATCTGTTCAACTGATTCTGAAGTCATTTGTGATCAATTTCATCAACAAACTCTTCTTGCAAAACTGAATGTTCATTCAATATTTACAGAGAATATTGAACATGAAAGAACATTCTTAGTTATTTGAGTCAATCTTGAATAGTTTGAGACGTTGTCTCTTCAATACTTTCATGTTGAAAACTTCTCAACAAAAGTGTCAGTGTGAAGATATTGATCATTTTCACTAACAGATACAGAGCGACGTTGAGTTCTTTAAAGAAGAGTTCATGTAATCATCATAATGAGCTATAGCATTGTTAACAAATAATCAATTGCATTATCATATTGCATTATTTAATCAACATTACTAGTCACTTGCACTCTGACTTCTGCAATTGTAGTTTTCTCTTTATAATGATGATAAAAATAGTTTTTAAACTCTTTTCTGTACTTGTTGTAATAAAAATGAGAATCATTCTTATTTGCATCTCAATCTTGATACAAATTCAGCTTTTGAGTAGAATTTAAAATCATAGCGAGATTGTATATCAGTTTATCTTTACTTTTTGTCTTGAAATAGTACTTTGCAAGCTTGTTAAAAGCTAGTTTGCAAGCTTGAAGAACAAGTGCTTGTGAAGTACATGCATTATTACGTACTATCGTCTCAATAACATTGAGATGATTGAAAATAGCATCAAACATTCAAAATTTTAAATGTATATCAACATTAATAATTTTAAATATGATCAGAGTTAGCTCATAGAAAGAATTTAACATGTTGTCAATAAGCAATACTAATGATCATTCATTCTTCTTTAATTGAATAGCTTGAATCTTTGCATCTATCAAGAATATCTTAACTCATGTATCAATTATGTCACGCAGTTGATATGCACATTAAAGCATCAAATAAATAAAGTTTCAGCGAATGTAAATATCTTGTATCAATTTTTAAAATCTTGTTGCTTGCAGCTTTAAAAAGCAAAGCTTTTGTTGAGAAAAACTGTTGATAGCAATAGTAATAGTGTGAATCTGTTTCATTGATTAGTAAATGCATTATCTTTTTGCATTATCATCTTGATAAATATCTTCTTGACAACAATGCAAAAATCTTTGCTTGTGATTACATTCTTAACTTGATCATCGTTCAATGATACAGCGAAATTGTCATTCAAAATCTTTGATTCAATAGCTTTGATAAACTCTTGAGTTACTAAATTAATGATATGAGTCATACAAGAAATCAAGTTTTGTACTTTATTTCATGAAATGTTGCATCGATTAAGCACTCTTTCAAGTTTCTTCTTTAGAGTGTCATTGTTGCTTACATTATCAGTAACAACATTAAAAAGCTTGTTCTTAATGTTGTATATATTCAAAATCTTGAACAGCTCTTGCATTAAATGATGATCAGTATGCTCAACTTCAAGAGATGTAAATTCAATGAGATGTTCATGATATTGAAATGCAGCATTCATTCAATATATTAAGACTTTCTGATAAGCGACTTTTTAAGAACTAAATCATGCATTCAATGCAATAAAAACACGTCGTGACTCTTTTAAATCTTGCTTTATCTTTGCACAAATCTCATCATATTTCGAGAAAATCATGTTTAACAATTTAGTGTAATGCACGAAAGTAATCTCTGAATGAAGCATTTGTAGTAACTGTCGAAAATGCTCATTTTTGATGATTCAAAAAGACAAATTCAGTGCAATGAAGATTTAACACAATATTTTTTTTCAATTTTGTTGATTGAATTGAAATAATAAGTTGATATGACTTTTCTTTTATAAATATGTTAACTTTGCATTATTTATTTGCATTATCATATTAAACTTACACGACTGAAATCTATCTTGAGCTGTGAAAGAAAGTTGAGTTGTTTTCGTTTCATGCAAGCATTTGTCTTAAAATGCTTAATCATATTAATTGTACTAGATTCATCAATAGCTGTAGAATGATCTAGAATTTTAAGACAATTCTTGCATGAAATCTTAGAATATTCTTTCAATGTTGAGATCATTTAAATAAACTGATTTCAGATGTTGAATTGTTTATTTACTTCAATTTTCTTAGTTCAAAGTGAATTATCTATCTTTCTTTGAATCTTGTTGATGATACTTTCGTCAACAAATATCTGTAGTCATCATTTTTAAAATTGAGCATTGATATCAGAACTTCACTCAACATACTGATTATTCTCTCTTAATATTAAAAGAGAAGTATCGCGATGAATTTTATTCATTGCTTCTTAAAGAGTTCATTTCTTTTCAATAAAAATCTAATTAATGTTTCATGAATCTTAACTTGCAAAGTCATTAAAATGAAGACTACTGAAAGTAAACAAATGATTAATCAAGAAATTAAATTCTTTCTTGATCAAAGATCTTGATAATTTGTATGTTTTATCAATCTTAAACATCTTGCAATGTATTTTATTAATAATGCAACAAGATAATGCAAACAATGAGAGAATGATAATGAAGAAACAAGAAATAGTTTTCTTTGTTGCATGTAAATCTTTCAAATATAATGATGCAATAAATTCAAAAATAGTAAATCTTAATATTTGATATCATTTTCAATTGCTTAATGAGTTGAGTTGAAAACTCAAATTCTGCCTCAACATGAGATTAATATTAAGTTGAGTCATGAGATTGATATTGAGTATTCAAGTCAAGTCACAAGATTGATATTGAGTACTTAAGTGAGTCAGAAAGTAGATATGAAAACTCAACTCAACAATCAGTTTACTTTTCATCATTTTCAAAGATTCTCATGTTGAACATAATAAACTTCAAGTACTCATTCTTGATTGAGAATGATGCTTCGCTGATGCATCATGAGATTAAGAAAGTTGTCTACAAAGCGATATCTGACAAGATATTGAAACATATGAAATACATAAATAGAATAATGTGCAGACTTGTCAATAATACATCAGAATAAGTACGCTCTCTCTTTGAAAGATGTTTACAGAAGAAAATACAGTCAACTCAGTTCAAGAGCGCAATCACAATAGTGATGCAAAAGTCAGACAAGAAAGATTACTTCAATGCAAAGATATATAAATTAATTGTGCTACTCAACACATTGAGCAAAGTACTGAAATTCATCATATTTGAACATCTGTGAAATATCATAAAAGCTTGCAACTCAATATTAAACATTCAAATGAAAGCTTGCAAGCACAAATCAATAAATATGACTTTGCAACTAATTATAAAAAAGATACATATTGTGTGAAGTGACATAAGAAGAAAAGTGGTTTCATTACTGAATTTGAATGAAAAAAGTATGTTTGATAATGTGATACACAGCAGACTCTTACATGACATGAAGAAGAGAAAAGTTTCTAGACTGCTTCTTAAATTTGTGAAGAACTTTCTGAAAGATTGATGCATTATGATCAGAATTGATGATTATATGACGAAGAAATGCAGCATGAACATTAACATATTATAAGATTCTTTGCTATCATTGATATTATATCTGTTCTACAATGCAAACTTGTTAAAAGCATGTGATAACATCAAGCTGAAAACTAGCTTTATAAACTTCGTGAATGATGTTAATATCTTAACATACAAAGAATTTATAAAACGCAACTGCAAAGTTTTTAGTGAGATTTATGATAAATGCAAACAGTGATTAAAAACGCATGACATCAAATTCTTGATGACAAAGCATAAGCTGATTCACTTTATGAATTTTTTTAAATGACTCAATATGAAAGTTGATGTAAAGCTGATGAAACATCAGATTAATTCAAAATCAGATATCAGAATCTTAAAAGTTCAATTGAACTTCAAGCTGAGATGAGCGACTTACATGCATCATGTTGAAGTAAAACTAGTGATTAGACAAAAGATCATGCAAACAATTATTGAATCTACTTGAGATTCATTAATGATGATGAGTAAGCAAATATACTTCGCGATGATGCACTCTCTGCTTAATCACAAAGTCATCATATGATATATATCACAAAGAGTGAAAGATCATTGAAAGAATTTGAATGTTAAGCTGAAATTAATGCAAGAAAGAACATTGCAACAAATCATTAATGTTTATCATGTGATATCAACAAAGACTCTACAGATGAAAATAAACATGACATCAATAAATATTCATTTACAAAAGCTGATACAAAGATCAATAATAAACATGAACTTTTGAAAATTAGAAGAGATCATTGAGATAACAGTGCATTGAATTCATAATGACTTGATATCAAAAAGAGATTGAAAATCAAAGTTGCATAAAACATCTCTACAGCTGAAGCAAAAGTGAATGAAAGAAACATTCAAGCAGATGAAGATGAATCAAAGTCATTTTTATACAATGATTTTCTGATCAAAGTCATTGAAGATAGTTATAGTTGCAAACAAGAAAATGTCAATAAGATAACATAATTTCAACATGTCTGCGTCAAAGCAAAGAGTTTACTTGAATGATAGTAATAGTAAAAATGATGTTACAATGATTATGATGAGAATGAACTGAAAGTTAAATAAGAGATTGAAAGAATTGACTTTAACTATCACTCATCATGATGAATTGAAAAAGTTAGTCGTAAGAATGAAACATCTTGCAGACGTAGTGACAGTGAATCAAGAGTGTCATGAAAAGATATACAAAGTATACAGTGATAGTCAAACTTCTTTGAAAACAATGAAAGTTATGATATCAACAAAAGATCAGACACATCTGTAATGAGTTCAAGTTGCACATGAAAGCATTTGATCTTGAAAAGTTACACTGAAACTACATTGAGTGATAAAATATGCAGAAGTACTTGAAAATGAAGTGATGAACAAAATGACTGATGATGCATATGATTTGTCTTTATCATTGACTGAGCATCAATGCATTGAAGTGATAACAAGATTGATGCTCATACAGAAACAAATCAGACAAACATGAAGAATAGTTTGAAAAAAAAGATTCAACGCAGCTCATTTTCAATATCTGACATCAAAAATGACACATTAACATCTGCAACTGCATAAGAATTATGTAAAGTCTCACAGTGCATTATTGACGCAGTTATGCACAGAGAAAATTGATTTCAATCAATTTCTACATGAAAGATGAGTACTTAATGTTGTTATGATAACATGCAAATGCAACAAAGATCAAATGTCAATTAAGCATGTTTTATTAACATATTTTAAATGAAAGACAGAATGAAAGATGATGCAATGCAAAGAGAACATCACGAACTTGAGAAAGCTTCTAAAAATCATGAGCATAATAATAATGATCATTTGAATGATACTTTTGACAAGCATACTGAATCAATTTCAGACTGTGACATCATTAAAGAATCAGATGAAAGAGAAAGAAAGTAAAAAAGAAATAAGCTCATAAAGTTCTTGCATTGAAAACAGTTACAGTATAAAGTGCAAAGAAAAGCGATAGTAAATATGAAAAGAACGCTACGCTAGCACAGCGCTCGCTACAATATATAAAATCTTGCATAGATTCATAATGAGTGTTGAATCGAGTAAGAATAAAAAAAATTCACTCAATCTTATCATAATCAAATTTATTTATTTATCTTTATCTTCAATTTTTTACAATGACACATAACTTTGAATCAGTTGAGTCATGAACTGCTCATCTGCTTAAAAGCATTGCTAGTAAATGAGTTTTTCTTATTTCTTTCAATGCTTCAGTGAAATTTCAAAATGTTGCTATCTCATAAAACATCAACATAAATTAACAACTTTGTCAATGAACTATTGATCAGTCAAATGAGATCATCAAGATGCTGATCAAGCTAAGAGATCAACAAGATATGACTTTGAAACTCAACAAGCAATGAATTAATCTACAAGTCAATCACATCAAGAAACTTAATGAGGTAGAAATTAATTAAACAACAATAAACAATTAAGAAAAGACTATTGTTAAACTATGAAAGAAAGTATTGAATTTAAAAAAGAGACAGTGTTCAATGAATCAGTTTTAATCTCAATAGTTTACAAAGTCTTGAGCTTCTATCAAGAATCATACTTGACAAAAGTCATTCACTTTATTTAATAATAATTATCACAAGTTCTTTAAGTTTTCAAATTTATTTATATTCATTGATGAAAATGAATTAACATAAAACAGCTGAAGAATCAAGATAAATGATAAGTTTCAGATAAATATTAATCACTTCAATAATGAAAATATCTAGACTAGAAAATGATGCTACTGAGCACATCTTCACTCAATGTCAATATGATGCTTTACATTCATACATCTTTATCAATGAGTTATTTGAGCATCTGAAAGAAATATACAATGAACTGAATAAGAATCAAAAGTGTTGTTGCAAGTACAACGCTCTGAAATAAGCAGACAAGTCTTTCAATGTCTTTCACTTTAACTTTATGAAGTTATTCAGCTATTTCAAATATGATGATTGCATTTTGATGAATGATCTTCAGAATAAAATCAATAATCGCTTGCAGAATGCTTTATCAGTCTATTCAAAGAACTTTACTTCACTCACTCACTTAAAAATCTTTCTTCAAGATGTAAATAATAAACAGTGAGTCAACTATCAGCTACGCAGCGAACGTTGCATTATTATCATTAAAGTCACTGTCATATCTGATAAACATGCTGCTACTTCATTGTCAGTGATGACTTTGATAATCAATTATGTTAAGTTTATCATTTCTTTTATCTTTAAGTCAGCAAGATCATTTATTATTTGCTATACTTGCAAGATTTCAAGTCACTTGTTAAAAAACTGTTCTCAAAACAAGATTAATACTTCTGCTTCTTAAGCTTTCATCTTTCGTTTACATGAAATCATCATTTCAAAAAATAAAAAGAATGAGAAAATGTTTTTTTTAAAGATAACAAGACAAAAAACTAGAGACTTTCATTAAAGACGTGATGAAAGATGTGTTAATTTCTTCAATGATAAGCATGTTAAATAATTCTTTTACTTCTGAATCTTTGACTATTAAATGTATACTTTCTAGCAATGAAATTAGTTACTCATTGAAATCTTTGATTAACATTGAAGCTGCTGACTATTCATTTATTAATAAAGTAATGACGCAGATTGTTTGTGATTAGTTGCAAATTAAGTTCTTGACTTTAATCAAAACGAAGTCAATTTAAGAATTCAACAATCATTATGTTAAGAAACTTATTACTCATGTCATTTATTTGAAGTTGACTGTTTAAAATCATACAATTGACACAGCTTTTATGTTAATCATTTAATTAAATTAACATTAAATAATTTTTAAAAAAACAATCACAACATATGCATAACAAATCTTGAAAAAGAGCATTACATGCAAGACAGAGCAAATTTAAAGAATGATCAAATGATGATGAATTGCATAAGTTGCAGCAATGCAAGTTCAAAGATGATTGTAAGTAATGTTGACATGTTGTAAGAAAACAGCGACACGAGATTGCAACGCTTACGCAATGATGAAGAGAAGATAGTTGACATTATCAATCTACTAATAAAGATATTAACATTAGAGAAAAAGATGAGCAAAGATTATTCATGAAAAGAAATAGCATTGAAGCTGATGCATCATCTTTGACTTGATTCAGAAGAAAAACATCACATGATTCAGAATGCATTCATTGCAAAGAACATACAGAAACTGAAAACATCAGTTCAACTACTAAGCAAGCAGATACAAATGCAGAAAAATACACGTTTCTTATTGAAAATCATGTCATGAATAAACATGACAAGAGAAGAATTATCAATAAAGAAGCAACATTTCAAAGAAAGATCATCGTCACTTCGCAAGAAATGCAAAGTCATGATAAAGATAGCAAACAGAAAAAAAATAAAGAAGATGCAGAAAAAGATCATCAAGCAGATTCTTCAAAGAATAGCAGATGTGTTAATAAATCAACAAAATCTGATCATGTTTTTTTGCAAGCTGAATAGCAAAGACATCTTTCTTCACACAGTCAGCTCAAATGCATAAGCAAATCTGAAAAAGACTTAAGAATGAACAAAAGAAATTATGAACTTGATGTGCATATCATGACGAATTTTCGCAATGCTGACATATGAGATGTGCACTACAATTGACATGAATAATCAGAAGAAAGTTATTAGAAAGCTGATAAAGAATAACGCAAGACTTCATAAGAATCTGAAGATTCTAAGAATAATCTAACTTAAGAAAGTAACAGAGAGTGAAAAGATTCATTCATTGCTCATCATGAAGATAGTAATTGAAGCAATGATAAATTAACTGATGAATGTGAATATGTTAAATGCATATCATGAATGTGCATGTGAATTGTTCAAGAAGAACTGTTGCATCATACAATGCTTCAGATGTCAGAAATTTGATCACATGATCAAATTCTGCAGAAAGAATCAATGTTGCATCAAGTGCACAGATAAACATCATATCAAAAGATGCATAATGTCTTTGAATAAAAAATGTTGCATTAACTGCAACGAAAATCATAAACTCTGAAGATGCATCTGTTTCAAATGATGACAGCAGATGAAACAAATGTTCAAAATCTATAGAAACAAATTGTTCAGATATTCAGAAACATTTAAATACAATTGCACATTCTTGTAATTCTTGAGCTCTTTGCTGTCTTTAAGCTTTGCAGATTCAATGAACTCTTTGAGTTCAATAAACTCTTTGAAGTTCATGAACTCTTTCAGTTCAGCGAACTCATTGAGCTCAACGACAGTTGTGCTGAAAACACGCAGTCTAGTCACTCATGAATCAACATGACAGATGATAGAAGTCAAAAAAAGATGCATTAATCATTTTTCTTGTATGAGTAATGACTTAGATGAAACATCGCTTAAGCAGAGTCGGAAACAACAGATCAGAAGATGAAACAGATTCACAATGATGAAAAGCATTCAAAGAGTTTTCTTTTTGCAAAGTTAACAACAGCTATAAATAACTTTATGATGAAACAATCTTTTCTATGAATACTGCAGTACTGTTACGATTCTAGCTACGCATCTTCGTTGATAGCTATGTTGATGACTATGTTGATGACTATTCTGAGAACTATCGTTGATCGCTCGTCGCTAAAGCATAGACTTGTTTCGAAGTCAACTCTATTCAGAGTTAGCTTATGTTCTTCTGAGTCATATAGATAGTCGACTCTTCTCTTCTAAATACTTTTCTTTCTTAGCATTTATATACTCGTTACATTACACTCATATGACTCGCTCTATGCTGATTTCTAACATTATATAAATGCTTCTTCATTACAGACGAAGAGAAATAATTTGCATCGAGTGCTTCTGTTTGATTCGACTATCGACTTTGATCTAGTCGACTCGCGATCATGCAACAGCACTCACTCTTCTTTTCTCGTGAGCTGATTCAGCGAGAATAAACAAAAGATTCAAACTCGTGCGCTGATCAGCGAGTATAAACAAACGATTGAAATCATTCAACTAGGTCAAGGATCAGCGAATTAATCGTTCATTCAGATTCGCAAGAAATTCTTCCAATTTGTTGAACAATCAAACGAGATCAGTCATAGAACTGCGTGAAGTCTCTATCTCAAGAAGCAAACCCTCAGTGAGTCTGCTTCAATGACATCGTCAATGCAATGATCTTCTCATCGCTTTATCTATCAGTGAATCGATTCGTCTATCAGTTCACATGCAACTAGTGAGTCTGCTTTAATGACATCTATTCTCAATGCAATGATCTTCTCATTGCTCTATCTATCAGCGAATCGATCTACCTCATGTTTCTGTGTCAACTAGTGAGTCTGCTACAAGAGCAGATAACGATTGATCTTGTCGACAGAGTCAGTCACTCAATAGTGAGTCTGCTACAAAGACAGACAACGATTGATCTCTTGATTGAGTCAATCAACGAACGAAACAAGCTCTACTATGTAGTAGATCTGAATCAGAAGTGAGTCTGCTTCAATGACATGATCAGAATTGATCTCTTCGATGAGCAAGTCAATTAGTGAGTCTGCTTCAAAGACATTGTCAATGCGATGATTTATCTATTCACATCACTCTATCTCTTAGTGAGTTTGCTTCAATGACGCGATTTGAATCGACCTCTTCAATGAGCTAGTCAACTAGTGAGTCTGCTTCAATGATCATTCTTTCTCTCGCATAGTGAGTCTGCTACAATAGACATTTCGATTCTACACAAGGCTAAGAAAATACATTCATGCAAACATGAATCGTTGAAGAAGAGAAGTAATGTTACGATTCTAGCTACGCATCTTCATTGATAGCTATGTTGATGACTATGTTGATGACTATGTTGATGACTATTCTGAGAACTATCGTTGATCGCTTGTCGCTAGAGCATAGACTTGTTTCAAAGTCAATTCTATTCAAAGTTAGCTTATGTTCTTCTGAGTCATATAAATAGTTGACTCTTTTCTTCTAGATACTTTTCTTTCTTAGCATTTATATACTCATTACATTACACTCATATGACTCGCTCTATGCTGATCTCTAATAAGTACAACATTAGAAAATCATTGAAAATTCAGAAATTATTTCTAATCAACAGAGAAGTTCGTGATTTCAACATCATAATCATACAGAAGCAAAGTTGCAACATTAACAACACTCAGTTCACAACTTCTTTTATTTAGTGAAAAACACATCATCACAGTTAAGAACATGCATATATGTAAATAAATGCTTAAGACTCAATTAATAAATTGTAGAAATAGCTGAATCAGACATTTGCTTGATCAGAATATTAACTTACAACACAGATGACAAAATACAAACGTTGCAACTTATAAACATTTACAACTTATGTTCATTGTTCTCTACATTTATAAAGAGATCTTTAATCATTTCTCGCTTAAGCGAGCTATTCAAAGATGACTGCAAACAACTGATCATGAGAAATTTCAATTTACATCATTTTCATTGAAAGAAATGAAGATGCTTCACTCAACATGCAGTAATCAACAGTTTACTTGACATCATTACTAATACTAAGCTGAAATTATTGCTGAAATCAGACACTATTACTTGCAAGATTCATAATCAGTTTACAACTATTGATTTAGTCTTTAGCAGCGAGAAAATATAGTTCATGATATGTAAGTGCAAAATATGCATTGATTTGCATCAAGAATTAAATCATCTTTTGATTGTTATAAAACTTTGTTTACAAACAACTTCAGTACAGTCTTCAACTCAATGATTATGAAAGAAAATGAACACAGAAGCATTAAACATGTATTTGCATATGCATCTTTCGTCAAATCATTTCTTGAACAGCAAGATGATGATGAATGAATGAATGTGTAAAGTTATCAAGATGTTACAGAAGATCATTGAGAAATTTATCTTCTTGACAAAGTCATCAAATTAAGCAAAGAACTTCTGAAATTTGAACTGCTCAGAGATAGTAATGAAATCAAGACAATTGTGAATCATATGAAAAATACAGAGCACATTAAATGCATGAAATAAATATCTGAAACACAATGATCATAAAAATAAGATCATTCAACAAGTGAAGCGCGCATATTTCAGATCACAAATGCATGAGCTGAGTGATGCATTCAAGTCAATATGATGCTTCACAAAAGAAGTTCAAATCGAAAGTCAGTTATTTAAAAAACTTTCTCAGTTTTCGTCATTAAAGTAAAGTGATACTGATTAAATAATAACAACGTTCAAGAAAAAAATCAAGATATTGCAAGAAAAATTCTTCTTCTCATTTTTTCAAATAAACATCAGCAACATTGCAAACTCATTTATACTTTTAACAGTGTTATTTAACTTATGCATTTCAGAAGATAAAGTGAGACAAACAATCAAAAGAGTAAAAGCAGACAAAGCATCAGACATTTCAGACATTTTAAATAGAGTGTTGTAAACAAATCTTGCAAAACTGATCTCAATATTAATGAGTTTATTCAATGCATATGTAATACACAGATATCATTTAAAGCAGTTCAAAAAGACTTAAACAATAGTATTACATAAATTGAAAAAGAATGATTATATTGATTCAAAGACATATTGATTCATTGCTTTGCTTGATATCATGAAAAACGCTTTAAAGTCAATCATGATTAAAAGACTGAGCAATATAATTGAGACTCATCACATGTTATCTGATGCTCAAATGAAAGTGAAATGCAAATGATTCATGATCTTAACATTAAATCTACTAGTAAATCAGATTCACATGATATGAGACTGCAAAATCAAATATGTAACATTCATGCTAAGTTTAAACATCATTGAAGCATTTAATTATGTCTTGCACGTCAGACTTCTGCATACTTTGAAAATGAAAAAACTTCAAACTACATAGTTGAATGAGCATGCAGCTTTCTTAAGAATCAAGAAACATTGCTGAAATTTGATGAGCAAATGAGTGACATATGCAAGATAAATGCAAACATATTGCAAAGATTTTTCATTTCATTGATTCTCTTTCTATTCTTCAATGTAAGTTTAATTGAGAAATGCAAAACATTGAGAATTAAAATTGAAGTGTTTAACTTTGTAAATGACATTAATATTCTAGCATATGATAAATTCATTGAAGAAATCTGCAGAGCATTGAGCAAAGTGCATGACATTTGTGCAAAATAAGTTTGCACTCATGATGCAATATTTGCATCAGAAAAGTATGAATTTACACACTTCATCAGAAAATCAAAAAGATTTGACATGATGACTAACATATAAATAAAAAGCTTAGTTATTAAGTTGAAATCAGATGTGCAAGTTTTGAAAGTACAACTGAATATGAAATTGCAATGAAACATGCATCTTCATCAAATTGAAGTAAATCACATCATATGAATGCTAGCACTTAATTGACTCAAAATCTTCACATGAGAAATCATCTTTACAAAAGCAAGACAGATATACTCAATAGTAATAAGATCAGAAATTGCATTTGAAGCATCAGTTTAACATCAGCGAGAAAAAGAGAAAGAATTGTCAGACAAAGAATATAAACTTGAAACATTACAGAATCAAACTTTGCATCATGTTGTAAAAATGTTCAAAAGAGTAAGCATTAAAACTCTGAAAGCAGAAACATACACAAGCTTGCTGCATGTTTATTTAAACATGCTGCAAGACAAGATTATATTACACAGTTAAGTTAATGATTGTACACAGAAAATCAAATAAGCATGCAAACTAATACATGCTCATCTGATGAACATCAATCACATCATTTTTTTACTTTCTCATCATTAAGAAAGTGATGCTTCTGAACAAATTAATTCAAGAAAACGCGAAAATACAGTTAAAATATGAATGATTAGTTTTCGCTGCAATGATTTTGACTAGTGACAGCATCGCAATAACGCAATATCACTAAAGTCAATGAAAGCAATGATGAGAAAAATATAGAAAATGCATTGCAGATGTTCACATCATCTCAACACAAGAATCACATCTGTTCAACAAGATGATAAAGATGTGAAATGATTTTCAGAAGATTAAAAGCATTCTCATCATTTACATCAGAATTAAACGCATAAATCTGAATGCTTATCTGCACTTCAGAAACGTTTCAGATGCAGATAGCATGTGATGCAACTGTGATTGAAATTATCAGATAATAAAACATGTATTCATGCATTGCTTGAACTGATTGCATCTGCGATTAAGAATGTTATAAGACATTAACTTCTTGAACTATTAAATAATCATTGCTATCATAAAGAGTCTCAAAGCAGCTGCAAGAATGATGATCAAAATGAAGTTTCTAAAGCAATTTAAAATGATTGAGTCACTCATTCTCTAACGTGTAATCAACGTGAACTAATTTGATACATAGTTTCATAATGATAGTTTCAACTGCATAAAGTAGTTATATGAACAGTGAGTGATTTTCTATCTCAGAGAGTTATGTTCACTCAATATAAATAGCATAAAGTTTCTTATAAGTCAACTTAATTGATATCATAAGAATGTATGAATTTATTATTATTATTAAATGATTCTTGAAAAAACATGAATGAATAAAATTAATCTAGTAATTGATATGCAAATCAATTTTCTTCAATTTTTGAATTTCACTTTTAGTTAAAAATCAATTGTTTTATTCTCAAGCAATAAAACAATCACAAAACAGAAGAGTTTAACTTTTACTCATATATTGAAAAGATTTTTCACTTTCATTACATCTTAATTCAGTCAAAAATCACTTTCTTTCAATCAGTTCAATGAAAAGTCAGTTAAATTAATTAAACAGTCAAAATCGCGTAACGCGACTTTAACTAACGATAAAATCTTTAAATTGACATTAAATTTAACAAACATTGCAATAATAAAGACAGTAACATATAAAATGTTAGTCAAACAGTTAAACATTAAAATCTTTGCTGTTATTGTCTTGAAAATCAATCAACTCATAACTACAGTTGAAAACAAGTCTGAAGAAGTGAATTTGCATAAGCTTTCTCATGCTGAAGCTTTTGAGCAAGTCAAGATCAAGCTTTTCTTTGAATATCATGATTATTTAAACATTTTCAATTGAGCAATGATCAATCAGCTATCATTGCATCATTTCTATGATCACAAAATTAAGTTGATTGATGAAGAAACATTTTCTTGAAGCAGACTATATTAAATGTTTAATCATAAGCTTCAAAAGATAAAAAAGTATCTGATTTGTTAAAGATCAGCATAAAGTGAGTCAATATGAATGTCATTTAACTAGAAGATAAATGCTAAGAAAGAAAGAAAGTTACAGAAAAGAGACTGACTATATATGTATGTTTCTCAGTCAACGTTAAACTCAATAAAAACTAGTTAAGATGATGAAGTGAGAATAAATCTGACAAGGCTAGAAGACTGAGTCTGACAAGACTAAAATTGTGACATTACTCTCTTTCTTCAATGATTCATGTTTACATGAATGTATTTTCTGCTCAATTCAATTGATTGCTCAATCATGATTTAACAGACTCAGACTCATTAAATTCTGATTGACTGAATAGTTGAAAGCGCTTCTAACGCGATTTGTTCAAATATCAAATATGAAAATCATTAACTATCTTCTGAATGTTCATAAATTCATCATCATCAGCGTTGTATCAATTGAAATCATTATCATAGTCATTTCATTTGACTTTATATTGAAGTCATCTTCAATATCAACGAGAATTCAATATATTGTTGATTTCTCATTCGTTTTCATCGTTTATCACTATTGATTCAAGAGACTCATTCTTTTGATCAGATAAAAAGTCATCAACAGTGAGACGAAGCAGATCAGAATGAAATACATCATGAATATGTATAGTCTCTGATAATTTCAACTTATATGATGAGTCAATGAGATCTAGATTGATGAAGAGATTAAGCATTTTGTCGTCTAGCTTCTTGAAAGATCTCGCTGTAATGATGTTTCATTCATTCAGAAACATCTTTGATTCAATCTTATAATCAACTTCTTTTCTATGCTTATTAACTTGTTGAATCATTTGTTTTCTTGTTTTGACTAAAGATTCGCAAGCAAACATCAAGATCTTGTTCATATGTTCAAATATATTCTCAACTTTAGTTGCTTGCAAGCGTTCACGAAAGCTTTCATATTCAATTGTATTGAATTCGAAGCTCATATGAGAATGAAAGTCTTTGTTTAGAAAGAAAGAGATCGAGAAGATGACTGAGAACAAAGCATTATTGTTAACAAACTTGATCATAAGTAGTAACTTAGCTCAGTCATTCTGCATGTATGAACAGAAGAATTGAAGATATCTTTCAATGTTCTGATTGACTTGTTCACTTTGATCATTGATTTGAGAGTGATAAGCAGTGAATAGTTGAAGATTAATGCTCAGTCTTTTGCAAAGAAACTTTCATAGAATGAAGATAAATTGAGAGCTTCGATTTGAAACAATGAAATCGAGTAAATCATGTATTTAATATATTCATTGAAGCATTAGCTCAGCTGTTTTTTCTGCTGTGATTTCTTCATCATTAGTAAAACAAGAAATATAGTGTTGTTTCTTTGATAGTTTACATATCACTGTTAGTATGATGTTTTTGCCTTCAGAAGAGAATAGATTAATGATGAAATTCATAACTATGTTCTTTCATCATTGTTTGAGTATGAGTAAAGAATGTAGTAATTCATTGAATTTATTTCAAGAAGCTTTTGATCGCTGATAAATGTAGCAGTTTCAAATATATTTATTTATTGTCTTTTGCATTGAGAATCAATAGTAGTATTTTCTTATTGCTTTCATCGTTCTAAGAATTTCAAAATAATCAATAAAAGATTGATAATAAACTTTTTGAATTAACTTCATTTGAAGATGCTCATCAAAGAAAACTCATAAAAGATCACTTTGATATAGTATTTTGTTCTGAACTCAACAATTTCTTAATTTAATATCTTTGTATTGAGCTTCATCTTTTGATACAACTTCATGAAGTAAAACACAATTCTCATTGATTTTATTAACTTTTAGAATCAATCAATAAATTGATTCATCATTCTCTTTCTTCTTTAGATCAGCAATTTTCATTCAATTCAACGTCAGAACTGTAGTTCACTGATAGCAACATCATTTATTCTTAAGACTTTTAGAAATTGAATTGATTCAGCAAGTCAATGCATCGACTTTGATGTTTTGTTTATCTGAGCAATACATGATTTTGAAGTTGAAGTCAATGAGTTTTTGAACTCAGCGCATCTGATATTTACTCAGCTCTTTATTCTTCATTAATGACGTCAGAGCTTGATGATCAATGAACATCTTGATTGATAGCTCAGTCAATTTCAGCTCAGACCATCAATGCTTGAATGCTTGAATGATCATTAGTAATTTCTTGTCATAAATCTTGTAATTGCACTCAGCAAGACTCAGATTCTTGCTGTAGTAAATCATTGAGTGCAATGTTTCTTCGTCATCATACTGAGAAAGTATGTCATTGTTGACGTAGTTGAATGAGTCTGTTTCAAGAATAGTCTTTTTATTCTGATCAAAATGACGAAGAATAAATGCTTAAGTCATTTGTTTCTTCATATGATCAAAGATCATTTGACAAGCGTAATCTTATTCAAATATCATCTCTTTTTGAGTGAGTTGAATTATTGATTGAACAATCTTCGAGAAGTTCTTTATAAAGCGACGATAGAAATTGCAGAAGTCAATAAAGAACTGCATCTGAGTAAGATTTGTAAAAGTAGATCATTCAACAACTGCTTGTATCTTTCAAAGATTCATCTTCAGTTTCTCAATGAATAGCAATAGTTCTAAAAAGCTGATTTCTTGAACATGAAACTTGCATTTGTTTATATTCATCTGTAGATTGATCTCTTGTAGTTTATGTAAAACTAGTCATACATGTTTCTTATGTTTTTTCAATGTTTTGCTGTAAATGATAATGTCATTTAAATAAATCTGACAAAACTGATGTAGATAATCAAACAGCACGTCGTTCATATAGTATTAATAGAAAGTTAAGTCGTTGATTAATTTGAAAGATATCACGTGATATTTGTAAAAATCAAAAAAGATAATAAAGATAGTCAAATCTTCGCTTCTTGAATGCATGTGTAGTTTGTTGAAGATGACTATTATATTCAATCAAGTCAGATACTTACTATCTTGAATATGAGTGAGAGTTTCGTTTATTAAGAATAAAAGATAATGATCTCATTTGATTAAAGCATTGAGCTTTCTATAATTGATGCAAAAACGCAAACTATCATCTTTCTTTTCAATGAATAATATGAGCAAAGTGTATGAGATCAAGCTAAAAGATATAAAGCTCTTATTCAGATGTTTAATCAGGTAATTCTTCATCTTTTGAAGCTTGTAATCAGACATATGATAGAAACAACTTCAAGAAAATGTTTTCTCGTTGATTAACTCAATTTTATGATCATAGAGATGATAAGAAAATAGTTGATCAGTCATCGCTCAATCAAACACGTTTAAATAATCATGATATTTCAAAGAAAGCTTAGCTTTGACTTCTTTCAAGATCTTTTCATGTAAAAGCTCTTGTAAATTTACATCTTTGAGTTTATTTCTAGCTGTTTGTAAAAGTCGATTGATTTTCGTGATGATGATCACAAAAGTAGTCACATTCAATCATTTGACTAGTGATTTATATGCTGCAGTCTTTATCATTGCTATGTTCATTGAATTGAAAGATGAAGCAAGATTGACTGAATTAGATGATTTCATGATTTTACTGAATGAAGATGACTTTTCGCTGAGTTGAGTGACAACAGAAAAGATAAATCTCTTTAGTATTTGAGTAGAGATTGAACTCTTCTGTTCTATTGCAATTTTCTTGCTTGAAAAAACAGTTGAATGAGCTTTGATAGAAGCTTTGATATGAGCTTTAAAACTAGAAAATTGAAGATGATTATCTTTCATATCAATAGTTATTTTGATCTTGTTCATTCATGTTTTTTCAAGAATCATCTGATGCTGATTCAATTGAGTAATCAGCATAAAAATGAAACATTTTATATAATCTTGAACGGTCAGATTTGAATAAATTGCATGAGTAATGAGCTTTTTTGCATAATGATCATCAAATTCTCTTATTGACTTGAACTTGATTAAAGATAATGATTTAATTTGCAAATGATCATAAATATTCTGCGCGATTAATTCATCAATAAATGAATAGTCAGCTTCTTCAATGTCAATCAATGACTTTAATAAGTAATTAATTTCATTACTAAATAATACACATTTAGTAATCAAAGATTTTGAAGCAAAAAGATCATTTGAACTGCTCATTGTTGAAGAAATTAACACATCTTTCATTGCATCTTTGATGAAAATCACTCATTTTTTGTCTTATTCTTTGATTTCTCTGTAAATAATTTCTTCTCTTCTTTCAACATGATGATCTTATTAAGACGAAAGATGAATGCATGAAATGTCAAAGTACTAGTCTTCAGCTGAAAACAGTTCTTTGAAAGATGACTTAATACTTTGCAGTTAAAGCAAATGATTAACATTCTTGATCATTCAGATTCAAGAGTGAAAAAAGTAGCGAGTTAAACATAGTTAGTAATTAAGACTGAAGTTGATATCAACGAAGAAATAAAACATTTTTTCGAAGCTGCTATCAATTTGACTATTTATTACTCATCATGTAACTGATAATTGACTTGTTGTTTATTATTCATATCTTGAAGAAAAATCTTGAGCTTATCAAGTGAGTTAAATTCTATGAGCTAAATTGATAACACATTCTGAAGATGATTGTTGATTTTATTCTGAATATCATTCATCAAAGTGATATTGTTGTAGTTCAGAAAGCTGAATATTTTAGTAAATTCTGAATAGAAAGAGTTGAAAGACTTGTTGAGCTGCTTCAGAGCAACATATTTGCAACAACACTTTCAAATCAAATTCTGATCTTTATAAATTTCTTTCAGATGTTTCAGTAACTCTGATAGTAACTGATAAAGTGAGAAAGTATTAATACAATGCTTTGCATAAATTTGCTGATCAGCATCATCTTCTAGTCTGAAAATTACATAAACAATACAAATCTTTTCAGTAGAATAATGATTTACATTGACATTGAGCTTGTCAGCTATTTTGATGTTTCATGTTTCTTAAATAAAGTTATTTGTTTCAATAAAAATGAGTGAATTCAAAAGCTTAATAAACTTGTGATAATTGTTTCTGTTTTCAGATAGAGTAAAAGATTCTTGTTAAAAGTGAGCTTTGAAAGTTGAGCTTCATTCAACTTTCTGATTAATTCATTGCTCAGCTGACTGAGTATCTTGATGAAGCATAAATCAATCAGCTTGACGTTGTTTCACTCTGAAGTTCAATCACTCATCTTGTAACTGATTGATCTTTTTCTCTAGTTCATCATTCTTATTAAAAGTGACTTCTAGTTGTTTTGCTCTCTTTTTATGATCATCTTGTATGAGAAGTCAATATTCATTGAGTTGTAAAGTCAAGTCTTGCTGACTTTGAAGCTTATGCAGCATATTGATGACTTTGCTGAGTTGATTACTGACTTAATGAAACAGTTGTTCTTTGATGTTTATGTTTCATATAATGACAGTCTTTTCAACTTCAATTAAAGCATTGATGAGTAGAAGTGAAACTCTTTTATTGACAATGCTTTTAAGCAGATGAGTTGTTTAAAACTCAACTGACTTGACATCATGTATCATGATGAAAGAAGATAGATGAAAGATTAATGTTTTTAATTGATGTTTTTTGATGAGTGAAAATTCAAAGAATTTCTTGTGAATTTCAAATAATAATTGAATGCTTTATTTGAAGAATTTCTTGCAAATAGAATGATGAAAATGAATGTAGAATTGAAGAATTTCTTGCAATTTAAAATGATGATGCAAATTTGAAGAATTTCTTGCAAATTTTTCTTACTGAATAGATTGTTTCATATCATTTATTCATTGATAGCAGAGTAGTTGATGAGCATTTATCTAATGTTAGAAGTCAGTATAGAGTGAGTCAATATGAGTATCATTTAACTAGAAGATAAATGCTAAGAAAGAAAGATAGTTACAGAAAAGAGATTGATTACATATGTGTATTTCTCAGTCAACGCTAAACTTAATAAAAACTAGTTGAGATGACAAAGCGAGAATAAATCTGACAAGACTAGAAGACTGAGTCTGACAAGGCTAGAATCATGACATGATTGATCATTTAAACAAAGAATTCATTTTCTTTAGCTTTGCATCATACATCTCGCTTATTTTGTTCATTAAAAAGAAAGATGATAGTCTGTGTTTCTGCGTTAATTACAGAAAGCTTAATGCTTTAATCAAATGAAATCACTATTCTTTATCATTGATAAATGAGATTCTTACTTATATACAAGAAAGTAAGTATCTGACTTGATTAAACATCATTGTCATGTTTAACAAACTATGCATGCATTCAGATAATGAAGAATCAACGTCACATAACTTAATAACAGTTCTTGAAGCTGTATTAAAACAAGATTGTTAAAGATCTGTTTAAAATGAGTTAAATAAAAGTATCATTTAACTAAAAGATAAATGCTAAGAAAGAAAGATAGTTACAGAAAAGAAGTTGACTACATATATGTGTTTCTCAGTCAACGTTAGACTCAATAAAAATTAATCAAGATGACTAAGTGAGAATAAATTTAACAAGACTAGAAAACTGAGTCTGACAAGACTAGAATCATGACATTACTCTTTCTCTTCAATGATTCATGTTCACATGAATGTATTTTCTGCTCAACTCAATTGATTACTCAATCATAATTTCACAGACTCAGATTTATTAAATCATGATTGATTAAAATTAGCGCGATTTGTTTGAGTATTGAATATAAAAATCATCAATGATCTTCTGAGTGTTCATAAATTCATCATCATCAACGTTGTATCAATTGAGATCATTATCATAGTCATTTCATTTGACTTTATACTGAAGTCATCTATGATATCAACGAAAATTCAATATATCATCGATTTTTCACTCATCTTCATCATTTATTATTATTGAATCTGAGAGTTCATTCTTTTGATCAGGCAAGAAATCATCAACGACAGAACAAAGCAGAACAGAATGAAATACATCATGAACATGCATAGACTCTGATAATTTCAGTTTATATGAAGAGTTGATGAGATTTAAATTGATGAAAGAATTGAGCATTTTGTCATTTAACTTCTTAAAAGATCTCGCTGTAATGATGTTTCTTTCATTCAGAAACATCTTTGATTCAATCTTATAATTGATTTTCTTTCTATGTTTATTAACTTGATTCATCATTTGTTTTCATGTTTTGATCAGAACTTCATGAGCAAAGATCAATATCTTGTTCATTTGTTCAAATATATTCTTGACTCAATCAATCTGCAAGCGTTCGCGAGTGCTTTCATACTCAATGATGTCAAAGTTGAAGTTCATATGAGAATGAAAGTTCTTGTTTATGAAGAAGAGAATTAAGAAAATGATTGATGACAAGACATTATTGTTGACAAACTCAATTATGAATAGTCACTTAAATCAGTCGTTCTGCATATATGAACAGAAGAATCAAAGATATCGCTCAACGTTCTAATTAACATGTTCACTTTAATCATTGATTTGAGAATGATAAATGATGAACAATCAAAGAAAAATGTTCAGTCATTTGCAAAGAAACTTTCATAGTATAAAGATGAATTGCGAATCTCGATCAGATACTATGAAGCTTGATAAATCATGAGTTTAATATACTCATTAAATCAGCATTTCAGCTGTCTTTTTGACAGTGATATTTTCATCATCAATGATGCAAAAGATATAATGTCTTTTCTTTAATAATTTGCAGATGATTATCAGAATAACGTTGTACTTACTTAAATTAAATAAATCAATAATGAAGTTCATTGCTATGTTTTGTCATCGCTGTTCAGATATTGATAAAGATTGAAGCAAGTCATTTGATTTATCTTTAAATATCTTTAAGCGTTAACAGATATAGCAGTTTTGAATATATTGATTTATCGTTTTTCGCATAAATGATTAATAGTAGTTTCGCTTTATGACTTTTACAGTTCTAAGAATATCAGAATGATTAGTTGATGATTGATCATATATCTCATGAATCAGATTCATTTGTAGAAACTCATTGAACGAGATTCATAACTGACTATCATGATACAAGATTTCATTCTGAGTTCAACAATTCTTTAATTTGATATCTTCATATTATGTCTCATCTCTTGCTATTGCTTCGCGAAGTAGCATACAATTCTCATTAATTTCATTAATTTCAAGAATCTGTTTATAAATTAATTCATCAATGTTCTTCTTTAAATCAGCAATTTTCATTCAATTCAATGTGAGAATTGTAGTTCACTGATAGTAACATCATTCATTTTCAAGACTTTTAGAAACTGAATTGACTTAATGAGTCAATGCATCAACTTTGATATTTTGTTTATCTGAACAATACATGATTTTGAAGTTGAAGTCAATGAGCTTTTGTATTCAATGCATTTAACGTTTACTTAGCTTTTTATCTTTCATTAATGATGTTAAAGCTTAATGATTATCACAATTCTAGTCTTGTTAGACTTAGTCTTTTAGTCTTGTCAGATTTATTCTCGCTTCATCATCTTAACTAGTTTCTATTGAGTCTAGCGTTGACTGAGAAATATATATATGTAGTCAATCTCTTTTCTGTAACTATCTTTCTTTCTTAGCATTTATCTTTTAGTTAAATGACACTCATATTGACTCACTTTATGCTGGTTTCTAACATTAGATAAATGCTTATCAACTACTCTGCTATCAATGAATAAATGATATAAAACAATCTATTCAGTAAGAAAAATTTGCAAGAAATTCTTCAAATTTGCATCATCATTTTAGATTGCAAGAAATTCTTTAATTCTACACTCATTTTCATCATTCTATTTGCAAGAAATTCTTCAAATAAAGCACTCAATTATTATTTGAAATTCACAAGAAATTCTTTGAATTTTCACTGATTAAAAAACATTAATTCAAAACATTAATTTCTCATTTACTTTTATCTCAACAACTTTTATCTTCTTTCATCATAATATACAACATTAAGTCAGTTGAATCTTGAACAACTCATCTGCTTAAAAGCATTGTTAATAGAAGAGTTTCACTTCTACTTATTAATGCTTCAGTCAAAGCTGAGAAAGTTATCATTGCATGAAACATAAACATTGAAGAACAACTGTTTCATTGAGTCAGCAATTAATTCAGCAAAGTCATTAATATGCTGCATAAGTTTTGAAGTTAGTAAAACTTGATTTTACAACTCAATGAACATTGACTTTTCATACAAAACAATCATAAAAAAAGAGTAAAACAACTAAAAGTCGCTTTTAATAAGAATAATGAGCTAGAGAAAAAGATCAATCAATTACAAGATGAGTGATTGAACTTCAGAATGAAACAACGTTAAGCTGATCAATCTATGTCTTGTTAAGATACTCAGTCAGCTAAGCAATGAGTCAATCAGAAAGTTGAATGAAGCTTGACTTTCAAAGCTCACTTTTAATGAGAATCTTCTACTTTATCTGAAAACAAGAATAATCATCACAAGTTCATTAAGCTTTTGAATTCACTCATCTTCATTGAAACAGATGATTCTATCTGAGAGACATGAAACATCAAAATAGCTGACAAGCTCAATGTCAATGTAAATCATTACTTTACTGAAAAGATTTGTATTGTTTATGTGATTTTCAGACTAGAAGATGATGCTGATCAGCAAATTTATGCAAAGCATCATGTTAATGCTTTCTCATTCTATCAATCATTATCAAAGTTACTGAAACATCTGAAAGAAATTTACAAAGATCAGAATCTGATTCAAAAGTGTCGTTGCAAATACATTGCTCTGAAGCAACTCAACAAGTCTTTCAGCTCTTTCTATTCAAAATTCACTAGAATATTCAGCTTTCTGAACTACAATAATATCACTCTGATGAACAACATTCAGAATAAAATCAACAATCATTTTTAAAATGCGTTGTCAATTTATCTTATAAAGTTTAGCTCACTTGATAAGCTCAAGATCTTTCTTCAAGATGTGAATAATAAACAATAAATCAATTATCAGCTACGTGATGAGCAATGAACAGTTAAATCAATAGCAGCTTCGAAAAAATGTTTTGTTTCTTCGTTGATATCAGCTTCAGTCTCAACTATTAGCTATGTTCAACTTGTTACTTTTTTCATCTTTGAATCTGAATGATCAAGAATGTCAATCATCTGCTTCAACTGCAAAGTATTGAATTATCTTTCAAAGAACTGCTTTCAGCTGAAGACTAGTACTTTAACATTTCATGCATTTATCTCTTGTCTCAATGAGATCATCATATCAAAAGAAAAGAAGAAATTATTTACAGAGAAATTAAAGAATGAGACAAAAAACTAGTGACTTTCATCAAAGATATGATGAAAGATGTGTTAATTTCTTCAACAATAAGCAGCTCAAATGATCTCTTTGCTTTGAAATTTTTGACTATTAAATGTATACTATTTAGCAATGAAATTAATTACTTATTAAAGTCATTGATTGACACTAAAGCAGCTGACTATTCATTCATTGATGAATTAATCGCGCAGAATGTTTGTGATCATTTGCAAATTGAATCATTATCTTTAATTAAGCTCAAGTCAATAAGAGAATTCAATGATCATTATGCAAAAAAGTTCATTACTTATGCAATTTATTCAAATCTGACTGTTCAAGATCATATGAAACGTTTCGCTTCTATGCTGATTACTCAATTGAGTCAGCATTAAATGATTCTTGAAAAAACATAAATGAACAAGATTGAGATGATTATTGATATGAAAGATAATTGTCTTCAATTTTCTAGTTTTAAAGCTCATATCAAAGCTTCTATCAAAGCTCATTTGACTGTTCTTTCAAGCAAGAAAATCGCGATAGAACAGAAGAGTTCAATCTTTACTTAAATACTAAAGAAATTTATCTTTTCTGTTGTCATTCAACTCAGCGAGAAGTCATCTTCATTCAGTAAAATCGTGAAATCATTTAATTTAATCAATCTCGCTTCGTCTTTCAATTCAATGAACATAGCAATGATAAAGACTGCAGCATATAAATCACTAGTTAAACGATTGAATGTGACTACTTTCGCGATCATTGTCACGAAAATCAATTAACTTTTACAAACAGCTAGAAATAAACTTAAAGATGTAAATTTACAAAAGCTTTCATATGAAGAAATCTTGAAAGAAGTCAAAGCTAAGCTTTCTTTGAAATATCATGACTATCTAAACGTGTTTGATCAAGCAATGACTGATCAACTATCTTCTCATTATCTCTATGATCATAAAATTAAGTTGATTGACGAGAAAATGTCTTCTTGAAGTCATCTCTATCATATGTCTGATTACAAGCTTCAAAAGATGAAGAATTATCTGATTAAATATCTGAATAAGAACTTTATATCTTTTAGCTTGATCTCATATGCTTCGTTCATACTATTCATCAAAAAGAAAGATGATAGTCTGCGTTTTTGCGTTAATTATAGAAAGTTCAATGCTTTAATCAAACAAGATCGTTATTTTCTATTCTTAATAGACGAAACTTTCGCTCATATTCAAGATAGCAAGTATCTGACTCAATTAAATATAATAGTTATCTTCAACAAACTACACATGCATTTGAGAAGCGAAGATTTGACTATCTTTATTATCTCTTTTGATTTTTACAAATATCATATGATGTCTTTTAAATTAATCAACGACTCAACTTTCTATCAACATTATATGAACGACGTGCTGTTTGATTATTTACATCAGTTTTGTCAGATTTATCTAGATGACATTATCATTTACAGCAAAACACTGAAGAAACATAAGAAACATGTACGACTAGTTTTATATAGACTACAAGAGATTGATCTACAGATGAATATAAACAAATGCAAGTTTTACATTTAAGAAATCAGCTTTTTAAAACTATTGCTATTCATTGAGAAACTGAAGATGAATTCTCGAAAGATATAAGCAGTTGTTGAATGATTTACTTCTACAAATCTCACTCAGATGCAATTCTTTATTGACTTCTGTAATTTCTATTGTTGCTTTATAAAGAACTTCTTGAAGATTGTTTGATCAATGATTCAATTCACTCAAAAAGAGATGATATTTGAATGAGATTATGCTTATCAAATGATCTTTAATTATATGAAGAAATGAATGACTGAAGCATTTATTCTTCGTCATTTTGATCAGAATAGAAAAACTATTCTTGAAACAAACTCATTCAACTACATCAATGATGACATACTTTCTCAGTATGATGACGAAGAAACATTGCATTTAATGATTTACTATAGCAAGAATCTGAGTCTCACTGAGTGCAATTACAAGATTTATGACAAGAAGTTACTAGCAATCATTCAAGCATTTAAGCATGAATGATCTGAGCTGAAATTGACTGAACTATCAATCAAGATGTTCATTGATCATCAAGCTCTGACATCATTAATGAAGAATAAAGAGCTGAGTAAATGTCAGATGTGCTGAGTTTAAAAGCTTGTTGACTTTAACTTCAAAATCATGTATCACTCAAATAAATAAAACATCAAAGTTGATGCATTGACTCATTAAGTCAATTCAGTTTCTAGAAGTCTTAAGAATGAATGATGTTGCTATCAGTGAACTACAATTCTGACGTTGAATTGAATGAAAATTATTGATTTGAAGAAGAAAAAGAATGATGAATCAATTTATTAATTGATTCTAAAAGTTAATAAAATCAATAAGAATTATGTTCTACTTCGTGAAGTTATATCAAAAGATGAAGCTCAATATGAAGATATTAAATTAAAAGATTGTTGAGTTCAGAACGAAATACTATATCAAGATGATCTTCTATGAGTTTTCTTTGATGAGCATCTTCAAATAAAGTTAATTCAAGAAGTTCATGATCAATCTTTTATTGATTATTTTGAAATTCTTAGAATGATGAAAGCAATAAGAAAATACTACTATTAATTCTCAATGCAAAAAACAATAAATAAATATATTTGAAACTGCTACATTTGTTAATGATCAAAAGCTTTTCAAAATAAATTTAATGAATTACTACATTCTTTACTCATACTTAAACAGCAATGAAAGAACATAGTCATGAATTTCATCATCAATTTACTCTTTTCTGAAGACAAAAACTTCATACTAACAGTGATATGTAAACTGTCAAAGAAACGACACTATATTTCTTGTTTTACTGATGATAAAGAAATCACAGCAGAAAAAACAGCTGAGCTAATGCTTCAGTGAATATATCAAATACATAATTTACTCAATTTTATTGTTTCAAATTGAAACTCTCAATTTATCTTCATTCTATGAAAGTTTCTTTACAAAAGACTGAGCATTAATCTTTAACTATTCATTGTTTATCACTCTTAAATCAATGATCAAAGTGAATGAGTTAATTAGAACATTGAAAGATATTTTCGATTCTTCTGTTCATACATGCAGAATGACTGAGCTAAGCTACTACTCATGATTAAGTTTGTTAACAATAATGCTCTGTTCTTAATCATTTTCTCGATCTCTTTCTTTCTAAACAAAGACTTTCATTCTTGTATAAGCTTTGAACTCAATACAATTGAATATGAAAGCTCTTGTGAATGCTTGCAAGTGACTAAAGTCAAGAATATATCTGAACATATGAATAAAATCTTGATGTTTGCTTGCAAATCTTTAGTCAAAACAAGAAAACAAATGATTCAACAAGTTAATAAGCATAGAAAAGAAGTTGATTATAAGATTGAATCAAAGATGTTTCTGAATGAATGAAACATCATTACAGCGAGATCTTTCAAGAAGCTAGACAATAAAATGCTCAATCTCTTCATCAATTTAGATCTCATTGACTCATTATATAAGCTGAAATTAGCAGAGACTATGCATGTTCATGATGTATTTCACTCTGATCTGCTTCGTCTCACTGTTGATGACTTTTTATCTGATCAAAAGAATGAGTCTCTTGAATCAATAGTGATAAACGACGAAAATGAATGAAAAATCAACAATATATTGAATTCTCGTTGATATCAAAGATGACTTCAGTATAAAGTCAAATGAAATGACTATGATAATAATCTCAATTGATACAACGCTGATGATGATGAATTTATGAACACTCAGAAGATAGTTGATGATTTTCATATTCAATATTTAAACAAATTGTGATAGAAATGCTGTTGACTATTCAATCAATCAGAATTTAATGAATTTGAATCTGTTAAATCATGATTGAGTAATCAATTGAATCAAGCAGAAAATACATTCATGCAAACATGAATTGTTGAAGAGAAGAAATAATATCATGATTCTAGTCTTGTCAGACTCAATCTTCTAGTCTTGTCAGATTTATTCTCACTTCATCATCTTGATTAGTTTCTATTGAGTTTAGCGTTGACTGAGAAACACACATATGTAGTCAGTCTCTTTTCTGTAACTATCTTTCTTTCTTAGCATTTATTTTCTAGTTAAATGACACTCATATTGACTCACTTTATGCTGATCTCTAACAATGATCAGTGAACATTTTAATGAGTAACTCAGTCAATTTCAGCTCAAATCATCAATGCTTAAAGACACAAATGATTGCTAGTAATTTCTTGTCATATATTTCGTAATTGCACTCAGTGAGACTCAAATTCTTGCTATAGTAAATCATTGAATGCAATGTTTCTTCGTCGTTATATTGAGAAAGTATGTCATCATTGACGTAGTTGAATGAGTTTGTTTCAAGAATAGTCTTTCTATTCTGATCAAAATGACGAAGAATAAAGACTTCAGTTATTCATTTCTTTATATGATCAAAGATCATTTGACAAGCTTAATTTCATTCAAATATCATCTCTTTTTGAGTTAGTTAAATCAAAGAATGAACAATCTTTGAAAAGTTCTTTATAAAACGTCAATAGAAATTGCAGAAGTTAATGAAGAACTGCATCTGAATGAGATTTGTAGAAGTAAATCATTCAACTACTGCTTGTACTTTTCTGAAATTCATTTTTAGTTCTTCAATGAATAGTAATAATTTCAGAAAGAAGATTTTCTGAACATGAAACTTGCATTTGTTTATATTCATCTGAAGATCAGTCTCTCGTAGTTTATATAAAACTAATTGTACATGTTGCTTATGTTTCTTCAGTGTTTTGCTGTAAATGATAATGTCATCTAGATAAATTTGACAAAACTGATGAAGATAGTTAAATAGCACGTCGTTCATATAGTGTTGATAGAAAGTTAAGTCGTTGATTAATTCAAAAGACATCACGTGATATTTGTAGAAATTAAAAAAGATGATAAAAATAATCAAATCTTCGTTATTTAAATACATGCATAGTTTGTTGAATGTGACAATGATGTTCAATTGAGTCAGATACTTGTTTTCTTGTATACAAGTGAAAGTCTTGTCTATTAATGACAAAAAATAGTGATTTCATTTAATCAAAGCATTGAGCTTTCTGTAATCAACGCAGAAACGCAAGCTATTGTCTTTCTTATTGATGAATAGTATGAGCAAAGCATATGAAGCTGAGCTAAAAGATATAAAGTCTTTATTCAAATGTTTAATCAGATAATTCTTCATCTTTTAAAGCTTGTAGTCAGATCATGACATATGATAAAGATGACTTCAAGAAGATGTTTTCTCGTCGATCAACTCAATTTTATGATCATAGAAGTGATGAGAAAATAGTTGATCAGTCATCGCTCAGTCAAACACGTCTAAATAGTCATGATATTTTGAAGAAAGCTTAGCTTTGACTTCTTTCAAGATCTCTTCATATGAAAGCTCTTGTAAATTTACATCTTCAAGTTTATTTCTAGCTGTTTTTAGAAGTTGATCAATTTTCGTGATAATGATCATGAAAGTAGTCATATTCAACCGTTTGACTAGTGATTTATATGCTGCAGTCTTTATCATTACTATGTTCATTGAATCAAAAAACGAAGATTTAACTGAATTAAATGATTTCATGATTTTACTGAATGAAGATGACTTCTTGCTGAGTCAAGTGATAACAGAAAAGATAAATCTCTTTAGTATTTGAGTAGAGATTGAGCTTTTCTGTTCTATCATGATTTTCTTGCTTGAAAGAACAGTTGAATGAGCTTTGATAAAAGCTTTGATATGAGCTTCAAAACTAGAAAATTGAAGATGATTATCTTTCATATCAATAGTCATCTTAATCTTGTTTATCATGATTTTAGTCTTGTCAAACTTAGTCTGCTAGTCTTGTCAAATTTATTCTCGCTTCGTTATCTTGACTAGTCTCTATTGAGTCTAGCGTCGACTGAGAAATACACATATGTAGTCAGCTTCTTTTCTGTAACTATCTTTCTTTCTTAACATCTATCTTCTAGTTAAATGACACTTTTATCTGACTCACTTTAGACAGATCTTTAACATTAAATAAATGCTCATCATTTACTCTGCTATCAATGAATAAATGATATGAAACAATCTATTCAGTAAGAAAAATTTGCAAGAAATTCTTCAAATTTGCATCATCATTTTAAATTGCAAGAGATTCTTTAATTCTACACTCACTTTCATCATTTTATTCGCAAGAAATTCTTTGAATAAAGCACTTAATTATTATCTGAAATTTACAAGAGATTCTTTGAATTTTCACTTATTAAAAAACATCAATTCAAAACATCAATCTTTCATCTATTTTTATCTTAACAACTTTTATCTTCTCTCATCATGACATATGATGTCAAGTCAGTTGAATTTCAAACAACTTATCTGCTTAAAAGCATTGTCAATAGAAGAGTTTCACTTCTACTCATTGATGCTTCAGTCGAAGCTGAGAAAGCTGTCATTGCATGAAACATAAACATTGAAGAACAACTGTTTCATTGAGTCAGCAATCAACTTAATGAAGTCATCAATATGCTGAATGAGCTTTGAAATCAATGAGACTTAACTTTACAACTCAATGAACATTGACTTCTTGTACAAAATGATCACAAAAAGAAAGAAAAACAACTAGAAGTCACTTTTGATAAAAATGATGAGCTAGAGAAAAAGATCAGTCAGTTACAAGATGAGTGATTAAACTTCAGAGCAGAATAACATCAAGCTGATTGATTTATGTCTCGTCAAGATACTCAGTCAGCTGAGCAACAAGTCAATCAGAAAGAAGTTTTTATGATCTCAGTTTTGATTCATTGCTCTGAAGTTAAATGAAGCTCAACTTTTGAAGCTCACTTTCAATGAAAATCTTCTACTTTATTTGATAACGAAAACGAAAATAATTATCACAAGTTCATCAAGCTTTTGAATTCACTTATCTTCATTGAAACAGATGACTTTATTTGAAAAACATGAAACATCAAGATAGTTAATAAGCTCAATGTCAATGCAAATCATTATTCTACTGAAAAGATTTGTATTGTTTATGTAATTTTCAAACTAGAAAACAATGCTGATCAGCAAATTTATGCAAAGCATTATGTTGATGCTTTCTCATTTTATCAATCACTATTAAAGTTACTGAAACATTTGAAAGAAATTTACAAAGATCAGAATTTGATTTGAAAGTATCATCATGAATATGTCGCTTTGAAGCAGCTTAACAAGTTCTTCAGCTCTTTTTATTCAGAATTCACTAGAATATTCAGCTTTCTGAACTACAATGATATCACTCTGATGAACAACATTCAGAATAAAATCAACAATCATCTTCAGAATGTGTTGTCAGTTTGTTTTATAAAGTTTAGCTCACTTGATAAGCTCAAGATCTTTCTTCAAGATGTAAATAATAAACAACAAGTCAATTATCAGCTACGTGATGAGTAATGAACAGTCAAATCAATAGCAGCTTCGAAAAAACGTTTTGTTTCTTCATCAACATCAACTTCAGTCTTAACTACTAGCTATGTTCAATTCATTACTTTTTTTATTCTTGAATTTGAATGATCAAGAATGTCAATCATCTGCTTCAACTGCAAAGTATCAAGTCATTTTTCAAAGAACTATTCTCAGCTGAAGACTAGTACTTCAACATCTCATGCATTCATTTCTCATCTCAATGAAATCATCATGTCAAAAGAAGAGAAGAAATCAAAGAATGAGACAAAAAACTAGTGACTTTCATCAAAGACGTGATGAAAGATGTGTTAATTTCTTCAACAATGAGCAGCTCAAATGATTTCTTTGCTTCAAAATCTTTGACTACTGAAGATGTATTATTTAGTAATGAAATTAATTACTCATTAAAGTCATTGATTGACACTGAAACAACTGACTATTCATTCATTAATGAATTAATCGCGCAGAATGTTTGTGATCATTTGCAAATTGAATTTTTATCTTTAATTAAGCTCAAATCAATAAGAAGATTCAATGATCATTATGCAAAAAAGCTCATTACTCATGCAATTTATTCAAATCTAACTGTTCAAGATTATATGAAACGTTTCACTTTTATGCTGATCACTTAATTAAATCAACATCAGATGATTCTTGAAAAAACATGAATGAACAAGATTGAAATGACTATTGATATGAAAGATGATCATCTTCAATTTTCTAGTTTTGAAGCTCATATCAAAGCTTTTATCAAAGCTCATTCAACTGTTCTTTCAAGCAAGAAAATTGCAATAGAACAGAAGAGTTCAATCTCTACTTAAATACTAAAGAGATTTACTTCTTTTGTCATCACTCAACTCAGCGAGAAGTCATCTTCATTCAGTAAAATCATGAAATCATTTAATTTAATCAACTTCGCTTCATCTTTTGATTCAATGAACATAGCAATGATAGAGACTGCAGCATATAAATCACTAGTCAAATGATTGAATGTGATTACTTTCGCGATCATCATCACGAAAATTAATCAACTTCTAAAAACAGTTAGAAATCAACTTGAAAATGTAAATCTACAAGAGCTTTCACATGAAGAAATCTTGAAAGAAGTCAAAGCTAAGCTTTCTTCAAAATATTATGACTATTTAGACGTGTTTGATTGAGCAATGACTGATCAACTACTCTTTCATCGTCTCTATGATCATAAAATTGAGTTGATCGACAAGAAAACATCTTCTTGAAGTCATTTCTATCATATGTTTGATTACAAGCTTCAAAAGATGAAGAATTATCTGATCAAGCATCTGAATAAAGACTTTATATTTTCTAGTTCAGCTTCATATGCTTCGCTCATACTATTCATCAAAAAGAAAGACAATAGCTTGCGTTTCTGCGTTGATTACAGAAAGCTCAATGCTTTGATTAAATGAAATCACTATTTTTGCTAAATGAAGAGAGAAGATAATGTTGTGATCATGCACTTCAAGTTAATTTAACATAAATTGTGTCAAACTATCATAAACTAGTATAAAGCTGATGTTGACACACTAGCGATCTAGCGTGTCTTCATGAGTAAAACTCATGACGTGTTGCATCTTTTTTCTTCTTCAGCTTTGAACTTCTAGTTAGAATACACTCATATGATTCGCTTTATGCAGATTCATAACAATAAATGAGACATCATTTACAAGATAGATGATCAGATTTGACTATCTTTCAGAAATGTCAAAATCATAAAATCATGCAAGAATTTGAAAGATAAACAGCTAGATTTCTACTCAATCATTGTCAAAGTTAAGACTTTCTATTATTTTCATCTATTTACAAGCATGAAGCATATACACTCAATGTTCAGCTCAAAGCTACTACAATCATATTCAGAAAATTTTCTATCAGAACAACATTCAAAATCACTTAGATTAATCATTATTAAAGATAATGAACATTAAAAGATAAATGATATATTGAACTTCAGACGTTATCAAGATCAAATACAGTACAAAGACAAATGAAAAAATCTAGATAGAAATGATGAATGATACTATGTTGATAAAGAAAAATTCAATGATTCAGAGAAAGTTTTGAATGAATTTCATAAGCTATATTCAAGCAAATCGCGCTAAATATCAAAATAACTATCAACAAAAGTAAGCAAAGAAACTACATTCATGTGAACATGAATTTTTGAAGAAAGAAATAATGTTATGAGCATATCAAGATTGATAAAACTGAACAAGACTGAAGTTTTAATTAATTCGCAATGCACATTAGCAAGTACTTTGTGTAATAATTAAAGCTAGTCAATGATTTAGTTGAGATCTGATCTAGATTTGACTCAGATTTGACTCAGATATGACTCAACACTTTTTTTCTTTCTCAACACTCTTTTCTTTCATCAACATTTTATTCATTTACATCATTTTCTTTTCATGTCACAAACACATTTCTTTCAAGTTTAGCACAGTCTCTGAACATTATATAAATAAAAGCTTTTGTATTAATCTTCTTCTGTATTTTTAATATTCAGTTATAACTACTTTTAAAGATCAAGCACTATCAATTCTAATCTTCATTGATTATATTATTTAGACATGATTCTGACACATTTGTGATCTGAAATGTGCGCGCTTTGCTTGTTGAATGATCTTGTTTTTATGATCATTATATTTCAGATATTCATTTCACGCATCTAGTGTGCTCTGTATTTTTCATATGATTCACAATTGTCTTGATTTCATTACTATCTCTGAGCAGTTTGAATTTCAGAAGTTCTTTGCTTAATTTGATGACTTTGTCAAGAAAGTAGATTTCTCAATGATCTTTTGTAACATCTTGATAACTTTACACATTCTTTCATTCATCATTATCTTGCTGTTCAACGAGCGATTCAACGAAAGATGCATATGCAAATATGCACTCAATGCTTCTGTGTTCATTTTCTTTCATAGTCATTAAGTTGAAGATTGTACTTAAGTTGTTTGTAAACACAGTTCTGTGACAATTGAAAGATGATTCAATTCTTGATGCAGATTGATGCATACTTCACACTTGCATGTCATGAACTGTATTTTCTCGCTGCTAAAGACTAAATCAATAGTTGTAAGCTGATTGTGAATCTCATGAGTAATAATATTTGATTTCAGCAATAATTTCAGCTTGACATTAGTAATGATATCAAGTAAATTGTTGATCATTGCATATTGAGTGAAACATCTTCATTTCTTTCAATGAAAGTGATGTAAATTGAAATCTTTCATGATCAGTTGTTTGCAGTTGTCTTTGAGTAACTCACTTAAGCAAGAAATGATTGAAGATTTCTCTATAAATGTAAAGAACAGTGAATACAAATTGTAAATGTTTATAAGTTGTAACATCTGCATTTTATCATCTGTATTATGAGTTAATATTCTGATTAAGCAAATGTCTGACTCAACTGTTTCTATCATTCATTGATTGAGTCTTAAGCATTTGTTCACATATATGCATGTTCTTGACTATGATGATGTATTTTTCACTAAATAAAAGAAGTTGTAAGCTGAGTTAAATAATTGAGTGTCATTAATGTTGCAACTCTGCTTTTATATGACTACGATGTTGAAATCATGAACTTCTTTATCAATTAGAAATAATTTCTGAATTTTCAATAATTTTCTGATGTTGTACTGCAGTATTCATAGAAAAGATTGTTTTATTATAAAGTTATTTGTAGCTGTTGTTGACTTTGCAAAAAGAAGACTCTTTGAATGCTTTCAATCATTAAAAATCTGTCTCATTTTCTGATTCATCATTTCTGACTTTGCTTGAGCGACATCTCATCTGCATCGCTACTCATGCAAGAGAAATGATCAACACGTCTCTTTTTGACTTTTATCATCTGTCATGTTGATTCATAAGTGACTAGACTGCGTGTTTTCAGCACAACTATCGTTGAGCTTAATGAATTCACTGAACTGAGAGAATTCGTGAACTTCAAAGAATTCATTGAACTCAAAGAGTTTATTGAATCTGCAGAGTTTGAAGACAGCAAAGAGTTCAAGAATTGCAAGAATGTGCAATTATATTTAAATGCTTCTGAGTATTTAAACAATTTATTTCTATAGATTTCAAACATTTGTTTCATCTGCTGTTGTCATTTGAAACAGATGCATCTTCAGAGTTTGTGATTTTCGTTGCAATTAGTACAACATCTTCTATTCAAAAACATCATGCATCTTTCAATGTAATGTTTATTTATGCACTTGACATAATATTGATTCTTTCTGCAAAATCTGATTATATGATCAAATTCTTAACATTTGAAGCATTGTGTGATGCAACAGTTTTTTTTATCAGTTTACATGCACATTTATGATATGCATTTAACATACTCATGTTCATCAGTTAATTCATCATCGCTTCAATTGCTATTTTCATGATGAGTGATAAATGAGTCTTTTCACTTTCTACTACTTTCTTGAGTCAGACTATTCTTAAAATCTTCAGATTTTCATGAAGTTTTGCATTATTCTTTATCAGTTTTCTAATGACTTTCTTCTGATTATTCATGTTAATTGTAATGCACATTTCATGTGTCAGCACTGCAAATGTTTATTACAATATGCATATCAAGTTTGCAATTTCTTTTACTCATTTTTAAGTTTTTTTCAGATTTGCTTATGCATCTAAGCTGACTGCATGAAGAAAGATGTCTTTGCTACTCAACTTGCAAAGAAACATGATCAGATTTCATTAATTCATTGACACGTCTGCTATTCTTTGAAGAATCTGCTTAACAATCTTCTTCTGCATCTCTTTTATTTCTTTTCTGTCTGTTATTTTTATCATGACTTCACATTTCTTGTGAAGTAATGATGATTCTTCTTTGAGACATTGCTTCTTTGTTAATAATTCTTCTCTTGTCACATTTGCTTATGACTTGATTTTCAATGAGAAACGCGTATTTTTCTGCATTTGTAACTGCTTGCTTAGCAGTTGAACTGATGTTTTCAGTTTCTGTACATTCTTTGCGATGAATGCATTCTGAGTTGTATGATGTTTTTCTTCTGATTCAAGTCAAAGACAACACATCAGCTTCACTGTTACTTCTTTTCATGAATGATCTTTGCTTTTTTCTTTCTTTAACGTTGATGTCTGTATTAAAAGATCAATAATGTTAACAACATACTTCTCATTATTGCGTAAGCTTTTTGACTTTACATTACTGTTTCTTCGTAACAAGTTAACATCATTTGCAATCATTTCTGAATCAGCATTGCTGCAGTTTATGCAATTCATCATCATTTATTCATCTTTTAAATTCATTCTGTCTTGATTGTATTGCTCTTTTCAAAAATTTGCTTTGCGCGCGTTGTTATTGTTTTTTTTCAACGTAATATTATTAAAAGCTTTTTTGACATTTAAAAGTAAATAAATAAGCGTGTTTTCATGACTTTTTGTCATTTACACATCATGTACTAAATTTAGTACTGCATTTATAGCTGATCTTTGTTTTCTATCTTTCATTTAATCAAAATTCAGCAACTTGTCATTAATTTCAACTGTGTAAAACAGTTACATTGTTAAAGATCAGTATAAAGTGAGTCATATGAATATCATTTAACTAGTAAATAAATGCTAAGAAAGAAAGATAGCTACAGAAAAGAAGCTGACTACATATATATGTTTCTCAGTTGACGCTAGACTCAATAAAGACTAGTCAAGATGACGAAGCGAGAATAAATTTAACAAGACTAGAAGACTGAGTCTGACAAGACTAGAATCATTACTCTTTTTCTTCAATGATTCATGTTTGCATGAATGTATTTTCTGCTTGACTTGATTGATTGCTTAATCATGATTTCACAGACTCAGATCTGTTAAATCGTGATTGATCAAATTGTTGATTAGCATGATTTGTTCAAGTATCAAATATGAAAATCATCAATAATTTTCTGAGCATTCATAAATTCATCGTCATCAGTGTTGTATCAATTAAGATCATTATCATAGTCATTTCATTTGACTTTATACTGAAGTCATCTTCAATATCAACGAAAATTCAATATATCATTGATTTCTCACTCATCTTCGTTGTTTATCACTATTAAATCTGAAAGTTTATTCTTTTGATCAGACAAGAAGTCATTGATGACAGAACAAAGCAGATCAGAATGAAATACATCATGAACATACATAGACTTTGATAATTTCAGTTTATATGAAGAGTCAACAAGATTTAAATTGATGAAAGAATTAAGCATTTTGTCATTTAACTTCTTGAAAGATCTCGCTGTAATGATGTTTCTTTCATTCAAAAACATCTTTGATTCAATCTTATAATTAATTTTCTTTCTATGCTTATTAGCTTGATTCATCATTTGTTTTCATGTTTTAATCAGAGCTTCATGAGTGAAGATTAATGTTTTGTTCATTTGCTCAGATATATTCTTGACTCAATTAATCTGCAAGCGTTCGCGAGTGCTTTCATACTCAATGATGTCAGAGTCAAAGCTCATACAAGAATGAAAGTTCTTATTTATGAAAAAGAGAGTCAAGAAAATGATTGAGAACAAGACGTTATTGTTGACAAACTCAATCATAAGTAGTTATTTAAATCAGTCGTTCTACATATACAAACAAAAGAATTAAAGATATCGCTTAATGTTCTGATTGACTTATTCGCTTTGATCATTGATTTGAGAATGATAAATGATGAACAATCAAAGAGAAATGCTCAGTCATTTGCAAAGAAACTTTCATAGTATAAAGATGAATTGTGAATCTCAATCAGATACTATGAAGCTTGATAAATCATGAGTTTAATATACTCATTAAATCAGCATTTCAGCTGTCTTTTTGATAGTGATATCTTCATCATCAATGATGCAAAAAATATAATGTCTTTCTTTTGACAATCTGCAAATGATCATTAGAATAGCATTATACTTGCTTGAATCAAATAAATTGATAATGAAGTTCATTGATATGTCTTGTCATTGCTGTTCAGATATCAATAAAGATTGAAGCAAGTCATTTAATTTATCTTTAAATGTTTTTGAGCGTTGACAGATATAACAGTTTCAAATAGATTGATTTATCGTTTTTTGCATGAATGATCAATAGTAGTTTCGCTTTATGACTTTCACAGTTCTAAGAATATCAGAATGATTAATTAATGATTGATCATGTATCTTACAAATCAGATTCATTTGTAGAAGCTCATTGAATGAAACTCATAACTGACTATCATGATACAAGATTTCATTCTGAGTTCAACAATTCTTCAATTTGATATCTTCATATTATGTCTCATTTCTTGCTATTGCTTCACGAAGTAGCGTACAATTCTCGTTGATTTCATTAGTTTCAAGAATCTGATTATAAATTGATTCATCAATATTCTTCTTTAAATCAACGATTTTCATTCAATTTAATGTGAGAATTGTAGTTTGCTGATAGCAACATCATTCATTCTTGAAGCTTCTAGAAACTGAATTGACTTGATGAGTCAATGCATTGACTTTGATGTTTTGTTTATCTGAGCAATACATGATTTTAAAGTTGAAGTCAACAAGCTTTTGTACTCAGCGCATTTAACGTTTACTTAACTCTTTATCTTTCATTAATGATGTTAAAGCTTAATGATCAGTGAACATCTTGATGAATAACTCAGTCAATTTCAGCTCAAATAATCAATGCTTAAAGACATGAATGATTGCTAGTAGTTTCTTGTCATAGATTTTGTAATTGCACTCAGCGAGACTCAGATTCTTGCTGTAGTAGATCATTGAATGCAATGTTTCTTCGTCATCATACTGAGAAAGTATGTCATTATTGACGTAGTTGAATGAGTTTATTTCAAGAATAGTCTCTTTATTTTAATCAAAATGACGAAGAATAAAAGCTTCAATCATTCATTTCTTCATATAATCAAAGATCATTTGACAAGCTTGATCTTATTCAAATATTATCTCTTTTTGAATTAGTTGAATCAGAAGATGAACAATCTTCGAAAAGTTTTTTATAAAACGTTGATAGAAATTGCAGAAGTTGATGAAGAACTGCATCTGAGTGAGATTTGTAGAAGTAAATCATTCAACTACTGCTTGTACTTTTCTGAAGTTCATCTTTAATTCTTTAATGAATAGCAATAGTTTCAGAAAGAAGATCTTCTGAACATGAAACTTGCATTTGTTTATATTCATCTGAAGATCAGTCTCTCATAGTTTATGTAGAACCAATCGTACGTGTTGCTTATATTTCTTCAATGTTTTGCTGTAAATGATAATGTCATCTAGATAAATCTGACAAAACTAATGAAGATAGTTAAATAGCACGTTGTTTATATAATGTTGATAGAAAGTTGAGTTGTTGATTAATTCAAAAGACATCACATGATATTTGTAGAAATCAAAAAAAATGATAAAGATAGTCAAATCTTCACTGCTTGAATGCATATGCAGTTTGTTGAAGATGATAATGATGTTTAATTGAGTCAGATACTTGCTATCTTGAATACAAGTGAGAGTTTCGTCTATTAGTGATAAGAAGTAGCAATCTCGTTTAATCAAAGCATTGAGCTTTTTGTAGTTTATACAGAAACGCAAGCTATCATCTTTCTTTTTGATGAATAGTATGAGTGAAGCGTATGAAGCTGAGCTAGAAGATATAAAGTCTTTATTCAGATGCTTGATCAGATAATTCTTCATCTTTTGAAGCTTGTAATCAGACATATGATAGAGACAACTTTGAGAAGATGTTTTCTTATCAATCAACTCAATTTTATGATCATAGAGACAATAAGAAGATAGTTGATCAGTCATCGCTCAATCAAACACGTTTAGATAGTCATAATATTTCAAAGAAAGCTTAGCTTTAACTTCTTTCAAGATCTTTTCATGTTAAAGCTCTTGTAAATTTACATCTTCTGATTTATTTCTAGCTGTTTTTAGAAGTTGATTGATTTTCGTGATGATAATCACGAAAGTAGTCACATTCAATCATTTGACTAGTGATTTATATGCTGCAGTCTTTATCATTGCTATGTTCATTGAATTGAAAGATGAAGCGAAGTTGATTGAATTAAATGATTTCACGATTTTACTGAAGAAAAATGACTTCTCACTGAGTCAAGTGATGACAGAAGAAATAAATCTCTTTAGTATTTAAGTAAAGATTAAACTCTTCTGTTTTATCGCGATTTTCTTGTTGCTTAAAAGTAGAACAATCAATTTCTGACTAGAAGTGAAATTCAAAAATCGAAGAAAATCGATTTGCATATCAATTACTAGATTGATTTTGTTCATTCATATTTTTTCAAGAATCATTTAATGTTGATTTAATTAAGTGATCAACATAAAAGTTGTGTCAATCATATAATCTTAAACAGTCAGATTCAAATAAATGACATAAGTAATGAGTTTTTTAACATAATGATCATCAAATTCTTGAATTGACTTCGCTTTGATCAAAGTCAGAAACTTGATTTGCAAATGATCATAAACATTTTGCGCGATTAATTTATCAATGAACGAATAGTCAGCTGCTTTAATATCAATCAATGACTTTAATGAGTAATTAATTTCATTGCTAGATAGTATACATTCAGTAGTCAAAAATTTCAAAGCAAAAAAATCATTTGAGTTACTCATTATTGAAGAAATTAACATATCTTTCATCACGTCTTTGATGAAAGTCACTAGTTTTTTGTCTCATTCTTTGATTTCTTTGTAAATAATTTCTTCTCTTCTTTCAACATGATGATCTCATTGAGATAAGAGATGAATGCACAAGATGTTGAAGTACTAGTCTTCAGCTGAAAGCAGTTTTTTGAAAGATGACTTGATGCTTTGCAGTTGAAGCAGATGATTGACATTCTTGATCATTCAGATTCAAGAGTGAAAAAAGTAGCAAATTGAACATAGCTAGCTGTTGAGACTGAAGCTGATGTCAACAAAGAAATAAAACGTTTTTTGAAGCTGTTATTAATTTGACTGTTTGCTGCTCATCATGTAGCTGATAATTGACTCATTGTTTGTTATTCACATCTTGAAGAAAGATTTTAAGTTTATTAAGTGAACTAAACTTTATAAGACAAACTGACAACATGTTTTGAAAATAATTGTTGATTTTATTCTGAATGTTGTTTATCAGAATGATATCATTATAGTTCAGAAAGTTAAATATTCTAGTGAATTCTAAATAGAAAGAGCTGAAAGACTTGTTGAGCTGCTTTAGAGTGATATATTTGCAATGATACTTTCAAATCAAATTCTGATCTTTGTAAATTTCTTTCAGATGTTTCAGTAGTTCTGATAGTGATTAATAAAGTGAGAAAGCATTAACATGATGCTTTGCATAAATTTGCTGATCAGCATCGTCTTCTAGTCTGAAAATCACATAGACAATATGAATCTTTTCAATAGAATAATAATTTGCGTTGACATCAAACTTGACAGCTATTTTGATGTTTCATGTCTTTTAGATAAAGTTATCTGTTTCAATGAAGATGAGTGAATTTGAAAGCTTAATGAACTTATGATGATCATTTTCGTTTTAATTATCAGATAAAGTAGAAAATTCTCATTGAAAGTGAGTTTCTTTCTGATTGACTTGTTGCTCAGTTGACTGAGTATCTTGACGAAACATAAATTAATCAGCTTGATGTTGTTTTGCTCTGAAGTTCAATCACTCATCTTGTAATTAATTGATCTTTTTCTCTAGCTCATCATTCTTATCAAAAGCGACTTTTAATTGTTTTGCTCTCTTTTTATGATCTTTTTGTATGAGAAGTCAGTGTTCATTGAGTTGTAAAGTCAAGTCTTGCTGACTTCAAAGCTTGTTCAGCATATTGATGACTTCATTAAGTTAATTGCTGACTCAATGAAATAGTTGTTTTTTAATGTTTATGTTTCATGAAATGACAGCTTTCTCAACTTCAACTGAAGCATTGATAAGTAGAAGTGAAACTCTTCAACTGACAGTGCTTTTAAGCAGACAAGTGATTCAAGACTCAACTGACTTAACATCATGTATCATGATGAAAGAAGATAGAAGTTGTTGAGATAAAAATAAATGAGAGATTGATGTTTTGAATTGATGTTTTTAATGAGTGAAAATTCAAAGAATATCTTGTGAATTTCAAATAATAATTAAGTGCTTTATTCAAAGAATTTCTTGTGAATAGAATGATGAAAATGAGTGTAGAATCAAAGAATTTCTTGCAATCTAAAATGATGATGCAAATTTGAAGAATTTCTTGCAAATTTTTCTTACTGAATAGATTGTTTTGTATCATTTATTCATTGATAGCAGAGTAGTAAATGATGAGCATTTATCTAATGTTAGAAGTCAGCATAAAGCGAGTCATATGAGTGTCATTTAACTAGTAGATAAATGCTAAGAAAGAAAGATAGCTACAGAAAAGAAGCTGATTACATATGTATGTTTCTCAGTCGACGCTAGACTCAATAAGAACTAATCAAGATGACAAAGCGAGAATAAATTTAATAAGACTAGAAGACTGAGTTTGACAAGACTAAAATCATGACATACACTGCTATTATTTTTTCTACTACTTTGTTTAAACAGTTTAGTAGCATAATAATTTTGTATATTTTTGAAATTAAATAATTTAACTTGTTTGATTTTTTCAAAATAATTCTTGTATCTTCACATTATATTTTCAAATGATAGTCATTTTTAATCAAATCTGAAATCAGCAATGAAACTCATTTATACATGATGTTGATTACAAATCTACTGTTTAACTACAGTAAAGTTTAAAGATTATCAAAAGTTTGAATGATATTGAAGCATTATATAATGATGAAGCACTGTGCATTGATTGTATGCAAAGTTTTCGTGATTGCACAGACTTTAATAATCTCAATGCATATGTTATAAGCAATCTGCACACAGATGAGAAAATCAAATAGAATGCAGAACTATAAGAAAAATTGCTTATGAAAATCATTCAATTCAGTATCTTGTCATCATGATGATGAAAATTGAGACAAAACACTCTTGTGTTTAATCTGTTGAAAATGATTAGTAAAAAGAACTTGAATTATGAACATTCTTTAAATTTACATGTTAACTACATATAAATCTTGTTAAGATTGCATGTCTGTTATTACAACATAAATAACTCATGAGACTTGTTAAGTTTGACATAAGCAAACTCAAAAATCTCATTAATATCATTTAATAAATGTTCAGACACAGACATTTTATACATAAGTAATACATTAATGAGAAAACTTTGTTAAAAGAAGAGAAACATAAGTAAATTAGTAAAGAATAATTGAATTACATCATCTGATTAAAAGTGTAACATATGAATATCTTTGCAAAACATAATCAATTTACATGAGAAAGATCTTTACAAATAACATGAAATAAATGAGTTGCATATTTAACAAGCGAAGCGAATGTCTGCAAAACATGATATATAATGATGATGATTGTTGATCTTAAAAGTCTTATCTTTTCACTGAGTTCTGATTCTTGAATGTCTTGATGATAAAATCAATCTTTAGTTGAAGATATCATCTGTATAGCTTGAAAGAACAGTAGCATGTATCAATGTAATTAAAGAAGAAATTGATTGAAATATGCATTCATATTGCAGATGAAACATCTGCAACTTATGCTTAAAAAGTAAACTGTTGAAATCTAAGCAGTGAAAGATTTTGTTCATCTTGAACTGTGAATCTGTCGCGAGAAAACTCTTTAAGTAACTTCTCAAGTCTAAAAGAAAAATCAGCATAAAGATTATGCTTTATGTATGTTGCATGCAACGTATACAACATATTTTCAATAGACAATTCATGAGACTTATTAAGTTCAACATGAATAAACTTAAGAATCTCATTAATATTGTTTAACAAATGTTCAGATACAGACATTTTATACATAAGCAATACGTTGATGAGAAGACTTTGTTAAAAGAAGAGAAATACAAGCAAGTTAATAAAGAATGATTAAACTACGCTGTTTAATTAAAAGTGTAGCATATAAACATTTTTGCAAAACATGATCAATCTGCATGAGAAAAATCTTTACAAATAATGCAAAACAAATGAGTTGCATGTTTAATAAGTGAAGTGAGTGTTTGCAAAATATAATATACAATGATGATGATTGTTGATCTTAAAAATCTTATTTCTTCATTAAACTTTGACTCTCAAATGTTTTAATGATAAAATCAATTTCTAGTCAAAAACATCATTTATATAACTTAAAAGAACAGTAGTATATATTAATGTAATTAAAGAAGAAATTGACTGCAATACATATGTGTATTGTAAATGAAACATCTGCAATTCATGCTTAAGAAGTAAACTGTTGAAATTTAAGCAGTGAGAGATTTTGTTCATTTTAAACTGTAAATTTGTCACAAGAAAACTCTTTGAGTAATCTCTTGAGTTTAAGAAAGAAATCAGCATAGAGATTATGCTTTATGTATGTTACATGCAACATATACAACATATTTTCAATAGATGCGCGATGCAACTGTGACTGAAATCATTAAATGATGAAACATGTACTCATGTATTGCTTGAACTGATTGCATCTGCAATTAAAAATGCTACAAAACATTAACTTCTTGAACTATTAAATAATCATTATTATCACGAAGAATTTCAGAGCAGCTGCAAGAATAATGATGAAAACGAAGTTTCTGAAGCAATTTAAAGTGATTGAATTACTCATATTCTAACATGCAATTAATGTGAACTAATTTGATACATAGTCTCATAATGATAGTTTCAACTGCGTAAAGCAGTCATATAAACAGTGAGTGATTTTCTATTTCAGAGAGTTTTGTTCACTCAATATAAATAGCATAAAGTTTCTCATGAATTGACTTAATCAATGTCATAAAAATGTATGAATTTATTATTATTATTATCAAATCTGAATACATTAAATTGAAGATTTTCAATATGCTTTTGTATGTTCACTGTATAATTGCAAATGATATATCATCTGATTCAAGTGCTTTTCTGAATGCTGAAAAGTTAATAGTGTGCTTGATTTTCTCTTTGATAACTTTTAATCATTGTATACTTTCGTTTAATAGTAATTCTTCATTGATTTGAATTTTCAAAGATGATGAATACATTGCTTTCAGAAATGTCTTGCACTTTTCATTGAATTCAATTTTCAATTCTTTTTGCAAGTTTTATATTAAGAATAGCTTTTCAATTAAACATAATTTAGTAAACTTGTATGTTTGAAACACTTTTTTTCTTCAATGTTGTTCAAAAAATTGATTCAGAATCGATTTTTAATCAGCTTTATTACATCATGATATGAATTTCACATTTGTACTATTTTTGCTCATGCATCATCATTTCTGCATCTTTTTCAGATTCACTTTCTTGATAATAACATCTTTCACATTTCAATGAATTCATTATTTCATCAAAGTTTTGATTTTGCAAATATTCGTTGTTTAAATACAAATAATTTCACTATATTCATGATGCATTCAATCAAATAAATGACTTTTACTTTTAAACTCATGATTCTTTGCATCTTGATAATCATTTTATCTTTCATCTTTTGCAAATATTCATTAAAGTCTTTTCAATTAACTTTTTGCAAATTGTATGATGCATTCAATGAATTTTCAATCAACTTCATCTTTTTCATAATTATTGTAAATAAAATTACTTCATGATTGAATTTTGTGTTTGCATTCTCATTTATATGTTAATTCTTAATATTATTATGCATATTTTTTGATGTAAATGTTAAATCAAGTATTGAGCTTGATTGATTCAAATAACTGTGATATGTGTTTATATCAGAAGTGTTAATCAGATTATACTTATGTAAATTTACTCAATTTATTAATACTTTCATTCTAATTGTAATACTTCATGAAGAACAAGCAGATCTTAAAAACAATCACAACATGTACACAATCAATCTTGAAAAAGAGCATTACATGCAAGACAGAGTGAATCTAAAGAATGATCAAATGACGATGAATTGCACAAGTTACAGCAATGCAAGTTCAAAGATGATTGCAAGCAACGTTGATATGTTGCAAGAAAACAGTGATGTAAGATTGTAACGTTCATGCAATGATGAATAGAAGATAGTTGACATTATTGATTTACTAATAAAGACATCAACGTTAGAGAAAAAGATGAGCAAAGATTACTCATGAAAAGAAATAGCATTGAAGCTGATGCATCATCTTTGACTCGATTTGAAAGAAAAACATCACATGATTCAGAATGCATTCATCACGAAGAATATGCAGAAACTGAAGACATCAATTTAACTGCTAAGCAAGCAGTTACAAATGCAGAGAAATACACGTTTCTTATCAAAAATCATGTCATGAGCAAACATGACAAGAAAAGAATTATCAATGAAAAAGCAACATTTCAGAGAAAGATCATCATTGCTTCGCAAGAAATGCAAAGTCATGATAAAGATAGCAAACAAAGAAGAAATAAAAAAGATGCAGAAGAAGATCATTAAGCAGATTCTTCAGAAAATAACAGACGTGTCAATGAATCAACGAAATTCAATCATGTTTCTTTGCAAGCTGAGTAGCAAAGACATCTTTCTTCATGCAGTCAGCTCAGATGCATAAGCAAATCTGAAAAAGACTCAAGAATGAACAAAAGAAATTACAAACTTAATGTGCATATTGCGACGAATCTTTGCAGTGCTGACACATGAGATGCACACTACAATCAACATGAACAATCAGAAGAAAGTCATTAAAAAACTGATAAAGAATAATGTAAAACTTCATAAGAATCTGAAAATTCTAAGAATAGTCTGACTCAAGAAAGTAGTAAAGAGCGAAAAGACTCACTTGTCGCTTATCATGAAGATAGCAATTGAAGTGATGATAAATCAATTAATGAACGTAAGTATGTTAAATGCATATCATGAATATGCATGTGAGTTGTTCAAGAAGAACTGTTGCATCACACAGTGTTTCAGATGTCAGAAATTTGATCACATGATCAAATTCTGCAGAAAGAATCAACACTGTGTCAAGTGTGCAGATAAACATCACATCAAGAAGTGCATAATGTCTTTGAATAAAAAATGTTGCACTAATTAGAAAATCATGAACTCTGAAGACGCATCTGTTTCAAATGATGACAGCAGATGAAACAAGCATTTGAAATCTATAGAAATAGATTGTTCAGATATTCAGAAGCACTCGATACAATTACACATTCTTGCAATTCTTAAGCTCTTTGCTGTCTTTAAACTTTGCAGATTCAATGAACTCTTCAAGTTCAATGAATTCTTTGAGTTCAATGATTTCTTTGAGTTCAATGAACTCTTTAAAGTTCACGAACTCTCTCAATTCAGCGAATTCATTGAGCTCAATGATAGTTATGCTGAAAACATGCAGTTTAGTTGCTCATGAATCAACATGACAGATGATAAAAGTCAAGAAAAGATGCGTTGATCATTTCTTTTGCATGAATAACGACTCAGATGAGACGTCGCTCAAGCAGAGTCAAAAACGACAAATCAAAAGATGAAACAGACTCATGATGATTGAAAGCATTCAAAGAGTCTTCTTTTTGCAGAGTCAACAACAACTATAAATAATTCTATGATAAAACAATCTTTTCTACAAATACTGCAGTATAACATCAGAAAACCATTGAAAATTCAAAAATCATTTCTAATCAACAAAAAAGTTCGTAATTTCAACATTATAATTATACAGAAGCAAAGTTGCAACATTAATAACATTCAATCATTTAACTCAGCTCACAACTTCTTTTATCTAGTGAAAAATACATCATTACAGTCAAGAACATGCATATATGTGAATAAATACTTAAAACTCAATCAATGAATGATAGAAATAGTTGAGTCAGACATCTGCTTAATCAGAATATTAACTCACAACATAAATGACAAAATATAAACATTGCAACTTATAAATGTTTACAACTCATGTTCATTGTTCTTTACATTTACAAAAAGATCTTTAATCATTTCTTGCTTAAGTGAGTTACTTAAAAACAATTGCAAATAACTGATCATAAAAGATTTTAATTTACATCATTCTCATTAAGAAGAATGAAGATGCTTCACTTAACATGTAGCAGTCAACAGTTTACTTAACATCATTACTAACACTAAGCTGAAATTATTGCTGAAATCAGACACTATTACTTGCAAGATTCACAATCAGTTTACAACTATTGATTTAGTCTTTAGCAATGAGAAAATACAGTTCATGATATGCAAGTGCAAAGTACGCATTGATCTGCATCAAGAGTTGAATCATCTTTCAATTATCACAAAACTGTGTTTATAAACAATTTCAGTACAATCTTCAACTTGATGATTATGAAAGAAAATAAACACAGAAGCATTGAGCACGTAAAATTGTTGACTGCAAGCATTTAACTCAACTGAATATAATTTTCGCTTTTAACAAACTTTGTATGCATCTCAATAGTAAGAACTATATGATCTTCATTATTGTTTTAGAAGCGTACAAATCAAAGATTCTATCATTTGAATTAACAAACAATTTGATCTCATTTCAGCAATATATGAACAATGTTTTATGAAACTTTCTAAATGACTTCTGTCAAGCTTATTTAGATGACATTCTCATATACAGCAAAATTCAAAAGAAGCATAAACAACATGTCAAAATGATACTAAATCATTTATAAGACGCTGATCTGCAAATAGATATTTAAAAGTGCGAATTCAACGTAGAAGAAACAGTCTTCTTAAAAGTCATAATATCAAAATAAGATCTTTGCATGAATTTTATCAAAGTGAAAGCTATAGTCAATTGAGCTACATCTACTAATCTAAAAGAAATACAAGACTTCATCAACTTCGTCAATTTTTATCAATGCTTCATCAAGAACTTTTTGAAACTAGTCAAGTCATTCACTCAGCTGATTCAAAAAAACACATCTTTTGTTTGAAATGAAGTTTGCGTTGAAGTCTTTAACAATCTAAAGAAGCAGATCAGCTTGATCTCAGTTCTACGTCATTTTAATGTCAAACGTCAAGCTATTTTGAAAATTGATGCATTCAACTATGTAAAAGACAATATACTATCTCAGTATGATGATGAGAATGTGCTTCACTCGATAGTCTTTTATAGCAAGAACATGATTTCAGCTAAATGCAATTATCACATCTATGACAAGAAATTGCTAACTGTCATTTAATGCTTCAAACATTGATGACTTGAACTAGAAAATACTGAGCTATTTATTCAAATGTTTACTGATCATCAGACTTTGAAAATCTTTATGAAAAACAAACAGCTGACTTGACAACAAGCGAACTATCTGAATATTCTATCAAAGTTTAACTTTCAGATTTGTTAGAAGTCAGCATAGAGCAAGTCAATATGAGTGTCATTTAACTAGAAGATAAATGCTAAGAAAGAAAGATAGCTACAGAAAAGAAGCTGACTACATATATGTGTTTCTCAGTCGACGCTAGACTCAATAGAAACTAGTCAAGATGATAAAGCGAGAATAAATCTGACAAGGCTAGAAGACTGAGTCTGACAAGGCTAGAATCGTGATATTACTCTTCTTCTTCGACGATTCATGTTCGCATGAATGTATTTTCTGCTCGACTTGATTGATTGCTCAATCATGATTGATTGAGATTAGCGCAGTTTGTTCGAGTATTGAATATGAAAATCATCAACGATCTTCTGAGCATTCATAAATTCGTCGTCATCAGCGTTGTATCAATTGAGATCATTGTCATAGTCATTTCATTTGACTCTATACTGAAGTCGTCTTCGATATCGACGAAAATTTAATATATCATTGATTTTTCACTCATCTTCGTCGTTTATCACTATTGAATCTAAGAGTTCGTTCTTTTGACCAGGCAAGAAGTCGTCGACGGCAGAGCGAAGCAGGTCAGAATGAAATACATCATGAACATGCATAGACTCTAATAATTTCAGCTTATATGACGAGTCGATGAAATCTAGATTGATGAAAGAATCGAGCATTTTGTCATCTAGCTTCTTGAAAGATCTCGCTGTAATGATGTTTCTTTCATTCAGAAACATCTTTGATTCAATCTTGTAATCAACTTCTTTTCTATGCTTATTGACTTGTTTCATCATTTGTTTTCGTGTTTTGACTAGCGACTCGCGAGCAAACTTCAGTGTTTTGTTCATATGTTCAGATATATTCTCGACTTTAGTCGTCTGCAAGCGTTCACGAGAACTTTCATATTCGATGACATCGAGTTCAAAGCTCATATGAGAATGAAAGTCTTTGTTTAGAAAGAAAGAGGTCGAGAAGATAACTGAAAACAGAGCATTATTGTTGATGAACTCGATCATGAATAGTAGTTTAGCTCAGTGTTACGATTCTAGCTACGCATCTTTGTTGATAACTATGTTGATGACTATTCTGAGAACTATCGTCGATCGCTCGTCGCTAGAGCATAGACTTGTTTCGAAGTTAACTCTATTCAGAGTTAGCTTATGTTCTTCTGAATCATATAGATAGTTGACTCTTCTCTTCTAGATACTTTCCTTTCTTAGCATTTATATACTCGTTACATTACACTCATATGACTCGCTCTATGCTGATCTCTAACACTCAGTCATTCTGCATGTACAAACAGAAGAATCAAAGATATCTTTCAACGTTCTGATTGACTCATTCACTTTGATCATCGATCTGAGAGTGATAAACTGTGAAGAGTCGAAGATTAATGTCTAGTCTTTTGCAAAGCGACTTTCATAAAATGAAGGTAAATTGAAAGTCTCGATTTGAAATAATGAAATCAAGTAAATCGTGTATTTGATATATTCACTCAAGCATTAGCTCAGCTGTTTTTTCTGCTATGATCTTCTCGTCATCAATGAAGCAAGAAATATAATGTCGTTTCTTTGTCAGTCTACATATCACTGTTAGTATGACGTTTTTGTCTTTTGAAAGAGATAAGTTGATGATGAAGTTTATGACTATATTCTTTCATTGCTGTTCAAGTATGAGTAAAGAATGTAGTAGTTCATTGAATTTATTTCAAGAAGTCTTTGATCGCTGACAAATGTAGCAGTTTCGAATATATTAACTTATTATCTTTCGCATTGAAGATCAATAGTAGTATCTTTTTATGATCTTCATCGTTCTGAGAATTTCGAAATGATCAATAGAAGATTGATCGTGAACTTCTTGAATTAGCTTCATTTGAAGATGCTCATCGAAGAAAACTCATAGAAGATCACTTTGATATAGTATTTCATTCTGAACTCAGCAATCTCTTAATTTAGTATCTTTGTATTGAGCTTCATCTTTTAATACGACTTCACGAAGTAGCGTACAATTCTCGTCAATTTCATTAGTCTCAAGAATCTGTTTATAGATTGATTTCTCGATGTTCTTCTCTAGATCAACAATTTTCATTCGATTCAAAGTCAGAATAGTGATTCATTGATAACGAATGCACTCATCTTCTGAACTTCTAGAAACTGAATCGACTTGATGAGTCAATGCATTGACTTTGATGTTTTGTTTACCTGAGCAATACATGATTTTGAAGTTGAAGTTGATGAGCTTTTGTACTCAGCGCATTTAATGTCTACTTAGCTTTTTATCTTTCATTAATGATGTTAAAGCTTGATGATCAGTGAACATCTTGATGAGTAGCTCAGTCAATTTCAGCTCAGATCATCAATGCTTAAAGACATGAATGATTGCTAGTAGTTTCTTGTCATAGATCTTGTAATTGCACTCAGCGAGACTCAGATTCTTGCTGTAGTAGATCATTGAATGCAATGTTTCTTCGTCATCATACTGAGAAAGTATGTCATCGTTGACGTAGTCAAATGAGTCTGTTTCAAGAATAGTCTTTCTATTCTGATCAAAATGACGAAGAATAAAGACTTCAGTCATTTGTTTCTTCATATGATCAAAGATCATTTGACAAGCTTGATCTCATTCAAATATCATCTCTTTTTGAATTAGTTGAATCAGAGAATGAACAATCTTCGAAAAGTTCTTTATAAAACGTTGATAGAAATTGCAGAAGTTGACGAAGAACTGCATCTGAGTGAGATTTGTAGAAATAGATCATTTGACTACTGCTTGTACTTTTCTGAGATTCATTTTTAGTTCTTCAATGAATAGCAATAGTTTCAGAAAGAAGATCTTCTGAACATGAAACTTGCATTTGTTTATATTCATCTGTAGATCAATCTCTCGTAGTCTATGTAGAACTAGTCGTACATGTTTCTTATGTTTCTTCAGTGTTTTGCTGTAAATGATAATGTCATCTAAATAGATTTGACAAAACTGATGAAGATAGTCAAATAGCACGTCATTCATATAGTGTTAATAGAAAGTCAAGTCGTTGATTAATTCAAAAGACATCACGTGATATTTGTAGAAATCAAAAGAAGTGATAAAGATAGTCAAATCTTCATTGTCTGAATGCATGCGTAGTTTGTTGAAGACGACTATTATATTCAATCGAGTCAGGTACTTGCTATCTTGAATACGAGCGAGAGTTTCGTCTATTAAGAATAGAGAATAGCGATTTCGTTTGATCAAAGCATTGAGCTTTCTATAATCAACGCAGAAACGCAGACTATCGTCTTTCTTTTCAATAAATAGTATAAGCGAAGCGTATGAGATCGAGCTGAAAGATATAAAGCTCTTATTCAGATGTTCAATCAGATAATTCTTTATCTTTTGAAGCTTGTAGTCAGACATATGATAGAGACGACTTCGAGAAGATGTTTTCTCGTCTGTCAACTCAATTTTGTGATCGTAGAAGCGATGAGAAGATAGTTGATCAGTCATAGCTCGATCAAACACGTCTAGATAGTCATGATATTTCAAAGAAAGCTTAGCTTTGACTTCTTTCAAAATCTCTTCATGTGAAAGCTCTTGTAGATCTACATCTTCGAGTTTATTTCTAGCTGTTTTTAGAAGTCAATCGATTTTCGTGATGATGATCGCGAAAGTAGTCATATTCGACCGTTTGACTAGTGATCTATATGCTGCAGTCTTTATCATTGCTATGTTCATTGAATTAAAAGGCGAAGACTTGACTGAATTAGATGATTTCATGATTTTACTGAATGAAAATGACTTCTCGCTGAGTTGAGTGATGACAGAAGAGATAAATCTCTTTAGTATTTAAGTAGAAATTGAACTCTTCTGTTTTATCGCGATTTTCTTGATGACAGAAAGAGAGATTAAGCTAGCATCAATATGAGTCTTTGAATCAGAAAATTGAAGATGATCGTTTCTTATATCAATCGTTATCTCGATCTTATTCATTCATGTTTTTTCAAGAATTATCTGATGCTGACTCAATCAAGTAATCAGCATAAAGACGAAACGTTTTATATAATCTTGAACAGTCAGATTCAAATAAATCGCATGAGTAATGAGTCTTTTTGCATAATGATCGTCGAATTCTCTTATTGATTTGAGCTTGATTAAAGGTAAAGATTTGATTTGCAAATGATCACAAACATTCTGCGCAGTTAATTCATCAATGAATGAATAGTCAGCTGCTTCAATGTCAATTAATGACTTTAATGAGTAACTAATTTCATTGCTAGATAGTACACATTCAGTAGTCAAAGATTTTAAAGCAAAAAGATCATTTGAGCTGCTTGTTGTTGAAGAAATTAACACATCTTTCATCACGTCTTTGATGAAAGTCACTAGTTTTTTGCCTCATTCTTTGATTTCTCTGTAAATAATTTCTTCTCTTCTTTCGACATGATGATCTCATTGAGGCGAGAGATGAATGCATGAGATGTCAAAGTACTAGTCTTCAGCTGAGAGCAGTTCTTTGAAAGATGACTCGATACTTTGCAGTTGAAGCAGATGATTAACATTCTTGATCATTCAGGTTCGAAGATGGAAAAAGTAGCGAGTCAAACATAGCTAGTAGTCAAAGCTGATGTCGACGAAGAAACAAAACGTTTTTTCGAAGCTGCTATCGATTTGACTGTTCATTGCTCGTCACGTAGCTGATAATTGACTCGTTGTTTGTTATTCACATCTTGAAGAAAGATCTTGAGCTTATCAAGCGAGCTAAACTTTATGAGACAAACTGACAACGCGTTCTGAAGATGATTGTTAATTTTATTCTGAATGTCGTTCATCAGAATGATATCGTCGTAGTTCAGAAAGCTGAATATTCTAGTGAATTCTGAATAGAAAGAGCTGAAAGACTTGTTGAGCTGCTTCAGAGCAACGTATTTGCAACAACACTTTCAAATCAGATTCTGATCTTCATAAATTTCTTTCAGATGTTTCAGTAGCTCTGATAGTGACTGATAGAATGAGAAAGCATCAACATGATGCTTTGCATAGATTTGCTGATCAGCATCGCCTTCTAGTCTGAAAATCACATAGACAATACAAATCTTTTCAGTAGAGTAATGATTCATGTTGACATCGAGCTTGTCAGCTATCTTGATGTTTCATGTCTTTCAGGTAGAATCATCTGTTTCGATGAAGATGAGTGAATTCAAAAGCTTGATGAACTTGTGATGATCATTCTCGTTTTCAGATAGAGTAGAAAATTCTCGTTGAGAGTGAGTCTTGAAAGTCGAGCTTCGTTCAACTTTCTGATTGACTCGTTGCTCAGCTGGCTGAGTATCTTAACGAAGCATAGATCGATCAGCTTGACGTTGTTTCGCTCTGAAATTCAATCGCTCGCCTTGTAACTGATTGATCTTTTTCTCTAGCTCATCATTCTTATCAAAAGTGACTTCTAGTTGTTTCGCTCTCTTTTTGTGATCTTCTTGTACAAGAAGTCAGTGTTCATTGAGTTGTAAAGTCAAGAGTAAATGAGAAATTGATGTTTTGAATTGATGTTTTTTGATGAGTGAAAATTCAAAGAATCTCTTGTGAATTTCAGATAATAATTGAGTGCTTTATTTGAAGAATTTCTTGTGAATAGAATGATGAAAATGAGTGTAGAATCAAAGAATTTCTTGCAATCTAAAATGATGATGCAAATTTGAAGAATCTCTTGCAAGTTTTTCTTACTGAATAGATTGTTTTGTATTGTTTATTCATCGATAGCAGAGTAGTTAATGAGAATTTATCTAATGTTAGAAACCAGCATAGAGCAAGTTAATATGAGTGTCATTTAACTAGAAGATAAATGCTAAGAAAGAAAGATAGCTACAGAAAAGAAGCTGATTACATATATGTGTTTCTCAGTCGACGCTAGACTCAATAGAAACTAGTCAAGATGACGAAGCGAGAATAAATCTGACAAGGCTAGAAGACTGAGTCTGACAGAACTAAAATCATGACAAGATTATCTTTTGATCAGGCAAAATAAACATCAAAGTCAATGCTTTAACTAAAATGTTGATGATCGATAGTTTTGAATCAGCTAAAGACATAAATGATCATTTTCAGACTATATTAATCTTGAATTGAATAAACGTTTTATTAATTGAGTTTGAAATCGAATCTGAATATGAGATTAATCTTTATCAACATGTACATCTAGTTAATCAGAAGAATGAACTATGCAATGAGTATCAACAAGCTATGAACAAAGATGAACTGAAGCTTTATGACATGAAGCTAAAGAACTGTCAAATCATTGATAACGTTTTATTCAAAAAAAGTCTACTATGAATGTTGAAACAAATGTATATGAAATTGCTTCAAAAGATTCATGATCAATCATCAATCTTGCACTCTGACATTAAATAAATGATTGATCTAGTTTAATGCTTCTACTATTGATCAGATCATTAAGTAACTATTCAACAATACATTTGAAACTGTCATGTTTATCAGTGAAGCAAAGCATCTTAAGATAATACAAATCATTTGCTTCAGTCTTTATTAATTTCTCAGCAGCGTTGACAAGATATAGTTATGAACTTCATCACTGAGCTATTTCTATTGAAAAACTATAACGTCATTTTCATGATCATATGTTGTTTTTTCAAAGAACATTACTATGTTTTCTGTTATTGAGAAGACAATAACATCTCAATTGAAGAAACAGTATGAATCATGCTATGAAACGTTTATTGACTTTATGATCTACTCAGTTCTATCGTTTCAAATAGAGACTTTCAGTTCATATTGATTATGTGACAAAGTCTTTGTAAATGACTGAAGATTAAAGTTAATTTATCAACAGTTTATCATTTAAAGATTGATGATCAGTCAAAATGAGTTAATCAAGATGTTGAATGCAAACTTTGAATTTACTGCAATTACATGCAGAATGACTGAGCTAAATGACTTTCAATGATGAAATTTAATGATAATTTCAATACATTCTTAACTATCTTGATGACTTCTTTCTACTTCAATAAAGACTTTCACTCTTGAATGAGTTTCAATTCAAATACAACTGATTATGAAATGATTCATCAACGTATTAAAGTTAGAAAGATCAATGACATTATCATTTGAATGAGCGAACTTCTTATCTTTGATCATCAACAATTGAAAAAGATTAAGCAGATCATTGAAGCTCAGATGAACAAGCATAAATGAGACATTATTTATGAAGTAAATGATCAAGTTTGATTAGTCTTTGAAAACATCAAAATCACTAAATCATGCAAAGATTTGAAAGACAAGCAGCTTGATCTTTATTCAATCACAGTCAAAGTTGAGATCTTCTATCATCTTCAGTTATTTAGAAGCATGAAGCATATACATTTAATGTTCAGCTTGAAGTGTTTACAATCTTCATCAAATGACTTTTTATCAAGACAACATTCTGAGTCTTCTAAATTGATAATCATTGAAGAAAATGAAAAGCACTGAAAAGTAAACAATATATTGAACTTCAGACAATATAAAGAAAGACTATAATACAAGATCAAATGAATTGAAGTAGATCATGATGATGAATGATACTATGTTGATAAAGAGAAATTCAATGACTTGAAGAAAGTTCTGAATGAATTTCACAAGCTATATTTGAATAAGTTGCACTAAATTGAAAACACGATGAATTTTTTGCTTTTATTTCTTTTCTATTCATTCAAATATGAATGTTCAAAGAAAAGAGTAATGTTATGAACATGTCTGAATCAATCAAAGTTCAGATCTAACTTTAATCAATTTGATTAAAGCAAGTCATGATGCTATGTTTAGTTTAAATCTAGCGCATTTCTATTAAACTCTTTGAGTCATTCTCAACACTTCTTCTCATTGTTCAGCACTTTCTTCATTCATCTCTTTCATCATTCTTTTAAATAAACACATCTGACATATTACATCACATCTGTATTAAGTCTAGCGCAGTCTCAAGTCATTATTTATAGAAGAGCTTGCACTCTTTCTTTTCTGTATTCTTAATGTCTTGTTATAGTTATTTCTAAAGAGCAATACATACATATCAGCTTCAAGTCTTTTTGATTGAATGATCTAAACATGATCTCAACATGCAGTCTCTGAACATTACATAAATAGAAGCTTTTGTATCAATCTTCTTCTGTATTTTTAATATTCAGTTATAACTATCTTTAAAGATCAAGCACTATCAACTCTGATCTTCATTGATTGTATCATTTAAACATGATTCTGACATCATTAATTCTTCACTATGACTCAATCATTTGTGAAAAATCTCTTTGAGAATAATCAAAGCTCTTATTTTTCTGACATTACAGATTCAATCATTTATTCTGAGTTATCATCTTGCATATTAAATATCTTAGAATCAATGTTGTACAAAAACATCAATACTTTTTATCTTATTCTCAGACTTTTGATAAATTTCTGAAAGCTTCTATCTTCTGAAATATTAAAAATGTAAAGCAGCTACAACATTAAATTGAACAAAACTCAGAGATTTTTCTAAAAGACTTAAACAATCTTTGAACTCAACGAGATCTAAATGTGAAAGCTTGTGAGCTATTTAACAAGATATTAAGCGAACAAATATGAAAGACTTGCTTTGAAGAAATTGATCAAGCAAAGAAATGATTGAATCAATTGAATCAGATGCTTCAGAACAAATTGACTGAAGCACAACATCAACTGCAAGTGACTAGAAAAATTACTTCATTGACTTCTACTCTTTTCTCATTCAGCAAGCAATCTCAAAAGCTTTCAAATTCATCTCTGTTTACTGATGAAAAAGAATTTATCTGAGATGATTGACAGAAAAAGATTTATGACAAGCTAGAAATCAACGTTAATCATTTTGACAACGACAAAGTTATACTAATTTACATTCATTTTTGAATCAGCAAGAATGCAGTTAATGTCATTTCATTATTGAGCATATTGAATGTCTTTTTACAAGCTTCAGAAAGTAAAGAAATATTTAAACGAGAATCTTTTCAAAGAATTTATAATTTCTAGCAAAGCTTCATATTTCTCACTCATTCTGTTCACTTTAAAAGCTGTTAGAGATTAGCATAGAGCGAGTCATATAAGTGTAATGTAACGAGTATATAAATGCTAAGAAAGGAAAGTATCTAGAAGAGAAGAGTCGACTATCTATATGACTCAGGAAAACATAAGCTAATTCTGAATAGAGTTGACTTCGAAACAATTCGATAGTCTAGTGACGAGCGATTGACGATAGTCATGAACATCATCGACATAGTCATCAACATAGCTATCAACATAGATGCGTAGCTAGAATCGTAACAGTACTTCTCTTCTTCAATGATTCATGTTTGCATGAATGTATTTTCTTAGCCTTGTGTAGAATCAAAATGTCTATTGTAGCAGACTCACTATGCAAGATAGAATGATGTCATTGTAGCAGACTCACTAGTTGCACATGAACGTATGATCAGATTCACTGATGAGTAGAACGATGAGAGTGAGTAGATTATTGCATTAATCGTGTCATTGAAGCAGACTCACTGATTGACTTGCTCATCAAAGAGATTGACTCTGAGCTCGTCATTGAAGCAGACTCACTAGTTGCACGTGAATATTTGACCAGATTCACTGATAGGTAGAGCGATGAGAGTGAGTAGATCATCGCATTGAGAATGTCGTTGAAGCAGACTCACTGAGATTTTGATATAGAAACAAGCTCAAAGATTTGCTTGTTATTGAAAACATTATCATGTCATTGTAGCAGGCTCACTAGTTGCACACGAACAAGTAGGCGAATTGATTCACTGATGAGTAGAGCGATGAGAGTAGATGAGTCATTGCATTGACGATGAGTGTCATTGAAGCAGACTCACTGTTGAGATTTGCTCATTGAGATAGAGACTTCACGCAGTTCTAGACTGATCTCTTTGATTGCTCTTTGAAATAAAGACTTCACGCAGTCATAGACTGACTTCGTTTGATTGTTCAACAAATTCGAAGAATCTCTTACGAATCTGAATGAACGATTAATTCGCTGATCTTTAATCTAGTTGAATGATTTCGATCGTTTGTTTATACTCGCTGATCAGCGCACGAGTTCGAATCTTTTGTTTATTCTCGCTGAATCAGCTCACGAGAAAAGAAAGATGAGTGCTGCTGACTGTTAGAAGTCAGCATAGAGCGAGTCATATGAGTGTAATGTAACGAGTATATAAATGCTAAGAAAGAAAAGTATCTAGAAGAAAAGAATCGACTATCTATATGACTCAGAAGAACATAAGCTAACTCTGAATAGAATTGACTTCAAAACAACTCGATAGTCTAGTGACGAGCGATCGACGATAGTCAGGAACATAGTCATCAACATAGTCATCAACATAGCTATCAACATAGATGCATAACTAGAATCGTAACACTGACGATTGCAAGCCGGCTAGATCAAATGTTGATAGTGGGTTGAAGAATCGACAGAAGCACTCGAGAATCGATGCAGATTATTTCACTTCGCCTGTAACGAAGAAGCATTTATATAATGTTAGAAATCAGCATAAAGCGAGTCATATGAGTGTAATGTAACGAGTATATAAATGCTAAGAAAGAAAAGTATCTAGAAGGGAAGAATCGACTATCTATATGACTCAGAGAAACATAAGCTAACTCTGAATAAAGTTGACTTTGAAACAATTCAATAGTCTAGTGACGAGCGATTGACGATAGTCATGAACATCATCGACATAGTCATCAACATAGCTATCAACATAGATGCGTAGCTAGAATCGTAACAAAAGCAAATGAAGATTTATGATTCTACATTAATTATTGAAAGCTCAATGCTATTATCAAAAGAAATCGCTATTTTCTATCTTTGATAAATGAGATGATTGACAAAATAGTTGATTGCAAGCATTTGATTTAATTGAATATCATTTCAACTTTCAACAAACTGCGAATGCATTTTGATAGTGAGAATTACACTATTTTTATCATCATGTTAGAAGCATATAAATTAAAAATGTTATCTTTTGAACTTATCAATGATTCTATTTTGTTTCAGCAGTATATGAATAATGTTTTATGAGACTTTCTAAATGACTTTTGTCAAGTTTATTTAAATGACATTCTGATCTACAGTAAAACTCAACAAGAATATAAACAACATATCAAAATGATATTAAGCAGACTACAAGAAGCTGATTTACAGATGAATATTTGAAAGTGCAAATTTAATGTAAAAGAAATCATCTTTTTAAAAGTCATAGTTTTAGAACAAGATCTTCATATGAACTTTATTAAAGTGAAAGTCATAGTTAACTGAACTATGTTGATCAATCTAAAAGAAGTTCAAAGCTTCATAAGATTTATTAACTTTTATTGTTGTTTTATTAAGAACTTCTTGAAGCTAGTTAAATCATTCACTTAGCTGACTAGAAAAAATATATCTTTTGTTTAAAATGAGATTTGTGTTCAAGCTTTTGATGATTTAAAGAAACAAGTCAGCTCAATCTCAGTTCTACGACATTTTAATTCAAAATGACAAACTATTCTAGAAATTAATGCATCTGACTACGTCAAAGATGAAATTCTATCACAGTATAATGATGAGAAAGTTTTGCACTCAATAGCTTTCTACAGTAAAAGCATGATTCTTGCTGAATGCAATTATCATATTTATGACAAGAAATTACTAATCATTATTTAATGTTTCAAACATTAAAGACTCAAGCTTGAATGCATTAAACTACTCATTCAGATATTCATCAATCATCAGACTTAAACTGATCATCAAGTTGAGTTTTGAGTTGATATTTTGAACTCAAATCAATATCAAGTTGAGTTGCTCATATTTTCAACTTGATTCAAGTCAAATTGCTCATATTTTCAACTTGATGCAACTCAACTCGACTAGAAATTGAGTCAACTTAACTCAATTCATCAAGAATTCAAACTTGACGTCAAGAGCATTAAGAATAGAAACATAAAACAACATGTTTACTTGTTCTTTGCATTATCTTTTTGCATTACTTATTGCATCATTTATATATTGCATTATCTTTTCGCATTACTTATTACATCATTTATATACTATCTTCAAGCTATTAACAACTATTGTTGTTAATACAAACTATTCTATAAAATATTTAGTTTGTTGACAACTTTCAATCTGTCTGATGAAAGTATTTTGCATAGTTCATCTTCAAATAGTCTTCATTCTGAAGACTTTATAAGTTAAGTTCAATGATTTATAAATTCTTTACATCATTTTGAAAAGAAGAAGATTAAACAAGAAGTAATGAACAGAATTCATCATAATTTCTTACAGCTCAAGATAAGAAAGAATAGTAAGTATGTTTAATGAACTTTGAATACAGATGACTCTTTTCTATGATGATGATCTCAAATCTCTGTTGTTGAGAGTATTTAAAACAAGACTCAAAAAAAGATAGTCAATTCACTTTGATTCAAAAAAGTCAAAAACAATAAGCAATTTGATATATGAAATCACTTTATACAGTTGACTTCAATTGTTGAAGAATTGTCTAAAATCTCATGCATAATCTGTCATAAAATTATAAATCATTCAACAGCTTTTAATAGCTTTAACATGTTTGCTATGAAAAAGCATCTTGAATCAGACTTTTGCACAGCGACAGAGCAAAAACGTGAACATTCACAATTATAAATTGAACTGACTTTTGAATGAGTAAGTCATATCTGATAATGCAAATTGATAATGCAAAATTGACAAACTATTAGAAGAAAAGTCATATTAAGTTAATCTTTGTCTTCAATTAAAAGAATTGAAAAGATCAATTATGCAAGATTTTTGTTGACTTGAATCTATTCTTTTGAATCATTGATAATGAGCAATTTTGAAAGCTGCTACAAATGCTTCATTCAGATCTGCAAATTGCACATTGCATAAAGATGATAATCATGATTCTCTCACACTATAAGAAGATTTGTGATAAGATCAGATTGAATTTTACAGAATCACGACGTGTCTTTATTGCTTTAAATGCATGATCTAGTTCTCAAAGAGTAACGTACTTAAGAATGTTGATATACTGAATCAATGTTGAATTTCAGTTTCATGAACATCTTATTGAATTTACGTCTTTCAATATTGAGCATATTGATTGTTAATTGATGATGAAGCTAATGAAAATTCTGAAGAACTACGTTATTAAGAACAAGCTTTTTAAAGTTGTTATCAATAATGCAAGCAATAATAGTATCTTGAAAGAGAAACTTGAAAAGATCATGAGTCATTGCAAGTTTCAATGAAACAGAACACAGAATTTCATTAATTGCTTAACTCACATCATTAATTTTATGATTCAAGATTTTATTCAAGCTCTTAAATTAAAGACAATAACTGATAACATTATTGCTCAATTAAAGAATGAGCAAGTGCAAGATATTGAAACAAGCAGAGAATTATCTGTTGTGATCAAAAAGATATTGCTTCAAATGATAATGCAAAAAAGTAATGCATTTATTAATTATGAAATTAGATTTATGCTCTGATAATAGTTGTCAATGACTTTTCTCAGCGATTAATTCACTTCAAAGCTTTTTAAGAGCAGAATGACAAAAGATTTAGAAAACTGATACAAAATATTTGCATTCATTGAAACTTTACATACTTGATGCTTTGTTAAGTATATCAACTACATAAATTTGTTGATCTTTGAACAGAAGAATACTGCGAAGATTTTAAGATTACAAAGATCAAACTTAATGAAAGCAAGTAATTCATGATTTTGCTTGTTGACAATTTATTAAATTTCTTCTATGAATGCACTTTAATAGTATCATGAACAATTAATGTAAATATTCACTTGAAATTTTAAATATTTAATGCACTTTTCAATCATCTTGAGCAGATTGAAAAGAATATAAGAAGAAGTACTTGCTCATCAAGTGCTGTTATAATAAAGACTTGTGAAAAAGTTTTAATCAAACTTGCAAAGTATTATGTCAAGATTGAAGACAGTGATGAAACAATATATAATTTTGCAAATATTCTGAATTCTACAATGAAGCTAGATTTTTACAAGACTTGAAACAATAAAGACAATGAAGATACAGATCATGATGAAGAGTTTGTTCACTACAAGATCAAGTACAAGACAAAGTTCAAAGAATATTTTTATTGTTACTATGAAGATTCAGCTGTTGATTTAAAAGCAGAAGCATAAAGAGTAAGAAGTGATATTGATGAGATAATGCATTGTGATAATGCATTTGATCATTTACTAATGATTTTGTAGTCTGTTGCAACTGTTAAAAGATCATTGCTTCAACAATCTTAACATACTTATTCTTTTTAAGATGAAGATAATCAATATTTTTGCATTGATGTTATAAATGAGAAATGTTTGACATGACAATTTTAAAAAAACAATGCTTTGAATTTTTCTAGATTGATGCAAATGATTAAAGATGTTCTTTCATGCTTAATATTCTTGATAAATATTGAGTGAACTTTCAATTCTGCTAGAAGAGTATGTTGATGAAATTGATCACAAATGAGTTCAAAAATGATGAAATAAATAATGCTGATGAAGTATTACAATAATAATAATAAATTCATACATTCTTATGACATTGATTAAGTCAACTCATAAAAGACTTTATGCTATTTATATTGAGTGAACAAAGCTTTTTGAGATAGAAAATCACTCGCTGTTTATATGACTGCTTCACGCAGTTGAAACTATCATTATGAAACTTTGTATCAAATTAGTTTGCGTTGATTGCATGTTAAAGAATAAGTGATTCAGTCATTTTAAATTGTTTTAAAAGTTTCGTTTTCATCATCATTTTTGCAACTGCTCTGAGACTTTTCATAATAGCAATGATTATTCAATAGTTTAAAAAGTCAATGTCTTGTAACATTCTTGATTGCAAATGCAATCAGTTCAAGCAATGCATGAGTACATGTTTCATCATTTGATGATTTCAGTTGCAATTACATCACATGCTATCTGCATCTGAAACATTTTTGAAGTGCAGATAAGCATTCAAATCTATGCGTTCAATTCTGATGTAAATGACGAAAGTATTTTCAATCTTTTGAAAATCATTTTGCATCTTTATCATCTTGTTGAACAGATGTGATTTTTGTATCAAGATGATGTGAACATCTGCAATGCATTTTCTATATTTTTCTCATCATTGCTTTCACTGACTTTTGTGAAACTGTGTTATTGCAATGCTGTCACTAGTTGAAATCATTGCAGCAAGAACTAGTCACTTGCATCTCAACTGTATTTTCGCGTCTTCTTGAATTAAGTTGTTCAGAAGCATCATTTTCTTGATGATGAAAAAGTGAGAAATAAGACAATTGATACTCATCAGATAAGCATGTATCAGTTTGCATGCTTATCAAATTTTCTGTGTACAATTGTTGATTCAACTGCGTAACGTGATCTTGTCTTGCAGTATGTTCAAATGAACATGCAGTGAGCTTGTATACATTTCTGCTTTCAGAATCTTGATGTTTACTCTTTTAAACATCTTTGCAACGTAACATAAAATTTGATTCTGTAGTGTTTCAAGTTTGCATTCTTTGTCTGTCAGCTTTTTCTTTTTTTCTCACTGATGTCAAACTGATGCTTCAAATGCAATTTCTGATTTTACTACTGCTGAGTATATTTGTCTTGCTTTTGTGAAGATTATTTCTCATGTAAAGACTTTGAATCAACTAAGTGCTAGCATTCATGTGATGTGATTCACTTTGATTTAACGAAGATGTGCATCTTATTGCAATTTCATGTTCAGTTGTACTTTCAGAACTTGCACATTTGATTTCAACTTAATAACTGAGCTTTCTATTTATATGCTAGTCATCATGTCAAATCTTTTTGATTTTCTGATGAAGTGTGTAAGTTCATACTTTTTTGATGTGAATGTTGTGTCATGAGTGCAAGCTCATTTCGCGCAGATGTTATGCATTTTGCTCAATGTTTTGCAAATTTCTTTAATGAATTTATTGTATGCTAGAATGTTAATGTCATTTATAAAATTAAGCATTTCGATTTTAATTTTCAGTGCTTTGCACTTCTTAATCAGACTTGCGTTGAAGAATAAAAAGAGAATCAATGAAATGAAAAATCTCTGTGATATGTCTGCGTTTATTTTACATATATCACTCATTTATTCATTAAATCTCAGCAATGTTTCTCAATTCTTAAGAAAGCTGCATGCTCATTCAACTATATAGTTTGAAGTTTTTTTCATTTTCAGAATATGCAAAAGTCTGATGTGCAAGACTTGATTGAACACTTTGATGATATTTAGACTTAACATGAACACTACATATTTAATTTTGCAGTCTTATACTGTGTGAATCTGATCTACTAGTAGATTTAATGTCAAGATCATGAATCACTTGCATCTCATTCTCATTTGAGCATCAGATAACATATGATGAATCTCAGTTATATTGCTCAGTCTTTTAATCATGATCAACTTCAGAGCTTTGCTCATGATATCAAGCAAAGCAATAAGTCAATATGTTTTTAAATCAATATAATCACTCTTTTTTGATTTGCATAGTACTATTGTTTGAGCTTTTTTGAACTGCTTCGAATGATATCTGTATATTACATATGCGTTGAATAAACTCATCAATATCAAGATCAGTTCTGCAAGATTTGTTTGCAGCATTCTGTTTAAAATGTCTGAAATGTCTGATGCTTTGTCTGCTTTTACTCTTTTGATTGTTTGTCTCACTTTATCTTCTGAAATGCATAAGTCAAATGACATTGTCAAGAATATAAACGAGTTTGCAATATTATTGATGTTTATCTGAAAGAATGAAAGAAAGAATTTTTCTTGCAATATCTTGATTTTTTTCTTGAATGTTGTTATCATTTGATCAGTGTTACTTCGCTTTAATGACAAAAATTGAAAAAGTTTTTTAAATAGCTGACTTTTAATTCTAGCTCATTTTGCAAAGCATCATATCAACTTAAGTGCATCACTCAGTTCATGCATTTGTGATCTGAAATGTGCGCGCTTTGCTTGTTGAATGATCTTGTTTTTATGATCATTATGTTTCAAATATTCATTTCACGCATCTAGTGTGCTCTATGTTTTTCATATGATTCACAGTTATCTTGATTTCATTACTATCTTTAAGCAGTTTGAATTTCAGAAGTTCTTTGCTTAACTTGATGACTTTGTTAAAAAAGTAAATTTCTCAATGATCTTCTGTAGCATCTTAATAACTTTGCACACTCTTTCATTCATCATCATCTTGCTGTTTAAAGAACGATTCAACGAAAGATGCATATGCAGATGTCAATCATCTTATTTATGAGTGATAAAGAGTAGTGATTTCTTTTGATAATGACATTGAGCTTTTGATAGTTAATGCAGAAGCGAAGATCATCATTGATCTTCAGAGTGAATAGAATGAATGAGAAATATGAGATCTTGCTAGAAGTAATAAAACTCTTTGACAGATTTTCATTCAGATATTCTTTGATCTTCTGAAGCTTGTAGAGTGACATTCAATAAGCTCAACATTTAGAAGAAGTGACATCATTAGTTAGCTCTATCTTATGATCATATGAATGATGAGATGATAGCTTATTGACTTGAGCTCGATCAAACACGTTGAGAAAATTCTGATATTTCAAAGATAGCTTAACTTTGATGTCTTCTAGATTTTGAGCTGATGCATTGATGAAAGCAATGTCTAGAATGTTCAGTTTGTATTGAGTGTTGTAAACTATTTTTCTATCAATATCTTCAATCAATATAGCGAAAATCTCGATGCGATTCTTCTTTAATCATTTAATCAATGCATGAAAAGATGCAGCTTTCACACTGAACATAGAAAAGTTCTTTTTTGAAGCAGTAGAAGCTGATTGTTGAAGCACTTTGAAAGCTGAACTGATAGAAAAATTTGATGATCATGATCATTTTAAGTGTGAAGCTTTGACTGACATTGAAAAAACAGAAATGAAAGCTTTTAATTGATTCAAAAAAACAATGACATTGTTTTGCATATTTAGTAGTATTTCATTTTTATTCATTCAGAGCTTTTCTAATATGATGTCATGATGATTTATATCAATTATTAACATTGAAACAGTTAATTTCTTATGACTTTTGACTGTGAGATTGAGTAGAATTTTATAAGTAATGATCTTCTTTGTCAGCTTTTCATCATATTCTCTTATTAACTTCTTTTTAACTAATCATATGAGTTGAATTTTGAGCTTCTGACATATTTGATCAACTAGCTTTGTATGAATCAAGATGTAAATCGTTGAGTCACTATCTATCAAAGATCATAACTTGAAGAATTTATCTTGCAAGAATAAAGTGACATCAACTAAAAATGACTTTTCAAAGTAGTTCTCTTTGATAGATGAAATTTCGTCGATTAGATTGCACAAAGAAATGATCTTTATCTCTTCAATAACTTTGAAAGAAATGATTAGTTTTTTGAATCAGACTCTGAATTGAAGTTCAAAGAATGATTAAACTTGTCATTTAATGCATTAATTCTGAAAGATTTATTCAAGCACTTTTTAGAAGTATGATCAGACTTATGACATAAAAAGTAGTTTTTAATTAGTAAGTCATTTTCTTTGACGTTAGTCAAAACAGCGTCACGTGATTTTGACTGATTCTTCAGCAAAGATGATCTGTTTAATTGTTTAAGCTTTGATCATTGCTTCTCTATTCTTGATCTTTCAAATAGCTCGTTGATCATTATTCAATTAAATGAGATAGAAATGAATTTCTTTCAGAGTATTGAGTTGAATCAATTGAGTTACTCAAGTGAATCAAAGTCAAGAATTTATTTTATTCTTTAAATTAATGATCAGCTGTTTTTCTTAATAGTTTAGATAAAAGAATAGTTATTGAAATTAAGTATAAAACTCGCTGAATTTCTTCTGTTCTTGAATTAAGTTGTAGTAGTTTCTATGAAAGTTGACTTCTTTATCTGAGTCATTGAACAACTGAGCTAGCTCTTTCAAAAGCTCATCAACGATCTTGTATGAGTTGAAACAGTCACGTTCGCATCTTGACTGAGTGATTTCAGCTGCATCATTGAATAATCTGAAATGTATGTAGCTCAGCTTGACTCATTCACTTGAAAAAAGATCAACGTTGATTTTCAGCTTGTTCTGAACTTTTTCATATCAATTCTTTCAGATAGAATTCTTTTCATTAATGAACAATGAAGAATCAAATATTTTCTGAAATCTAGAATGCTCAGAGTAAATTGATGATGACGAGATAATCTCTCTAGCTTATAGTTTAGCTTTCAGCTCTTTGCATCGTTTCTTCAAAGCTTTCATAGTCATAGAAGATGTTATGATTTCAGCGAATGAGTCATTATCTTTGACAATGAAGAATAAAGCTTCGAAATGCTCTTTGAAGAAGTGAGACATGATGAAGAAGAAGAAAAAGATTGAATTGAATGAATGTTTTAAAAGAAAGAAATCGAGCGAAGAATGATGCTCAACAATAGAAGATGAAGTTGTTTTTATTGTTTGATTTGAGAATTAATTGATTCTTTTGATCAATTTGATTCTCTAGCAATCAACAAAGATTCTTTATCGTTGATTCTATTAATCGAAATGAACGATGCATACTTAATGAGCTGTAAGTTGTCTAGCAATTCAATCAGTCTCACTGTTGATTTTATAGATTCTTTAGTGTTGTTCTGTCTTTCAATTGCATCAATCATCAGATAAATGAATTTCTTTAAACTCAATTTGTCTGAACGAGTATATTGAATGAGTAATGAGTATTTATATCATATGATAAACGAAATTCTTAATGTAATGTTGAGATCATGTTTAGATCATTCAATCAAAGAAACTCAAGATTGATATGTATGTATTGCTTTTTAAAGATAGCTATAACAAGACATTAAGAATACAGAAGAGAGAAAGTGCAAGCTCTTTTATAAATAATGACTTGAGACTGCGCTAGACTCAATACAGATGTGATGTAATATATTAGATGTGTTTATCTAAAAGAATGATGAAAGAAATGAATGAAGAAAGTGCTGAACAACGAAAAGAAGTGCTGAGAATGACTTGAAGAATTTAATAGAAATGCGCTAGATTCAAACTAAACATAGCATCATGACTTGCTTTAATCAAATTGATTAAATTTAAATCTGAACTTTGATTAATTCAGACATGTTCATAACACTGCGCTAGACTCAAAAGAAATATGTTTATGACATGAAAAGAAAATGATGTAGATGAACAAGATGTTGATGAAAGAAAAGAGTGTTAAGTCATATCTGAGTCAAATTTGAGTCAGATCTAGATCAGATCTCAACTAGATCATTGACTAGTTCTAATCATTATGCAGAGTACTTGCTAGCATGCACTGCGAATTGATTAAAGCTTTAGCCTTATCAATCTTGATACACTTGTAACATTATCTTTCTCTTCAAAAATTCATGTTTGCATGAATGTAGTTTATTTACTCATTTTTGTTGATAGTTATTTTGATATTTAGCGCGATTTGTTTGAATATAGCTTATGAAATTCGTTCAAAACTTTCTTTGAGTCATCAAATTTTTCTTTATTGACATAGTATCATTCATTGTCTTTATCTAGATCTTTTCATTTGACTTTGTACTGTATTCAACCTTAATAGTGTCTGAAATTCAATATATCATTTATCTTTTAATGTTCATCGTCTTTAATAGTGATTAATCTGAATGATTCTGAATGCTGTTCTGATAAAGAGTTTTCTGAATATGATCATAGTAGCTTTGAGCTGAACATTGAATGCAAATGCTTCATGCTGACTGATAAATGAAAATGATAGAAAATACTCACTTTAGCAGTAATTTAATAAAGATTTAGCTGTTTATCTTTCAAATCTTTGCAGAGTTTCATTGTCTTGATGTTTCTGAAAGATAGTCACATTCAGTTATTTACTTCATATGTGATGTCTTGTCTATGTTTATTGATTCGACTTTCAATGATCAGCTTCGTCTTTTTCAATTGTTGATGATCAAAGCTCAGTAACTCTTTCATTTGAATGACAATATCATCTGCTTTTCTAGCTTCAAGTCGTTTATAAGTTGTTTCATAGTCAGTTGTATTTGAATTGAAACTCATTCAAGAGTGAAATTCTTTATTGAAGTAAAAGAGAATCATTGAAGAGATTGAGAAAATATTGAAATTGTCGCTGAATTTCATCATAGATATTCATTTGACTCAATCATTCTGCATGTAATTGCAGTAAATTCTAAGTTTGCATTCAACATCTTAATTGACTTGTTTTGATTAATCGTTAATCTCAGAATGATAGACTGTGAATAAACTAGCTGTGATTCTCAGTCGCTTGCAAAGACTTTTTCACATAGTTGATATGAATTGAAAGTCTCTGTTTGAAACAATAGAACTGAATAGATCATGCAGTCAATAAACGTTTCATAGCATAATTCAAACTGTTTCTTTGACTGAAATGTCATTATCTTCTTAATGACAGAAAACATAGTAACATTCTTTGATGAAATGACATATGATTATGCAAATGATGTTGTAGTCTTCTGACAAAGATAGTTCAGTAATGAAGTTCATAGCTATATCTTTTCAACATTTTTGTGAAATCAAGAAAGAATGATGAAGTTCATTGATGTTATTTCTAAAGACTTTGCTTCGCTGACAAGCATAATAGTTTCAAATGTATCATTGAATAGTAGTTCAATGATCTGATCAATAGTAGAAACGCTGAACTAGATCAATGATTCATTTATTGTTAAAATGAGATATTGAAGATTGATTATGCACTTCTTGTAGTAATTTCGTGTGCATGTTCTCAAAGATTCACAGTAGATCTTTTTTAAATAGAACGTCGTTAATGATTTTGCAGTTCTTCAGTTTAGTGATATGAAATTTGAGCTTATTTTCATTCATAGCTTGTTTATATTTGCTGCAGAACTCATCTGTTTAATTAATTATACATACTTATTAATAAAGATTTGCTTCTGATTCAACAGATAAAACATTGACTTTATCAGAGATCAAAATAGTTTGAAAGCAATTTTCAAAATGCTGAGCTGATTCAGAGACGTTTGCTAGAAGCATTCTGATTAAAGCATTGACTTTAATGTTTATTTTGTCTGATTTAAAGATGATCTGAAAGTTGAACTTTGATAGAATGTTCAGATAATTGACTTGTCATTGACTCAACTGTTTATTTTTCACGAAGATCTTCAAAGTCTGATGATCAATGAACATCTGAATGAGTAGTTCAATGCATTTCAGTTCAAGTCATCAGTGTTTAAAGCATTGAATAATGACTAGCAATTTCTTGTCATAGATGTGATAATTGATTTCAGCAAGAATCATGCTTTTGCTGTAGAAGATCATTGAATGAAGAACTTTCTCATCATCATACTGAGATAGTATTTCATCTTTTACATAGTTTGAAGTGTCAATCTTCAAAATAGCTTGTTGTTTGAGATCAAAGTGATGAAGTACTGAGACTGAGCTGACTTGTTTCTTTAAATTGTCAAAGACTTGAACACAGATCTTATTTCAAACAAAAGATGTGTTCTTTCTAGTCAGCTGAGTGAATGATTTAACTAGCTTCAAGAAGTTCTTAATGAAACAACGATAGAAGTTAACAAATTTCACGAAGCTTTGAATTTCTTTTAGATTGATTGAAGTGATTCAGCTGACTATGACTGTCACTTTGCTGAGATTCATATGAAGATCTAGTTCAAATACAATGACTTTTAGAAAGATAGTCTCTTCTACATTGAATTTGCACTTTTGAATATTCATTTGCAATTCAGCTTCATGCAGTTGACTTAATACTAGTTTGATGTGATCTTTATATTTCTTTCTCATTTTGCTATAAATGAGAATGTCATCTAGATGAACTTTACAAAAGTCGTTCAGAAAATCTTATAAAACATCATTCATATATTACTGAAAGAAGATCAATTCATTAGTGAGTTTGAATGATAGCATCTTATATTTATATGCTTTTAAAGTAGTGATAAAAGTGATGTAATTCTTGTTATTAAAGTGCATTCAAAGTTTGTTGAATGTTGATATAATGTTCAATCTAGTCAAATGCTTGCAACTCACTATTTTATCAATGATCTCATTTATCAACAATAAAGAATATTTATTTCTTTTGAAAATGACATTTAACTTTCAATAGTTCACGCAGAATCGAAAATCTTTATTTGCTTTGAGAACAAATAAAACGAGAAAGAAATAAAGAGTCTGACTGAGAGTGATGAATCTCTTCAACAGATTTTCATTTAAGTACTTCTTTACTTTCAGAAGTTTAACAAAGAACATTTGATATGCTTGACAGCAAGAGAGCATTGAATCATTGATGAGCTCAATTTTATAATCATAGAAGCGATGAGAAAGTAGTTTATTTGATTGAGTTCGATTAAAAACATCTAGAAACTCATGATATTTCAATGACAGCTTCATTTTAATATCTTTCAAATTCTGAGTTGTTTCATTGATTGAAGAGACATTTAAAGCGTTTAAATTGCACTGAGTATTGTACGTGATTTTTCTATTGATGTTTATCATGAATAAAGCAAAGACTTTAATCTTGTTCTTCTTTGAACAATTCAACAGTGTTTTAAATGAAGCAACATTTATGCTTTAAATTGAGAATGACTCTTTCTGAGCAGTGATTAAAATGAGTCATTTGAGCATTGTAAAGATCTTAGTCTGAGTGATTAAAAAGAACAAAGTTAATCGCGATCAACTTAAGTGCTTTAAATTGAGCGAGATTGAAAAAATTGAAATAGAAGTATTCAATTAATTCAAAAAAACAATGACGTCGTTTCACATATTCAGTAACATTTCGTTTTTATTCATTTAAAGCTTACTCAATATGACTTCATGATGATTGATATCAGCTATCAACATTGATACAGTCAATTTCTTATGACTTTCAATGATGAGATTGAATAGAATTTTATGAGTGATTATCTTCTTAGATATCTTTTCATCATAATCTTTTATTAGCTTCTCTTTTGTCAATAATATAAATTGAATTTTCAGTTTCTTGCATACTTTATTGACTAGATTGAAATGTATGATCATGTAAATGACTGAATCACTGTTTATTAAAGAATGAAGACTGAAAAATCATTTCTGAGAAATGAGATGAGCATCAATTAGAAATGACTTTTCAAAGTAATTCTCTTTCGATAAAATTTCGTTTAGTTTGCACAAAGATATAATCTCTATCTCTTTAATGATTTTTGAAAAGATGACTAGTTTTTTAAATCAAAATTTGAATCAAAATCAAAGCAATCATATTCTTTGTTCACTGCATTAATTCTAGTAAATCAATCAAGACACTTCTTAAAGCTATGATCTGATTTATGACATATAAAACAACTTTCAAATAAAATGTCTGCTTTCTTAACATTAGTTAAAATCGCGTCGCGTGACTTTGATTAATCAGACTTTGAATGATTAACTAACTGAGTGATAACAGTTACTTTATGAAAGATAGTTTTTGAAAGATCATTGATGCATTTGAGCTTATTCTTGATTTCTTGAATGACTTGCTGATCATTATTCAAATTAATCAGATAGAAATGAATTTCTTTTAAAGAATCAGATTGAACTAGTTGATTTACTTAAATGAATTGAAGATGAAAGTTAATTTTATCTTTCAAATCAATGATCAGTTGCTTTTTATGATAGTTTAGATAAAAAGATAAATGTTGAAACTTGTTATGATTCTAGTCTTCGTCTATTCTTCGTCTAGTCTTCGTCTGATTTCATTCTAATCAAGCCTAGCAAGAATTTAATCTAGAGATGATATCATTGAAACTCTGCATCATATGTGTAAGACGTCAACTCAATCGAGTCTAGCACAGAGCTGAGAAACACACATATAAGAATTGAGTTCTTTTCTGTAGATACTTTTCTTTCTTAGCATTTATCTATTAGTTAAATGATACTTCTATGACTCGCTCTAGATCAATCTCTAACAGTAGATAAATGCTCATCAACTACTCTGCTATCAACGTGTAGACGATACGAAATAATCTACTTCGTTTATTCAGAAAATTCGCAAGAAATTCTTTGAATTACTTTCATCAAAACACATCTGCAAATTTACTCAAATTTATCAAATCAATCACTCAATCTTACTACAATCAAATCTACTCTTATTTTTCTCACAATGACACATGACTCTGAATCAGTCGAGTCATGAACAGCTTATCTGCTTAGAAGCATTGCTAGTAGACGAGTCTTTCTTATTTCTGTCGATGCTTCAGCGAGATCTCAGAATGTCGCTACTTCATGAAACATCAACATAAGTCAACAACTTCGTCAATGAGCTATTGATCAGTCAGACGAGATCATCAAGATGCTGATCAAGTTAAGAGATCAACGAAACATGACTTTGAAACTTAACAAGCAATGAATCGATGTTCAAGTCAATCACACAAAGAGACTTAATGAGCTAGAGATCAATCAAATAACAATAGACACTCAAGAAGAGACTATCATTGAACTATGAGAGAAAGTCTTGAGTCTAAAAAAGAAACAGCGTTCAGCGAATCAGCTTCGATCTCATCAGTCTACGAAATCTCTACTTCATCAATCTATCAAGAATCATACTCGACGTGAGTCGTTTACTCTTTTCGATAATGATCATCACAAGTTCTTCAAGTTTTCAAACTCATTTATATTCACTGATGAAGATGAATCAACATGAAATAGCTGAAGAGTCAAGATAAACGACAAGCTTCAAACAAATGTTGATCACTTTGATAATGAGAATATTTGTATTGTCTATGTGATATCTAGACTAGAAGATGATGCTGCTGAGCACATTTTCGCTTGACATTGACATGACGCTTCGCATTCATACATCTCGATCGACGAGCTATTTGAGCATCTGAAAGAAATATATGATGAACTGAATAGAAATCGAAAGTGTCGTCGTGAGTACAACGCTCTGAGACAAACAAACAAGTCTTTCAATGTCTTCTACTTCGACTTTATGAAGCTATTCAGCTATCTCAATTATGACAATCGCACTCTGATGAACGATCTTCAGAATAAAATTAATAATCGCTTGCAGAACGCTTTATCAATCTGTTCAGAGAACTTTACTTCGCTCACTCGCTTAAGAATCTTTCTTCAGAGTGTGAATAATAAACAGCGAGTCAACTATCAGCTACGCAGCGAACGTTGCACTGTCATCATCACTGTCATCATCAAAGTCACGATTGTATCTGATAAATGCGCTGCTACTTCATTGTCAGTAACGACTTTGATAATCGATTATGTCAAGTCAACTATCTTTTCTATCTCTGAGTCAGTCAGATCGTCTATCGTCTGCTATATTTGCAAGATCTCAGATCACTTATTCAAGAACTGCTCTCAGAACAAGATTAACATCTCAACATCTCATGCATTCATCTTTCGCCTACATGAAATCATCATTTTGAAGAATAAAGAGAATAAGAAAATATCTTCTTCTTCGAAGAATAGCAAGGCAAAAAACTAGAGACTTTCATCAAAGATGCAATGAAAGATGTGTTAATTTCTTCAACAACAAGCATGTCAGATGATTCTTTTGCTTCTGAATCTTTGATTATTGAATGTGTACTTTCTAGCAATGAAATTAGTTACTCATTAAAGTCATTGATAGACATCGAAGCTGCTGACTATTCGTTCATTGATGAAGTGATCGCGCAGATTGTTTGTGATCAGTTGCAAATCAAGTCTCTGACTTTGATCAAAGCGAAGTCAATTCGAGAATTTGATGATCATTATGCTAAGAAACTCATTACTCATGTCATCTATTTGAACCTGACTGTTCAAGATCATACGATTGATACAGCTTCTATATTGATCATTCGATTAGATCAACATCAAATGATTCTCAGAAAAACATGAATGAACAAAATCGGTCTAGTAATAGATATGCAGATTGATTCTCTTCGATTTTCGAATTTCATCTCTAGTCAGAAATTGATTGTTCTATTCTCAAGTCATAGAACAATCACGAAACAGAAGAGCTTGACTTCTACTCATATACTGAGAAGATTCTTCACTTTCGTTACTTCTCAACTCAGTCAGAAATCACTTTCTTTCGATCAGTCAAAAGAAAAGTTCATTAAAATGATTAAACAGTCAAAATCGCTTGAAGCAGTTTCGTCTAGCGTCAACTCTAAATCAACGTTCAGTCTGAAATCAGCTTTCAGTTCAACCAACATATTCATGATAGAAGCAGTCGCATATAGAATGTTAGTCAAATGATCAGATGTCAAGATCTTTGCTGTTATCGTCTTGAAAATCGATCGACTCATAACTACAGTCAAAAACAAGTCTGAAGAAGTGAATCTGCATGAGTTTTTTCACGCTGAAGCTTTCAAGCAAGTCAAGATCAAGCTTCTCTCTGAATATCACGACTATCTAGATGTTTTCGATCGAGCAATGATCAATCAGCTATCATTGCATCGTTTCTATGATCACAAAATTGAGTTGATCGATGAAGAAATGCTCTCGCGAAGCAGACTATATCAAATGTTCAATCACAAGCTTCAGAAGATAAAGAAGTATCTGATTGAACATCTGAACAAAGAGTTCATTTTCTTCAGCTTCACATCATACATCTCGCTCATCTTGTTCACTGAAAAGAAAGACGAAAGTCTGCGTTTCTGCGTTGATTACAGAAAGCTCAATGCTTTAATCAAACGAGATCGCTACTCTTTGTCATTAATAGACGAGACTTTCACTTGTATACAAGAAAGCAAGTATCTGATTAAACATCATTGTTGCGTTCAACAAGCTACACATGCATTCAGATAGTGAAGATTTGACTATCTTCATTATCTTCTTCGACTTATACAAATATCATGTAATGCTCTTTGAATTAATCAACAAATTAACGTTCTATCAACACTATATGAACAACGTGTTGTTTGAATATCTACATCAGTTTTGTCAGATCTATCTAGATGACATTATCATCTACAGCAAGATCTTGAAGAAACACAAGCAACATGTATGATTGATTCTGAATAGATTACGAGAAGCTGATCTACAGATAGACATTGATAAATGCAAGTTTCATGTTCAGAAAATCATCTTTTTAGAACTTTTGATATCAATTGAGAAACTTAAGATGAATTCACGAAAGATGCAAGCAGTCGTTGATTGATTTACACTCAATAATCTCACTCAGATGCAGTTCTTTATTGACTTCTGCAACTTCTATCGATGCTTCATCAAGAACTTTTCAAAGATTGTTTGTTCAATGATTCAACTCACTCAAAAGAAGATTATATTTGAATGAAATAAAGTCTGTCAGATCATCTTTGATTATATAAAGAGACGTATAATTGAGACTTCTATATTACGTCACTTTGATCAAACTCGTGAGACTATTCTTGAAATCAACTCATTCAACTACGTCAATGATAAAATTCTGTCTTAATATGATGACGAAGATGTTCTACATTTGATTGTCTTCTATAGCAAGAACATGTCTTTTGCTGAATGCAACTACGAGATATATGATAAAGAACTTCTGATCATCATTCAAGCATTTGAACACTGACGACTTGAACTGAAGCTAACTGACATTTCTATCAAGATGTTCATCGATCATCAAGCGCTCATTTCATTGATGAAAGATAAAGAGCTGAGCAGACGTCAGATGCGTTGAATTCAGAAGCTAGCTGACTTCAACTTCAAGATAATGTATCAATCTGACAAACAGAATATTAAGATCGATGCATTAACTCGTTGAGCTGACTTCGTGTCTAGAGATCTCGACGATGAATGCATTTGATATCAAAGAACTACTTTTCTGACATCGAATTGAATGAAGATCGCTGATCTAGAGAAGAATAATGATCAATCAATTTATAAACAGATTCTTGAGACTAATGAAATTGACGAGAATTGTACGCTACTTCGCGAAGCAATAGCAAGAGACGAGACACAATATGAAGATATCAAATTGAAGAATTATTGAACTCAGAATGAAATCTTGTATCATAATAGTCAGCTATGAGTTTCGTTCAATGAGCTTCTACAAATGAATCTGATTCGTGAGATACATGATCAATCATTGATTGATCATTCTGAAATTCTTGAAACAGTGAAGATCATAAAGTGAAATTACTATTGATCTTCTATGCGAAAAACGATAGATCGATATATTCAAAACTGCTACGTATGTCAACGTTCAAAGACATCAAGAAATAAATCAAATGACTTGCTTCAATCTCTATCTATATCTGAACAGCGATGATAAGACATAGCAATGAACTTCATTATCAATCTATTTGATTCATACAGTTACAACGCTATTCTGACTGTCATCTGCAGATTATCAAAAGAAAGGCATTATATCTCTTGCATCACTGATGATAAAGATATCACAGCTGAAAAGACAGCTGAAATGCTGATTCAATGAGTATATCAAACTCATGATTTATCAAGCTTCATAGTATCTGATCGAGGTTTGCAATTCATCTCTATACTATGAAAGTTTCTTTGCAAACGACTGAGCATTTTCCTTCAATTGTTCATCGTCTATCATTCTCAGATCAACAATCAAAGCGAACGAGTCAATCAGAACATCAAGCGATATCTTTGATTCTTCTGTTTATATATGCAGAATGACTAATCTAAATGACTACTCATGATTGAGTTTATCAACAATAACATCTTGTCATCAGTCATCTTCTTGACTCTCTTCTTCATGAACAAGAGCTTTCATTCTCGTATGAGCTTTGACTCTGACATCATCGAGTATGAAAGCACTCGCGAACGCTTGCAGATCAATCGAGTCAAGAATATATCTGAACAAATGAACAAGACTTTGATCTTCGCTCGTGAAGCTCTGATCAAAACATGAGAACAAATGATGAATCAAGCTAATAAGCATAGAAAGAAAGTCAATTACAAGATCAAATCAAAGATGTTTCTGAACGAACGAAACATCATTACAGCGAGATCTTTCAAAAAATTGAATGACAAGATGCTCAACTCATTTCAGATCACTGAGTCTGTTGACTCATTTTATAAGTTGAAACTATCAGAGACTATGCATATACATGATGTATTTCATTTAAAACTTCTTCGTTCTGTCGTCAATGACTCTTTACCTAGTCAAAAGAATGAATCTTCAAGATCAATAGTGATAAACGATGAAGATGAATGAAAAATCAATGATATACTGAACTTTCGACGCTATAGAAGACGACTTCAATATCGAGTCAAATGAAAGAGCTATGACAATGATCTCGACTGATATAACGCTGACAACGACGAATTTATGAACGCTCAAAAGATGATTGATGACTTTCATATCAAATATTCAAGAAAAGCGCACTAAGAAACAACATTCATGCGAACATGAATAGTCAAGAGAGAAAAGTAATGTTACGATTCTAGTCTTCGTCTATTCTTCGTCTAGTCTTCGCCTGATATCATTTTAATCAAGTCTAGTGAAAACCTGATCTAGAGATGATATCATTAAGACTCTGCATCATATGTGTAAGACGTCAACTCAATCGAGTCTAGCACAGAGCTGAGAAACATACATATAAGAATCGAGTTCTTTTCTGTACATACTTTTCTTTCTTAGCATTTATCTATTAGTTAAATGACATTTCTATGACTCGCTCTAGATCGATCTCTAACAAAACTGAGTATAAAATTCATTGAATTTCTTGAATTCTTGAATCAAATTGTAGTATTCTTTACAAAAGTTAACTTTCTTATTCAAATCATCAAACAACTGAGCTAACTCTTTCAAAAAATCTTCGACAATTTTATAAAGATTAACATAGTCACGTTCATGTTTAGCTTGAATAATCTCAGCTGTGTCATCAAATAATCTTAAATGTATATAACTCAATTTAACTCATTTATTAGAAAAAAATTCAACGTTGATCTCTAGTTTATTCTGAATTTTTTGTATCAATTCTTTTAAGTAAAGTTCTTTTCATCAGTAAACAGCAAAGAATCAGGTATTTTTTGAGATCTAGAACGCTCAGAGTAAATGAAATCAGAAGAAGTGTTTTCTTTAGCTTGAAGTCTAGTTTTCAACTCTTTGATTTCGTCTTCTTGTTGTTTACTTAACTTGTAGAGTTAATCTGTTTCTTTATTAAGAACTAGGCTTTGAGCCTTTCAAATTTCGTAAAACATGAAAGATATTATCATTTCAGTGAATAATTTATCATCTTCATGAAGAGATGACGCAGCACTTGATGATTTCGTTCGTGATTTCAATGAATCAGCATCAGAGATTTAAGAGAAATGAGTTTGAAATTTCTCAGAACACTCTTCAGTAAACAAATGATTAAACATGATGAGATTTATTTGAAAAAAAGATTGAACAAATGATGATGCTCAACGATTGAAGAAGAAAGATGAATGAAATAAGATTCAATTTTTAACAAAGAAGATGAAATTTGTTTATTGATTGATTTGATTAATTCTCTAGCAAACAACGAAGATTTTTTATCATTAAATCTATTGATCAATTTGATTCTTGAGCAATTCACGAAGATTCTTTATCATGATTCTTGTAATTGAATGAACTTTGCATACTTAATAAGTGATAAGTAGTTTAGCAATTCAAACAGTCTTGTCATTGATTCTATTCAATCTTCTAGTGTTGTTCTATCTTTTGATTACATTGATCATCAGATAAATGAATTTCTTTAAACTCATTCTGTTTAGATGAGTATGTTGAATGAGTAATGAGATCAGTATCATGTGATTAACAAATTCTTAATATAATGTCAAAATCATGTTTAAATGATACAATCAATGAAGATCAGAATTGATAGTGCTTAATCTTTAGAAATAGCTATAACTGAATATTAAGAATACAGAAGAAGATTGATACAAAAGCTTCTATTTATGTAATGTTCAAAGACTGTGCTAAACTTGAAAGAAATGTATTTATGTCACTTTGTGACACAAAAAGAAAATGATGTAGATGAATAAAATGTTGATGAAAGAAAAGAGTATTGAGAAAGAAAAAGAGTGTTGAGTCATATTTGAGTCAAATCTCAGTCAAATCTAAATCAGATTTCAACTAAATCATTGACTAGCTTTAATCATTACACAGAGTACTCACTAACATGCATTACAAATTGATTAAAGCTTCAGTCTTATTGATCTTGATACATTTGTAACAGATGATTGAGCGAAGAGTGATGCTCAACAATATGTGATGAGATCACTGTTTTAATGTTTAGTCTTCAAAAAAGAATGTTGCTGATTTGAAAAGATTTTTTGATAATTTTCAAGCAATCAAGATCTTAATTTCTTGATTCTATTAATCAATTTGAACAATTGCATACTGAATGAGCTGTAAATTCTTTAACAATGCAAGATTTTAATTTCTTAATTTCTTAATGTTGTTCTGTTTTTCAATGTCATTGATCATCAGATACACAAATTTCTTTATATTCATCTTGTTGTCAATTAAGTGAATTTGAATGAGTAATGAGATCAGTATCATGTGATTAATGAATTTTTTAAAGTAATGTTGAAATCATGTTTAGAAACTAATTAAAGTGCATGCATGACTAGAATGTTTAATTTATAAAAATAGTTATAACTAAGACTTTAAAAATAGTACAGAAGAAAGAAGATATAAAAGACAAGAAGAACATGCTCTATATAATAATTATTCAGATCAACGTTAGTCTTAAAGAAAACATGTTGAAACATAAGAAAGATGTTGATTTGAAAGATGTTTGTGACATAAAGAAGTATGTTTATCTAGAAGATAATAGAAGTTGATTAAAAAATGTTAAGTCATATTTAAGTTAAATCTGAGTCAGATTTAAATCAGATCTTGACTAAATCATTAACTAGCTTTAATTAATACACAGTGAACTTGCTAGCATTTACTGTGAATTGATTAAAGTTAAAGCTTTAATCTTATTCAATTCTGACACATTCATAACAAATTATTATATTCTCATCTTTCATTCATGATTCTTGTAGTATAACAATGTTTGTCTTGTTTTTCGCAAATTTCATGCATGCATGCATAATTTATGTTGATTTTATGCAATTATGCTGTAGAATTTGAATATTCAACATGTTTGCAAAGCTTTTGTCATTTGCATTATTTTGTGACATTTTGAATTCAATACTTATTATCATTTCATGACTAAATAATTTTTTGTGAACTAATAAACTAAGCTGTCTGATATGTTTCACACATTATACTATTTATAAAGTGTGCATTTTGACAGTTGCAGCATTTAAAGATCATGTGATTGCATGATTACTTGTCTTTGCATGTAGATAATTAACATTTATGAATCAACAATGATATTTATCTGTATAAGATGCTGATTACAAATCTTTTGCAAGCTATGCTTGTTAAAAGAGCTGAACAATCTCATCAACATTAACAGAGCAGTAACAATGCTTTATTCATATGTTGAGCTGAATGTTAAAAGTCTTATATTCATGAAGACGCGTTAAATTACTAGCGTGTTAACATCAGCTCTGTTCTAGTTTATGATAAACTAACATGATCTATGTTAGACTAACTCAAAAGTGCAAGCTTGCAACAAAGATAAACAACAAAGTTTGATATTATTTCAGAATTAATGCAAATCTGACTAAATTACAGAGAGTTGCACTCAATGTCGCTCATACATTGTGTAGTCAATCAAGATTAACTTAAAGAAACTTAGAAAGAGTGTTAACTTAAAGAAGCTCAGCAATGCTGACACATTTGAAAACTGAAATAACTGAAATATGCTGCATTGAGCTTGCAAAGTAAGCAAAGTAAACTTAATAAAAACTTAGTGACTGTGACTAACTTAAAGAGACTTAGTCATGCATGTTTAAAATTTTGAGACAACTTCTCTCAAGTTATTGAGAGCTTCTTAATAATTAGCTTTACTATAATATGTAATGCATATATGAGAAAAAAGCAAACATGATTATAATCAAAGTTATTAAACAGTTATTGTCAAGTCTTCAGATATGCAATGAAAGTTGTACAACTTTTCTATGTTTAAATAAATTAGTGCATGAAAATTACTTCACACAAAGTTATCACAAGCATTGTACAACACTTTCTTTCTTCTTTCATCAATCATCATCTCATCATCATCATCATCATCATCAGCAACATAAGTGTAACAGCTTATGTAAAATGATGTACAGTACAAAGTATACAGACTAATGATGCATTGTACAATGTAAAACAACAACAACAATGTAAGTTTAACAGCTGCAATAAATATTAAATGTATAAGTTAATGATGCTTTGTATAAAGAGTAACAGTAATGATGTGAGTTGAATTTTATTCTGTTTATGAATTATGTGATTTACATGTTGTATGAAGAGTTCTTGTTCTTTGAAATCTTGTCACAATCATCATCATCATCAACACTTTCGCTCTTGTTGCTTTTGCTTCAATCAATGTCTTTCTCTGTTTTCTTGTGAAACAACTACAACTTACTATCTTTGTTCATATGAGATCTGAACATGTACTTCTCACTCATTCTGAACAAAACATTAATTTCATACAAGAAATAATTTCTTTGAATTAAATGAGAATGTACAAATTTTTGTACATCAATGCTGTTCTGATTCAATCTTGTGAATAAATCATCTTCATGACTTGTACACAATGCATATGATCAAATGATCTTCAATCTTTCTTGAAGTGTTGCTTCATTTCAAAGCATTTTGAAAGAATCTGCATCAATTGCAAATAATGAAATCATGTAATATGATGCAATCTTTTTAAGACTAAAGATGATGAAAGTGAGAATAAATGAAATGAAAATCATCATTCTCGCTCACTTAAGAAAGAAAACAATCATACAAAGCAAAGAAGATTAAGAAAGCTCAAGCTAAAAAAGCAAAGACTGTTGAGAATGAGAAATGTCTTCAATTTCATTGTGCTGAATTAATGATATATACAAGATGCATTTTTTTTTCTGTTTATAAACATTTGTTTTTTCAGTACATTTTGAAGCATAATCATGTATCTTGAATCAGCAGTCTACATCTTTACATAATGCTCAAGATCAGTACTTCATATGAAGAAAGAAGCTATCATGACTGCTCTTTAGTATGAGAAAAGCGAAAACAGACTTTCTTATTTACACTTTGTACATAATGTTAGTCTGAATCTTATTGTACAAAGTAAAGTTAACAGACAGCACTTAATCAACTCTTTTTATTATCACAGCTTATGCAAACTGACTATTGATTTTCTTCGTACAATGCAAATGAAATCAAGATAACTATTCAGTGAGTCAGAAAAAAGCGAGAAACAACTCAAGATCAGTACTTCGTACGAAGAAGAAAGCTGTCATGACTGCTCATATGAGAAAAGTGAAGACAGACTGTCTTTTATTTACACTTTGTACATAACATTAGTTTAAATCTTGTCATATGAAGTAGAGTTAACAGACAGCACTTAATCAACTCTTCTTATTAAGTCAGCTTCACAACTCATGCAAACTAACTTTCAATCTTCTTTGTACAAGTTTCAATTCTTTCACAACAGCATCAGAGAATTGATTCAATTGTATTCATTAATGTATCTCATTAATGATGATTTTTCTTTAATTGAAGAAAACTCTTTTCTGTTAAGAAAGTCATCATTTAGCTTTGTACATCATTTTCAAAGCTTGAATGATAGAGACAAAGTTTCAGTTAAGCATTCACTTTCATTAAAGATTTGAAATTATGCTCACAGTTTAACATATGTGATGCTCAGAAAACATGACATCAGAATTCAGCAATAATGAAGCTTGAGAAGCTTGAACATCAAAAATATCTTTGTACAAAGCAACTTTTGATTTCTGAAGATTATTCAGACTTGAGTTGACTTTGTATGAAGATTATGATAACAGCTGAGAAGAAGCAATGTTAAAGTTAAAGTTGTTCTTGTACAAAGATCATAGCATAAGTTGAGAGAAAGTGATGATCTTGCTTGAAGAAGCAGTAAAGTCATGCAAAGTAACAAAAAACTTTTCTGCAAAGAAATTTTTCATACAATCATGCAATAACTTTAGTATCTAATGATTACAAGAATCATGATGCTATATACTTTGTACAATGTTTTCTGAAGTTATATTGATTCAATTGATAATATCTGATATGATGCTTCATATACAAAGCTCATTCAACTTCTTGACATTGAGCAAAAAGAACTTTACTTCATTTGCAAACATTAAATAATCATCTTGTACAAAGAGAGAATCTTTTCACAAAAGATGAACAGAAAATTCTTGATGATAAATAATTGAATTCTGTAAGATCATTATGCAAAGCTTCTTCAACAAACGCAGAAAATCTTGAACAGTCATGTTGAATTGATCTTTTTCAACAGTATCAAGCAATGATTTATTGAGCAAAGATTTATCATTCTTGTATGAAGCATTGCTTGAGAAATCGCTGAATCACGTCAATCAATGATCAATTCATGATCAGAGTGCTCATATAAAAAACAATGAAAACTCAACTTTGACTTAAGACAAAAAAAATCTTCAAAAGTTGATTTGAAGTCTGTCATTACTCATACAAACTTCAGAAAAAGATGAGTTAAATAACTTGTGAACAAAGCATCTGTATTTCATTGTTCAACATGATGTATCTGAAATTTTAATGCATCACTCAACTCATTTACTTATGCTTTTACATCATGATCATGAGTCTTCTTGAGACTGAAAATGCTGATGATATCAAACATCTTGTTGATTCATTCTAGTTAAACTTCATACAACATAAACAAACTTAACTTGCTTTCTTGAAGCAAATAAAAATTGTATCATTATTATCATCTTTGAAAACATGAAATCTGCTTTTGTACAATGTTTCAATGATAGAAAAGATAAAAAGCAAGCTGCAAAATAATGTACAGCAATAAATTTTTATGTTGTATAATTATCTTGTATTCAATTCACTCAATCTGATTCATTTTTTCATTGTTCAAGATGCAAACATGCATTGTACAAGAAATGAGACTTTCGTTCTTTAAGT
>JAABUT010000193.1_pt1 | contig 112191 bp, 100 predicted proteins | sample 5559281 | NCBI WGS metagenome assembly JAABUT01 (sample SAMN10711880, study PRJNA513359) | rock metagenome | isolation source: Antarctica rocks | place: Antarctica: Victoria Land, Ricker Hills nord | collected 2016-01-04 | reverse complement strand
GAGAAAACTCAAATTCAGTTTGCTCAAAGGGTAAGAAGTGAAAAAGGATTGCTTGTGCACGTCTGGGGGAAATTTGCAGCTGCATTATTCTTATTATCTAATTTATTAACCCTTGATTAGCATTATTCTCCAATCTGTATCTTCACGCTTTACTATTAAAACCTGAATATAATCAACAGTTTACATCAATTACTATCTCTTCGAAAGCAATGATTTTTAAAAAATTTTTTGTACTTATAGTTGTATTGTTTTCTTCTCTTATTGGTTATTCACAACTCAATGATTCTATTCACCATTATGTAAACTTTGCTTCGACCGGTATAATAAATAAAACCAATGAAGGCAACTCCTATGTATTAACGAACGGCTTAAAATTTAATATCAGTAAGAAAAAGTTACGGCTTAACAGTACTAACAGTTGGACATACGGCGAGCAGCAAAAAAGATTGACCAATAATGATTTCAACTCAACGCTTGACTTTAATTTATATAAATCATCCTCACCTTTTTATTATTGGGGATTTGCTAATTACGACAAAAGTTATTCTTTAAAAATTAATAACCGCATGCAGGCAGGCCTGGGAGTTGCTTATAATTTTATAGATACGACAACCGCTTTTCTAAATATCAGTGATGGGATTTTATATGAAAACAGCAATTTAAAATTGAATGACAGTACAAACAATTATTATAGCTTATTTCGGAATTCTTTCCGCCTTCGCTACCACTTTGTTATAAAGGAAATAATAATTATTGATGGAAGTAATTTTTTACAAAGTGCATTAAATAACAGCAACGATTATATAATCAAATCCAGTAACAGTATTTCTCTTAAAATAAGAAAATGGCTCAACCTGACTACTACCGCAAGCTATAACCGAAACCAGAAGACGAACAGTGAAAACCTGCTTATAACATTTGGATTGAGCGCAGAAAAATACTTTTAACCGAACCAGTATTTATGGAATTTTTTTGGGAGAAAAGTTATGGCGCGCAAGCGTAGTGGTCTTGTGAAAAAATTGATCAATTTTAAATGTAACAATTATACATGCATAACCTAAAGCAGATGTACTAATTTGCGCAAAAAAAAGACAGAATGAAAAAAAGCTTTGTTTTAATGATGTGCGTTATGGCTATATTTGGGTGTAAAAAAGATGACAAAAAATGTGCACCTGTAACGATAACAGCGCCTGCCTCTGAAGTGCAAAACCTTAAAACCTACATTCAGGCTAATAATATTACTGCTACTGAAGATGCAAGAGGTTTTTTCTATACTGTTGATGCAACAGGATCAGGAACAAAACCAACTGCCTGTTCCAATGTTTCTGTAGACTATGTTGGTAAATTAACCAATGGTTCTGTTTTTGACAGCGGAAACAATGTTTCTTTTAACTTGTCAAATCTTGTTACAGGCTGGCAGGAAGGCATTCCTCTTATCGGCATAGGAGGCAGTATAACTTTATATCTCCCGCCCAGCCTGGCGTATGGTACAGCAGCTAACGGCAGTATACCTGCTAATTCAAATCTCATTTTTAAGATTAATCTTAAGACCATTTATTAACAAAGTCAGCGCCATAATTTCATAGGATTTTGAAATTGAGAGGAAATAGATTTTTGTTTCCCCTGACGGAATTATTAGCACTGTTAAGCTTTATGTTTTTATTATGGCTTACAAAACTCTACCCTTATTAATCATTCACCGGTAAATACTAACTGGTTAAAATAATACAAATGGGAGAAGCAGAAATTGACACAAACCGCAACACTGTTATTATTAAATCAAATATTATCACCTATGGAGATGCGGCTGATGAAAAAGTTACCGGCTCGATAAGAGAGGAAATAGAAACAATGTGGAACGAGCCAAAAGGAATGGTTAAAATAAAAGGCATTTCTTTCTTTGTAAACTTTCGTATTACTGCTGAGTTGCGTTCTTCTATTGATATTGAAGAAATTTATAGCAATACCAACCCTTGTAATAACTATTTTCGAATTGAGGAATATGTACACGGAAATATTTCTTTTGTAGACGGGCTTGGCTGCAACAGCGGCTATTTTAAACTTGAAAATTTATATGCAGGTTCCACAACTGCTGCTCACGAGTTCGGCCATACGCTTGGCCTGGATCATCCGGTTGATCTTGATTACAGAGGTAAAGGTGCTCCCCCGATAATGTACCCGAGAGGAACTTTAGTTGATCCTCAATTTCAGTATGACCCTTCAAAACCGGCGGGAGTTACAGGAGGTACGATGCACCCGATGTTCAGAAAAGTTTTTCCCGAAGATATATCCTCTCTCAACCTGCAAAGGCTTAGATTTCAAAATGAGAAAGCAGTTGTGGGCGCTTTTTCCAATATCTTTCATTTAAATCATAATGGCCCCGGGTCTCCCGACGCTCCACCGCCTGCTATATTAGCCTAAATCTTTACGGCTAATTTTGGTCTGATTGTGAAAAAACACTGTATGAATTTGCAAACTTTCTTTACAGAAATAATAACAGTTGCAGCTTTAAAATATCTTGTAGCGCAAAAGACTAAAGATGCACAAATACCCTAAGAATAATAAAAACAATGGTTGAATTACTTAGTTAAACTGTACTCTTACGAATATTCATAACTACCTTCCTGTTGATTTTTAAACCCTTGTATCATCAAAATTCTGGTCGTGCTGGTCTTCATTAGACCAATCCTGCAGGGCATCGCGAATCTTTTCTATAAGGGGTTTTTTTTCATTGCCTTCTTCTTTTTCAAGCGAAGATGCCGGGTTGTCCGTTTTTTTATCATCCTTACTTTCGTTAAGGTTGCCACCTTCACTTTCGCTGCCAGGGCTATATAGAAAGAAATTTTTTAACTGTATCATATTTTGTTTTTAAAATCAAAGATTAAAGCTAATAACTTTAAATAAAATACCAAAAATACTACTTAATTTGTTGACTTGTTAATCCTGGTATAGTCACTAAGCAAAGTTGTCACCATCAGCATTAAGAATATACCTGTCTCAAAATATTCTGGCCCTCCTTCTGTCGTCTTATTCTTTTTTCTATCTTATCCAATCCCTTTATAACTGCGCTGAATAAATCTATTTTTTCTTCCCGCGAATTAGGTAAAGTGCTTACAACAACCAAAACTATGCTTTCCAAATATTTTCTTCCACCTGGTTTATTAAATAATAGTTCAGCAGATCTTGTATCTCCCTTGGATATCGTCTGTATTATCTGTTCTAAATTTTCTATGTTCATGCTTATTATCAATACTTGTTATTAACAAAGATCAAATTCAGTATTCAAATAAAGTGTTAGGATTTTTTAAAAGAAGAAGGAAATGAAACTGCAGATAAGTATTATGTTTATACCCTCAAAAAGACTTTCTTTTTATACATAAAATACAAGAACAGCCATTTGACTGCTACAAAGCAAATTGCCATTACAACAATGTTATAAGGATTGCCTGCGATTTGGCCTAACCATTTAAAAAAACCATTTGTGGTATATTCCCAATTAATAAATTTACCTAAAATCATAACAATTGTTTTTTAAATCTTGGGAAGCCAATAAAATTTAGGAGGAAATGAAAACTAAAAATAGCTAATTAAATTAAAAAACGTCTGCATCTGCAAATTCTAACGTCAGCATTTTCTCCAACAGATGTATCTATGCCTTTGCAGATAATGCTTCTGTCATTTTTTTTCTCATTATCCTTTCAAACAGGAGCATTTAAAATTAAATCCGTAGGGATAACCGATCTCGTAATAAAAGGGGATTAAGAATATGGCGATAACCGATAAATACTTATTTCAATTCATTCTGCTCATTTCATTATCTTTGAAGCTATCAATAACCAATTTTTATACTTAATATACCAGGGTTGACATTTAAAGAATTTGGCTTCGACGAAGGATTGCTTGAAGGGATCGGGGCCACAGGATACGAAACAGCTACTCCCGTTCAGGAGCAGGTGATTCCACAAATACTGGCAGGAAAAGATATTATTGCCTCTGCGCAGACAGGTACCGGCAAAACTGCCGCATTTCTTTTGCCCATTGTTCATAAAATTATCACGTCCCCCAATCACGATCACATCAATGCCTTAATCATTGTACCCACCCGTGAGTTGGCTGTACAGATAGCAGAGAACCTTGAAGGGCTTTCATACTTTACTCCCATAAGTTCTATTGCGGTGTACGGCGGTGGCAGCGGCGGATCGTTTGTGCAGGAACGGCAGGCGCTCTCGGCTGGTGCAGATATTGTTATTTGTACACCGGGAAGATTAATTGGACACCTGGCAATGGGTTATGTAAAGCTGAAGCAGCTTGATTATTTAGTGCTCGACGAGGCAGACCGGATGTTGGATATGGGGTTTAATGAAGACATCATGAAGATCATATCTTATCTTCCGGCAAAAAGGCAAACGCTTTTATTTTCTGCAACTATGCCTCATAAGATAAGGGAGCTTGCGCGCAAAATATTACGGCAACCTATAGAAATAAATATCTCTTTATCGAAGCCGCCGGAGCGAATAGTACAGCAGGCATTTGTGGTATATGATGCTCAAAAGCCGATGCTCATCAGGCACATATTACGACAAAAAGAGTTTAAAAGCGTTATCATTTTTTGCTCTAAAAAGAATAATGTAAAGCAGCTTGCAAGGGATCTGAAGAAAGCAGGTTTTTCTGCTGAAGAAATTCATTCGGACCTGGAGCAGCACATGAGAGAACAGGTGCTGGCAGCCTTTATAAATGGAAGAGTAAGGATACTGGTGGCCACCGATATATTATCGAGAGGAATACATATTGATAATATAAGCCTTATTATAAACTACGATGTTCCTAACGACGGTGAAGACTATGTACACCGTATCGGTCGTACTGCCCGGGCTGAAAATGAAGGCACTGCATATACACTTATCAATGAAAAAGAGCAGAATAAATTTGCTGCAATAGAGAAGTTATTGGGTCATGCTGTAGTGAAAGCACAAGTGCCTTCTGAGTTAGGCGAGACCCCGCTTTATCAACCACGGACTTTTAGTGGTAACAGGAGAAATTTCAGTAATAAGCGAAATAATAATAACAAATTTTAAAGTTTGTGTGCTACTCATAAAAATGAAATTCGTATTTGACGCAATTTTTCTAAGAAACATTGTAATTTTTAAATGTACTTTCAGTCCCAATTCAAATTCTTTTTGTTAGCATACTTTATTCATTTCAATTTTCTTCGAAATAGAAGCCATCTTAGTTGCAATAGAAATGACAAATCCTTTTTAAAGCATCACAGTTTCGTTTTCCTTCTTCTTTATAAAAGGCAAAGCTGTCCCGAGAGGCAGTTAAATCAGCGGGAGAGCAAAGAATTTTTTAAGAATAATTATCTTTGTTCAAAGAGATATTTAGTAAAATAATTATTCTTAATTATTCAAAGGCTTTTTGGATACAAAAAGTGCCAATTTCTGTTAAACGCTGAGGCATAGGAAATGGATAAGGAGTACCTGTAACCTTCGTTCTGATAACATTTTATCACATTATTTCAATTTGTTATTATTGATATTTATGCAAGATCATCTGACAGGGTCTAACAAAGAAAGCAGTAATTTTTATACCTCCTATTTGCAGGACGGCGGCGAAATGGGAGAATTGACCCTGGAGTATGACTGGTCAGCTACTTCAATAGGACATCCGCGAAAATGGTCGAAAACACTGCTTACCACACTTGGGATTATCCTTCATTCAAAATTTCCCATGTTTCTTTTCTGGGGTCCCGAGCATATTTGCTTTTATAATGACGCTTACAGGCCAAGCCTTGGTAATAATGGTAAACATCCCTATGCCTTAGGCAAAAAAGGTGAAGATGTATGGCCCGAAATATGGAAAGATATAAAGCCTTTAATTGATAATGTTTTATCAGCTAAAGGCGCTGCCTGGAGCGAAGACCTGTTATTACCTATCTATAGAAACGGACATATCGAAGATGCATACTGGACATTCAGCTACAGCCCGGTAATTAATGAGACAGGTAAGCCGGAAGGAGTATTTGTTGCCTGTGTTGAGACCACCGGGAAAGTATACAATGCAAATAAAATTGCAGAAAGTGAAAGGAACATCAGAAACATTATTTTCCAGGCTCCCGTTGCCATGTGTATATTGCGGGGACCTTTATTTATAGTTGAAATAGCCAATAACCGGATGTTTGAACTTTGGGGCAAAAAAGAAAGCGAGGTAATAAATAAACCTATCTTTGAAGGATTGCCTGAAGCAAAAGAACAGGGTTTAGAGCAACTGCTGCATAAGGTATTTACAACAGGTGAAAGGTTTGTTGCGAATGAAAGGCCGGTCAATTTGCCCCGAAATGGAAAGATTGAAACAGTACATCTCAATTTCGTTTATGAAGCATTGAAAGAAGGTGATGGTTCCATCTCCGGTATTCTTGCAGTAGCCGTTGATGTAACATCGCAGGTAATTACCCGACAAAAAACTGAAGTTGCAGAAGAACGTGCAAGGCTTGCTATCAACTCAGCAGAATTAGGTGTATTTGAAATAGATTTTACAACCGGTAAAATTTTAACTGATGAAAGATTTAATGAAATATTTAATTTTGGTTATTCTCCTCACTGGAAAGAAGTTATAGGAATTGTACATCCTGATGATTTAAAGGTAGGAGAGAAAGCACATAAAGCAGCTATAGAAACAGGCATACTCAATTATGAAACCCGAATTTTAAGAAAGGATAAATCAATATCGTGGGTGCGAAGCAAAGGTGTAGTAATATATGATGAAAAAGGCAAAGCAGATAAACTTTTAGGAGTAATCCAGGACATAACAGAACAAAAACAATTTGCTGAAGCATTAGAAAAAAAGGTTTTAGAGCGTACAAAAGAGCTGGCTGAAGCTAATTTGCAACTGCAGCAATCCAATATTGAGCTGAACCAGTTTGCCTATATAGCTTCCCACGATTTGCAGGAACCTTTAAGAAAAGTGCGAACTTTTACAGATCTGATGCAGTCAAGTTTAGGAGAAATTCCGGATAAGGCTAAAAATTATATCAACAGAATTCAAAGTTCTACAGAAAGAATGCAGGCATTAATTAATGATGTTTTAAAGTTTTCACTGCTATCCAAAGAAAGGGAGAAGTTTCAAAAGGTTGACCTGGATACTTTATTACTGAGCGTGTTAGGAGATTATGAACTATTAATTGAGCAAAAAGGCGCAAAAATAACTGCAGGCGCCTTGCCGGTTATTGAAGCAATTTCTGTGCAAATGAACCAGTTGTTTACCAATTTAATTTCAAATGCATTAAAATTCAGCAGCAAAGAAAGACAACTTGAAATAGCTATTCAATCAAAACAGTTGTCTCAACAGGAAGTTCAGCAACATAAAGAGCTAAATGACGATAAAGTACATTATTCAATAGAATTTAAAGACAACGGTATTGGCTTCAGCCAGGAAAATGCGAAACAAATCTTCATAATTTTTCAAAGATTACATGGCAAAACAGATTATTCAGGAACGGGTATCGGTTTAGCAATGTGCAAAAAAATAGCAACTAATCATCACGGCGTTATTTATGCAAATTCCAATCCCGATGCAGGTTCTTCATTTACGATTATTTTACCTGCAAATCAGAATTAAGCAGGATAGTGTAAAAGACAAGAAAAATAAATGATATTTAAGAACACAAGCTGTTATAGAAATTAAAAGCAGAAATTATAATTTTAGCCATAATAATTTACTAAATACCGATATTTAGAAATTAAACTGAAAATAACTTTTTTGTCTTCATCTCCTCCCAATTCTTTAAAACGTACGCTCACCTCAACTATGTTGTGGGGCCTGGGTGTGGGTTATGTAATATCCGGAATGTACTTTGGCTGGAATTTAGGGCTCGAACAAGGCGGTACGTTAGGTTTAGCTGTCGCTGCTTTTTTTATCATCATCATGTATGTTACTTTTACCTTTAGTTATGCTGAGCTGGCTTGTGCTATACCAAAGGCAGGCGGTGCATTCGATTATGCCAGCCGTGCAATGGGGAAAGATATAGGCTTCATTGCCGGTATGGCGCAAAATATAGAATTTATCTTTGCGCCTCCTGCCATAGCGTTTGCCATTGGCGCTTATTTCAACCTGTTTTTTCCGCAAATCCCGATATTGGCAATTGCTATTTTTGGCTATATCATATTTACTGCATTGAACATATATGGGGTTAAAGCAGCGGCTTTGTTTGAATTGACGATTACTATCATGGCAGTAGCTGAATTATTATTGTTTGCAGGAATAACGCTTCCTCATATTGATGTAAAGCATTTCCGGGAGAATGCGCTTCCTCATGGATGGCGTGGCGTATTTGCAGCTATTCCTTTTGCCATATGGTTTTTTTTAGGTATCGAAGGCGTGGCCAATGTTGCCGAAGAAGCCGTTCATCCGCAGCGGACGATATTGGCAGGTTTTGGTTCGGCCATTTTCACACTGGTTATTCTTTGTGTGCTTACATTTACCGGCTCGGTTGGTGTTGCAGGTTGGAAAGCAGTGGTGTACAAGCCCGACGGAACTGCTTCCGACTCACCTTTGCCACTTGCTTTAGCACAAATTGTTGGCAGCAATCATTTATTCTATCACTTGCTTATCACAGTGGGATTATTTGGATTAATAGCTTCTTTTCACGGGATCATCCTGGCCGCGGGAAGATCGACCTTTGAATTTGGAAGAGTAAAATTTGCTCCTGCTTTTTTGGGCAAAATTCATTCAAAATTTCAAACACCTACCCTCGCGCTGCTGGTAAATATGGCTATTGGCATTGTTGCACTACTTACCGGAAAAACATCAGAAATAATAACTATTTCCGTTTTTGGTGCATTAACATTGTACATTGTATCTATGATAGCTTTACTGCGGCTTAGAAAAAAAGAACCCTTATTGCATCGCCCTTTTCAAGTTCCGCTGTTTCCCGTTTTCCCGGTTACTGCTTTGGCGATTGCAGTTATTTCGTTTGTCGCCGTCACTCTTTTCAATATAAAGCTTGCTGTTATCTATTTTTTATTAATGGGTTTTTGTTATTTCACTTTTAAAATGTTTAAAGACAAAACTTTCGGTTCGCAGCAGTAAACCTATAAGGTCGCCAAGACATTATAGGTTTTAAATATAACCAAAATGCAAACATGACAACAGAAGAAATAGTTGAATACGTAAAAGATCATCCTTCCGGAAAAGTAAAAATTGCCTTTACAGACATAGATGGCGTATTGCGCGGTAAATATATTTCTACAGAAAAATTTCTCGCCGCAACAGATGCTGCTACCAGCTTTTGCGATGTTATTTTTGGCTGGGATACACAAGACGCAGCCTATGATAATGCAGCATTTACCGGCTGGCATACCGGTTATCCTGATGCTCCTGCCAAATTAGATTTGTCTACTTTCAGAAAGATTCCCTGGGAAAATGATATTCCTTTTTTTCTCGGTGAAATGATTGATAATGATGGTTCGCCTTCTTATGTTTGCCCGAGGCAATTATTGAAAAAAGTTTTACGTGATGCGGGAGAGGAAGGATTTCTGCCTTTTTTTTCGCAGGAATTTGAATGGTATAATTTTGCAGAAACTCCTCAAAGCGCTAACAATAAAGAATTTAAAAACCTTACCCCTATTTCGCCTGGTATGTTTGGTTATTCTATTCTTCGCACTACATTAAAAAACCCTTTTTTTTCAGATATTTTTGATCTGCTTAAAAAGTTCGACGTTCCTCTAGAAGGTTTGCATACTGAGACAGGGCCAGGTACCATTGAAGCTGCAATCGTTTATTCGCAAATTGCAGCAGCGGCAGACAGGGCAGTATTGTTTAAAACCGCGGTAAAAGAAATTGCTTATAAGCATGGTATTATGGCTACGTTTATGGCAAAAATAAATGAAAACCTTCCAGGTTGCGGCGGCCATGTACATCAAAGCCTTTGGGATGAGGCAGGAGAAAAAAATCTTTTTTATGATGAAAAAGATAACATGAAAATGAGCGGGGTACTGAAAAGTTATATTGCGGGGCAATTGAAGTGCCTGCCCTATATCCTGCCCATGTTTGCACCTACTATCAACAGCTATAAACGACTGGTGGAAGGAGCCTGGGCGCCAACTACGCTTACCTGGGGAGTCGATAACAGAACAGTAGCTTTGCGCGTTTTGTCGAACAACAGTAGGTCGTGCAGGCTCGAAACAAGAGTGATTGGCTCGGATGCAAATCCATACCTGGCAATGGCAGCCGCACTTGCATCGGGATTATATGGAATAAAAAATAAACTGGAACTGCAGGCTGCCACTGCAGGAAACGGATATAAAGATTATTCAAACGGAACGCTGCCTGCGACACTGGGTGAAGCTACACAGATGATGAAACAATCAACGCTGGCAAAAGAAATATTGGGAGAAAAATTTACTGCACATTTTGTTCAAACCCGTGAATGGGAATGGAGACAGCATCTGAAAGCGGTTACGGATTGGGAATATAAAAGATATTTTGAAATAATTTAAAAGATGTCAGATGTCTGATGTAAGATGTCTGATGTAAGATGTCTGATGTAAGATGTCTGATGTAAGATGTCTGATGTAAGATGTCTGATGTAAGATGTCTGATGTCTGATGTAGGATTTCTGATTTGGTGACTTAGAGCGAACGAACCGGACATCGGCTATTAAACAACCATCACACAAACATCGCAAATTATATTATGACCTTTAATACCATCTATCAATATAATTTTCCAACAACCATTCGCTTTGGCGCCGGAGCAAGCAAAGAATTGGGAGATTACTTATTAAAAAATGATTTAACAAAGCCGCTGATCGTAACAGATAAAACCGTGGCGCAACTTGATTTTTTTAAAGAAATTATTGCTGACCTTATTAAGAAAAACATTGCTGCGGAAGTATTCAGTGACATACACAAAAATCCTGTAAAATCCGACGTATACAAGGGAACGGACGTATATGACGACACACAGCGGGATGCAATCGTTGGAATTGGTGGTGGCGCAGCGCTGGATGTAGCAAGAGCTATCGTTTTAAGAGTAAATCATCGTGAAGACCTTTTTAAATATGATGACCTCATCGGTGGAGATATATATGTAACTAATGATGTTCCTCATTTTATCACTATTCCAACCACCGCCGGCACGGGCAGCGAAGTGGGAAGGAGCGCTATAATTGCCGATGATGAAACTCATCAAAAGAAAATACTTTTTTCACCAAAACTATTGGCAAAAATTGTATTTGCAGATCCGCTCTTAACCATGGAATTACCTCCTTTTATTACCGCAGCTACCGGCATGGATGCCTTGACGCATAATATGGAAGCGTATCTTGCAAAAATGCCGCATCCGTTATGCGAAGGTATCGCTTTGGAAGGCATTTCATTAATAAGCCAGTCACTGGAAAAGGCTGTAAACAATCCGGATGTAGAATCAAAAGGTAAAATGCTGATTGCTTCACTGATGGGCGCCGTAGCTTTTCAAAAAGGGCTTGGAGTGGTTCATTCGCTGGCTCACCCGCTTTCGTCGTTGCTGGACACACATCATGGTTTGGCTAATGCAGTAAACATTCCGTATGGCGTGGAGTTTAATATAGAAGGTTTTGAGCATAAGTTCAAAAAAATAGCAAAAACGTTGGAATTAAAAGAAGAAACCGGAGAAGCGGTAGTAAAGTATTTATTTGACCTGAATTCGAAAATAAATATACCGCATAAGTTAAGTGATATTGGCGTAAAACCTGAGCATATTGAAACATTGTCAGACCTTGCCATAGCAGATTTTGCTCATCCCAACAATCCCAAACCGGTAACAAGAGAAGATTTCAATAAATTATATAAGAAAGCATTATAATTGTCAATAACCACTAATTTCTGTACATCTCAATGAAGAAGAAAATTGGCATAAGTTTCAGTCAAACCAATTTCAGGTATTATTGGAATTGGTTTACCGAAAATGATTTACAAGATGCAGAACTGATTAAACTATGTTTTTTAGAGAATAATGAAGAGGAGGTTTATAAATGTGACGGATTAATTCTTACAGGTGGCGTCGACATTCATCCATCCTTGTATGGAGGAAAGCTGAAATATGAAAATAAGCCCAAAGCCTTCAGCCGGGAAAGAGATAAATTTGAGGAAAAAATTTATAAATATTCCCAGGAAAATAAAAAGCCATTACTTGGAATATGCAGAGGGCTGCAACTGGTAAATGTTTTGCAAGGAGGCAGTCTTATACAGGATATACAAGCCGAAGAAAATCTTAAACATTGTGATACAAGGGGTGCAGATAAACAACATGATATAATTATCGAAAACAATACATTATTGCGCGATATTACTCTTTCTGACAAAGGCTTTGTAAACAGCGCTCATCACCAGGCTATCAATCCAAATGGTCTCGGCAACAATTTAAAAATAAATGCCTATGCTGCGTGTGATGAAAAGATAATAGAAGGAATTGAATTTGACGACAAAACCAACAAAGCTTACATGTTGTGCGTACAATGGCATCCTGAGAGGATGAAAGACAAACAAAGCATTTTTTCAGAGGGGATAAAAAATAATTTTTTAAAAGCCGTCAGAGACTCTATTTAAAACTGTAAGCATGCAAATCATTAATCCTGCCACAGAAGAAATTATAAAGGAAGCAGAAGAAGACACACAGGAAAGTTTGGCCAAAAAGTTTGACTTATTAAAATTACATCAAAAGGACTGGGAACAGGTATTGCTTGGCAAACGGGTAATGGTTTTGAAGAAATTTTCTGAACTTTTGGGTGAAAACATCGAACAGCTTGCCTCGGTTTTGACAAGTGAAGTCGGAAAGCCGCTGCAGCAATCACGTAATGAAATAAACGGGGCAAGGAGACGCATAAACTGGCTTACAGAAAATGCAGAAAAATATTTATCTCCTGAAACGATGTCTTTTGAAGAAGGAATGGAAGAAAGGATTATATATGAAGCGCTTGGTGTAGTTTGCAACATTTCCGCATGGAATTATCCTTATCTTGTAGGAATAAATGTATTTGTTCCTGCCTTGCTTGCAGGCAATGCGATTATGTATAAGCCTTCGGAATATGCGACGCTGACAGGATTGGAAATAGAAAAATTATTGAAAGAGGCAGGAGTACCAAAAAATATTTTCCAGGTAGCTGTAGGTGCAAAACCTGCAGGTGAAATTTTATTAGACCTTCCTTTCGACGGCTATTTTTTCACGGGTTCTTACAAAACGGGCAAATATATTTATGAAAGATTAGCGCCGAAAATGGTGGTATGTCAATGTGAATTGGGCGGCAAAGATCCACTGTACGTGGCAGATGATATAGCAGACATCAAAGCTGTTGCAGCAGCTACTGCTGATGGCGCCTTTTACAACAATGGCCAGAGCTGCTGTGCGGTAGAAAGAATATACGTGCATGAAAAAGTATATGATGATTACTTAGAAGAATTTACAAAAGAAGTGAAATCATGGAAAGTTGGTTCGCCCACCGGGGAAGGCATTTATATTGGTCCGCTAAGCAGAAAAGATCAGATTGAAGTACTTAAGCAACAGGTTTCAGAAGCTTTGCAAAAGGGCGCAAATATTCTAACAGGGGGTGACAGCATCAATGGAAAAGGCTACTTTTTTGCGCCGACTGTTCTCACAAATGTTAATCACGACATGCGTGTGATGAAGGAGGAGTCATTTGGGCCGGTTATCGGGATTATGAAAGTTAAAAATGACCAGGAAGCCATACAACTAATGCAGGATACAGAATATGGACTTACTGCTGCTGTCTACAGTTCGAACAAGTTAAGAGCAGAAAATATTTTGCAACAAATAAACTCAGGAACAGGATATTGGAACTGCTGCGACAGGGTAAGTCCGGCACTGCCATGGAGCGGCAGGAAGCATTCAGGATTTGGTGCAACCTTGTCTCATACCGGCTTGCGTGCATTTGCAAAGTTAAAAGCTTTACATTTGAGAAATTGAAACGGAAAAAGTCTATATTGGTTTAATTTTATGGGATGTCTGGTTTAATAACAACTGTATCGCCCTTAAAATTAAAATACCTGTGAATATCAGGAACCAAAAAACTTTTTACTGAAAATTCAAACAATAGTTTTATCAGTAATGACAAAATTAGTTTCTATTTTAGCTACGCCAACTTTTTATACTCATACCAACTTCCTAAACATATAAACTGCCATAAATTTTTTTCTTTCACTTCTATTTACTATTTCAAATTAAAAATACTCTTTTGAAACACGGACAAGGACATATAATTCTTATCGAAGACGATGTGGATGACCAGGAGTTTATTATTGATGCTTTACAAAAATTAGAAATACCGAACGAAGTAAAAACTTTTGACAACGGTCAGAAAGCACTTGATTTTTTAAAAATTACAACTCAACAACCTTTCATCATTATATCAGATCTGAATCTTCCGATAATGGATGGAATGCAGTTGAAGCGTGAAATATATAAAGATGAATACTTAACATCTAAATGTATACCATTTATATTTTTGTCTACAAGTGCTGACCCAAGAACTGTGAGAGAGGCATTTGACCTATGTGCACAGGGATTTTTTGTTAAAGAAAATACATCTGAAGGTATTCGGCAACAGTTAAAGCAAATTATTAACTACTGGAAAAGCTGCAGGCATCCTAATTTTAAAGAGGCTTAGGGAAAGGCAAACCACAGACTTACAGACCACAGACTACGTACCACAACCGATAAATCATTAACCGGAATCTATTGCAAAAGAATACCTGTTGTTTATCTTTAATAATCTACTACCCTTCTTTCTTTGTTGCTTTTTAATGCTGCTTCTATCACTTTTATCACTTCCAGACCCTCTTCTGCAGTTACCGGCACTGGTTCACCAAACCGGATTGCTTTATACATCTGGTCAAAATACTCCATGTAGTTTCCGCGCGGTGCGGCAATAAATTCTTTTGAGTCCTGGTTATCCTTTTCGATATGCAAAAGACCTTTTTCACCCTCAGGCTCTATTCCCCAATTATCGCTACCAGGCATTTTTCCTGCTATCAGGTCATTTTCCTGCACATCAGCCCTTGACTTAATCAAAGAACCTTCCGAGCCATGCAACACAAATGCAGGTGTAGCTTCCCTCACCTGGTTGCTTGCTTTAAGTCTTACCCTTTTGCGGGGATAGTATAAAAGAATTTCAAAATAATCATCAACTTTAGAAATGGGGCGCATGATTATGTTATCTGCAAAAACTGCTTCCGGCTTTCCAAACAATTGCAATGCCTCATCAATAAGATGCGCACCTAAATCATACAGTATGCCATTGCCAGGCCCTGGTATTTCTTTATGAATTTTTGGACTCAATTCTTTTCTAAACCGGTCATAATGCAGCTCAGCTTCGCCGATATCACCAAGCAGATTTTCAGTAACGACTTTTTTTAATAGTTTCGCATCACTGTCGTACCGGCGGTTTTGGTATACCGAAATCTTCTTTTGCTGTTGTTTAGCCAACGCTATCAGTTCCTCTCCTTCTTCACTGTGAATTACAAAAGGCTTTTCAACTATTATATGCTTACCAGCCAGCAAAGCTTTTTTTGCATAATCATAATGCGTTGCATTTGGCGTATTTATAATAACAAGTTCTATGTTATCGTCTGCAAGCATTTCTTCGAGTGTATCAAAAGATTTTACTCCCGGATAAAAATCCTGAACGGTCTTTTTGCTTCTTTCCCAGACACCATATAAATTGTATTCTTTGTTGGAATGTACAAAAGGTGCATGAAAAACTTTTCCCGACATGCCGAAGGAACATAAAGCGGTTTGTATTGGTGGAGTGTTCATATTTATTTTTTAAGAAATAATACTAATTGAATAATCTTCATTACTATTTCGTTTGCATCTATTAATGAAATATTATCAAAAATAGCTTTAAACTTTAATTGACATATTTTGATCTCTTTGTATTACTTCCCTTTGATTGTATTTTGAGGAAATTTAAATCACAAAGAAATACATAAGGTTCGTTACAAAGAGCAGAGAGACGAAAACGTAAAAAAAATGTTCTGAAAATCTTCTTGTAATTAACAATGATACGCCGTTTTTTGCTGCAAATGCTATTGCAAAAAGTATCTCTCTTATATAATTAAAAAAATAAGTTAGCATTATGTATTTATCCGCTGAGGTTTTCAAGGCATTTACCAAGATCAATGGCGTTTTTACTGTCAAGCACCGGTGCGAAAAGATCGCCTTTTTTCTTTAATCGTTCCTGTATGGTTTTGATTGTAAAATCTTTGGGAGTAAGTCCGGGCTTCACCTCGCTCCAGTCTAAAGGAGTTGAAACAGTTGCTCCTTTTTTGGGTCGCGCACTGTATACACACGCAATAGTTTGTCCCTTACGGTTTTGAAGGTAATCCATATATATTTTGTCTTTACTTCTTTTGGTGAGGCTTCTCTCCAGAGTAGTAAATTCAGGCCTCAGTTGGCTGGCCATCATACATACCAGGTTGGCAAAGTCCCTGGCCTGGTCATAATCATATTTTTTTCCGAGAGGCACGTACACATGCAAACCGCTTGCTCCTGATGTTTTGCAAATACTCATAGCGCCTGCTTTATCTAAAATGCCCTTCACTACATTCGCAGCTTCGATTACCTGGTCAAATGTATTGTTATCACTTGGGTCTATATCAATAATCAAATAATCGGGATTATCAAGCGATTTTACTCTTGAGTGCCATGGATTAATTTCAATGCAACCAAGATTGGCGAGATATAATAAAGCAGCTTTGTCATTGCATAAAATATAATCGACATCTTTTTTTACCGAATCAGAATATAAAGGCATATGCTTCACCCATAATGGCGCCTCGTCTCCGGCATCTTTTTGAAAAAAACCTTTTTGATTTATTCCGTTTGGTGTTCTAAACAAAGATTGAGGCCTGTCTTTAAGATAAGGTATGATGAGATCGCTCATCTGATCGTAATAATCGATAACATCACCCTTTGTAATGCCTTCATCCGGAAAAAATATTTTAGTCCGGTTAGTTGTTTTTAATTCAGCTTTACCAATCTTGTAAATCTTTTCCTTTTCGCTTTCTGCAACTTCTTTGCCCGGCTTTGCATTTTGGGCCTTTACTTTTGCCGGCTCAATAGCATCCGCTGGTATTGCTTCAGATAATACAATTTTTTCAGCAATAATTTTCTTTTTAAAATTTGCCTTTTTGATTTTTTCGTCCTTTGCAGGCTTTTCTTCAGCAGTTTCTTTCTTGCGATCTTCCTTTTTGTCAACTGCTTTTTTCGCGGGTTTTCCTGCTGTTTCGGTTGTTGCAGCAGCGGTAGTGTCAGATTCCATTTCACCTGAATTTATAAGTTGGGAATTTAGATCCTTAGCTTGCTTATCTTCACGCAGTCGCAAAAAAATCGGATGTCTTAGCTTTCCATCAGAAGTCCATTCTGAAAATTTTATTTCGCACACATATACAGGCTCTACCCAGGTTACAGGCATGTTTGTTTTCACTCTTTCATCAAATGGAGATTTGTCACGTATTAATGGTTGCAGCTTCGCGTATACTTCTTTCAACAATTCCGTATTGAAGCCTGATCCCGTATGACCTGCATAAGTTAATTTTCCATTTACCATCGTTCCTAAAACCAAAGCGCCGAAATATTTTCTGCCACCACGCGGACCGGTAAAACCTGCTATAATTGCCTCTTCCGATTTGTGGTGTTTTACCTTAAGCCAGTCAGCCGATCTTTTTCCCGGGTAGTATTCACTGCCCATTCTTTTAGCCATCATTCCTTCGAGGTTTTTTTCTTTTATGACCTCAAAAAACGCTTCACCGCTTTCTTCAACGTGGTCGCTATACTTTATTACCAAACTTTTTTTTATAAGTTCTGCCAACAATTTCTTTCTTTCAATCAGGGGAGCAGCATATAACTTTTTACCATTCAGTTCCAGGAGGTCGAAAACATAATACTGCAAGGGAAAATCTTTATTCATTGCGTAATCCTGCAGTTTTTGGAAATCCGGATTTCCCTTTTCGTTCAATACCACAATTTCTCCGTCTAATACAGCATTCCATTTCATTTTGGCAAGTTCTTCTGCCACTTCCGGATAAGCCGAAAGAAAAGAATTTCCATTTCTTGAATATAATTTTACCTCTTTATTGTTTACTTCTGCTATTGCCCGGTAACCATCCCATTTTATTTCGTAGATCCAATCTTCCCTGGAAAAAGGTGTATCTGTTTCTTTGGCAAGCATTGCCGGGATGTAGTCTTTTAACTTTCTTTCCGGTGTTTCATTTGGCGTCAGGGCTTTTTTTTTTAAGGGCTTTTTTTCAGGCTTGTTTTCGGCCAGCCATTTATTGATAGGAGAATCATCGGCCGTTTGCTCTTCGCTATTATAGGGTTCGTCGGTAGCAAAACTGTCTCTGTGCTTTATTAAAAGCCAACTTTTCGTATCTGTGTCTTTTAACTTTACAAGCGCAAATTCACCCTGTACCTTTTTACCGTGCAAAATAAATTTCAGGTTACCGGCCATGAGACCTGCTTTCAGCAATTTTTCATCTTCTTTGGCACTTCCTTTATCTTCAAGTGACGTATATGTGCCGCTGTCCCAGATTTCTACAATACCTCCCCCGTAGTTTCCTTCAGGTATCACGCCGGCAAAATCTTTATAGCCGTATGGATGATCCTCCACCATCATTGCCAAACGCTTATCATGAGGATTAAGACTTGGCCCTTTGGGCACTGCCCAGCTTTTCAAAACTCCGTCCATTTCTAAACGAAAATCGTAATGCAAACGGGAGGCTTTGTGCCTTTGAATAACAAATATCAATTTTTCATCCTGCTCGTTGTTTTCACTGCCCGAGGGTTCAGACGTTTTCTTAAAATCCCTTTTTTTATTGTAAGTTGATAAACTCATTGTCTAAGAAGCTTTCTTTTTTCTGGTAGTTAAACTTGCTTTTAATTGAGACATTAAATCTTCGGTTTCGCTGTGTACCACTTTCATTTTTGGCGCTGCAGGTTTTGCCCCTTTTGCCTTAGCCTGTATTACTTTCATCAGCTCTTCAGTATAAGTATCTTTGAAGGCAGTAATATCGAAATCAGAAGTAAGCTGATCGATAAGAGAGATAGCCATGTCTAACTCAGCCTTTTTTATAACAGGCTCATCAGGCAGGTTTAATTCTGAATAATCACGTATTTCTTCAGCGAAACGGATACGATTCAAAATAATTACTTTATCCCTGGGGCGTAAAATTGCGAGCCCTTCTTTATTTCTCATCACAAATGTAGCAATGCCTACTTTTTTAGTTTTCAGAAGTGCGGCTCTTAATAATGCATAAGCACGCGTTCCGCTTTTGTCCGGCTCCAGGTAATACGGTGTCTCAAAATATACGCTATCGATTTCTTCTTCTTTTACAAAATCGGAGATTTCAATTGTTTTTGTTTTTTTTGCATTAGCTGCTTCAAAATCCTTTTCATCGAGAATAACATATTTGTCATCCATTTTATATCCTTTAACTATTGTATCCCACTCTACCGGCTTACCCGATTTTTCATTTATACGCTGGTACTTTATCCTCGACAGGTCATTTTTATCAAGCATGTCGAGATTGAGCTCGCTCCTTTCTGTAGCACTATACATTTTCACCGGTATGTTTACCAGGCCAAATCCTATTGCACCAGTCCAGATAGATCTCATAATTTTAAATTTTTTGTTTTTTGTTTTTTATAAAATCGTTTTAAAAAACGTTTATTTTACAATAATATATTTCATAGAATACCTGAAAGTTTCATGCCTTTTATAAAGTTAGGAAACAAGTTGATGTATTAAGTAAAAAAAAACAAACGAGGAAAATAATCTACAAGACTTTTTTTTGTTTTATTTGCAAGATGTAATTGATTTTTGTAGATATCTCTTTCGTAAAAAGCATTTTCTTCTATAATTTTGCGGCTATTAAAGATAATTATAAACAAATGAATGGCATGATTTTATCACTATTTTTGTTAGCATTCTTTCTATAATTTACTATTTAAATTTTTCCCAAATGATAACACCAACAGCTAAACTTAACGAGGACCTGACATTGAATAACTATAATTTCGATTATAGCTTTATAACTTCGGCCCTATCTGTAGACGATGATGACGACGATGATGACGATGACGCAGATGATGATCTGGATGTAGATGAAATAGATATTGATGAAGTAGACGAGGATGCAGAAGATCCGGTCATTGAAGACGATAATTTAGATGACGATCTTGACGAAGATGATGATGAAGATGATGATGATGAAGATGACGTTATTTAACAGGTGGTGTTGCATCAAGGGCTGTTATAGTGATAACAGCCTTTTTTGCATATATCTGTTTTAAAAAAATAATTTTGTTGGCTTGTTATTTTTTTGATTTTAAATATTCATAAAACTTTTGAACAACCTGTTCTGTGTATTCAAGCTGCACTTCGGATGGCTTTTGGCTGGATGAAGTAAATTTATCAGTTAAAACTATTTCTTCTTTATACGCAACAGAAAAGTAAGCAAAAAGACCTTCTTTTTCACATTCAGGTACAATGGAAGCATAACCTGTTATTCCTATTCCATATTCACTTGAAAACATTTTGCTTACCTCAATCGCCATTGTATGAGCAATTTTTTCAGCTACACAATTTACTCTATTGCAAAGTATAGGGTCTACATGTAAATGCCTTGCCTTTTGCCCTGCATTATAAGCGGTAAGGCCGCCCTGAAAATACTTTGAAGCTTCCATGCCTGCTGAAAAAGCTGCCTGTAAGTGACCCGCCGTTACACTTTCAGCCACAGCGATTGTTTCTTCTCTGTCTACTAAGAAATCTTTTATTGAATTTATTATATCCTCGCTATAAATCATACTTCCTATTAAATTTTAATCAAAAAAAATGCAGACTGTCGCTTTCTTAAAACTGTCTGCATTTTTGAAAAATGTTTACTAAATTAAATATTTTCTGCTGCGCTTCCTTCACTCTGTCCGCCGGCATTATCCGAACTGCCGTCAGTTCCTAACCTGCTGCCTGATTTCGAGCCATTGTCCGCCCCGCCGCCTGTGTCATCCCTTACTGTACTTGTTCCGCCCTGATGAGGTACCTTAGAATAATTTGCTTCATCCTCGTCATTACTGCTACCTGTTATTCCCATGTCGCCACCAATTGTGCCATTGTTCATGCTTCCTTCGTCCTGGTCTCTTTCAGCATTGCTTTCGTTTGTTTCCGTGTTCTGCTGATTTTTATTATCTGCCATATTAAACCTCCTGTTTTTTATTGCACTAAATTATTAAATAGTAAATACTTATATTTATTCTTTATTAAGTATCCCTTTCACTAAGCTTTTCCATTGTGAATCTGAGAAACCTGCCACAGCACCTATTCCAACCAATGTGTGACTTATTTTATCGAGGATGTTACCGGTGTACTCTGTGTTAGGTACTTCATTTCTTCCAAAAACAGCAGCAGTTAACAATTTTTTATCTCTTATCACAGCAAAATTACTGGTTGATTCATCTGAGAAAAAATGAGCCACATCCTTGTCTGCTGTTGCTGGTATAATAAAATAAAAAACTATACGCAAATAGCCTTGACCCTTAATATTCTTACCGATAACTTGTTTTGCTGCAGCTTAAATAATCAGGATTGCTGCAGGCATTTATAATAGCTGTATCAGGAATAAAAAAGAAATATTAGCAACGAACCGTTTCAAAATAAAAAAAGTCAGATGTGTGGAACCTGACTTATAATTATTAATTTAAATTCAACTTATGCCTAATTCTCTTTATTCTCCTCCTGCCCATTTTGATTCTCTTCCTGTTTATTTTCATCTTTATTCTCTTCTTCCATTACAGGAACAGGACTTTGCTCTTTTTCTGATTCTATGTTAATGCTGCTGACAGCCACCTGAGTGAGACGCTCATCTGTATCTTTTTCTTCCTGTAAAGTCTGACCTAAAAGATTTTTAGCTTCTTCGAGACCTAAAGTAGAAGCTAATTGTGCAAGACCACCGTAAGAAGCAATTTCATAATGTTCTATTTTTTGTGCGGCTAAAATAAGGCCTGCATCGCGACTCATTGTGCCTTTTTGAGTTTCAGCAACTATATTATCAGCTTCCCTGGTTAATCCATCCATAGCCTCGCATTTTTTCGCAGTTGCCTTTATGCCTAATAGTTGAAATACCTGTTCAGCCCTGCCTACCTGCTGTTCTGTTACGGCTCTATGTTCTTCAAAAGTTTGTTTTAGCTGATCAGACGTGGCTGCTTTCATTAACCTGGGCAATGCTTTTGTAAGTTGTTTTTCAGCCCCATATATGTCTTTCAGCCCATCAACAAATAATTTTTGCAGCAAGCTTTTTTGATCTGCAGGAGTACTTGCTGCCACTTTCTTAGCTGCTACTTTTTTTGGCGCTGCTACTTTTTTCGGCGCTGCTACTTTTTTTGGCGTTGCTGCTTTTTTAGCTGCTGCCTTTTTCGGAGATACTGCGGCTGCTTTTTTAGCTGCTGCTTTTTTTGGCGCTGCTGCTTTTTTTACTGCCGCTTTTTTGCCTGTTGCTTTTGCCATAGATAAAGTTTTTTCTGGTTAAGATTGACTTGAATGTATATAAAATTAATGCCATTGTAAAAGAATGTCATAAGCTTTAACATGGCGATTAATTTCCACACGTATCTTCAATGAGTTAAAAAGATTACGAATTTTATTTATTAATTAGTAATAGTGAAGCGATACGTATTAAAAGCAGAAGATAATAAGGAAACTTTTTTAAGTATTAGTTATAAGAGAAGTTTTTAGACTGCTTATCGCATATACCATTAATCCAGTTACCTGAACAGGCATTCTGAATTCATCTGTAAAAAAAGCAGACCGAATTTTTCAGGCTGCATCTTAAAAAAGATATGGAGACTTTATATTAAACTAAATCTAAAAAAGACAGATAACAAATTGTCTTCAAAAAAATAAGATAATAATTCCTCAGGCATGATAGTTAGATTTATTAAAACAAAAAAGGACTGAAAAAACAGTCCTTTAAAAAGATTTATTTTATTTAATCTTCTGAAGAAATAGGATCTAAAAAAACAATTTCAGTAACTGCCTCCAGGTTTAAAGGCCCGTAAATATGGGGAAATTCCTGTTGCTGCTTTTCGTCTTTATCGTACCGCAAGGTTGAAATAAGCCTTGAAGCGTCAATAACCAGCTTTATCAGGTTTTCATGGTGTTTAAAATGTTTTTTCAATACCCTATCTATTTGCTCTTCTGTTGCGCAATGAATAAATCCTTCCCTTTGATATGATGGCGGTTCATAGCTTCCTTTATCCTGTGCGTCTTCCCATTCCTGCAATGTTGTAAAATGATAAATAACCGGAGCATCCATGTTTGTAGATTTAAAGATTATACTATACGTTTAATTCTGTTTTCCAGCAGCATCAGATCAGCTAAAACGAATGCCGTTACAGCTTCTAATACTACCGGAACTCTTAGGGCAATGCATAGATCGTGCCTTCCCTTTACAGAAAAACTTTCTATTTCATTAGTTTCCCAATTAAGGGTTTGTTGTTCTTTTGGTGTTGATGAAGTAGGCTTTATTGCGATTCGGAAGATTAGTTCATTACCGTTAGTTATCCCGCCTGCAACGCCTCCTGCATGGTTAGTTTTTGTTTTGCCTTCTGCATTTTCAATAGCATCATTGTGCAGGCTTCCAAACATTCGGGCTGCGGCAAAACCCGTTCCGAACTCAATGCCTCTGACAGCCGGAATAGCAAAAACAGCATGACTGATAACAGACTCTACGGAGTCGAAAAAAGGTTCTCCAAGACCAATCGGTAATCCGTTTACTTTACATTCTACAATACCGCCTATGGTATCTTTTGCTTCAATTGCTTTTTGTAATCCTTTTTCAATATCAGTCTCACCGCCAATTTCTTTTATAGTCGCTTCTATTTTTATCACATCAGAAGAGGAAGTCAGGGGAAGGTTCAGCAATTTTTTTGCAATCACACCTGCGGCTACCAAACAAACTGTTAAGCGCCCGCTAAAATGTCCGCCTCCTCTGAAGTCTTCATTGCCTCCAAACTTTTGATGGGCAACAAAGTCTGCATGCCCCGGTCGCGGAAAGGCTCTTTGTTTTGCATAATCGGTGCTGCGTGTATTATTATTCTCAAATAAAATAGTGATAGGTGCACCTGTGGTTTTGCCATTAAATAAACCGCTTTTAAAAAGTGGCAAATCATCTTCTTTTCGGGGAGTCGTTCCTTTTGTTCCGCCTTTACGTCTTTCAATGTCTGCAATAAAATCGTCTGCAGACAATGCTAATCCTGCGGGACAACCATCAATAGTTAATCCAACGCTTTCACCATGAGATTCTCCAAATATATGAATTCGAAAAAGACGGCCAAAACTGTTCAATTGATAATTGTTTAATTGTTAATAATTCCTGCTCCCAGTTTTTGCAAATGTTCATAAAAATCCGGGTAAGATTTATTGATAGCTTCCGCTTCTGCAATCACAACTTCACCCTCTGCCTTCAATGCCGCAACAGCACAAGCCATGGCTATACGGTGATCGTGGTGTGAATGAACAGTAGCGCCGCTTAATCTGCCTCCTCCTTTTACTAACATTTCATCACCATGTAAAATTATCTTCACCCCTAGTTTTGAAAATTCTTCCTGTAAAGTAAGTGCTCTGTCACTTTCTTTATGCACCAACCTGCTTACACCGCCGATAGTTGTCGTTCCTTTGCAATAAGAAGCCAAAGCAACTAATGGTGGAAACAGGTCAGGACAATCGGTGGCATTGAAATTAAAAGCGATTAATTGAGAAGGGCCGATTTCAATAATTTCCCTTTGAACTGATAAACAACTTCCGCAATCCTGTAAAGCCTGCAAAATTGCTTTATCTGCCTGTGCTGAAGAAATATCCAATCCTTTTATAGAAATTTTTCCTGCGATAGCACCTGCTACTAGTAAAAAAGCCCCGCCGCTCCAGTCGCCCTCTACTGTATAACTTTGCGGCTCGTAGTTTATAGTTTGTGGTTCTAAATAAAAATATTCATAATCAGTATGTGATACTTTTCTGCCAAAACTTTCCATAACCTGCAAAGTAAGATCTATATAAGGCTTGCTTTTTAAAGCATTTACTTTAATAGTAACAGGTTTGGTAACCGATGCACCAAATGCCATTAAAAGACCGGTAAGAAATTGTGAGCTTAATGAACCGTCTACTTCAATATTTGCAGCTTGCAAAGGACCTTTGATATTCAAAGGCAATTTGCCTTTCCGCGATTTGATTTCTATTTGTAACTGAGGGAAAATCTCATCAAAGAAATGCATTGGGCGCGTTAACAAACTTCCTGTTCCGTTGATAGTGATAGCTTTGTTGCTTAATGCAGCAATCGGAGTAAACATTCTTATGCCCAGGCCACTTTCGCCACAATTGATTTCGCTCTCAACAGGGTCAACACCCTGGCTATAAATGGTCAACGAGCCATCTTTATTGTTCACCACTCTTGCGCCAAGTTTTTGGATGACATCTAAAGCGGCAAGATCATCATTACTTTTTCCGGGATATATTATTTCAGATGCCCCTTCGCATAGTAAGGCTGCTGCACATGCCCGCTGCATACTGCTTTTGCTGGCGGGAGCAACAATGGTTCCATGCAGAATTGAAGGTTGTATTTTTACTGTCATGCCTTGCCGAAAGAAACGTTATAATTGATTAATTAAGGTTTCAATTTTTGTAAAAGGTAAAGAAACAATTACACCCTTGCCTATTTTATCAAGAAGAATATAATTAATTGATTGATTATCCTTCTTTTTATCACTTTTTAAGATTCTGAAAGTTTCCGCTTTATCAAATTCAAACTGAGGAGGCAGGCCATATTGTTTTAAGACATTCACAACCCTGTCTGTATCTTTAAACCCAGTAACCTGTTCAGAAATTTTGCAGGCCGCACCCATTCCAATACTTACTGCATGACCATGGGGAATGTGATATAAGTTTTCTATTGCATGACCCAAAGTATGTCCCAAGTTGAGCAGTTTTCTTTCACCCTTTTCATATTCATCTTCTATTACTACTTTGGTTTTGATAAGGGCGTTTCTCTGAATCAATTTTGCCAGGGCAGCAGCATCTTTCTGAAAAAATGAAAGCTGATTCTTTTCCAACAAAGTAAACATGAGCGCATCTTTAATGCATGCATGCTTTATAACTTCTGCAAAGCCATTAACCCATTCTTCTTTTGGCAAAGACTTTAATAAAGAAAAATCATATAAAAGAAATGCCGGCTGACGAATTAGCCCTACCATATTCTTATACAATCCAACGTCAATTCCGTTTTTACCCCCGATTGCAGCATCTACCATCGCCAAAATTGAAGTTGGAACAAAGGCACATTCAATTCCCCGCATGAATACGCCTGCTACATAACCGGTAATGTCTGTAATCACACCTCCGCCAACCCCTATCAATATTGTCTTTCTGTCTGCACCTAAATTAATTAATTGCTGTATAATATCGTCAACTGTTGCCTGAACCTTATACTGTTCTCCGGCTTCAATCACTATTGTCTTCCAGGCCTTAAACTTCTTCTTGTGTTTTACAAAAAGGTTTTCGTCAGTTACAATCACTGCCTGCTCTTTCGGTACTAACTTTTCAAGATAAGCAAAATCTGCATTGATATAATAAGTGACGGTTGCAGAAGAAAATGAAAACGTTTTTTTTATCATATTGCACACTGAGAAAATATCACGCAAAGGCGCAAAGAAAAAATACGCAAAGATGCAAAGAAAAAAACTTGCCCTCTTTGCTTCCTTTGCAGCTTTTGGTGAAATAAAAAGGGTTAGCTATTCATAATATTGTTTTGATGGTTAATGCTCTCCATGTGAACGGCATCATAATACTTTGTAATAAATTCTTTGCTCAATCCTAAAGCTTCACCTTTTTTGGCAGCTCTTTCCAGTATTTCATTCCAGCGGCTTGTCTGTAAAATAGTGATGTTGTTGTTCTTTTTATATTCTCCTATCTTTTCAGCTATTTTCATACGCTGCCCCAGTAATTGCATCAATTCGTCATCCACATGGTTTATCTGCTCCCGCAATTTTTCCAGCGCTACTACAAACTCTTTTTGATCTGTAGTCTCATGTCTCCACTTTATGCCGCCGAGAATCTCTGCTAAACGTTCGGGAGTTACCTGTTGTTTTGCATCACTCCAGGCTTTGTCGGGGTCTATGTGGCTTTCGATCATTATTCCATCAAAATCGAGGTCGATAGCTTTTTGGGCAACACTTTGCAATAAGGTCCGGTTACCTGAAATATGACTTGGATCGTTAATAATCATCATGCCGGGATTACGGCGTTTCATTTCGATAGCCATATGCCACATAGGCGCATTACGGTATTCGGTATTGCCATAAGAAGAAAAACCACGATGTATTAAACCAATATTTTTAATACCTGCCTTGGCTACACGTTCCACTGCGCCTATCCACAATTCCAAATCAGGATTAATAGGATTTTTTATCAATACCGGAACATTCGCTCCGCGCAGCGCATCTGCCACCTCCTGCACACTAAAGGGATTAACAGTTGTTCTGGCGCCAATCCACAAAATGTCTATATCAAAATGTAAGGCATCTTCCACCTGTTTTGCAGTGGCAACTTCCACAGCAACCGGAAGACCTGTTATTTTTTTAGCCTGCATCAGCCAGTTAAGTCCTTTTGTACCCACGCCTTCAAAACTGCCCGGGCGTGTTCTTGGTTTCCAGATACCTGCACGAAGTGCATCTACTTTGCCTGTTTTTTTCAGACGCGTGGCGGTTTCCATTACCTGTTCTTCAGTTTCTGCGCTGCAAGGCCCCGAAATGATCAGCGGGCGTTTTGCCAGCACCTCGTCAATGGTTAACAAGGCATTTAGTGTTTGTTCCATATTTTGATATATTGAAATAATAATTTTTTTACTATACAATAAATTTTGAGACTTTTCATTTGTACTTTCACCTCTATTTGCGAATTTTTTAGAACCACAGGGACACAACGACCCGGAGTAACACAGAGATCAGATTTTTTGATAAAAGCCGAATAAGAACAAAAAGTACAAGTGAGTGACACAACGATGTTTAATCGAAGTACAAATGCCTGTTACCAAAAAAAAACCTGTTACCATACATGAATACCTGGTCTTACTTGACACCGAAAGAGAACTTGTACCTGGAACTTCCACTGTCAACTGTCACCTGACGACTGTCAACTCTCTCTATCCCCTGCTGTTCGCATCATTCATCCTGATTCGCCTGCCTTTGAAGGTTTTACCATCTATGGACCGAACCATTTTATCTGCAACGTTTTTATCAACCTCTACCCAGCTATTCATTTCCTTCATGTCTATTCTGCCCAATGCTTCTTTCTTCAGATCACTCATGTCGAGAATAAACTGCAGAAAGCTTGCTTTATAAAAACCGTCTTTAGTGCCAAGATTTACAAACAATCTTGCAAAGTCGCCGTTTCCGTTTTCCCTTGAAAATTCTCTTCCCCGCATATCTCTTGACCTGCCCTGGTCTGCACCAACTCTTTCAAAACTTCTTTCCCTTCCTCTTGTTTCACGTACGTTGAGGTCTTCAGCATTTTCATAGTACTTCAAAAAACGGTCAAATTCCATTGCAGCTACTCTTTTCAGCACTTCTTCTTTTGTTACATCTGCAAACTTTTCTTCAAGCATGGGGACGTAAGTCTCGTAATCTCCATGGCTGATGTCGGTTTGCAAAAGTTTATCCATAAAATAAAAAAATTGCTTACGGCAAACATCTTTTCCTCCCGGAATATCGAGCCTGTGAAATGGCTGCTTAATCATTCTCTCAATCTGGCGCAGCTTAAAAATTTCCCTGGCATGAACTATAGACATGGAAATTCCCTGGTTTCCTGCACGACCTGTACGACCGCTTCTGTGCGTGTAAACCTCAATATCGTCGGGCAATTCATAATTTATAATATGGCTTATTTCCTTCACGTCAATGCCGCGGGCTGCCACGTCTGTAGCAATAAGCAACTGTAAAGTTTTATCGCGGAACTGGCCCATCACTTTATCGCGCTGTCCCTGTGTGAGGTCTCCGTGTAAAGCATCAATGTCATAACCCTCGCGCGTAAGCTTTTCGGCTATTTCCTGTGCGTCTAACTTTGTACGGGTAAATACGATACCATAAATACCCGGATTAAAATCAATGATCCTTTTTAAAGTTTCGTAGCGGTTTTGTGCATTGGTGACATAATACTGGTGATCAATATTTTCATTACCTGTGTTTACCTGGCCTACGGTTACTTCTACCGGATTGTGCATATAACGTTTGCTAACCTGCTTTACTTCAGATGGCATGGTTGCACTGAACAGCCAGGTCGCTTCACGTTTCGGTGTGTTTTTTAATATAAATTCAATATCATCTCTGAAACCCATGTTCAGCATTTCGTCTGCTTCATCAAGCACTACGTATTGTATTTGCTCAAGGTCAATTGCCTTACGCTCAATTAAATCAATTAATCTGCCGGGAGTGGCAACAACTATCTGCACACCTCTTTTTAAATCCCTGATCTGAAGGCTTATAGATGCTCCTCCATATACTGCTACAACGTGAACACCTCTTATGTGCTTCTTAAAAAGCTCAATCTCTTTTACAATCTGCATGCACAACTCACGGGTAGGACAAACTATCAAAGCCTGGGGGAACTTATTTTCTGCATTAATTAATTGCAGCAACGGCAAGCCAAATGCCGCTGTTTTCCCGGTACCGGTCTGAGCTAATCCCACAAAGTCTTTAGTGCCGCTAAGCAGTACCGGGATTGCTTTTTCCTGAATGGGCGTTGGGTTCACAAACCCCAACTCGTCGGTTGCCTGAATTAACCTTGCGTCAATTCCCAACCCTTCAAATGTCATCATATATTCTTAAAATTTGCGCAAAGGTACTATTAATTTACAGGCATTTTGCTGGTTTTATTGTTATTGTTGCGTGACGAACAAATGGTATTAGCGTATCCGGATATTCTCCTTTTAATATTCAATGAACAATGTTCAATACTCCATATTCATTGAACATTGAAAGTTGAGCATTGAACATTTTTTTACCTTCAGTTTTAAACTTATTTCAATATTCTCCTGATCCCATTGGCATGCTCAATCAGTTCCTCCAGATATTCATAATTTTCTTTCTCAAGACAACTTTTAAATTTTCGTAATTGCGAAATATGCTCGTTCAAAACATCCAATACGTTTTCCCTGTTTTGCTTAAAAATCGGAACCCACATAGCGGCATTACTTTTTGCAAGACGTACAGTGCTTTCAAACCCTGCACTTGCCAGTTCGAATATGGCATCTTCTTCTTTTTCTTTTTCCAAAACGGTGTTAGCCAAAGCAAAAGAGGTAATATGAGAAATGTGACTAATGTAGGCCGCATGCAAATCGTGCGCAGTCGCATCCATATAAATAAGGTGCATGCCAGCTTGCTTGTAAAGGTTTTCTACCAGTTCCAAAGCATCTGCATCTGAATGTTCAGAATCACAGATAACAACGGCTTTATTTAAGAATGCATTTTTTACCGCTGCTTCAGGACCGCTGTACTCAGTTCCCCACATGGGATGGCTTGCTACAAACCTTCTTCTCTTTGGATGATTGGCAATTAAAGTAATAACATTTTCTTTTGTTGATCCCATATCCATTACAACCTGGTCTTCTGCCAGGTCTAAAACTGCAGGCAATAATTTATCTAAAGCATCAACCGGCACAGCCAAAACAATCAACTTACTTTTTGCTATTGCCTCATTCAAAGACAATGCTTCATCGACAATCCCTAATTCCAATGCTTTTTTCTGATGTTCCTTATTATTATCTACGCCAATGATACTAGTTGCCAGCGCTTTGTCTTTCAGAACCAAAGCAAACGAACCTCCTATTAACCCTGTTCCCACAATAGTAACAATACCCGCGGCCCCTGAGGGTGAGGTTTGAATATCTTCTGGTTGCTTTTGGCTGTCTGATAAGTTCATATATTCTTTTTTAAGCCTTCCTTCAAGGAGAAATTTGGAGCAGTTATTCTTTCCAGTGCCTCTTTAAGCACTTCTTTTTTTGCACATAAACTTACCCTGATATATCCATTTCCATTGCTGCCGAAAATACCACCGGGAGTTATGAAAACATTTTTTTTATACAATACGTCGTCACTTAATTCATATCCGTCTTTATATCCCGCAGCTATCTTTGCCCAGACAAACATTCCTGACTGGCTTTTGTCGTAAGAACAATTTAGTTTATTAAGCAGTTGAAATACAATTTCTCTTCTTTCTGCATACACCTCATTTAGCTGGCGGTACCAATCTTTACCTAAACTTAAAGCTTTTGCAGCCGCCAACTGTACCGGCAGGAACATGCCGCTATCCATGTTGCTTTTAAACCTGATTACTTCATCAATTCTTTCTTTGGCGCCAACCATCATACCTACTCTCCAGCCAGCCATATTGCTGGCTTTGCTTAAAGAATTCAGCTCAATAGCTACTTCTTTAGCCCCTTGTGCACTTAACAAACTTATCGGCTTATCATTTAATATAAAACTATAAGGATTATCGTGACAAATCAAAATATTATGTTTTTTTCCAAATGCTATAACCTTTTTAAACAATTCAACGGATGCCTGTTTTCCTGTAGGCATTTCAGGATAATTCACCCACATTATTTTTGTTTTGCCAAGATCTGTTGATTCTAAATATTCGAAATCGGGCTCCCAGTTGCTTTCTTCTTTCAGGTCATATTCTATACATTTCCCGCCTGCAAGTTTAACCGCGCTGCTATAAGTCGGATACCCGGGATTTGGTATCAGCGCTTCATCACCTTTATTCAGATAAGTCATACAAATATGCATGATACCTTCTTTACTGCCAATTAAAGGCAAAATCTCTGATTCAGGATTTATATCGACTTTGTACCAGGTTTTATAAAAACCGGCAATCGCAGTTCGTAAAACAGGGCTTCCTTTATAGTTTTGATAAGCATGAGTATTAGGTTTTGCAGCTTCTTCCTGCAATACCTTCACTACATCCGGATGCGGCGGCAGATCAGGACTGCCAATGCCGAGATTGATTATTTTTTTTCCTTGTTTATTCAGTTCATCAATCTCGCGGAGTTTTTTCGAAAAATAATATTCGCCAATTCCGTTTAGCCTTTCTGAAACAGTTATATTCATGCCGGTAGTTTTACTTTTATTTTAAATTTCCTTTTTTAAAAATCCCGAATACTTTCAGATGTGCCGTTAGCTTATCTGCCGCCGCAACAACTTCATTAAAATGTTCCATATCGTTTATTTCCATATCTGCATAAAAACCGTATAAAAATTCACTGCCCGGTATTGGCATGCTCTGAAGTTTACTCAGGTTCACTCCTTTTTCTGCAATCACAGTCAATACTTTAGCAAGGCTGCCTTTGCTATGATCCGTTTCGAAATATACCGAAGCTTTGTCAGCCTCCTCAACCACGGTTGCCTCTTCCTTTCTTTGCAACATCAGAAACCTGGTGTAGTTATTTTTCAATGTATGTATATCAGGTGCAAGTATGTCGAGGTCGTATAATTCTGATGCAAGCTTGCCCGCTATTGCTGCAGTATGTTTACTCTTATGCCGGTTAACATACTTTGCGCTCAATGCAGTGTCTTCTGTTTCCACCAACTTCCACAAATGATGCTGTTCTAAAAAATCTATACATTGCAATAAGGCCATGGGGTGAGAATGCACTTCTTTAATGTCGTGTAACTGCACCCCGCGATTGACTAAAAGATGCTGGCGGATGTGCAGATATTTTTCACCTACTATTGTAAGGTTACTTTTTTGTAAAAGGTTGTAATTTGGAAGGATGCTGCCCGCAATAGAATTTTCTATAGCCATTACAGCACCGTCGGAGCGGGTTTTATCTGATGCAATTTTTATTACTTCCCGAAAAGTATCACAAGGAATAATTTCAACGTTTTTACCAAAAAACTTTCGTGCTGCTTCCTGGTGAAAACTGCCTTCGTAACCCTGTATGGCTACACGTAGTTTTTGCGAAGAAGTGGCTTTGGTATCGTTTTTAGCTGCACTCATATTTACAGATAAAAAAAGTCCCGGCTTTTTGGCCGGGACTTTTTATTTTGATTGTTATTATTATTATTTATCAATCTCAATTAGTTTCCCGATCCACTTTTTAAAGCAGAAATAAAAATAGAAACTAAACCAGGTATTTACACTTGTCTGGGTCATTACAAAGTAAAAGTAGGAATTGAAATTTAATACACAAATATTTTTTTGTCTTTTTTACAAATCAGAGAATAGTTTCAAAAGCTGAAGTGGTTATCGCAACCGGATGAAGTTTGTTGTTTTGGCTGGTCTTAAAAAATAAAACAAGTAAAAAAGGTTTAAAAAAAATAAAGCCATCCCTAAGAATAAGGACGGCCTCTAACGATTGCTTGCCATATGAAAATCTTTAGTAACTGCATGAATGATGACAAGGCGCCTTACAAAAAGCAAAATTACCTGCAGTTACTTTTATGTTATTAATGAGTGCTCTTCTTTGTAGTATGAGTCGTCTTCATTTTAGTAGTAGTCTTCATTTTAGTAGTATCAGATCCGCTACCCATTTTTGAAGCATCAGTGCCCATTTTAGATGTGTCGGTACTCATAGCTGAAGAATCTGTATTCATACTGCCGCCCATTGCACCGGCACCGTTTTTAGAAGTATCGTTAAGGGCAGAACTTGTGTCTGTGGTTGCTGAAGTAGAAGTTGAATCTCCTGAAGCCGAATCTGAACCTCCGTTTCCACAGGCTGCAAAAGCACCTATTACAAATACCAAAAGTAATTTTTTCATGTTTCTGTTATTTTATTGGTTTATACTACTGAATACTATAAATAAAAAAAAGTAACCCCTGAGATAGAAAATTTTTAAAATTCATTTAAAAAAAGTTTGTAAAAACAAAGCCATCCCTAATAATAAGGACGGCCTGTAATGATTGCTGGCCATATAAAAAACTTTAGTAACTGCAAAAAAGTGGCAAAGATATTTTTTATACAAATAACTGCAGCTACAAATATCTTACTAGTGAGGAGTGCTCATTGCTCCTGTATCAGAACTCATTTTCGAATTATCTCCACTCATTTTAGAAGAAGTATCAGTTCCCATTGTACCTGAAGAAGCTGATGAAGTATCAGTGGTGACAGCAGTTGAATCATTACCTCCAGTGGTACTTCCGTTTCCACAGGCAGTGAAAGCCCCTAATACAAATACAAAAAGTAGTTTTTTCATTGTTTCTTTGTTTGTTGTTATTGTTGGTTTAAATGTTAATACTAAGATTATAAAAAAGTAACCTGCTATCATTAATGTTGAGGCCATTTTAATTAAGAAATACACTATTAAGCATTTTATGTTTTACCAAAAAGTTGAAGGTTGATGTAATGCAGAATGACAGGTTTGCTTTTGGTTTGTTTATAAAAATAGCGGGAGATTGAATCCAACAGTTTTTAAGCTAAATTTGCCTGTTTTCTTTTATTAAAGAACATTAAAAAAAATAAAACAAGCAGTATTTGTGCTTTGCGCATTTACTGAATAGGAATTAATTTAAAGTAATTAAAAATAACAGCAGTTACATAAATACGCTTTTGAAAATTTATTTGAAGTTAACCCGGGTTACTTTAAGTATTACAATGGTATTAAATACAAATCAGTGAAAGCCGAATTCAGCGAGCAGGTTTTATTGAAAGGATTGGCAAAGAATGATGCAAAGGCAATTGAAACCATTTATAAGAACAATTTCAACATGGTTCAATCGTTTGTATTAAACAACAATGGTACCTATGACGATGCAAGAGATATATTTCAGGAAGCTATGATTGTGCTGTATGAAAATGTTAAATCAGAAACGTTTGTATTAACCTGCCAGATCAAAACCTATCTATACTCCATCTGCCGCAGACTATGGCTGAAACGACTGCAATATGCTAACCGGTTTACCGCACAGGTGGAAAGCCTGGAAGAAACGGTGCCGGTGGAAGAAGACCTTGACCACCAGGAAAAAAGAAATGCAGATTTTGCTATCATGGAAAGAGCTTTAGGCAGCCTGGGAGAACCTTGTAAAAGCCTGCTTGAAGCCTTTTACCTGCAAAAAAAAGACATGACAGATATTGCATCAATTTTTGGTTACACCAATGCCGACAATGCTAAAAATCAGAAATATAAATGCCTGATAAGATTGAAAAAATTATTTTTTTCGCAATATAATATAGGAGAATAAGTGATGGATGATATATTACTTTTAGACACTGCCGAACGATACCTTAAGGGGGAATTGAGCGCGGAGGAAAAGGCATCGTTTGAACAACTTCGTCAAAAAAATCCTGAGGCAGATCAGGTGGTGGTAGAGCACAGCATGTTTCTTCACCAAATTACTGCTTTTGGCGAAAACCGCGATTACAGGCGCCAGCTACATGAGATTCACAACCAGTTGGCAGAGGCAGGTGAATTAAATGCGGAACACTTATCTCCCACAGCAAGGTTAGTACAAATGTGGAATAAGTACAGAAGAGTAACCAGTATAGCAGCTACTATTGCAGGTGTTACTGCCTTGTTCATCAGTGGTTTAGTTACTTACTTCACACCTGTTCCCAATAAAAAAGAAATCGTACAGCTAAACAGGAAAATAGACCAGGTAATGCATAATGTAAGAGTGCAAGGCAACCAGTTGAACAATGTCTTACAAACCAAAGTACCTGTAAATGAGGTAGCCACAAACGGAGGCACAAGTTTTCTTGTCGATGGTAAAGGTTATCTTGTTACCAATGCCCATGTTGTCAGCGGTTCTTCCACTATTCTTGTTCAAAACAATAAAGGACAGGAATTTAAAGCAGCAATTGTTCTTCTTGATAATGATAAAGACCTTGCGATTCTTAAAATTGATGATGAAGATTACAAACCCATTACTGTTTTGCCATATAGTATACGCAAAAGTTCTGCTGAATTAGGTGAGCAGGTTTTTACCCTTGGTTATCCACGTGAGGAGATTGTATACAATGAAGGATATATGAGCGCCAAAACAGGATTTCATGGCGATACTATCAGTTGCCAGATTGCAGTCAGTGCAAATCCGGGCAATAGCGGCGGGCCGGTTTTTAACAAAAACGGAGAAGTTATTGGTATATTAAGTACTGCACAGATAAAAGCGCAGGGTGTTGTTTTCGCTATCAAATCAAAAAACGTTTACCAGGTGATTGATAGTCTGAAAAGAACCGATACATCCTATCAAAAAATCAAAGCTCCTTCCGTTTCGAACATAAAGGGAATGGACAGGGTGCAGCAGGTGAAACAAATAGAGGATTGCGTATTTATGGTAAAAAGCTTCAGCAAATAAGATTAATAAAGTTACTTATTATAAAAAAAGTCCTGCTGCAAATTGAGGTTTTTTTTGTTTTTTTAAAGTTGGTTTATATTGTTTCAACAAAATCTTTTATTTTTCTTTAAGTTAAACAGCTTTTTATGGAAAATTAAGATAGTGAGGGATGAAGGTTATTCCCAGACTTCCCCCTTCCCTCCTATCCACTCTTTTACCAGCTCGGTCGTCACACTCTTTGGTCTTTCCAGTGGAAAGCTTAAAGCCCTGTCCCAGATAAGGCTGGCAAGTACGCCGAGTGCACGGCTTACCCCGAATAAAACAGTATAAAACTCATACTCTACCAGGCCATAATGCACAAGCAAGGCTCCGCTGTGTGCATCTACATTCGGCCAGGGATTCTTAATTTTTCCTAATGATTTAAGAATAGGCGGAACAACTTCATAAATATTCCAGACCGTCTGCACCAGCGGATCGTCCGGCATGTGCTTTTTACCAAATTCCATCTGGGCTGTAAAGCGAGGATCCGTTTTGCGCAATACGGCATGACCATAACCTGGCACTACCTTTCCTGCTTTTAATGTATCCTGCACATATTCTGCAATTTGTTCTTTAGTCGGCATTTCACTTCCCAGCTTTTCTCTCATTTCAAATATCCACTTAATCACTTCCTGGTTAGCAAGACCATGGAGCGGTCCAGCCAGACCATTCATTCCCGCAGCTAAACTCTGGTAAGCATCTGCCAGGGCAGAACCAACCAAATGCGTAGTGTGAGCGCTGACATTTCCACCTTCATGGTCAGCATGAATGGTCATGTATAAACGCATTAATTCCCGAAAACTATCATCATCGTAACCCATCATATGAGCCAGGTTTCCTGACCAGTCGAGGAGTCCATCGGGGTTTATATGCTGGTTATTTTTGTATTTACGACGGTATATATGGGCAGCTACCCGGGGCAGGCGGGCTATCAGATCCATAGCATCATCGAAAGTAGCGCTCCAGTAGTCTTTTTTATTCATCCCTTTTGCGTATAGCTTCGCAAAACAGCTTTCGGTCTGCAGCGCCATAATACCCACTACAAACATTGTCATAGGATGCGTATTAAGCGGCAGGGCATCTATGGTCGCAAACACATGAGTAGGCACATGGCTTCGGCGTTGCCAGATACCGGTTATATTTTCCACATCCTGCTCAGAAGGTAAGTCACCTATGAGCATTAAATAAAACAAACCTTCGGGTAAAGGCTCATTTCCGCCCGGGGCTTTAGGAAGCTTTTCCTGCAGTTCAGGAATGGTATAGCCACGAAAACGGATACCCTCCTGCGCATCTAACAAGCTCGTCTCCGATACAAGGCCGGTTATTCCACGCATGCCCTGGTACACCTGTGCAAGGGTAACTTCTCCTATCTTTTTATTTCCATTCTCTTTTAACAGCGCCTTAATTTCCAAACTAGCTTCATCAGCTTTTAACTTAAACCTATCTTTTATACCCATGACAAGACAATTTTTTTATTTAATAAGTAAAAAAACTATAAGCTTGTTATTCAATGGTCGGTGTCAATTACCAACTATTAATTAACAATGAACAATATTGAACAATTCTTAGTTATCAATTATTAAACCGCGGGCTATTTACCTCAATAAAACACACTTCACTGCCTGCGGTAAAGGTAAAACAATTGTGTACTTCAACAAAAGTAATGTAATAATGTTGTGCCTGTCGGCGCTCAACTTATTTTGGTGCTCGTCGGTAAAACCAGAGCGCAACAAATGCAAAAATGATATTTGGCATCCAAGCTGCCAGCACAGGATGCAAATTTCCTTTGGTAGAAAATATAGTAGAGAAGCGGTCGGTTAAGATAAATGAAGCGCCTGCTATAAAACCAATGGCAAGATGCACTCCGCTGCCACCCCTTACCCTGCGGCTGGCTACTACAGCGCCAATAAATGTTAGCAATATAACAGATGCAGGTGTTGCATCCCTTCGGTAGCGCTCTACCTTTAGTGCATTTAATCCTTCTACACCCCGCAGTTCTTCAAACTGTATAAACCTGTCTAACTGCGGCGTTGTTAATTTATCTTTTGTGTATTCATCTCGCTTTAAGTCAAAAGGCTTGAAAGTAAAAGTTTTCGTCATTGCCGGTGTCATTGTTACCGTTTCTTTCAAACCGTTTATCCGCCGCTCGATCACGTTATCCAATATCCAGTTGTTGTGCGCAGTATCCCAGCGAATTGTTTCCGCCCGTAAATTATAATCTACCTTATTTCCTGTTACATGCTGAACAAAAAAAGAGGTTCCCGACTTCGAAGCCGTGTCATAGCTAAGACCCGCATAGCTCGACGGACCGATCTGAAGATACATGTTACTTCTGTTTGCCACCAAAGGATTATAGGAAGAATTTTTATCGACATAGTTTTCCTGGAAACTTACCCTTATCCCGTTTGCCCACGGTATCACATAGCGGTTGCCCATCCATAATATAGCCGCTAATATTATCCCGCTAAAAAAAAAAGGCCGTAAAAACCTATTAAAACTGGTGCCGCTTGCCAAAACAGCAACAATCTCACTTCGTCCGGCCATTTTGCTTGTAAAAAAAATAGTGGCTAAAAATACAAACAACGGAAAAAGCAACGCAAGTATATGGGGAACAAAACCAATATAATATTGCATAACTATTTGTGAAAAAGTTAAGCCGGATCTTACAAAATCGTCTGTCTTTTCACTTATGTCAATAACAACACTAATAAAAGCAAACAAAAAAAGAGAATAGAAAAAAGTAATGAGTAAGTTCTTTAATATGTACCAGTCAATTTTTTTCATGCTACAAGCAAAGGGCTCAAAGATATAAGTAAGTAATGACAGAAGCAGAAACAAGTTGTTAATTGGGCGGAAGAGACATTTTAATACTTCACCTATCAATATAACGTTTTATTATAGCCAGTACATCCCATTACTTCCGGCAGACAGAAATGTTTTTAAAAAAACTGAAGCAACCTTTCCATTTCAATACTTTCTGCTTAACAATCAGCATGCAATAGATACAAATATGATTTGTATTAATAGCAATATTGTTCATTGACCCGCCCGTGAGAAAAATAATGCTAAAACATCTTTTTGCACCATAACTACTTTAAATAAACCATAAAGCTAATACTGGTATAAAAAATAATAATAATTTAAAAAAAAACTTGTAAGCTAACATATTAGAGAAATATTTTAAACTAAATTTATATACAGCTTCCTCTACCAAAAGAAACCATGAACGATGAACGTAAAATATAAAAAAATTACTGAGGATATTTTAGCGCTTGCCGGAGTAACAATAAATGGAAATGAACCATGGGATATAAAAGGTTCATAACAACGCATTCTATGAAAGAGTCATTACAGCAGATGAACTGGGAATGGGAGAAACCTATATGGCAGGCTGGTGGGATTCGGAAAGTGTTGATGAACTTATTTATAGAATTATAGGTGCTTTACCGGGAAAAAAAATGAAACTCACAGCGCCGGTTCAATATAAATTAACCGGCATTCAATTATTCAATCTTCAATCAAAACAACGCGCTTTTATTGTAGGGGAGAGACATTATGACCTAGGAATATGCTCTTTCAAAACATGCTGGATAGGCGAATGAATTACAGTTGCGGCTACCTGGAAAAATGCAAGGACTTTAGAAGAAGCACAGGAAAACAAACTTGATCTGATCTGCCGGAAATTAAATCTGAAACCCGGGATGAAAGTGCTTGATATAGGCTGCGGATGGGGAGCATTCGGCAAATTTGCGCCGAGAAATACAACGTACATGTGGTAGATATTACCGTATCAAAAGAACAGATCGAAAGAAAGTCTAAACATTCTTAACCTTTTTTTACCTTCAAATGTGCATTCAGCCCCGGTTATAGAAGTAATTTTCAACATTGAAAAAAAGCTGCACCAGGATAAATATATTTGTATGTCCAACTTAGTAAATATGGCTCCGGCATTTGAAAGAGAAAAAAATATTAAAGCAGCCGCATATACCTCAATAGTTTGTTTTATGCTGCTTATTATTTTCTTTTTCGCCAAATGGACATTACCGCAAATAGCACAACCGCCCTTTGAGGAAGGAATTGAAGTGAACCTCGGCAACAGTGATGAAGGAGCAGGCAATATAGCTCCGCAAATACCCGGTGAACCGGCTGCCGCAAAAGAGGAAAGTTTTTCACCACCTGCTGCTGCAAAACCTCAGCCTCCAACGCCGCAGGAAGATATTAAAGGAGACGAAAATGAAGCTGACGATGCACCGGTTGTAAATAAAACTGCCGAAAAGGTATTAAAACACACAACAGTGCCAAAGACACCGCCTGCCAAACCCCGTGAAAGTACCCGGCCCGCTTTAAGGCCTGCGCCTGCTAAAACGCAACCCAATAGCCAGGCAGCAACAAACCCCACTCCTGCCCCGCCAAGGCCCAAAGCTATCTATAAAGGCGGCAATAGTAACGGCACGGGAGGTAATGGAGCAGATACCTACAACGGAGTTCGCAACCAGGGAATTGCGGGCGGCAGAGGCGACCAGGGAAACCCTAACGGTAATCCAAATTCTGACAGTTATAAAGGAAATGCTTCAAGTGGCAACAGCGGCGTAAGAATTCGCAGTGGCTTAAACGGGAGAAGATTTACGCGTCTTCCATCTTTTGAAGATGATTTTAATGAAAATGCAAAAGTGGCCGTTGACATACGTGTAGACAAAAACGGGAACGTAATAGCAGCGGTCGTTAACCCAAGAGGTACAACAACAACAAACGGCGCGATACGGTCCATCGCTACACAAAAAGCAATGCATTTAAAACTTAATGCAGGTGATGAAGACGAACAAGCAGGCACAATCCTGTTTGACTTTAAACTAAAAGGATAAATCTTTTCTTAATACAATCTTTCGTAACAGTAGCTTTGCACGCTACGGTTTCCTTATGCTTAATTACCAACAAACAATCGATTATCTTTTTAACCGTCTTCCTATGTTCAGCAGGCTTGGCGCTGCTGCATACAAAGGCTCTCTTACCAATACAATTAAACTCTGTGAGGCTGTCGGAAACCCTCATTTGCAATTTAAAAGTATTCATATTGCCGGCACCAATGGCAAAGGCTCTGTCAGTCATATGCTTTCTGCAATTTTTCAAACAGCGGGCTATACCACAGGTTTATACACCTCCCCGCATTTAAAAGATTTCAGGGAAAGAATTAAGGTAGATGGTAAAATGGTGGAAGAAGCTTTTGTGATAGAATTTACGGGGCGCGTAAGACCACTTATTGAAGCGTTAGAACCTTCTTTTTTTGAGATTACTGTTGCAATGGCTTTTTCATGGTTCGCCCGCCAAAAAGTGGACATTGCTGTGATTGAGGTAGGCCTTGGCGGACGGCTTGACAGTACAAATATCATTACTCCCGTACTTTCTGTAATCACAAATATCAGTTACGATCATACCAATATGTTAGGCAATACACTCGAAGAAATTGCGGGTGAAAAAGCTGGCATAATCAAACCTGAAATCCCGGTAGTGGTTGGTGAAACATTACCTGAAACAAAACCTGTTTTCGAACAAAAAGCCAAAGAAGCAGATGCACCTGTCTATTTTGCGAACGAACTGAGGTGGGTTTCTGAATGGAAACAGGAAAAGCAAAAACTGGTTGTAACAGTTGGCATACAACATACTGACGAAAGAAAAGAATATGTTCTTGAGGTTACAGGATTATACCAAATAAAAAACCTGCTTACGGTTTTGGAGGCTATTTACAGGTTACAATTGCAAGGCTGGAAAATAGCGGAAACAAATATAGATGAGGGGCTTTTGCATGTAAAAAAGCTTACAGGTCTTCATGGGCGCTGGGAAACAATTCATCACAATCCTTTTACCGTTTTAGATGTCGGTCACAACGAAGATGGTATAAAGCAAATAGTCGAACAATTAGAACATTGCAATTTTCAAAAGCTGCACATCGTCATTGGTTTTGTAAAAGACAAAGACATCGACAAGTTACTTTCATTGCTTCCAAAATATGCTGATTATTATTTTACAAAAGCACAAATACCAAGAGCGCTGCCTGAAAATAACTTAGCAGCCAAAGCAAAAGAGTTCGATTTAAACGGTAAAGCATTCCCTGAAGTTATGCAGGCGCTTCAGCAGGCAATTGATTATGCCCATAAAGATGATATGATACTCGTTTGCGGAAGCGTTTTTATTGTGGCTGAAGTGGATACAGGCATAATAAAGTGGTAGCAATTTGATCTTAACCCGCAGGCGCAGAATGAGAATTATTATTTGTTGAAGGCGCTTACTTTCCATTTAAAAGCACCACGGGCAATTTCAAGTCTGGTATGCCATTTTCATCTTTATTTACCATAGTTAAAGTAAAATCATCCTTTTTTTGCTTACATTTATTTCCCCGCACATACTCTCTCAGCACTTCTTCCATTGAATTGAAAAAAAGCTATTTTAAAAGCGGAAAGTTATTAAGCAAATAAAGAATAAAAATGAATTAATTTAATGGAAATAAAGAAAAGGGTACTTAGAGTTTATTCTTATCGGATGACCAATAAGCAATATTAGCTTTGTTGCAATAAATTTCATGCAGGATTTTGTATGAACAGCATGTAAACTACATGTTTGTTCCAAAGGTTCTTCGCAGCCAGCCTGTATAATAGCCGATAGCAATTAATATAATAAGTATAATAAGTACGACCAGTAAAATAGTACCTGCAGGAGTTTTTCGCTTTTTTGTATATACTGGTTTTTGCTGGTTTGCTTCTGTGCTGTTTAATGCTCTTGCTTTTATAACCTTTCCTGCATAGCGGGCTGAAAATGTTTCTACTTCGGCCTGGCTTTTAACCACTTGTTCAGCCACAAAAAATTCTTTATTGCCTGTTATTTCAAATGCCTGAACAACAACAGGAAACTGATCTTTACTTATTTCCATACAGATAAAATTTGGGGTTAGATAGGATAGGTGAAATGAGTGATGCAATAATATTGCCATTATGAAGACTGGGATTTACAATCAAATCAAAGTGTCCTTTATTATAATCGTAATGATTTTTATGGCCTTTTATTAAAATTTTCAAAGTATGATTTATCTTTTTCTATATTTGCAGCCTCTGAGCTTAAGGCCCAAGTGGCGAAATTGGTAGACGCACTGTGTTCAGGTCGCAGCGTTCGCAAGGATGTGCTGGTTCGAATCCAGTCTTGGGCACTTGTTAATCCCTGTAAATCTATCTGATCGGCTGATTTGCAGGATTTTTTATAAAAAGAAAAGAATACTTTTAACACCAACCTCAAAAAATGTAGTTACATAGACTTTTTTCCTTTAAAACTTAGAGGTGAATAATAACAGGTCATCAATTTTAATTATTGTTTGGAAATTTTTTGTTTAGATATAAACATTTTAACAGGCTTGGTCTGATCTTAAAATTTTGCAAGACCATAATAAATTAAAAGCAGAAGAAGTTTGCGGGCTTGTTATTCAAAAGTTGTTGCATTAAACTAAGAATGGAAACATACGTTAGCAGAATTTCAATGGCCAACAAAAATATTACCACAGGTAGCAGGGATGACTAAACATACTTATATTAGCAAATTCGGCAATTCCTATTCTCTCAATAATAACTATAGTTTGAAATGATTAAATCAGTAAGAGTTTAAAATAGCTTTATGGGTTGAAGAATGCAGTAGTAGTAGTAAGCAATAAAACAAGAGAATTAAATAACTGTAGGTCTCCAAAAAACCAGTTGAAAAGATTTTATAATTTTTTTATTTCCCAGATCTTTGTTTACTTACACAAGCCCTACGATAAAACAATCTTTAAAGAACTGCAGTCTTTTTTGAATTTGAAACTACATTATGAAACCTGATAATTCAAATATTTTAACTATTAACGGCGGTTCTTCCAGCATCAAATTCGCTATATACAAAATGACTGAAAACCCGCATAAAATATCATCAGGGCAAATAAAAAGAATTGGACTACCCGATCCTGCATTCTCTGTCACAAAGAATATCAGCAATGAAAATGAACAAATAAAAATGGTTGCAAAGGATTTTAAAGAAGCCGCTGAATTTTTAATTGACTGGTTAAAAAAACAAGAATTTTTTGACCGGATTAGTTGCATAGGTCATCGCATTGTTCACGGAATGGAACATACGCAACCGGAAATTATTGATGACAGCTTATTGAAAGAATTAAATAAAATAAGCGGGTATGATCCCGATCATCTGCCTGCAGAAATTGAGATAATAGAGTTATTCAAAAAGCAATTTCCAACACTATTACAGGTGGCCTGCTTTGATACTTCATTCCATACAACGATGCCACGTGTTGCAAAGATTTTACCGGTACCGCGCCGGTTCGACAAAGCAGGAGTCAGGCGTTATGGCTTTCATGGTCTTTCGTACACTTATCTTCTTCATGCGCTTAAAAAAATAAATGGAATTGAAAAAGCAAATGAGCGAATAATTCTTGCCCACCTGGGAAGCGGCGCAGGTTTAGCAGCAGTAAAAGATGGGGAAAGCATGGATACGACTATGGGATTTACACCTGCGGGTGGTTTGGTAATGGGCACAAGACCCGGAGATTTGGATCCCGGAGTGGCTTGGTATATGATGCAAAGTGAACAGTTAACGGCAGATAAATTTAACCATTTGATAAATCATGAAGCTGGACTATTGGGTGTTTCTGAAACCGGTTCTGATATGCAGGATCTGTTGAAAAAGGAAAGTTCAGACACCAGGGCAGCAGAGGCAGTAGCTTTATTCTGTTACCAGGCAAAAAAATGGATCGGAGCATTTGCGGCTGTATTAAACGGACTTGATACCTTGGTTTTTTCCGGGGGAATTGGTGAAAATGCACCGGTAATCCGCTCACGCATTTGCAATGGATTTGATTATTTAAGTATTGAAATTGATGAAGAAGAGAATAATAAAAATGCAACAGTTATTTCAGCAGGAAACAGCAAAGTAAAAGTGTGTGTGATACCAACTGATGAAGAAATCATTATTGCAAAAAGTACTAAAGAATTGTTTATTAATTCTGCAAATAAGAAATAGTGATTATCAATAAAAACAATAAATATGGAGACACAAACTATTGAAAAAGCACAGGAAATACTGCCACAGGAACTCTTGCATAAAATGAATGCCTATTGGCGTGCTGCCAATTATCTTTCTGTCGGCCAGATTTATTTATACGACAATCCGCTTTTAAAAGAGCCGCTCAAACCCGAGCATATTAAGCCAATGTTGTTGGGGCACTGGGGTACTACTCCCGGACAAAATTTTATTTATGTTCATCTCAACAGGATTATTAAAAAGTATGACCTCGACATGTTTTATATAGCAGGGCCTGGTCACGGGGGGCCTGCCATTGTAGGCAATGTATATCTCGAAGGAACGTACAGCGAAGTATATCCAAACATCAGCCAGGATGAAGCAGGGCTGAAAAAACTCTTTACCCGGTTTTCTTTTCCCGGCGGAATTCCCAGCCACGTTTCACCCGAATGTCCCGGTTCTATTCACGAGGGCGGTGAGCTCGGTTATTCTCTCAGCCATGCTTTCGGGGCAGCTTTTGATAATCCTGACTTAATTGTTGCCTGTGTGGTGGGAGACGGAGAAGCGGAAACAGGGCCATTAGCCACTGCATGGCATTCCAATAAATTCCTTAACCCGGTAAACGATGGCGCAGTGCTTCCTATCCTTCATTTGAACGGGTATAAAATTGCAAACCCCACTGTTCTTGCCCGCATTGGCAATGAAGAGCTGGAGCAACTTTTTTTAGGATATGGATGGAAGCCGTATTTAATTGAAGGCGACGACCCTATGAAAATGCACCTGAAAATGGCGCAGTTGATGGATAAAGTAATAGAAGAGATAAAAGCGATAAAAGAAAGTGCTGCGCAAAATAAAAACAGTGACCGGCCACGCTGGCCTATGATTATTTTAAAAACACCTAAAGGATGGACAGGTCCGAAGTATGTTGATGGGCTGAAGGTAGAAGGTAATTTTCGGTCGCACCAGGTTCCTATAACGGATCCTGCAACAAATCCTGAACATTTACAGCAGCTTGAAGGATGGCTAAAAAGCTATAAACCCGAAGAGCTCTTTGATGACGACGGACGTTTTCTTGCTGAATTAGCTGATTTAGCGCCAAAAGGTAAAAGGCGTATGGGCGCTAATCCGCACACAAATGGCGGCCTGTTGTTGAAAGATCTTTGCATGCCGGACTTTCGTAACTATGCCGTAGACTTACCGCTAAGGGGAGAGGCAGGCATCGGTGATACCCTGGTGTTGGGCAAATTTATCAGGGATATCATTAAAGAAAATGCAAACCAAAAGAATTTCAGGCTTTTTGGTCCTGATGAAACACTTTCAAACAAATTGAATTTTGTGTTTGACGCTACCAATCGTCAGTGGGAGGCGCCGGTCATTGAAGCGGATGAGTTTCTTGCGAAAGAAGGACGTGTTATGGAAATGCTGAGTGAACATCAATGCGAAGGCTGGCTCGAAGGTTACCTGTTGACAGGAAGACATGGATTATTCAATTGCTATGAAGCTTTTATTCACATTATTGACTCCATGTTCAACCAGCATGCCAAGTGGTTAAAAGTTACCTTGCAGCTGGCGTGGCGAAGGAAGATTTCTTCGTTGAATATTCTTCTGTCTTCACATGTATGGCGCCAGGATCATAATGGTTTTACACACCAGGATCCCGGATTTCTCGATTATGTGATAAATAAAAAAGCAGAAATTGTGCGTGTATATTTACCGCCCGATGCGAATTGCCTTTTGTCGGTGATGGATCACTGTTTTCGCAGCCGCCATTATGTAAATGTTGTGGTGGCAGGTAAGCATCCGGCGCCACAATGGCTTTCTATGCAGGAAGCGATAGTGCACTGTACGAAAGGAATAGGAATATGGACCTGGGCCAGTAATGATGCAGGTACAGAACCGGATGTAGTAATGGCGTGCTCAGGCGATGTGCCGGCATTGGAAACGCTGGCTGCAGTATCTATACTCCGGGAAAAATTGCCTGACCTGAAAATTCGTGTAGTGAATGTGGTTGATCTGATGAAGTTAGAATCGGCCACAGAACATCCGCACGGATTAAGCGACGCGGATTTTGATACCTTGTTTACTAAAAACAAACCGGTAATTTTTGCTTTTCACGGCTATCCGTCACTTATTCACCGGCTTACCTATAAACGAATCAATCATAGTAACCTGCATGTGCGTGGCTACAAAGAAGAAGGCACTATTACCACCCCTTTTGATATGACTGTTTTAAACGAAATTGACAGGTTTCATTTGGTTATGGATACTTTAGACAGGCTGCCGCAATTAAAAGACAAAACCGCTTACCTCAAACAGGAGATGCAGGATAAGCTTATCGAACACACAAACTATATCCGTAAGTACGGATTGGATCTACCTGAGATCAGAAACTGGAAATGGAAAAACTAAAAATCATGAATAAGCACATGAATAAGCAAATATTAACAGACACCATAGCGGCTCTCATTGCCAGTGGCAAGGGCCTGCTCGCAATGGATGAAAGCGTTGAGACCTGCAATAAACGCTTTGCAGAGTTGGGAATTCCGCAAACAGAAGAAGCAAGGCGAAATTTCAGAGAATGGATTGTAACAACACCCGGACTTAATGAAAGTATAAGCGGCGCCATTCTTTTTGATGAAACTATCCGCCAGCAAACAAAAGACGGGATTCCGTTTACAGAAGTACTTTTAAAAGCAGGTATAATCCCGGGAATTAAAGTAGACACCGGAGCAAAAGATATGGCAGGTTTCGCCGATGAAAAGATTACAGAAGGCCTGGACGGGCTGCGTGAACGTCTTGAAGAATATTTGAAGCTCGGAGCCCGTTTTGCGAAATGGCGTGCAGTGATTACGATAGGTGATACTATCCCAACGATCGCATGTATTGATGCCAATGTGAATGCCCTGGCCCGCTATGCTGCTTTATGTCAGGAAGCCGGTATAGTGCCAGTTGTAGAACCCGAAGTGCTTATGGATGGCAACCATACAATTGAGCGATGCGCTGAAGTGACAGAGGCTGTCTTGAGAGCGTTGTTTAGACAGCTTTATTTAGAAAAAATATTTCTGAAAGCAATGCTGTTGAAACCTAACATGGTCATTGCAGGAAAGGATGCAGCCATACAAAACAGTATAGACGAAGTAGCGGAAGCAACTGTTGAATGCTTTCTGAAATCGGTGCCAGCTGCAGTTCCGGGCATTGTATTTTTATCAGGCGGACAATCGCCTCAGCAGGCGTCAGAACATTTAAATGCAATGAATAAAACTTTCAAATCGCGCTTGCCATGGGCGCTTACGTTTTCTTTTTCACGTGCGATTGAATATCCCGCCATTGAGATTTGGCACGGACAGGAAGCGAATGCAGCGAAAGCCCAAAAGGCATTGTACGAAAGGGCGAAATATAATTCGGCTGCAAGACGTGGCGAATATGATGCTTCAATGGATAAAGAATTGCAGGCATAATTAAATGATAATATGAATCAAAGCAATAAATACTGAAACGGCTTTATAATTGATTTCGCTTTGTTACAAAATGAATGTATGGAAATAACTAAAATAAGCCCTTATGCGGGAAAACCAGCGACCGAAGAAATGCTCGTTAATGTGCCAAAGCTGATTATGAGCTATTATGCATTAATACCAGACCCAAATATTGCCGGACAACGCGGTGGCTTTTGGTACATCAGGACATCGCGGTTCTTCGTTCGATACTTCCTTTAATGAATAGTGCAGCAAATGCTATTTATTTTTTTTCTATAAACATACCATTAAAATGATTATTTTCAAGCAGGCGGTTTGCTGGCTCAAGCTGCTTTTGCATCGTCATCTGCCTTTTATAAATTTGTTCACTTTTCAATGCTGGTCTGAAAGAACCTGTGCTTATATATTTAAGTGCACTGGCTAAAGATGGATCAGTAACATCTCCCCAGTTTTTATTGACACCGTCCGGGGCAAGGTTGTCGGGAGCAAAGCCGGTATAATAATCAGCATTGCCTGCACTGTTTACAGTTTTAAAAGATATCGGGTAGATGGAATAATTAAAAATATCGACAGGAAAAAAACCTACAGGTTTGCCATAAGTTGTGTCGCCAATGAGCTTTACATCCATATAAGGTTTTAAATTATTGATAAGCAGTTCACTGGCAGAAGCGGTGCCTCCGGTAACAATAAAAAATACACGGTTTAAATGAAGACCGCCGGTGTTTTCAAAAGTTTGCGTATTATTTGCTTCTGCAAAAGATGTATTGTCATAACCTGTTTTGCGCTTCAGCAGCGGAAAGTTGCCCTGCTGCAAAGAATCGTTATAAATATATTTATACATCACCTGGTTGTTAGCAGATGCTGGCGCAATAAGATCTGCCAGGGCATCCTGTGTGGCTGTAGACCCGCCTGGATTATAACGTAAGTCAACTATCAGTTCGTCGATAGCCTGGGATTTAAAATTGTTAAAAACAGTATTTAACTCGGTGCGTGAAGGGGTACCGAAAAACTGTTTAAAAACAAAATAACCTGTTTTTTTGCCTCCTTCATTCATGACCGTATCATACAAAACCGAATTTGAGATAAAACTGGTTTTGCTAAGACTGGCAGCAAGGGTGGTGCCATCAGGTTTAACGAATTCGAAAGAAGCGCTGGTGATGCTGCCAAAAAAAACTTCATTTAAAAGATCGATACTTGATTGCGAATTAGTAATCGGAGTATTATTTATTTTGTTGATGTACCAACCTCTGTTTACACCTGCTAAACCTGCACCTGATTTATTAAAAACATAAGTAACGAACCAACGTACAGAGTCTATCGGATCAGCCTTATCAACATAAGCAGCTTTTATAAAAAACCCATAATCGACATTTGCCCCGGTCTGAAGCCCTGCAGAAGTTTCTTTGGTTGTAACGAAACTAAAACGATCAAGCGGCTGCAGCTTGCGGATAGCATTCATAACAGCCGAGGCTGATTTTAAATCGTCTGCTCCGCTATATTGCCTGGGATTGAAAGCCTGATAAGAAGGAAGAACATTGTGCCATAAATAAATTTCTTTAGAATACAGGTACACCGAGTCTTTTAAAAGATCGGTTTGAGAAACAGAAGTTGTATCTGAACCGCCTGGTGCAGGATTATTTGTTATGTCTTTTTTGCAGGACGTCACAAAAAGAATAAGAACGGAAATAAGTGCTATTAATACTTTGTGCATTGTGTAAAATAATAAGCTGTAAATAACGCCAAAAAACCGAAGATAATTAGTAATGAATAGCCAATTATACGGAGGTTATTACGATTTATATAAGTTTTAAGAAAAAGGCTACCCTGGTTTTTTTTAAATGACCCAAATCACTTTAGCGCAAACCTTTGTCCGGCTTCGGTTTTTTTTTGATATCCAAAAAACTTTAACCACCTTCCAACCTTAACTTTGTTGCAAATTTTAAAAATGAAAGCAGAAAGATTAATAAAGATTTTCCTATACATTACTTTAACGGCAATCACACAAAGAACATTGGCGCAAAATCCTGAAAACTGGACAAGCAAGCAATTGATTGAACCGGCACAACTTGCACAAACTATGCAGTCAGGAAAAGATATACCGGTAATAATCAGCGTAGGACCGGGAGCAACAATACCAAATTCCATTGCAACGGGAATGACAAAAGAAAAGGATAATGTCGACACGCTGAAAAGCAAACTGTCTTCATTACCAAAAGATACAAAAATTGTAATTTATTGCGGTTGTTGCCCTTTTGAACATTGTCCCAATGTAAGGCCTGCCATTGCAACACTGAAGGAAATGAAATTCACAAATTATAAACTGCTCGACCTGCCCCATAATATAAAAGCCGATTGGATAGATAAAGGTTACCCGGTAATAAAACAATAATTTATCATTTATTTCGTTTCAAATCCTGATTGGAGCCATACTTTTTGCCTGTTCCAAATTTTTTGCAATCACAATTTTCGGGCAGCGCAAATGGAAGTAAGCGTAATTAACATAAAAAATATTAATATTTTTGTAATAAGAATTATTTTTGCCAATGATATTTTTTATCTGACAATTAAAATGTTGAAGTTTAAGTTTACAGCTATTCATTTGCAGGAATAATATAATCTAAAATTTAGATTGAAATTGATTATATTTGATTATAAAGAAATGCGCTAAAGATTTTTCAGCAACATCAGCGCTATTAAAAAAATAAATAAAACTCATAAAAATTTGACAGACACTATTATTAACCTTGAAACAGTTAATCCTATAGAATTTTTTGGTGTGAACAATGGAAAACTTGATCTCCTTAAAAAGAAATTTCCTCTTTTAAAAATATTAAGCCGGGGAACACAGATAAAACTGAGCGGTGCCCCCGAACAAATCGAAACAGCTAAAGAAAAAATTGACCTCATTCTTCAATATATCGAGCGCAACGGGCACCTGAGCGAAAACTACTTTGAACAGATATTGGGAGGTGATGACGCTGAAGTTATTGACAACTTTGTAGAGCGAAACCCGAACGATATACTCGTTTTTGGCCCAAATGGCAAAACAGTAAGGGCAAGAACAGCTAACCAGAAAAAAATGGTACAGGCAGGCGACAAAAATGACATTCTTTTTGCTATCGGACCTGCGGGAACAGGTAAAACATACACAGCAGTAGCTATGGCTGTAAGAGCTTTGAAAAATAAGGTGGTTAAGAAAATTATTCTTACTCGGCCAGCGGTAGAAGCCGGAGAAAACCTGGGTTTTTTGCCCGGAGATCTTAAAGAAAAAATTGATCCATATTTGCGACCTTTATATGATGCTTTAGACGACATGATACCAGCCGACAAACTTGGTTATTATATGAGCACCCGTACCATAGAAATTGCACCGCTCGCTTATATGCGCGGACGTACTTTGGACAATGCTTTTATCATTCTCGATGAGGCACAAAATACAAATGATCTGCAGTTAAAAATGTTTCTTACCAGAATTGGCTCCAGTGCCAAAGCTATTATTACCGGCGATCCTACACAGGTTGACCTTCCCAAAAACCAGAGAAGCGGCCTGGAAAAAGCAACCCGTATACTTAAAAACATAGACGGCATTGCACATATAGAACTTGATGAAGAAGATGTGGTTCGTCACAGGCTGGTAAAGGCAATTATAAGAGCCTATGACCGCGATAAAGAAACTGAACAGGTACAGGGATTTCACCACAATAACCGGTAATTTATTAAAAAGATATAATTAAAGATAAAGGCTGCAAATTTTTTGCAGCCTTTATCAATATAAAAAGTATGACTATATCTAACATCCTATTTTTGCTGTCTCTTTATTCAATTTATAAATAAATGAAATATTTATTACTAACTATTTTGTCCCTTTCATTGCTCTGCTGCGCAAATCCGGACGATGAGTACCACCCGCCTGAAAATGCTTTAGATGCCGGAAGAGAATTTATACAACAGTCACTGAAGGGCAAATTCACCACCGCAAATAAATATATGCTGCAGGACCATGACAATCAATACTGGCTAACGAAATGGCAGGAAGATTTTAATAAAATAAGTGAACAGCAAAAGGCAGCTTATGGTAAGGCTTCCATAAATATTTCTGAAATAAATGATGTTGTTCCTGACAGCGTTACCATTATCAATTTCAGCAATTCGTATAAAAACATTCCTCAAAAATTAAAAGTGGTAAAATATAACGGTGAATGGAAGGTCGATTTTAAATACACTTTTTCGGGTAATCCCTGATAAATTGTTTACAACTTAAATTGATCTTTTTTGATAAATCCCGGAAGCTTATTATCAAGATCGGGAGAAAACAAGAATTTTCTGTGGTTTTCACCCATTTTCCGCTTTTGCAATGGAATCTTTTCTGTTGCTGCAGCAAAACCGTAATATTGCACCCTTAATATATCTCGCAGGCAGTTTTAATCTTTGGGCTTTTAACTGTCGCAGAGGATATTTTATAGCTAAATAATTTTTTGGAAAAGAATCTACACAAAAAATAATATGAATAATCTACAAAACGTTCTGCATCCGTGGCATGGAGTAGAATATGGAGAACAGGCGCCAAGAATTGTGAATGCAGTTATAGAAATACCGCAGGGTTCACGGGCAAAATATGAAATTGATAAACCAAGCGGCCTGTTAAAATTAGACAGGGTTATTTACTCATCATTCTACTACCCTACCAATTACGGATTTATTCCGCAAACTTATGGTGACGATAAAGATCCTTTAGATATTCTTGTCATATCAAGCTTAAGCATTGTGCCCATGTGCCTTGTTACTGCAAAAGTGATAGGTGTAATGCAGATGATAGATGGCGGTGATGCAGACGATAAAATTATTGCCGTGGCTGCTCATGACCCTTCTATAAATTACATCAATAATATTGAAGAGCTGCCAAAGCACTTTTTTGGTGAATTGCGTCATTTCTTTGAAGAATACAAGACACTGGAAAATAAGGCGGTAAAAGTAGAAGAGTTCCAGGATAAATCCATGGCACTAAAGATTATACAGGAGGCAATAGATTTATATAAAAAAACTTTTAAGGCTGATACTGCTATGTCAAAGTCTAAATAATTCTTATTTTGTAATTAAAATCTTTAGAAAGGGTATAAATGGATTAATGGAAGCTTTCGGCATTTTACAAACGGAGGATTTGCAAAAACTTAGAAGCATACGAGTAGTTATGTCATCCTCTTTTTAAAAGTTTTATAGAATAATACAAGGAAGTAAGGCTGCAATAAGTATATTTTGAATTAATTTTTTATTTGTCCTTCTAATTAAAACAGCTATGGTACAGAGCCATAGCGGAAGGATTTTATTTATGAAAACGTATTAGGATTATCGTTTTAAATTCAATTAGTTGAACATAAATCGACAGGAAGATGTTAAATCAGTGCGGTTTAGTTTATAATTAATTAATTTGGCTTAGCATGAATTTTGCAATTATTGGCATTTTACTGGTAAATGGTTAACTAAAGCATTTCTATGAAGATCACAAATGAAACAAAAGTAGGTGCACTGACTGCTCTTGCAATAACACTTTTAATTTTAGGATTTAATTTTTTAAAAGGAAAAAGTCTTTTCAAAACCGGTAGTTTTATTTATACCAAAGTAAAACAAACCAAGGGATTAATGGTTTCTAACCCTGTTCAGATAAATGGGTTGCAGGTAGGCAGCGTATATGAATTGGAAGAGTCTGATAAAAACCTTCACAATATTATTGTTTCAATAAAACTGAGTAAAGACATAAATATTCCTGTTAATTCAATTGCAGCAATAAAGGATAATCCGCTCGGTACGTCGTCTATTGATATAACTATGGGTGACAAGAAGACCTATCTTAAAAATCATGACACGTTATTATCTGTCGATAACGCCGGTCTCCTGACTACAGTAACAGAGAAGCTGACACCTGTAGTTGACCAGGTAAAATTAACTATGCAAACCCTTGACTCTCTCATGAGAAACGTCAACAGTATATTTGATCCTGCCGCTAAAAATAATATGCAGGGCGTACTTGCCAATTTTAACCGTATTTCTGCCAACCTTGTTGTTACCTCCGCTTCGCTTCAGGCTTTGCTTAATGAGCAAACAGGAACTTTATCAAAATCAATGAATAATTTAAGTTCATTTACCAAAAATCTCGCAACTAACAATGATAAGATTTCGGCCACGATGACCAATCTGGAAACATCTACCCGCAACTTGTCGAAAGCAGATATTGATGGTACAGTTAACCAGCTAAGGGCCACAGTAGAGAGATTAAATACCGCTGTAGCAAAATTGGACAGTAAAGATGGGTCAATAGGCCGCTTGCTGAATGATAATCAACTGTATGATAATCTTGCCAATACTACCCGCAGTCTCAATATTTTAATGGACGATATACGCGTAAATCCTAAAAGGTATGTTAGCATTTCTATTTTTGGCGGCAAAGCTAAAAAGCAATATCTAACTTCGCCGTTGCCGGTTGCAGATACAACGGTAGTAACAATGAAATGATTAAAAGTATTTATTTAATAATCCTGCTGTTTTCATTTCTTTTTGCTCTTTCAACCAAGGGCCTCAGCCAGGCGGCAACAGATACATCTAAGCGCAAAAGACTTGATATAATAGGTGCAGACCGGGAAAACTTTCAAAAAATAGACTCGGTCGATTTTATTTCACTTACCGGCCATGTAAAATTAAAACAAGACCAGACGTATTTTTTTTGTGACAGCGCCGTTCTCAACCAAAAAGATAATACTATCGAAGCTTTTGGCAACATTCATATAAATGATGCTGACAGTGTGCACACTTATTCCCAATACCTGAAATACCTAGCCAAAGAAAAAACGGCTTACCTCAGAAAGGATGTAAAGCTGACCGACAGCAAAGCCGTTTTGACAACAGATAATTTGGTTTACAATACAGCTACCAAAACAGGTACTTACCTCAAAGGTGGTAAAGTAGTAGACGGCACTACAGTTCTCACAAGCACTGAAGGATACTATTACGGAGAGACAAGAGACATGTACTTTAAAAAAAATGTTTTTTTAAATGACCCGCAGTACAAGGTGTATACTGATACGCTTTTGTATAACACTTATACCCAGTTGGCAAGATTTACGGTCCCTACAAAAATTATAACGGGAAAACGTGTGGTAAATACCTCTGAAGGATATTACGACATGAAAAACAAAAAAGCGGTTTTTGGTAAAAGACCTGTTGTTAATGACAAAGATTACACGCTGGTAGCCGACGACATGGCCTACGATGAAGCAACAGGTTTTGGCGAGGCACAGGGCAGTGTCGTTTATAAAAGTAAGGATACTGCAAATGCTTACACTATTCTTGCAAACAACGTAAAATCTAATAGTCTGACAGGTGCCGTACTCGCTACGCAAAAACCTGCAATGATTATTATCCAGAACACGGACAGTATATTTATTAGTGCAGATACTTTGTTTTCCGGCAAGCTGACTGAGCTTGAAAAATCAACCAAAATACCCGATATATCAGATACGCTCTACCCTGCTGCCACCAATAAAAATGCAACTGACAGTAACAGCAACCGGTATTTTGAGGCCTATTTTAATGTAAAAATATTTTCAGACAGCATGCAGGCCGTGGGTGATAGTATGTTTTATAGCTTTCGGGATTCTGCCTTCCGGTTGTTCAAAAACCCTATTGTATGGGCGCAGGAAAACCAGATAACAGGCGACACTATTTATTTATATACCGAAAATAAAAAGCCTAAAAGATTTTACGTCTTTGAAAACGCTTTAGCTATTAACCGGACCGGAAAAGATTTGTACAACCAGGTAAAAGGCAATACAATAAACGGATTTTTTAAAAATGGGAATATAGACTATTTCAAGGCTAAAGGAAGTGCGGAAAATGTCTATTATACAGCCGATGAACAGGGAGGATTTATTGGGGTGAACCGCTCAACCTCAGATGTAATTGACGTAACATTCAAAGACAGAACTCCGTATAAAGTAGTTTTCAGGAATAATCTTCAGGGCACCCTTTCTCCTATAAAACACGTAAATCCCGAAGAATTGAGGGTAAGAGGATTCAAATGGCATGATGAAAGAAGGCCAAAATCAAAGTTTGAAATAATTGGAAATCAATCTTTGCAAACCTTAGTTAATAAATAGTTCTGCAGAAATATAATTGTTTTGCTTTTTCTGTAAAACCTTGTCAGACTGCTATTGATCGTTATACTAATTTTATTCTTTGAGAAAAATAACAGATGGTATAATATTTTCAGTGATAAAAATAAAACTAATACATTATGGATAAGTTAGATCTTAAAGGAAAATGGAATGAGATGAAAGGCAAAGTAAAAGAATCTCATGCCGATCTTACTGATGATGATCTGGAATACGAAGAAGGCCAGGATGATAAATTATTAGGCCGTTTACAGCAAAAATTAGGTAAGGGTAAGGATGAATTAATTCATTGGCTGCGTTCATTAGGATAAGAAATAAATCAATAAGTTTTTATACAACTATCAGTTTATGGATCCTATTGTTAATTATGATGCATCTTTCAGCCATCATGTTATGCCTCCGTATGGGCATTTACACAATTTTCCTAAGTTACCTGTCATTCTTTATGAACAGGTATTGTTATTGGGCGACAATGCCGAAAATGAAGTAAAAGAACTTTTCGAAAAAAACGGCTGGATTAATGCATGGACAAATGGCATATTCGATTACCCGCATTACCATACTACCGCCCATGAAGTTTTAGCTGTTATTAAGGGAGATTGTCTTCTCGAATTAGGCGGGCCTGATGGTTCAATTCAAAAAATTTTGAAAGGCGACGTGGTTGTATTACCCGCAGGTGTTGTTCATAGAAATGCAGGAAGCAGTGAAGATTTTACAGTTATAGGAGCATATGCAAACGGGCAGGAATGCGACATGAATTATGGCAATGAGGAAAAGCGTGAAAAAGATGAAGAAAACATCAAAAAAGTTCCTTTACCTGGCAAAGATCCTGTTTTTGCCGACAAAGGGCCGATAATAGATTATTGGCTCAACGAGAATATAAATGAACCCATAAAAGAGGAAAAAGAATTTTAAAACGAATAACCAAAGTATTATTTTCCCGTTTGTTGCAAACGGGATTTTTTTTGCACATTTTTGTTATAAAACACAAAGATTCTTTGTTGCTGCTACACCTTAATTCCCAAAGATTGCAATTCCTGGCTTCTTTCAATCAATCCGATTTTATAAGAATGTTCTATAGCAGTTTTACTGTGTTCAAAATGACAACAGGTCACGCCTGCTGCTTCAATATTTTTTATCAGCTCTCTTACATTACTTATATTTTTATCATACACATGCCGCAGGTAAACACTTAAAACTCTTCCGGGAAAATGTTTTACTATACCTGCATAAATTGTAGGGTCCTGTTGGGAGTCGTCGCCAAATAAAACAAACTTTTGGTGAGGATAAGCTTCCATTATACGTGCAATACGCATAAATTTCGTAGAGTGTTTTGTTGCTCCTGTTTTCCAGACTTCTGATAACCGTTTTATCTGGCTCAAAAGGTATACGCCTTCAGGCAATTCATTCATTCTGGTAAATTCTTTTATAAAATCGTACAGGTTCCACTCACTGCTCGATACATAAAAAAACGGGTTGGGATGACCATTATCAGTATGTGAATTTGCCAAAAGTTTATAATGATTTACAACTCCCTCAAAAGGTTTTCGGCTGTGTGCATTTTTGGTAAATAAAACGTATAATCTTTTTTTTAAGTCAGAAGAATGAGAAATTAAAAAAGTGTCATCTATATCTGATACAAAAGCATACTGATTATTGTACGGAACGATAACAGATCCTGCACCCGTTGCAAGAATATTTATTAAATCATCCTCATTAGTATAGTATTCAATCAGCACTTTATGTATTCCTGCGGGCAAAGGAGTTTCTGGGTGCCATTCAAATCTGAAAAAGCCATCACTTGCAGTAGTTGCCTCATACACCTTATTACCCCATTGCATCCTTACCTTTGCGCCGGAAATACGAACGACCATAAAAGAGCGCAAAAGCGCGAAAGTGTTTGTCCAGAAATTTTGGCGATATTTTTTTCGGGGCAAAGGGCTTAAACTGAAAACATGACCGAAAACTATCATCAGGGTTGAAGTGCCATACCCGTGATAAACTTTTACTACAGGATCATTACAAAGCCTGAACAAAAGAAGCATTTTCCTTTTTACTTTTTCGTAAAAAGAAAGTTTTTTTTCAAAACCAATTTTAAATCCCGCATTTTGCATAATATAACCTATATTTTCCAAATAATAAAGACCTTACAATGCCATCTGCTCTCTTGTTTGTCATCAATCCCCTCTCAGGAGGTAAGCAAAAGAATGATCATGAGGCTGCTATAAAAAAATATTTCGAAAAACTTCCGCACAAGGTAAATTTCTTTTTATTGAATGACAAAAATGATGCAAAGGAACTGGAAAATTGTATTGAGCAGGTAAAACCGGATAAAGTAGTAGCTGTAGGAGGCGACGGAACAGTGAGCATGGTTGCCAAAAAGATATTAGGCACAGATATGCAATTGGGAATTTTGCCTGCAGGTTCTGCCAACGGGATGGCTCGTGAGTTGAGAATCTCACTGAATATAGAGGAAGCGCTGAATACTGTGGAAAATGGTATCGTAAAAAAGGCAGATGTTATAAAGGTAAATGATGAAATTTGTCTTCATTTAAGTGATATTGGATTAAATGCGCAGCTGATAAAATATTTTGAAGAAGGAAACAGGCGGGGAATATGGGGGTATGCAAAAGTTGTTTTGAAAGTGCTGTTAAGAAAGCAAAATATCCGGGTTATCATCCATTCAAAAGAAATAGCAATAAAAAGAAATGCTTTAATGGTAGTGCTTGCCAACGCAAGCAAATATGGAACAGGCGCCGTTATTAACCCGGGAGGAGATTTATATGATGGTCTTTTTGAAGTAGTTATTATCAGGAAATTATCCCTTTCCACTCTTTTAAAAGTTTGGTTTAAGCCTCGAAGTTTTGATCCGAAAAAGATAGAAGTCATACAGGCTACTTCGGTGCATATTGAAACACACCGTAAAGTACATTTCCAGGTAGATGGAGAATATATGGGCAAAGTGAAGAAAGTAGATGCAAAAATTTTACCTGCACAGCTAAATATTATTTTACCCAAATAACTTCGTAACCCGCTTCAGCTCGTTTCTTTTAATTTTTTAAACAATCCTCTCGTAAAAATACTTTTTACGAAAAAGACTTTTCTACACAGTTTTTTCAATTAGACCCTTTATTTCTTTTGGCCGGAATATTAATCTCTCTTCCCTGCCAGCTAATTTTAATTTACTCATTGACAGATGAGATGAAAAATAGTTTATACAGATGCAAAGCCATCAACCGCACCCGCTGAAGCAAGGTAGTCTTTCAAAGAAAAAGTTTCAATGCTTTTTTGAAAGGCTCTAATCCCTTTTTCAACCTGGCCTATCTTCACGCTTTATTTTCAGGTTTTAATTATTTGCAGAAAGAGTTTCTATATAAGTTTTTAAAAAATTCAATGCAGCTGATGTTTTTTGTATTATCAAAATTTGCTTATTTTTTTATAGCCCCTTTAAACTGGATAATGGCTTTACTGCTATGGCTTTTTTTTTCAAAATCTCAGAAGACAAAAAAAAGATTATCTATTGTAATAATCGTACTCATACTTTTTTTTGGAAATGAAGTTATTTATACAAGATTAGTAACCGCATGGCAGGCCAGGCCGGTTCAAATAAATAAGTTAGGTAAATATGAAGCAGGGATTTTATTAGGCGGCCTAAGCAGTTTTGATAAATATGGAAACGGATTTTTAAATTCATCAACAGACAGGCTTGTTGAAATAGCTGTTTTATATAAAGAAGAAAAGATTAAAAAAATAATCATCAGCGGCGGAAGTGTTTATAAAGACAGGCCGAAGGAAGCAGATTTTCTGTATAAGGAATTATTATTGTTAGGCATTCCGCAAAAAGACTTAATAATAGAAAACCATTCAAGAACCACTTTTGAAAATGCAATGTATACAAAACGGATAGTTGATTCATTAAAACTTCACCCGCCTTTTGTATTAGTTACTTCTGCCATGCATATCCCGCGGGCTGAAAAAGTTTTTACCAAAGCAGGATTACCTGTTATTGCCTTTCCCTCCGATTATCACGTTCTTGATAAAAAGTTTTATATTGATGATTACATTATTCCTGATATCAGGGTAATAAATGACTGGTCTTACTTTCTGAAAGAAATAGTTGGAATACTTGGCTACAAACTTTTCAATAAAGCATGATTGGTAATAGCTGTTTTAGCTGTTTTTTAATAAAAAACCGTATGCAATACTTTGAAAGTGATTCACACGTTTTTCAATTTTTTCAAGTCTTCAACGCCTGGTTATATAAATAAAAATATTGTCCGCATTTTTTATGGATTAGCAAATATTCTCCCGAAAAAAACTTTCATATCATTCCATGAGGCGGTGTCTGCAGCGGCGTTGTATTCGATAGGCATATTAAATTTTTTACCTGTTTCGGTAGAGTTGGGATTGGTAAAAGCGTGAGTTGCATTGGGATATGATTTAAAAGTATAGTCAGCGCCTATTGAGTCCATACTTTTTTTAAAGGCAGCCACATCCTGCGGGCTTACAAATTTATCAGCCTCTCCATGGCACACAAGCACTTTAGCTTTCAGCAATTCTTTTTTGGGAGGCACACCTGTAAGATTACCGTGAAAACTTACAACACCTTTCAGATCAGCTCCAAGCTTTGCGGCATTCAACACTACAAAACCTCCGTAGCAATAGCCGATGGCAGCTATGTTAACAGTGTCTGTTTCTGCATATTCTTTCAGCTTTTTTATTGCAGCATCTAAACTGGTTTTTGTGAGTTGCGGATTTTGATAATAAGGTGTAGCCAACGCCTGCGCTTCCTGCGGATTAGCTGCTATTTTTCCATTTCCATACATATCCACAGCCATTGCTATATAGCCCATCTCTGCTAATTGCTTAGCGCGGTTTTTTGGATAATCATTCAATCCCCACCACTCCGGTACAACTAAAACCGCAGGCCTCTTTCCCTTTGTTTTTTCATCGTACACTACATAACTTTTTGAAGTAATTGTACCCGCAGTATAACTAACCGTTTGCTCTTTAAGCTGTGGCTGGGCAACTTTCTCACCTGTTTGTTTTTCATCGGATGTATTTCCATTACTGCAGGAAATAATAGAAAAGGATGACATGATTATTGTGGCGATAAAAATGTTTTGGTGGATTTTCATCATTAATTAAAGTTTTATTATTAAATATAACAACAGATCCGAAAGAATTAAGTTTAAAGATCACACATTAGTTACATTTACAGGCAAAAATTTTTCAACTATATTTTCAAAGCACCTTTGCGATCTGCTGATTTACTATCATTAATATTGCATCTTTTAACAGAAAGTCTGTCGCTGCTTACAAAATTACTTCTCTGACAAAGTGACATTACCCATTTATTATCTTATTTTTGCACCCTTAATTTTTTGTTTTGATGGAAATTTTGGAATTGACAAAAAAAGTGCACGACGAATTGAGGCAGGGACAAGCTTTTGACCCTTTGGCACCTGACCCAAATGTGTTTACAAAAAAATTTTATATAGAAAGCTACGGCTGCGCCATGAATTTCGCTGACAGTGAGGTAGTAGCCTCTATTTTGCAGCAGCAGGGATTTGGCGCTACTAAAAAATTTGAAGAAGCAGACCTGGTTTTGGTAAATACATGTTCCATCCGTGAAAAAGCTGAGCAAACGGTAAGAAAAAGATTAACTGAATTTAAAAAAGCCAAGCAGGCAAAACCAGGAATGCTTGTCGGTATTCTTGGTTGTATGGCAGAAAGGTTGAAAGGCAGGCTGCTGGAAGAAGAAAAACTGGTTGACTTAGTCGTAGGACCTGATGCCTATCGCACGCTTCCGGGTTTAATACAAGATGCTGAAACCGGGCAAAAAGGTGTAAATGTGCTGCTGAGCCGCGATGAAACCTATGCCGATATTTCACCCGTTCGTCTCAACAGTAATGGTATAACAGCATTTGTAAGCATTATGCGGGGCTGTAACAATATGTGCAGCTTTTGTGTTGTTCCTTTTACAAGGGGCCGCGAGCGGAGCCGCGATGCTTTCAGCATTAAAAAAGAGTGTGAAGAATTGTTTACAAATGGATATAGGGAAGTTACATTATTAGGTCAAAACGTTGACAGTTATTATTGGGTAGATGAGCAAAAAGATATGATTGTAACATTTGCAAAATTGCTTGAAATGGTTGCAGACATCAGCCCGCTGCTCAGGGTTCGTTTCAGCACATCTCATCCTAAAGATATAACTGATGAGGTGTTGCACTCCATTGCAAAGTATGAAAACATTTGCAAATACATCCACCTGCCTGTGCAAAGCGGAAGCACGCGTTTGCTGCAATTGATGAACCGAACGTACACCCGTGAATGGTACATGTCGAAAGTGAACAGGATAAAAGAAATTATTCCGGGTTGCAGTATTACCAGCGATATTATTGCAGGCTTTTGCACCGAGACCGAAGACGATCATACTGATACGCTTTCTATAATGGAGTATAGCCAGTACGATATGAGCTATATGTATTTCTACAGCAACAGACCCGGTACGCTGGCTGCGCGCAGATTTGAAGATGATGTGCCCCTGGAAGTAAAAAAGAGAAGGCTGGATGAAATTGTAAAACTTCAAAATAAAATATCTTACCAGCGCAACATAGCAGACATCGGCAAGACTTTTAAAGTATTAATAGAAGGTAATTCTAAAAAAAGTGAAAATGACTGGGCTGGAAGAAACAGCCAGAATAAAGTAATAGTATTTGGAAAAAAAAGTTACGATTTGAATAAAGGAGATTATGTAAATGTGCAGGTAAAATCTGCGACAGGAGCAACTTTAATTGGTGAGATAATACAAAGCTGAATGGCGCCGATAATTACAGAAAATATCGAACAAATAATATCTGCATGCGAAAGGCACAAGGTTAAATATTTGTATGTTTTTGGATCGGCTGCGCGTGAAAGTGATTTCAAAGAAGATAGTGATGTGGATTTTCTTTACGCTTTTGATAAAGAAAGAATTCAATTGGACGATTATGCTGATAATTATTTTGAATTTTTATTTGGTCTCGAAGATTTGTTTAACAGAAACATAGATTTATTGCCAGATGAATCAATTACTAATCCTTTCTTATTAAAAACAATTAACAATGATAAGATAAAATTGTATGCCTTTGCAGAATATTAAAGATTTCTCCACTTTTTCTCAAAATCTGCTCGTTAACGATGGTGGTCAAAGAAGGTTGTCAATTATTGGTGAAGCACTTTGGAAAGCCAATAAAATGGATGCTTTAATCAATATTACTAATATTAGAAAAATAATTTCTTTCAGACATATTTTAATACATGATTATGATAAAATAGAAATCTCTGCTGTTTGGAATATCATAACAAAAAACTTAATAGTACATAAGGAAGAAATAGAAATTATATTAAAAGGTTATAATGGATCTTCAATCAATTAAAAACAGGTTTGGAATAATAGGAAACAGCGTGGCTTTAAATCATGCTTTAGACGTGGCGGTGCAGGTAGCCGCGACAGATCTAAGTGTGCTGATAGTAGGAGAAAGCGGCGTGGGCAAAGAAGCATTTTCTCATATAATTCATGCTTTGTCTTCGCGTAAACATAATTCGTTTATAGCGGTAAACTGCGGCGCAATACCCGAGGGAACTATTGACTCAGAATTATTTGGTCATGAAAAAGGTTCTTTCACAGGTGCGGTCGACAGCCGCAAAGGTTATTTTGAAACCGTAAACGGAGGTACAATTTTTCTCGATGAAATCGGGGAAATGCCTCTTGGAACGCAGGCAAGACTATTGCGCGTTTTGGAAAGCGGAGAGTTTATACGCGTCGGTTCATCAAAGGTACAAAAAACCGATGTAAGAGTAATTGCAGCGACCAACAGAGAACTGCTTGAATTTACACAAACAGGTAAGTTTCGTGAAGACTTATATTATCGCTTGAGCACGGTACCCATCAGAGTTCCTGCACTAAGAGACCGTCCTGAAGATATTATATTGCTATTTAGAAAATTCGTAATTGATTTTGCGGAGCGTTATAAAACCACACCGGTTCAGTTAGACGAGGAGGCTAAAAACCTGTTAATTACTTATCCATGGAAAGGTAATGTGCGGGAATTGAAGAATATTGCAGAGCAAATTTCAGTGCTGAGCACAGAAAAGCAGATAACGGCAAAACAGCTAAGGCAATTTTTACCTGAATCAAATATAAACAGGCTTCCTGTTCTGGCAAACCAGGGAGGGCATAATGGATATTCGCAAAATGAATTTGCAAATGAACGCGAGATTTTGTACAAACTTTTTTTTGACATGAAAAAAGACGTAACAGAGCTAAAAAAAATGTTTGCAGAAATATTGCAAAATCCCTCATCCTCTTCATTAAATCCGGCGATAGCTTACGCAAGAGAAGCTTTGTTGCACGATTATACCCCTGTTAATCATGAGCACCACCAACCGCAGCAGCAGCCTATGGCAAATGTAATCAGCCATCCGCAACCGGTGATGTTCGATGACATTCATCATCATGAAGAAGTCGAAGAGTCGCTCAATATAATGGATAAGGAAAAAGAACTAATCATAAAAGCATTAAAAAAACATAAGGGAAAAAGAAAAGATGCTGCAAGTGATTTGGGAATAAGCGAAAGAACACTGTACCGTAAGCTGAAAGAATATGATATTGATGAGTGAACTTTGAAGCGGGAGACATGAAGTAGAAAATAGGAGATATGAAGTAGGAAGTAAAACCTGTACGAAGACAACCTGAAAATGAGGTAAAATATGTCAATAACAAGAGAACCGGAACTAATTGGAATGAAAGAAATAAGTGAAGCAGTTGCGCTAACACTTAAAGAAATGAGAAACTATGCAAGACCAGGAATGACAGCTAAACAATTAGACGATTTCGGTGGACAAATTCTCAATAAAACAGGAGCCAAATCTGCACCCAGACTAACTTATGGTTTCCCCGGTTGGACTTGCATCAGTGTTAATAACGAAATTGCACATGGGATACCTACTGACAAAAAAATTTTCAAGGAAGGTGATTTGATAAACATTGATGTTTCGGCGGAGTTAAACGGCTTTTGGTCAGACAATGGCGGTTCTTTTATACTTGGACAAGATGTTAACAATCATCAAAAACTCGTTGACACTTCGAAACGTATTTTGCAGAAAGCCATATACAATATTAAAGGTGGGGTTCGCATTTCAGACATAGGACGATTAATTGAAACTGAAGCAAAAAAATCAGGATATAAGGTTATTAAGAATTTGACCGGACACGGAATTGGACGTAGCCTTCATGAAGAACCACATGAAATTGCAAATTATTGCGACAAGTCAAATGTAACAAGGTTTAGGAAAAACTCTGTAATAGCCGTGGAGACCTTTATTTCTACAATTTCAACAATTGCAGACACCACAGAAGATGGATGGACACAAGTTGGTAATAAAGGTGGTTATGTAGCTCAACACGAACATACAATTGTTGTAACAGACAGTAAACCCATTATATTAACAGAAATCAACAAGATTTGGAACTGACGAAAAACAGGTGTTAACATAATTTTGTGCAATACGTACAGATATATAAACTTAAAAAACTAAATTTTATTCTATGATGATTATGTGGGTAAACAAATTAGAGAAAGCAAAATTGCAAAACCTTAGTAGAAATGTTTGTGATAGAATTAGAACCTTATTACCTTAATAAAGTTGTATTGACTTCGCAAGACCATTTTCTCTACTAAGGTTGAAAGAGGAGTAAAGCATACCTCATAGCATTGATAGGTTAATTTCACCTGAACAAATCGTCATAGAACTTTTCAAAGCAAAACGAATATAAATAAATTGGAAAATCTGTTGTTTGATATAAAAAGCATGAAATCAGAAAATAAAAAATCATTGTCTGGTAAGAGAACTTCTTTTCATACTTCTTACTTCTTACTTCCTTCTTCCTTCATACTTCTATTCTCCTGCTTTATACTTCTATTCTCCTCCTCCTGCCATGTTTATTCTTTTAAAGACGTAAGCATTCCACCGGAAGTTAAAACGGTTAAAATAGGTTTTATTGAAAACAGGGCCAGGTATATAGATCCGCAGCTTAGCCCGAGATTAACAGACAGACTGCAGCAAAAAATAACAGGACAGACAAGGCTGACACGTACCAACAATGACGACGCACACTACCAGATAAGCGGTTATATATCGCAGGACAATATAACCACTGCAGGCATTTCTAACCAGACGGCTGCGACCAACCGGCTTACTATAGGCGTTCACATTACTTTTCTCAATACGCTTACCGCCAAAACCCAGGAGTTTGACATCACCCGAAATTTCGATTTTAATGCAAATCTGTCCAGACAACAGGCAGAGGCTGCCTTAAATGAGGATATCCTGAGAAATTTATCTGATGATATTTTTAACCGGATTTTTTCTAATTGGTAGCTAATCGTATTTTCACTCTATGAATCCATCTTCTGACAAAGTACTGCGATACCTCGGGGGTAATGAAAATATAGAAGATATATCAATTAACGAATTGCAGAAACTTGCAGACGAAAATCCATATTTTTCTGTTGCCCACTTTTTATTGGCAAAAAAACTAAAAGCTGAAAAAGCTGCCGGCTTTTTGCCGCAGGTACAAAAAACAGCTTTATACTTTTCAAATACTTATTGGCTTCATTACCAGTTATCGAAAGAAGCATTGCAGGAGGTACTGCGCAATGAAAACAACTTTGTTGGTCAAAAGATTGGAAACGCCCCATCAAACGGGGTTCCACGGTTGTCAGAAAATAAAGAACCAAGTATAATTTCTGATAAATTTTCCTTAAACGGGTTGCAAGCTGAAAATGAAGCCGGCGACGAAAAGGTGCAGCAAACGAATGAAGATGTTGCAGGTGCCCCACGTGAAAAAACAGTTGACGCCCTACATACAATTTCTTCTGATGCAGATAAACCATTAGCTGGTGAAAATATAGAAAAAGCGAGCCAGCAGGAAGAAGAAATGGCTGCATTAATACCTGAACCGGATACAGGTACAGAACTATTTTTAGACCAGTTAGACACAGTAGTGCTGGAAAGTATTTCTAATGAGAATGAAAACGTTTTACTTGAAGGTAATACTCCGGCTCAACAGGAAACTGCTGAAGTGTTGGAAGAAATGGCCGGAGTGACCCGTGAAACAGATGAAGCTACCGAAGCATTTTTAAATGAAACCCAGCCTGCACCGGAAGAAGATACTGAAGCATATCTGTATGAAACGCCCATACCGCCTTTTACCTCTGCTGCCCTCGGGGAAAACAAAAAAGATGAGAACGCAGAACCCGACGAGCATGAACTAATGTTTCAAAACATTAAGGCAATGCTCGACGCTACGAGTGAAGAAGCAGAAGCCGATATTGAAAATGCAGTTATTCCTATTGACCCTTATTACACTATAGACTATTTTGCCTCGCAGGGTATAAAGCTTGAGCTTGAGCTTGAGCAAAATCCTAAGGATCAGTTAGGTCAGCATCTTAAAAAATTTACCCACTGGCTAAAACACATGAAAAAACTGGGTCAGGAAGATGCTGCCGAGGTTATTCAACGTACAGACAATGACGCAGATATTCAGAAAATTGCAGAATCGTCTAACACTGTGCGGGAAGTCGTGACGGAAGCAATGGCTTCGGTGCTTGAAAAGCAGGGCAAAAATAGCAAAGCAATAGAATTATATAAAAAATTAAGTTTTCTAAATCCCGACAAAAGCGCTTACTTTGCCTCTAAAATTAAAAATTTAAAAGGTATCTGAGATGACTATTCTTTTTCTTATCCTGATCGTTTTATCCTGTGTGATACTTGGCTTTATCATATTAGTTCAAAATCCTAAAGGTGGCGGACTTTCAGGAACCATAGCTGGCTTTAACAACCAGTTCATGGGCGTGAAACAAACTAATGATGTGCTTGAAAAAGGTACGTGGATATTTTCTATCGTTATTGGATTATTAGCTGTTTTTTCTACTTTTTTTATGACCGGCAGCAGCAACAATGATAACGATATTTTAAATAAAATAAATACCAGCCAGGGAACATCTCCGTCAAGACAAGCCGTTCCTGCGCCAACTCCTCAACAAACAGCGCCTCCTGCATCAAACCAACCTAAATAACGGGTTAAACAGTGAAGGCTAATAATTATTTACCCTGTCTTACCAGCGACAGGGTTTTTTATTTATTTTGAGCGCTTAAAATTTTTATGAAAAATATCCTTATTTCCATAGCAGTTATTGCATTTGTAATTGTCATTATTGGTGCATGGTTACTTCTTGGCAGCGCTACCGCATTCAGTGAAAATAAAAAATATCTTTTTGTATACACAGGCAAAGCAGACAAGGCCGCTGTAATGGACTATATAGATAAAAATGACCTGCTAAAAAGCCCGGGAGTTTTTGAGTTACTGGCAAATAAAATGGACGTATGGAAAAGGTTAAAACCAGGCCGGTATGAAATTAAAAAAGGAGAAAATTTGCTTAATATCACCCGTATGCTTCGCAACAACCGCCAGTCTCCCGTAAACCTTGTGATAAATAAACTGCGAACCAATGAAGATGTTGCAGGCATAATAGCAAAAAACTTTGAAGAAGACTCTTTAGAAGTGCTAAGCTTTATAAATAATAAAGATAGTCTTGCAAAACTTGACGTGAATGCCTATAATTTGATGACTATTATTATTCCAAATACTTATACTATGTATTGGAACACTTCTGTGGGCCGTATTTTCAGAAGATTGAAAAGTGAAAAAGATAGTTTTTGGGAAAAAAAAGATCGCCTGACTAAAGCTAAAAATCTTGGTTTTAGTCCCGCAGAGGTATATACCATAGCATCTATAGTAGAAGAGGAAACAAATAAAGACGACGAAAAAGGCAATGTGGCAAGCGTATACATCAACCGATACGAGGCAGGAATGCCCCTTGGAGCTGACCCGACAATAAAATTTGCATTAAAAGATTTTGGTTTGAAAAGAATTTATCGCAAATACCTCGACGTGGAATCACCCTATAATACTTATAGAAACAGGGGATTACCTCCCGGCCCTATCTGCACTCCTTCTGCAAAGACCATTGATGCCGTCCTGAATTCTCCCAAAACGGATTATATGTATTTTGTTGCTAAAAGTGATTTTTCAGGATACCATACTTTCAGCAGTAATTATACCCAACACTTACAGCGGGCCAAAGAATACCAGCAGGCGCTGGATACACTAATTTTACGAAAACAAAACGCTGCAAAAGCGGGGCTGTGACAAAGCTTGAACGTATCATATTAAAATCATCACCTTTTACTTTTATTGCTGATAAAAGCAAACATATTATTTTGCCGGGATTTTATGAAGTTCCCTTATATGATGCATTCAATTTCTTTATAGCAGAGCTGCGAAAGTCTGGCCTGAATGCAAGAGCCAAATCAATTTCTTTTGATTTCGCTATGGCCATACCTGCCGTTTTAATATGCATTTTTACGGTTATACCATATATGCCTATTTCAAAACAGTTTACCAAAGAACTGCTCCGGCTTACACGTCATATCACTCCCAATCAAAATTCTTACAACTTTGTAAATTCCTTTCTTACCGACTTTTTAAACACGCCTCGCGTAGGGTTGCTTTCTTTCAGTTTTGTGCTTGTCATATTTTATGCGTCCAATGCAATGCTCAGTGTTATTAAAACTTTTGATCTTGCCATTTACAAGCAGAAAAGAAATACGAGTTTTATTAAAAAAAGAATAAAAGCTATCAGGTTAACTATCGTTGTGCTTGGGCTTTTGATAGGAACTATTTTGTTGCTGATCGGGCAGGGAATTTTATTCGATCACCTTATGAAACTGCTTAAAATAAAAGGTTCAGATGTTTTATGGGTGTCCGCTATACGATGGATATTAACTATTGCCTTATTTTTCTACTCCATTTCATTCATTTATAAATATGCCCCTTCGGTAAAAAAAAGATGGACAACTATTTCTCCCGGATCTGTACTTGCCACTTTTTTAATGATTGCAACAACTTCCGGCTTCTCATTTTGGGTAAATCATTTTAATAATTATAATAAAATCTACGGCTCTCTGGGAACCATTTTAATACTGATGTTTCTCATTTACCTCAATTCATTAATCCTGTTAATTGGTTTCGAATTAAACCTCAGCATAACTTCTTTAAAAAAAGAATCAGACTGGAGAAAACAAAAAGAGCAGGTAAGAATAGAAAAAATTGAAACTTTGAAAAATGTAAAAAAATAAGTTTAAATCAGAGCAATCATGCCATCATGTTTTTATTCTATAATAATAACCTTTCGCAAAATGATTAAATTTTATTTTGACACCGTCTGTCGTTTTCTTCGCATTATCGTTGTCACCCCACTTTCACTGATAAGGGCAATTCCGTTCGTTCGCGCTTATCTCCTATTTTTAGCTTCATTTCACAAAACGTTTGTATTACATTTTTAAAACTGATATTATAGCTGTAAAATAACTGTTTGTAATATTTTTAGCATGGTTCAGTTTTTTTAGTTTAATATTTATATTCAAAAACTAAGATGTCTTTACAAACAAATTCTCAGAAACCAAAAGTAGTAATTGTGGGTGGCGGCTTTGGAGGCATTGAGTTAGCCAAAGGCCTGAGAGATAAACCTGTGGAAATATTACTGCTCGATCGCCACAATTATCACACTTTTCAGCCACTTCTTTATCAGGTAGCTACCGGCGCACTCGAAGCCGAAACAATAGCATTTCCTTTAAGAAGAATTTTCCAGGGACAAAAAAACTTTTCTTTTGGCCTTGCTGATGTGTATAAAGTAAATGCTGAAAAAAACACGATAGACACCAGTATAGGAGAAATAGCTTATAATTACCTAGTTCTCGCTACGGGCGCTGAAACAAATTTTTTCGGAAATGCACAACTTGAACATTTTTCTATGGGAATGAAAAGTGTGCCTGAAGCGCTAAACCTGAGAAGTATGATACTTCAAAGTTTTGAGTCAGCGCTAACGGAAAAAGATCCCGGAGAAAAAGAGGAACTTATGACTTTTGTGGTGGTGGGTGGTGGTCCCACGGGCACAGAGTTAGCAGGTGCATTGGCAGAGTTTAAAAACCATATACTGAAGAAAGATTATCCTACTCTCGATAACTGCGAAATGAGGGTTTTCGTGGTAGAAAGCAAACCGGTTGTACTTGGCGTAATGTCGGAACAGGCTGCTGCCAAAGCGAAAAAATACCTTGAAGAAATGGGGGTAATACTTTACAACGGAGTACGGGTGAAAAGCTTTGACGGTGAGTTGCTTACCATTAATGATGGCAGAACGATTCGAACCCGGAATGTGCTGTGGGCAGCGGGTGTGGCAGGCCAGTTTCCTGAAGGAATAAAAAAAGAAAACGTTGTAAAAGGCAACAGGATACAAACGGATGAAATAAACCGGGTAAAAGATTATAATAATATTTTTGCCATTGGCGATGTTGCTGCTGTCATTACTCCGGCTACTCCCGACGGACATCCCGGCGTAGCCCAGGTTGCCGTGCAGCAGGGGAAACACCTCTCAAAAAATTTATTAAGGCTGATAAAAGGGAAGCAGCCCAAACCCTTCCAATACAATGATAAAGGATCAATGGCAACGATAGGGAGAAACAAAGCAGTTGCTGATATTGGCAAAGCACACTTTAGCGGTTTTATCGCATGGCTGTTATGGTGCTTCGTTCATGTATTTTCGTTAGTTGGATTTCAAAACAGAATAGTTGTTTTCATCAATTGGATGGGAAGATATTTTTCTTATAATGGCCCTGCACGCATTATAATAAGGCCGTTCAGCAGAGAGTCTATGACAGAAAATACACAAGCGCGGTAAAGCTGTTCAACTAACGAATAGTCCAGAAATTGTGGGCGAAAAGATGCTTAAAAGTTGCCGGAAAGCAACCTGAAAGTTACCTGAAAAAAAATTTTAAATGATGTCAATTCTTTTTGTGTAAGTATCTGTTTTGATGGCATCATCGCTGGCCATAAACGTTTAGGGAGTATTTCGATCGTTAGTAAAAACATTGTACAGCATCAGCTTGCGGTACGTACTATTATTAAAAATATTAACTCCTTTTCTAATAAAAAAAGAGAGTGAGCTTTACAAGATCACTCTCCGCAGATATTATATAAAATATTGGAATCCTAACCTCCGCCGACCTTTTCCTGCTCCGGATCTTCGCGATAACCTTCTGACATCACATAGGTAAGTTCACTTTCCTTGCTTTCGGCCGACGTATTGCCGCCGCTAAGAAACTGCTCAAGATCAGCAAGTCCCTTCTCCCACCCTTGCTGATGAGGTAGCATCGTTTCTTCATCCTGAAAATTGTCCTGTACTACGTGTATTTCACTGCCATTGTCGTTAGCTGCAAAGTGTACAGTAAGTTTATACGATGCATTTCTCACTGCATCTTCGGGCAATTCCCAATTCCAGGTATACACCAGCTTTTCTTTTGCTTTTACTTCCAGATACTCACCCGATATAATAAGTACATTATTTCCAAATACATAACGGACAATACCTCCTTCTTTTATATCATTAGTCACTTCTTCCAATGTGTTGCCCATTGGCTTCCACCATTGCTTTAACTGGTCAGGATTTGTCCAGGCGTTGTATAATTCATCTGCGCCTGCAGAAAAGCTTTTCTGTGCCTCAACCTTTAGTGCTTTATTTATTTCCATAAAAATGTGGTTTTATATTTGAAAAAAACAACTGCAGCTTTTATTTTGTTTAATATGTTGAAGAAATCATGTAAAAAAAATCAATTTTCTTTATATAGTAATAATTTTATTAAGAAAGCATACATAACGGGGAATTCCTCGAAGCCAGTAATGAAAGTTGCGATAACCTCAAAGATACACAAAGCTATGAAGACAAACGAAATGCGCAATATTCAGGCTATGGAAAACAAATGCCGGTACCAAAAATAAACTTTACATAGTTTCTACGGCCGTATTGCTTAGGTAAAAAAAATTGAACATCAAAACAAAATAGAAATGAGTGTAAAGAGTTTTCTTATAGTTGCCAGTATGTTTTTAGCTTCTTGCCACGAAAAACATTATAAAAACCCGCACGTTGCAATAGAAACAAGACTGGGAAATATAGAGGTGGAACTGTACATAGATAAAGCGCCTGTAACTGCAGGTGCTTTTTTATCTTATATAGACTCAGGATATTATAAGAATGCTGTCTTTTATCGGGTTTTAAACCAGGATAATCAGCCATCGGATGCATTTAAAGCAGCACTGATACAAGGCGGGATATGGAGAACGAAACATAAACTCTTTTTGTCATTGAAAGGCATAGCGCATGAAACAACAAAGCAAACAGGAATTTTACATAAAGATGGAACCTTGTCATTGGCAAGGCAGGAGCCTGGTACCGCAACCACAGAATTTTTTATTTGCCTTGGTGATCAGCCGGGATTTGATTATGGAGGCGAAAACAACCCTGACAAACAGGGTTATGCTGCTTTTGGGAAAGTAGTAAAAGGTATGGATCTCGTTCGAACAATTTATGAAAGACCTGAAGATGACCAGGCATTTACACCTCCTGTAGTAATATTTGACATCGTTAGATTATAACCGCTTTTTTATGATTCGCGTACTTGTTTCACAGCCATTTATGCACCTCCCGTAATTGCAGTTTTTGTTGCAGGTTATAAATTCTTAAAAAAAAAAATTTCATTAAACCAAATCAAAAAATACCTGTCTGATTATTATAATTGCTTTGGTTACTGTCTGTTGTTATATTAGTTAGTTTTTTATTAGTTGGTTGATGTGCCGTGATTAAAAGGTGTTTCGAAAGAAACGCCTTTTATTTTTTTTAACAGAAATTATACGCTCCTGAAATAAAGGCAAAAAAGGTATTTCGTGAAAAAAGATTTCAATTGAAGTAAAGTATTTCAGTACCCATAAATTTGAAACAAAATATAATTGGTCAGCCGGGGTGAATAGCGCAAAAGTGAGTTACAGAGAAGCACCCATGCTTTTCTTAGCATTTTTGTGTTGTAACACATCTCTCAGTATTGCTTTAGCTCTTGAAAACTGTGATTTGCTGGTGCTTTCTGTAATGCCTAATTTGATTGCGATTTCTTTATGTGAATAACCTTCAATTGCATACAGGTTAAAAACAGTACGGTAACCTTCGCTTAGCTGCATAGAGGTATTTATAAGATCTTTTTCATAAAGACAATCTAAGGCGCTTTTCTGCTTGTCTGCTATTGTACTTTCAAAGCCTTCACTATCAGAAAATTTTACGGTATTGCGTCTCAAGTGCTCAATAGCTGTGTTTACAAAAATTCTTCTTGCCCAGCCTTCAAACGATCCTTCGCCTCTGAATTTGTAGAGGTTGTTGAATAACTTTACAAAGGCATCCTGCAGAATATCTTCGGCATCCATTTGGTTTTTCGCATAGCGAAGGCAGACAGCAAACATTTTCGAAGAAAACATATCATACAGTTCTTTTTGACTTTTTCTGTTTCCGTTGATACAGTTTTCGATAAGAGATTTTTCAGAGAGGATAGAAGTATTATTCATGTTTTATTTTATTACTCTTTCCTCTTTGCTACATTAATGCCAAAACGTAACATATTGATAATCAATCTTCTTCTTTTGCCGGAAAACCTGATTCCTTCCCTAAACAGGAAAATAAAAATCAGTTCTGGAAAGCTTATGTTGTCTGACACGACAAGAGTGAAGAATAAATGCACGTATAAAAAAATAGAAACTAGTTTTTTTTGGCTTAGATAATTTTGATAACTATGCTTTCAATAACACTTAAAATAATACAGGTATATCAAGGCTTACTGTTGTACCGTTACCCTTACAGGATATTATTTTGACATTTCCATTCATATTGTCAGCTCTTTTCCTCATGTTGCCTAAGCCATTGCCGTCAGCTTCCGCAAGATCAAACCCTAAACCGTCGTCTTTCACTGTCAGTACTAACTTTTTGTTGTGGGTAACTATCTGTATCAGTACTTTATTGGCTTCGGAGTATTTTGCTGCATTGTTTACTGCTTCTTTAAAGACTAAGAAAAAATCTCTTCTCGCCGCCATGTTCAACTTTACGTCATATACTGCTTCTTCTATAATGAAGTCGAAATTTATTTCTTTCGCTTCCAGCGCATTGGTTGCAAATTCTCTCATACGCGCTATTACCTTTTGCATGCTGTCGTTGCTTGGCTTAATGCTCCAGACTATATCGTCCATTGCATCCATCATTCGCTCACTGTATTCACTTATTTTAATTAAATACTCATTCGTCTTCGGCACATCTTCATTTATTTTACTTTTTGCCATTGAGCTAAGAATGCTGATAGTGCTGAGGGTGCTGCCCATGTCGTCGTGCAGATCTCTTGCTACGCTGCTTCTTAATGTCTCTACTGCCAGTAGCTTGTTAACCCTCAACCTGTGCGCTTCGTATATCAGCAATGCTGCCGCAAATAAGAGTAAGCTTAAAAACCACCATGTTCTCCAAAACGGAGGTTTTATATCAATGAATAATTCTGTTGTTTTATGACACCTCCATCCTTCAATATTTTCGCAATAGATTTTAAAAATGTATTTGCCCGGAGGCAGCAGCGAGTAATTGACATAGAATGAACGGTCGGCTTTCACCCAGTCTTTACAGATGCCTGACATCTTATAGTAATAAGTGAGTTTTTCTCTTTGGTCGTAACTGAGTGATGCAAAATAAATACTCAATGAATTTTGATCATAATTAAGCTTTATTTCAGCATTCCTCATCAGCGAGTCTACCGGCAGGAATTGGTTAGATATTTTAAAATCGGTGATAGTAACATCAGGGGGTTGCCGGGTTGAAGACAAGACTGCCGGGTTAAACATTAATATAGAATTGCTTCCGCCGAAAATAATATAACCCCTTCTTGTAAGATAATCTGCAACGATCGTTTGCTCTGCCAGCACCACCCCATCTTTGCGCCCGTAAGGAGTGATGTGGTTATTGCCGGGGTTATACCTGCATAAGCCACTGGCCGTAATAATCCATAAAAAACCTCTTTCATCAGTTCGCAATCTTGCTACTGTATTAGATGGAAGGCCGTCTTCATATTTAAAAATTGAGACCGCGCCTGTTTTTTTATCAATAAAATGTAAAGCTCCTGCACCAAATACAATTTTGTTATTTTGCAATTGTTCAATATCCGTTCCCGTATTGCTGTATAAACTATTCTTACCACCGTTATCGGTATAGTGCTGCAGTATTTTACCATCTTCCGGATTTATAGCATACAAGCCCATCTCTCGTGTAGCGAGCCATAACCATCCCTGGTTGTCAACGAATACTTTGTATATTACAGTACCTATCTCCTTCACAACTGCAAATGTGTCGTCGCTCCATTTTACAAGTCTTCCTCCTTGTGTGCCCATCCACATCCGGCCTTGCCTGTCTTCTGTTATATATTGCACAGGACTGTTATTTAATTCGGCCGGATGCAGGTATCTTGTTGTTTTTTTTCCCGGATTATGTATCAAAATAATCCCGCTGTTGCATCCTATCCATACATCTCCTGTTTCTGCTCTTCTGCCCAGGCTTAATGTTTGTATTGTTGCCGCTTTTAGCTGGGGCGGCCAATAGACCGGAGGAGGCTGGCTGTAAACGTAATTTTTCTTTTTATGTAAAAACTTGTCTGTACTTGTAACCCCTGAATGCCAGGTCGTAAACCATACATCACCATTAGGCAGATCCTGAATATCATTTATCGCTGTTGGTCCGTCCCTGTCGTTAAAAGTCAGGTTTGATATAGAAGAATTTGCGCTGCCTGTTGCAGTATAATAAATACCCTGGTTTGTAGCAATCCAGATGTTACCGTCTTTATCTTCGGTTAAATGAAAAATTGATTCATAATCAATGGTGATATTATCGTTTACTGAACTGCTTTTATTGTAATGAAACCGGTGTGTATTTTTATCGTAATTAACAAGCGTGTTGAAGCCATAAATCCAGAGTTCCCCTCGTTTTGTTTCGTAAAAATATTTGTAATCTGTATAACCGTTTCGTCCGTAGTTTAAACCAACTGTATCTTTCAGCAGCAAATTACTTCCGGTACTGTCAAGGCATAATTTAACTTGTGCTCCATCTGCCTGGCGGGGCCAGCCGAATAACCAAATACGTTTTTGACGGTCAATATATACTTCGGAAAGTCTTTCCTGCAACGGGCAATTTTTAAAAACAGCAAGGTTTTGAGGATTGCTTTTTCTATGCCACATTTGCTTACTTCTTTTATCATAAACGCATAACCCGCTATCGCACGCAAACCAATATTGTTGATTGGGTACATTTTCGTATACGCCAACTAAACTTACAATCCATTTATCGGGAAGTGGAAAAGGATGATTATCCGCAAAAACATTTTCCTTCTTATTATAATGCAAAATCCCATAATTCTGCACGGTAAGGTATATTTCACCTTCGGAATCTTTCCATAAGTGATACTCAGATCGCGGAGCAATTTTCTTAAATGACTGAACAGGAATTGTTTTGCAGACAAATGTTGCCGGATCAAACAAAGCAAACTTTCGCAGCGCAAAACTGGTCAATAAGAGTTTTCCGCTATCGGCAGGAATTATTTGGGATAGCCTGGAATGCAGCAGGTTGTCATTTCCGGATGTTGGAGTGTTGATTTCGATGAACTTACTTCCATCAAAACGCTGTAAACCATTTGCTGTTGCAACCCAAATAAAACCCTTCTCATCCTGGTATAAACTGGTAACGAGGTTGCTGGCAAGGCCAAGGCCATCCTCGGTTGTAATATGTACAAATGCAAATCCGTGCTGGGATTCAGCAGGTTCGGCTAAAAGCAACAGGAGTATAAAAGAGAAAAAAACTTTCATCTTTAGTTATACAAATTTAATAACTTAAAAGACTTTAAATAAGAATTATTAAATATATATATTATAGTTGCCATTGTGCAAACAAAGCAATGGTAAGTGTTGAAGAACTATAAACAATTTGAGGACACCGTTTTTATAAATTTCAGATAGTTGACCTTTTAAAAAAAATTTGGTAAATAAAAATAGTACGGTATTTTTGTCTACTAATTTAGTGGACTAATTAAAGAACATCCTTCAAAATTATAAATGCTGCCTTACAACAACCCACTGTTGTTGCTAATTTGAAATAGCAATCGTAATTTTTTTTAATAACTATAACTGATAAAATGAAACAACTTTTACCGGCAGGTAACTTTATTACCAAAAAAAACCGTGTTCTAAAAAACAGCATTCTTTTTTGGCTTTCGATTTTTTTAATAAGTTATTCTTTCGGCCAGGGAAATAACCTTATAGAAATTTCCGGAACAGTAGAAAATCAGCAGACAAAAGAAGCTTTGCCTTCCGTAAGTGTTCAGATAAAAGGAACAGTAGCAGGTACAATCACCAACAATGCAGGGCAGTTCAGCATTAAAACAAAAAATAAATTTCCACTTACCCTTGTTTTTTCATCTATTGGATTTGAGCAGCAGGAATTTGAAGTAAAAAGCCTTAGTTCAAATCTATCAATAGCCCTGGTTACACAAACAGTGCTTGGAAAAGAAGTGGTCGTTACTGCATCGCGCGTAGCTGAAAGTATTTTAAAGTCACCTGTTGCTATAGAAAAATTAGACATTCGTGCTATCCGGGAATCTCCGGCGCCCAGCTTCTACGATGCGTTGGAAAATGTAAAAGGAGTTCAAATGACAACTTCCAGCCTCACATTTAAAGTGCCCAATACACGCGGTTTTAATATCCCTAACAACTTTCGTTTTATGCAGCTGGTAGATGGAGTGGACATGCAGGCGGCAACATTGGGTGTACCGCTGGGTAATGCTATAGGCCCAACTGAACTTGACATAGCAAGTATAGAAATTACACCAGGCGCGGCATCCGCATTATACGGTATGAATGCTATCAACGGAATGGCAAATTTGCTTACAAAAAGTCCATTTCTTTATCAGGGATTAAGTGTTTATCAAAAAACAGGTATTAACCATGTAGATGGTAAAGATCATGCTCCGGGTATTTTAACTGAATCTGCTATCCGCTATGCAAAAGCCTTTAATAATAAATGGGCTTTTAAAATAAATGCCGGTTATATGCAAGGCATAGACTGGAGATCTGATACGCGGCTCGATCAGAATACCAATAATCTTAAAAGTGCTAATCCCGGTTATCCTCAATTAAACGGCGCTAATAATGCAGCATTCGATGGTTGGAATAAGTATGGAGATGATGCACTTGCAGGAAGTAATGTGGTACCCATCAGCGGCCTTACAATCAACGGCCAAACTAACCAAACCCTGCGCGTTGCCCGCACGGGTTATTGGGAAACCGACCTTGTAAGTCCCAAAGTAAATAATATGAAATTTGATGCTGCTCTCCATTACAGGTTAAGTGACAATGCGGAGTTATCCTATACTTATCGCATAGGCGAAATGAGCGGAGTATTTCAACGGGGAAATAAGATTAGGCTTGACAATGTAGTAGTTCAAAATCATCATCTTGAACTTAAAGGAAGCAATTATGTAATTCGCAGTTATGTTTCTATCGAAAATACCGGCCATTCTTACAACGTAAAACCTTTAGCTGATAATCTTGATTTAGCCAGCGGTGGCAGCAATAATATATGGGCTGCCAAATATAAAGCTGCGCTGGGAAAGCAACTGACCAGCGGTGTTGATCTTGCCACAGCTACCCAACTTGCCAGGCAGATAGCTGATGCAGGTCGTGCAGAACCGGGAACAGCGGAATTTGAAAAACTAAAAAATACTATTATTAAGATCAATAACTGGGATATTAAATCCGCCACCATACCTGATGCTCCCGAAACCGGTGGTGCAGCCCTGGTACAAAAGAGCCGCTTATACCATACAGAAGGGCAACTGGACTTGTCTGAACAAGTTAAAATTTTTGATTTATTAGTTGGAGGTGATGCACGTGTTTACCAGATCATTCCTGATGGAAATAACTTTGTAGACTTCTCACGGCCTATTGCTGACCGTAATAAACCCTTATCTGACGGCAGCTTCGGCAGGGACATTTATTACAAAAAATTCGGCGCTTTTTCGCAGATAACAAAAACATTTTTCCATGAAAAATTAAAAATGTTTGGTTCCCTGCGCTTTGACTACAATCCCGAGTTTGATCCTAAATTCACTCCCCGCATTGCAGCCGTGTACACAGTAAATGATAAGCACAACTTCCGCTTTACTTACCAGCAGGGTTATCGTTTCCCCGCACTTTTTGAAGCTTTGTCTTATGTTAACAACGGCAGGGTGAAGCGTGTAGGCAGTTTATCTTATATTGATGAAGGTTTAGGCTATCTCGAAAACAGTTATACTCAGTCTTCTGTTATCAATTATAATGCTGCAGTAAGTGCTGCAGGTAACAGCGATTCAGCGGGATTGGCAAACAGGGGTTTACTTAAAGCGGCAAATTTGCCAAAGGCGCGGCCCGAAAAAATCAATTCTTTCGAAATTGGTTATAAAAGTGTTTTATTCAATAACAAATTTGTTATTGACATTGATGCTTACACTAATGAGTATAACGGTTTTTTGGGACAAGTACAGGTATTTGTGCCAAAGGGTGAAACTGTAGGTACAGATGCCGCAGTACTCGCCATGCTTGATAGAAACAGAGATGCAACTTCCGCTACAACAACGACTGCGGCCAGTAACGGTCAGGATCGTTATCGCGTTTACACCAATGCCAAAAACAAATACAACAATTACGGATCAGCATTAGGAATTACTTATAATTTTTACAAAAAATATACTGTTTCGGGAAACTTGAATTATAACAAGATGAAATCTAATGCGGAAAGTGATATTTTCGTTACCGGCTTCAACACGCCTGACTGGTCAACAAATCTTTCTTTTGGTAATCGTCAGATTGCAAAAAATATTGGTTTCAATGTCGTTTGGAGATGGCAAAATGCTTTTTTGTGGGAAAGTCCGCTTGTTACCGGCAATATTTCTGCTTACAGTACAATCGATGCGCAGGTTACTTTTAGGGTTCCTAAGGCTAAAGCAACTATTAAAGTGGGTGGCGCTAATTTATTCAATCACCGTTATTTGCAATATGCAGGCGGCCCAACTATTGGAGGTTTATATTATGCAGCAATTACTTTCGACAATATATTAAACAATTAAAGGTCCTTTTTATTACAATCTTTTTTATACCTGCAATGATTGATGTTTGAGCAACGCTCAAACATTGCCCTTTGTTGTAATGCATCAACTGCTGCTTTCCAATCCGCCTTTACTGTAAAACTTGAAATCAGGCTTACAATGCGTGGTGATAAAAGATTCCTGATAGCATTAACTCATTTAGGGAAAAAATTATATTATCTAATAATAGAGAAAGATTTTCGTTATACCAGTAGGAATATTGATGTTTATGACAAACTTTCGTAATTATTTAATAATTGCTTCTTTTGCGACATTTTTCATTTTAAAAAAAGTGAATGCACAGGATCTTCATTTTTCCCAGTTTTTCGAAGCACCACTGCTTAGAAATCCATCGCTAGCCGGTATATTTAGTGGCGACATTCGGGTGCAAGGCGTATACCGGACACAGTGGGGAGCTGTAACGGTTCCTTACAAAACAGGTTCTTTTAATATAGAATATAAAAATCCTATTGGCCACGGAGATGATTTTATTACAACGGGAGCCCAGTTGTTGTATGACAAAGCGGGTACAACAAATTTTACAACAACCAATGTGTTACCAGCTATTAATTACCACAAGTCGTTAGGCGGAGAAAAAAGTCAGTATTTATCATTAGGTTTTATGGGCGGACTCGTACAACGCCGGGTTGACCGAAGCAAAATAACCACAAACAGCCAATACGATGGGAGCGGCTTTAACCCTGCCATGGCCGATGGGGAAACTTTTGTAAAATCAAATTATTCTTACCTCGATGGCAGCGTTGGTATGACCTTCAATTCTGCTATATCTGCAGATAAGCCCCAGGACAATTATTTTGCAGGGGTTGCCTATCATCATTTTAACAGGCCTAAAAATAGTTTTTACCAGCGGCCCGATATTGAACTGAATCCTAAATGGGTCTTTTCAGCCGGTGTTCGTTTTACTGTCAGCGAGACATCGTTCTTAACCATACAGGCAGATCATTCCGTGCAGGGGTTTGCAAAAGAAACGATTGGCGGAGCAATGTATTCAGTCAAAATCGGAAATGATTACCAAAAACCTGATTACATCGTAAACTTTGGCGGATTTCTTCGTTTGCAGGATGCATTTATTCCCGTTGTAAAGCTTGATTATAATCCTTTTGCAATTGCATTTAGTTATGATATTAATGTTAGTCAGTTAAAAACTGCGAGCCAGGGCCAGGGCGGAATGGAATTATCAGTAACATATGCAGGTTTTTTTGACAGGGATAACAGCAGTAAAAATGCTATACGTTGCCCTATGTTTTGAACAGATTGCTATAACTATTAAAATGTTACAAGGTAAGGACAAAGAATTTTAACAAGTAGCTAACTTTACTGACCTGCCTTTTTTAGGTCATTTACAATATAAAAGTTGAAATTATATTAATTTTTATCTGTAACTTGCAAAAGTTGTAAAAAAGAGCTTCGTTATTTTTTTGATTAATTAATTCAGATTTCAAATTTTATGGCAACTCAAGTAGCGGATTTTAATGTAGAATTTTGAATGTTGGCTGTAATTTTGTAATATTAACAATTGGAAAACAGTTTTAGTTATCTTGAGGTAATAATAATATGAATAAATTTTACTTAATAATTATTTTTTCCTGTCTTACTTTTTTTGCCCATTCGCAGACCGGCAAAATTGGTGATGCCGTCCTCGTACCTGATGTTCAGTCAAAAGTTGTCAGGTTTTATCCAAATCCGGCTACGAGTATTATTAATTTCGAATTTTCCAAACCTGTTCAAAAAGATTACACTTTGCAGGTATTTAATTTTGTAGGAAAAAAAGTTTTTGAATCCAACGCTGTCCTGCAAAAGACTTCCGTTCTATTAACAGATTTCTACAGAGGATTATACATATTTCAACTTCGCGACAAGACGGGCCGGATAATAGAGTCGGGCAAATTCCAGGTAAACAAATAGTAATTTTAATCTCGTTTAAATTTATCTAATTTAGAAGCGCAGAGATAGCAGGCAAATTTTTAGTTTTATGACAATTTGTATGGCTAAAACCGATTTTTAAGTTTTATAAAACCTGCACAATTAAAAATTTAAGGTAATTAGTATTCTCAATTCCCCAAACAATAGGGTGATCACTTGCCTGGGCTTTGAATGTTACCTGTCTTAATTTTCTTTTTGCATCATTTGCAGCTTTCTGTATAGTATTTATAAAAAGCTCGGGCGATACAAGGTTTGTACAGCTGCTTGTGACTAAAAATCCTCCTGGTTTAATCAGTTTCATTCCTCTGAGGTTAATTTCTTTATAGCCTGCTATAGCTTTTTGTATATTTTCCCTGCTTTTTGTAAAAGCCGGCGGGTCAAGCATCACTACATCATATTGGCGTTTGTCGTTTCCCCATTGTTTCAACACATCGAAAGCGTTTACTGCCTGAAAAGTACAAACATGGTCAAGACCATTTAATTTTGCGTTTTGAGATGCGTCGGCAACTGCTTTTTCCGAAATATCAAACCCTAAAACGCTCTTTGCTCCGTAGTGAGCGGCGTGTATTTCAAAAGTTCCCGTATAGGTAAAAGCCCCCAAAACATCTGCTCCTTTTACTATATGCTCAATTGCTCTCCGGTTATCCTGCTGATCTAAAAAATAGCCGGTTTTCTGGCCGTTTTCAATATCTACATAAAATCGAAGACCATTTTCATTAACAATTATATTGGTGTCAAAAGGTTCCGATAAATAACCTTTTTGTTGTTTCAGCCCTTCCAGTTCTCTTACCGGTACATCATTTCTTTCAAAAATACCCTTTGGTTCAAAAATTGTCATCAGTGCTTTTACAATCGCAGCTTTCCAGACTTCCATTCCAAAAGACAGGGTTTGAATAACAAAATAATCGTTGAATTTATCAATAATAAGTGCAGGCAAAAAATCAGCTTCACCAAAAACAAGGCGGCAATTTTCCGTATAGCCTATTTTCTTCCTGTAATCCCATGCCGCGTTGATTCTTCGAAAGAAAAAGTTTTCGTCAATTGTTTCGTTTTTGTCCCTTGTGAGAAGCCTGATAATTATTTGGGATTTAAGATTGATATATCCCTTACCTATAAATTTTCGGTCATAAGCATATACTTCAACTATATCTCCCGGCTCCGGGGTTCCATCTATTTTATCAATCTCGTTAGAAAAGATCCAGGGATGACCATTGGCAATCCTCAGCCCTATATTTTTCCGTAAAAGCGTCTTTGTCATTTTGCAAATATAATTTCACAAATACTGTCTTTCTATCTTTATAAAAAATGTCAATTTGACTTTGAAACCTTTTTTGGCAAAGTGTTTGACCTTTACCTTTGCCAAAAAGTAAATCATGGAAGAAAAAAATACGATGTATAGCGAAAACAAAATGGGGGAAGACATTGATATAAATTCAGATGACAGCATTCCCGGAACTTCTCACCTAAGCGAATCTATGACTGATGAGAACGAGGTAATAAAGCTGAAAACAGAATTGCAGGAGCAAAAGGATAAATACCTGCGCCTGTTTGCAGAATTTGATAATTATAAGCGGCGCAATGCAAAGGAAAGGATTGAACTGATACAGACAGCGGGCAAGGAAGTAATTACTTCTCTACTCGATGTGTTGGATGATTGTGATCGTGCAGAAAACCAATTGCAGTCTGCAACTGATATCGGGCAGGTAAAAGAGGGAGTACAACTTGTTTTTAATAAATTGAGAAGCACTTTGCAAAATAAAGGCCTGAAAGCAATGGAAAGTATAAATACCGAGTTTGATGTAGAAAAACATGAAGCTATAACTGAAATTCCGGCGCCTACTGCGGATCTTAGAGGAAAGGTGGTAGATGAAGTGACAAAAGGTTATTACCTGAACGATAAGCTTATTCGCTTTGCAAAAGTGATTGTAGGCAAATGAAATAACCGTTCCTTTTGGTTTGCTAATTGGCTTATAGGAAAACGAAGGATAAAGACAGGTAGATGGAAACCGAAATAATAAAAGCCTCTCCTGTACGTTTAGATTATAAAATAAGATTATAAAAAATTCCCCGTATGGGAATGGGAGTATATATGTCAACTAAGAGAGATTATTATGAGGTGTTAGGGATCAGTAAATCTGCCGAGGGCGATGAGATAAAAAAGGCTTATCGTAAGGTAGCTATGCAGTTTCACCCGGACCGCAACCCCGGAGATAAGGAAGCAGAGGAAAAATTTAAAGAAGCCGCAGAAGCTTATGAAGTATTGAGTGATGCTGACAAAAAAGCAAAATACGATCGTTATGGTCACCAGGCTTTTGCTTCCGGCTCAGGAGGTTTTGGCGGTGGTCATGCTTCAAATATGGAAGATATTTTCAGCCAGTTTGGAGATATTTTTGGCGAAGATATTTTCGGAAACTTTTTTGGGGGCGGCGGTGGAAGATCCCGCGGAGGCGGAAGAAGAGCAACAGGGCAAAGAGGCAGTAACCTGCGGGTAAAGCTGAAACTGGACTTCGAAGAAATTGCAAAAGGTGTTACTAAAAATATTAAGGTTAAAAAGTACGTAAGCTGCAGCACGTGCAGTGGTACCGGTGCAAAAGATAAGGGCAGTGTACAAACCTGCGCTACATGTAACGGCAATGGACAGGTAAAAAGAGTGCAAAATACATTTTTAGGACAGATGCAAACTGTCAGCACCTGCCCTACCTGCAATGGCGAAGGAACCACGATTACTGCAAAATGTAATGTATGTAAAGGTGAAGGCAGGATATATGGTGAGGAAATGGTAAGCGTAGACATACCGCCAGGTGTTCAGGAAGGCATGCAACTTAGCCTGAGCGGAAAAGGAAATGCCGGTGAAAGAGGTGGCATGAACGGCGACCTGATTATATTAATAGAAGAGGAAGCACATCCATCGCTGCACCGCGACGGATTAAACGTGGCTTACGACCTTTTCATTACGTTTCCCGATGCTGTTTTTGGAACCAACGTAGAAGTGCCGACTATTGATGGTAAAGCAAAGATAAAAATACCGGCAGGCACACAAAGTGGCAAGATATTCAGGTTAAAAGGTAAAGGATTTCCGGAAGTAAATGGTTACTCTAAAGGTGATCAGCTCATTCATGTAAATGTCTGGACTCCTCAAAACATCAGCAGCGATGAAAAATCAATGCTTGAGAAAATGAATGAAAGTAATAACTTTAAGCCGCATCCTGATAAAAATGATAAAAGCTTTTTTGAAAAGATAAAAGAAGCTTTTAATTAGATAACGGGTAGTTGATTCGCAGTAAAGATTTGGATATTATATACTGGCTTGAATTGTTTTCGCAATATGTCCAATCAATTATACTAAAAAAGAGACGCTTTTCAGGCATCTCTTTTTTAGTATAACCCGCTATTATTTTTATGCTGTTTTATTGATCCGCTTCCACCATTTTCACTGCAGGTATAACAGCCTCTTTTGTTACTTTCACTTTGCCCCTGTTTGCCCTGGCTACCCGTGAATAAATTGATATATTTTTATCAAATAAAAACCGAAAAAGCAACCCAGTGTAAGAAGTGTGATATCCGAGCGTATCATAGTAAGAACCTGCAATTTTTTTTACCTTAGGTAACCTGTTCCAGGCAACAGAAGGAAAATCGTGGTGTTCATTATGATAACCAACATTAAGGTTAACGGTATTGAGAACGCCATAATAGCTTTTTGTTTCCTGGTCACCATGGGTAAGATAGTGTTCCTGCACCCACCTGGCACCCAACGGATGGAGACCTACCGAGAAAAAGAAACCTGCTACGAGATACACTGTACTTTTTGCACCAAAAAAATAAATAATAGCAAACAAAAAACTAAATTGAATAATCCAGTTAATAATAGTCCACTTATCCCATATTGCAATTTCTTTCAGGCGAATTGGCCTTAACAACTGGAAAAGAGGGTAAAATAACAGCCATAATGCTTTACCTATCCGTGAGTTATCTATCAGTCTGGCTTCCCATTGAAAAGGCATATCCGCATCCAATTCTTCAACTCCCTGGAAAGAATGATGTTTGATATGATACTTTTGAAATGAAACAGAACTCGGAAAAACGAGCGGCAGATTAGCAATGATACCAGACCATGTATTTAAAGTCCTGTTTTTGAAAAGAAGATTATGCGCACATTCATGTATACAAACGAAAAGCGTATGACAGGCAAATGCACCAATTAAATACGCCGCAAGAAAAATACACCACCAGGGTGCACTTCTCAGCAATACTGCTAAAGTAAGCTGAACGCCAACGCAAAGCAAAATGACAAGAAAAGTATACGGGTTGCGCCCAATCAGCTGCCTTATTTCCGGGTGTTTCGTAATTATTTCCTTTGTACGCAGCTTATGTGGTTCACTTTCGTCTGACCACCTGAAATTTTTTTCCAAAAGTTGTAATAATTAGTGTTTATGAAATTTGATACAAGATAGATTTAAATGTCGGAAATGGCTCAATTTTAATACCAATTGTTGTCTTTAGCAAAGAGCCGCACAAACATTTTTGCCGTAAAGAAACAAAAACTATAAAATTCTTCTTAACTTTTTCATCGGATCAGTCAATTATGCAAACGCTAATTTTGATTCTTTCAACTTTCCAATTCAAGGTCACCGGTTTTTTTCACTCAATCCCATCAGTCCCGTAAATCTCCGTTCAGATAATCATGAAAATCATTCAAATCGCGGTTCTGCATTTTTATTCGCAAGCTGGCCGCATGCTGCGTCGATGTCTTTTCCCCTGCTCCGGCGCAGTCTTGCATTAACACGTGCCTTAGACAAATGGTTTATAAACTTTTCGACAGTTTCTTCATCCGGCTTTAAAAATTTTGCAGCATCTATAGGATTATACTCTATAATGTTTACCAAATCAGCCGGAACCTGCCTGTAAATCTTAACCAATTCATCTGCATCTTTAAGGCTTTCATTAAAGTTTTGAAACAAAATATATTCAAAAGTTATTTCATTACCTGTTTCCTTATAAAAGTAGTTTAAAGATTCAATTAATGCTTTTATATTGTTGCTTTCGTTTATAGGCATTATTTCATTGCGCTTTGCATCGTTTGCTGCATGCAAACTAAGCGCAAGATTAAAACGTACTTTATCATCACCCAATTGCTTAATCATTTTGGCAACGCCCGCTGTTGATACAGTTATACGTCTCGCGCTCATTCCCAATCCGTCAGGTGAAGTTATTTTTTCAATTGCCTTCAGTACATTTTTATAGTTCAGCAAAGGCTCTCCCATTCCCATAAAAACAATATTACTGAGCTTTTTATTATAAACCGCGTTAGCCTGTCGGTTTAGCAAAACCACTTCATCGTATATTTCATCAAAATCAAGATTGCGCTTGCGTTCCATGTATCCCGTTGCACAGAATTTGCAGCTCAGGCTGCAACCAATTTGAGACGAAACACAGGCCGTTTGCCTGTCGTCTGCGGGTATTAAAACGCCTTCAACGAAATGACCTTCCACAGTTTTAAAACGACTTTTTACCGTGCCATCTTCGCTATATTGTGTAGTTTCTGTGCGTAAAACCGGAAGTGTAAAATGTTCATTCAGTTTAGCCCTTAGTTCTTTGCTCAGGTTTGTCATTGCCTCGAAGCCGTGCGCCTGTTTCTGCCACAGCCATTCATATACCTGCCTGGCCCTGAATTTTTTTTCACCGATTTGCTCAAAATATGTTACCAGTTCATCTAACCCCAGATGTCTTATATTTTTTGCTAAATTCATCGGGCAAAGGTAGATAGCTTACCTCTAAAGAAAAATTATAATGTGTAAAGTTTTCTGAAATCAAGATTAGATAATTGAAAAAGAGACATTGAGAAATGTAATATGCGTACAAAAAGCTTTACTTAATACCCTACAATTTCGATTTGTCTTCGTTGACAAACATCTTCAAAATCCTTGTTATTGAAAGTTGCAAGGTAATATAACCTTAACATTAATATCTTTTAATATTTCACGAATTATGCTGTCTGTAAGACTATAGGTGTAACCTGCTGTACGGTTCAACTGAAAAACTTCTGTCAAAGCATCAGCTTTATAATTTGTGTCATCAAAAAGGATGATATAAGGTTTTCGAATAAATTCTTCCAAATAAAGTAACCTCTCTCTGCGTCGGGTAAGACGAGTGGATATCGTTTCGTAAAGACAAGGCCACGGAAAAATAATTTGGTAGCCATCAATACTTTCTGCAACAGTATTAGACATCTGATGATATTGATCTGCAGGATCTAATAATCCAATCCAAAAGCCAGTGTCTGTTAAAACTGTTCTGGCCATCATCTAAAAGTCTTCTTCCGTGGTTGATCTTATTGTTGCATAGCCTTCCCACAGTGATCTTTTTCTGGAACCAAAAAGAAATTTTCCTTTTGCTTTATTTGTATTATTTTCCAGGTATACAACATAAATCCTGTCATTCTTAGTAAGACTTACATGCTTTTTTAAATCATTCGTTAATCCTTCAAGAAAATTTTCACCATAGTCTTTATGAAAAAATGCAATGCTATCACCACACTCTTTTGCACCTACCGAATCCAGGAAAGTGTACAAACCCGTATAATCACCTTTTAATCCTAAATCATATGAAATCCAAAAAACTTTTTTAAAACTCATATTTTAAATTTACTAAGCATGTATGTTGAATTGAAAATCTTATCAAATTGGAAATTACGGTTTTCTTTCATTTTCAACAAAAATTAGTTATTTCAATTGCAGTATTATTACTCTTTTTTACTGCACTTCATTTATCAATTCCCCTTGTACAATTGTTTTTTGCTCTCCTTTACTCAAATCTTTGACAACGCAGTTTCCCTCCTGCAATTCTTTGCTTCCTATAATAACTGCGTAATGTATTCCTTTTTTATCTGCATATTTAAACTGCTTATCAAACTTAGCATTTTCATGAAAGATTTCACACGACACGCCTTTGTCTCTTAATTGCTGCATTAATGAAAATGCAGCTTTGCTTTCTGCTTTTCCCAGGTTAAAAAATAAAACTTTAGTTCCAGACTTTACTTCCTCTGAAAACAGTTTCAATTCTTCCATTACATCGTATATCCTGTCTACACCAAAGCTGATACCTACTCCGGGTACATCAGGTACGCCAAACAGCCCGGTTAAATTATCATATCTTCCGCCTCCGCCGATGCTGCCTATTTTCACTCCCCTTGCTTTTACTTCGAAAATTATTCCTGTGTAATAATTTAAACCCCTCGCAAGCGTAAAATCAGTTGACAGTTGTTCAATAACCGATGATGGAAGAAAATTTAATATAAATTCAATTTCTCCGATTCCTTTTTTACCGGTTTCAATATCACCTGCCAGTTTTTTTACAGCCTTCAGTTTCTCCCCGTTATTTCCATCTATCAAAAGATATTCTTCAATCACAGCTATTTGCCCGTTACTCAGTCCACGCTGAGAAAGTTCTTCTTTTACTTTCTCCATTCCAATTTTATCTAATTTGTCTATGGCTATAGTTATATCCATCATTTTACTGGCCCCGCCGCATAATTCTGCAAGCGCAGTTAAAATTTTTCTGCTGTTGATACGTATTTCAACATCTATTCCAAGCTTTTTAAAAACCGTACTATAAATAGTTATTAATTCAACTTCATTCAGCAGGCTGTTGCTTCCTACAACATCGGCATCGCACTGATAAAACTCACGGTACCTTCCTTTTTGAGGTCTGTCGGCCCGCCACACAGGTTGTATCTGGTAGCGTTTAAAAGGTAAGGTAAGCTGACCAAAATTTGCAGCCACATATCTTGCAAATGGAATAGTCAGGTCATATCTTAAAGCTCTCTCGGTAAGCTCTTTTATATTTTTTCCCTGCAATATTTTTTCAAAATCCTCTTTTGCCTGCGCATATTTCGACGGATTGTCCAGGCCATTATTCAGAATTTTAAAAATAAGTTTATCACCTTCTTCTCCATATTTCCCCATTAAGGTGTCCAGGTTTTCCATTGCAGGCGTTTCCAAAGGCTGAAAACCATACAATTCAAATACAGTTTTAATAACATTAAAAATGTAATTGCGTTTTCTGACTACTTCTGCCGAAAAATCTCTTGTGCCTTGTGGTAATGTTGGTTTCATGCCCCTAAATCCCTACAGGGACTTTATTTAAATTTTTAATTATGATTATTAATCGATTGAAGGCTTCTGCAAATATTTCCTAAGCAGACCATTTTCATTTCAATGGTGCAAAGATAATGGGTCATCAGGTCATTAGACATTGGTTATTAAGCCAATGAGGGCATTAATAAAAAATATTGATTAACCGATAGTTTTTTGGCTGATAAATTACGGCTGCCTCTGTCAACCATTTTTTCTAAATTCGGCAAGTTGAGGTTCGTTGTTTTATTAAATGTTATTGCCAGGCATGCATGTAATACTTGTGCTAATACAATTCTACAAACAATTTGCTCCTCCGGAGCAAGCAGGCTCTACTATTTTTTTAACCTAATAATGATAAAAAGCACTACGTTTTACCCAAACTGTTTTAAACTGTCGCAAACACCCCGCTAAATTGTCTTTTCTGCACCTTGTTAATTGTAATCATCATCCGTAGGTTTGAACCCGTAATAATGTTGAATAATATTAAAAATTAAAACTATGGCAAGTACAAGCACCTATCTCAATTTTCCCCGCAACACAGAGGAAGCGTTCAATTTTTACAAATCAGTTTTTGGTGGCGAGTTCTTTGGAACACCCACGCGCTTTGGCGATATTCCGCCTATGGAAGGCATGCCACCAATAGCAGCCGAAGATAAAAACCTGATAATGCATATTGAATTAGCCATTGTCGGCGGGCACATGTTAATGGGAACTGATGCACCGGAGTCTTTTGGATTTCATGTAACCTTTGGCAACAACGTTCACATAAATCTGCAACCAGATATAAGGGAAGAAACTAAGAGATTATTTGACGCTTTATCAGAAGGCGGCAAAGTAACTATGCCACTGCAGGATATGTTTTGGGGTGATTATTTTGGAAGTTGCACGGACAAACTCGGCGTACAATGGATGTTCAACTGCGGGGAGAAAAAATAATCAAAACATTGCTATGTCAAGATACTGTTGCTGAATCAAACTCAACAACGGTATCTTTCATTATTGAAAAATATGGTAAGAGCATTGCCAAAAATTTAATAACACCTTTCTGCAATTTTTAATATTAATACTCACCCCCTCAAACGCCTGATCAATGAATGATACAAAACCAACGGTTACAGTTGAAACAACTGTAAAAGCAACAGTAGAAAATGTCTGGAAACTTTGGACAACACCTGCTGACATTATGCAATGGAACAACCCGTCCGACGATTGGCACAACCTGCATGTGGAAGTTGATTTGAAAAATGAAGGCAGGTTTTTATTTCGGATGCAATCAAAAGATGGCACCCAGGGCTTTGACTATTGCGGATTATATGATAAGGTGAAAACCAATGAGCTTATACAACTTACAACATCTGACGGCAGAAAAGCAATAAATACATTCATACCAAACGGCAATGAAACAATTGTAACCGAAACCTTTGAAGTTGAAACAAAAACTCCTGTTGATATTCAAAGAGACTTTTGTCAGCAGGTATTGAACAACTTTAAAAGATATGCAGAGAATAAAATAAAACAGAGCCCCTAATGAAAACATTAGTAAACCAATGCTTGTAACCAACTAAAAAATTCCTTTATTTATTCTTTAGTTCTAAAGCAAGATATTTTCCCGTGTGGCTGGTTTTTGCTTTAATTAAATTCTCGGGGGTTCCTTCAAATAATATCTTGCCACCGCCATCACCACCTTCGGGGCCTAAATCAATTATATGGTCAGCTACTTTTATTACATCAAGATTGTGCTCAATCACTAATACTGTATTTCCCCTGTCAACCAGTTTGTTTAAAACATCGAGCAGGTGCTGTATGTCCTGGAAGTGCAAACCTGTGGTTGGTTCGTCAAGGATATAAAAGGTTTTACCGGTATCTTTTTTTGCCAGTTCGGTGGCAAGTTTTACTCTCTGGGCTTCGCCTCCGCTTAATGTAACGGCAGATTGTCCAAGAGTTATATATCCAAGTCCTACATCCTGCAACACTCTAATCTTTCTATATAAAAAAGGCACATTCTGAAAGAAATCAACTGCTTCGTCTACAGTCATATCCAACACATCGCTTATAGATTTTCCTTTGTACCGGATTTCAAGTGTTTCACGGTTATAGCGCTTTCCATTACATTTTTCGCAAGACACATAAACATCAGGTAAAAAGTTCATTTCTATAACCCGCATGCCTCCGCCTTCACACACATCGCATCTTCCTCCTTTTACATTGAAAGAAAAGCGGCCTGCCGCATAACCGCGAATTTTTGCTTCGGGAATAGCAGCGAATAAAGTTCTTATTTCGGTAAAAAAACCGCAATACGTGGCAGGGTTACTTCTCGGTGTTCTGCCAATAGGGCTTTGATCGATTTCAATAACTTTATCAATAAACTCTAATCCGGTCACACTTTTATACTCCATAGGAGTCATCTTACTGTTGTAGGCATGCTTTGATAAAACCGGGTAAAGCGTTTCAGTTATCAGGGTACTTTTTCCGCTTCCGCTTACGCCCGTTACGCAAATAAATTTTCCTAAAGGGAATTTTACATTTACACCTTTCAGATTATTGCCTTTTACTCCTTTCAACTCAAGAACTTTACCATTTCCTGCCCTTCTTTGTTCCGGCACCACAATCCTCTTTTCACCATTTAAATAAGCCGAAGTCGGAGAGCCCGAAGTTAAAACTTCATAAGGCACACCCTGGGTCACTACCTGGCCGCCATGTTTCCCGGCTTTAGGTCCGATATCGATTAAATGGTCTGAAGCAAGCATAATATCTTTATCATGCTCTACAACTAATACGCTGTTACCAATGTCTCTTAAGTTTTTTAATGCAACTATAAGCTGCTGGTTGTCCCGCTGGTGCAAGCCGATGCTTGGTTCATCTAAAATATAGGTTATGCCCTGAAGCTGCGAACCGATTTGGGTCGCCAACCTTATACGCTGACTTTCACCGCCGCTTAATGATTTAGAAGGTCTGTTTAAAGTGAGGTAAGTAAGACCAACATCTAGTAAAAAGCCAAGGCGTTCTCTTATTTCTTTTAAAATATCTTTTGCAATCGTGTTTTGTTTTTTGCTCAGTCTTTCTTCAATATCCTTAAACCATTCAAACAATTTATCCAAATCCTGCTTGCTTAACTCGGCAATGTTTTTTTCATTTATTTTAAACCATAAGCTTTCTTTTTTCAACCTCGCTCCATCACATGAAGGGCAACTTTTTAAAATCATAAACTTTTCTACCCAATCCCTTAAAGACTCACTGCTGCTTCGCGAAAACCAGCGTTTAAGCATGTTGATGATGCCTTCATACTCGGTCAGGTACATATCTCCAGGCAGCGCCTCGTAATCACCCGATAGCTGCATATCTTCGTCCGCATCTTCTTTGCCATACAGAATAACATTAAGCGCCTGCTTAGGCAAATCTTTCAATGGTTTATCAACACTAAATTTATGTTTCTTTCCCAATTGAACAATTTGCTTATATATATATGCTTCTCTTTCTTCACCCAGGGGAGCTATCGCACCTTCTTTTATACTTTTGCTCCAGTCGGGAATAACCGCTTCCATGCTTACCTGGTAAACACTTCCCAGTCCTTTACAAACAGGACATGCGCCGTAAGGAGAGTTGAAAGAAAAAGCATTTGGTGAAGGCTCTTCGTAACTTAACCCCGTTTCTTCACACATTAACTGCTTGCTGTACTGAACAACACTGTTATCGTGATTAATCAGAAGAAACATCAGGTCTTTGCCTACCTGCAAGGTCTTTTGCACACTTTGGCTTAGCCTTACTTTCATCTCGTCTGTTGCCTGCAAACGATCAAACACCAATTCTATATCATGAATTTTATAACGATCAACCTGCATTTTTTCCTTCAGGTCTTTAACCTCTCCGTCAATCCTTACCTTTAAAAAACCTTTTTTTCTGACGTCTTCAAACAATTCACGGTAATGTCCTTTACGGCCCCGTATAAGTGGTGCGAGCAGTGTTATTTTTTTATCTTTGTATTTCGAAAAAATATTCTCAACTATTTCTTCTTCACTCCATTTCACCATTTTCTTACCCGTGTTGTAGCTATAGGCCTCCCCTATTCTTGCAAATAACAAACGAAGAAAATCATATACTTCGGTAATAGTTCCAACAGTGGAGCGTGGATTTTTATTGGTAGTTTTTTGTTCGATAGAAATGACAGGACTAAGACCTGTTATTTTATCAACATCAGGTCGTTCCATGTCTCCGATGAATTGCCTTGCATAAGCGCTGAAACTTTCCATGTAACGCCGCTGGCCTTCGTTGTATATAGTATCAAAAGCAAGAGAAGATTTTCCGCTTCCGCTAACGCCGGTAATAACTACCAGTTTATTTTTGGGGATAGATATATCAATATTTTTGAGATTGTGAACTCTTGCACCAAACACTTCTATCTGTTCTTCTGCCACATTATTTTCTATTGCGGGAAATTCGGTTTTTTCCATAAAGATGCAAAGATAAGTACAGGCGGGGATGAATAATATAGTTTAGAACAGCTAACTGCTGTAACTAAGCATTTAAACTTTAAAATAACTAAACCAGGTTCTATAAAGTTGTCGTAAATGGTTTAAGACTTAAAAAAAAACCTACTCTTCCGGATAAACTAATCCTATTTGCCGCCTCACCTCTGTCATGATCTCCTGTACCTGGTTGCTTCGCCAATGCGTCATAACATCACTTTGTGTTTTGCCCTGTAAAATAAAATCTGTTGCATGTTGCGTTTCATAATTGTAACCTTTTGTCGTTCTGTCGTCTTCAAATTCTTCTATCAGATTGTGGTTATCATCATATAAAGCGGCAGTAGTTGCCTTAAAAAAATCAGGTATTTCAATATATCCTTTTTCCCCATACAACGTCGCTTTGTTATCCATAATGTTGACCATCGAGCAAAATAACACACTTGTAGTATTGCCAAATTGCAATATTATTCCTGTTCTTTCATCAACGCCTGTCTCTGTCAGTACACCTGAACCTGTTATACTATCAGGCTTTTTATCAATAAAGTAAGTAGAGAAAGCTACAGGATAAACACCTAAGTCTAACAAAGCACCCCCCGCCAGATGTATGTTGTACAATCTTCCCGTTAGATTTTTCTCCATAGGAAATCCAAAACCAGCTTGTACAACTTTCAGGTTTCCAATCCTTCCTTCTTCCAGCCACTGCTTAGCTTTTAAAACAGGCGGAAGAAAACAGGTCCACATCGCTTCCATCAAAAACACATTCTTTTCCTTTGATAAACGGGATAATTCTTTGAACTGCTTATCATTTAAAGTAACAGGTTTTTCGCACAATATACTTTTGCCGTGCTTTATGCATTCGATGCATTGTTCATAATGAAAATTGTGTGTAGTAGCGATATAAACTGCGTCTACTTCATTACTGTTATACAACTCCTCATAACTATACACAAATGGCAAATGATACTCTTTACCGAATGTTTTCGCACGACTTTTATCACTTGCGGCAATGGCTATTAACTCTGCATTTTTAACCGCTTTAAAATCTTTTGCAAATGAATGCGCAATTTTACCTGCACCAAGAATCGCCCATCTTACTTTACCATTCATAAAAATTGTTTTTAATTGACAGACCTCTGCTTATTCTTGTCAAAGAAAAGTATAATATGTATAGATAGAGATATTTATTTTAGCCTTTTCGGATAAAATAATTTACTATCTTTTTAAAAAAAGCCAGTCCAAAAACTTTTGCCGTTGTTTACCTGCCAGTTAAAGTTAATAGCCTAAACATATTTTTCTTAAAGCAGTTTAAGAATTTTTGAAAGAAGCAGTAACCTAAAGGCGGTTAGCGGATATGCAAACCATTGAAATATAATTACACTATAATGCAGTAAGAACAACATATTTTGCAAAAAAATAATTAGAAAATAATTTTTATAAAAAGAATTAAAAAGAATAAGAGTTGAAAGTTAATTGTAGTAAAATATATTAAAAGTGGCAAATTGTGTTAAAAAGATAAACAGCCGCTCATCAAATAATCTATCCCGCTTGCAATTAAAGTTTTAAAAGCCAATGTTTTGACTTTATTTTTGCATAATTAAATGTTTATTCTGCTTTAAGCCTCCTTACGATTATTTGTTTTATGGATTAATGTGCTTTCTTATTGTTTGCACGAAGTAACTTCATTCTCTTTTTTATGAAATCACAACCAAGCTTTCTACTTATAATATTATACTGTGTCTCACCGCTAATGATAAATGCACAGGTAAAAAGCCAGGATACCGTATTGAAACAGGCTAATTTGCGGGAATGCATTCAGTATGCACTAAAGCACCAGCCGGTGCTCAACCAATCGCAGATAGACGAAGAGATTACAGAAACAACTATAAAAACATCATTATCAGATTGGTATCCCCAGGTGAATGCTACGTATAACGTCCAGCATGCGCTACAGCTTCCCACTTCTTTTTTTCCTGATGCAGAAGGTAATAAACGTGCCACCAGGATCGGGGTGAAGAATACTTCGAACGTTCAGTTTACAATTAATCAAAGCATATTTAATCGCGACTTGTTATTAGCCGGGCAAACTGCAGGCAATGTTCGCCAACAGGCGAGGCAAACCACAATAAGCAATAAAATTGATGTGGTAGTCGAAGTAAGCAAAGGATATTATAACCTGTTGCTGACACAGCAGCAGGTGAAAGTGCTGGATGAAAACATTGTCCGGCTCGAAAGAAGTTTACGGGATGCGTATAATCAATACCAGGGAGGCATTGTAGATAAAATCGATTACAAGCGGGCACAAATTGCTTTGAATAATACAAAAGCCGACAGAAAACGTGCGCAGGACCAGGTTGAAGCAAACTATGCAAACCTGAAGCTGTTGATGGGCTACCCGGTACAAAACCCATTTAGCGTAGTGTACGATAGCCTGCAGATGGAAAAGGAAGTTTTTATAGATACGCTGCAGCGCGTTCAGAGCAATAACAGAATTGAATACCAGTTGCTGAAAACACAGCAAAGTCTGTTGCAGGCAAATGTAAAATATTATAAGTGGGCTTACCTGCCAACAGTTTCTGCTTTTGGAAATTACATTCCCACTTTTCAAAATGACAGGTTTGCCGATCTCTATGGTCACGTTTATCCCAGCAGTCTCATAGGCTTGCAGGTGGCTGTTCCAATTTTCCAGGGGAGAAAAAGAGTATACAATATCAGGAATGCAAACCTGCAGCTATTGCGTTTGCAATGGAGCATAGAAGATTTGAACAACCAGTTAAATTCGGAATACGTACAGGCGCTTGCTGCTTATAAAGGTAATCTTGCTGAATATAATTCGCTTAAAGAAAATCTTGCATTAGCTGCAGATGTTTACAACACACTGCGCCTTCAGTACACAGCAGGCATTAAAACATATCTTGATGTAATTATTGCCGAAACAGACCTGCGTTCGGCACAATTAAATTATCTCACCGCCCTCAACCAGGTACTTTCCACAAAACTGGATATGCAAAAGGCTTTGGGTACGGTCAACATTAATTAAACCATTTCTACTTTATGAAATATAATTCATTCTTTACCGGTACAATAGCTGTTGTAATGGCGATGCTTACAGCTTGTGGTGATAAGAAACCTCCGCAACAACCACCGCCTCCGCCCGTAACGGTAGCTGTATATAATGTACAGCAGGAAAACGCGACCTATTACGACGAATACCCGGGCACCGTTACACCGCTGGATGAAGTGGAGATAAGGCCGCAGGTTTCCGGATATATAACGGGAATATATTTTAAAGACGGGCAGCATGTAACAAAAGGGATGAAATTGTATTCGATAGATCAGCAACAATACCGGGCGAGCGTAGACCAGCAGATAGCCAACCTTAACGTAGCAAAATCAAACCTTGCAAAAGCACAACAAGATGCAAACAGGTATGCAGAGCTTGCATCAAAAGACGCAATTGCACGCCAGACTGTAGAACATGCGCAGGCAGACCTGCAGGCGTCTAAAATGCAGGTAGCTGCCGCACAGGCAGCAGTACAAAATGTAACCTCTACACTCCGTTACTCAAATATCAGTTCTCCGCTTACAGGCACTATCGGTATTTCGCAGGTCAAGTTAGGAGCGGCAGTTGCGCCCGGACAAAGTATTTTAAATACCGTTTCGTCTGATAACCCGATGGCTGTTGACTTTGCTGTAGATGAGAAAGAAATCAACCGTTTCATGCAACTAAAAAGTAAGGGTAAGGGTAAAAACGACTCAACTTTCCGCATTGTGCTGCCGGATGGCACCATTTATCATTCTGCAGGCTACATCAGTTTTATTGATCGCGCAGTTGATCCGCAAACAGGAACTATTAAAGCAAGAGTTGTTTTCCAAAACGATAAAAAGGTCTTAAAACCGGGAATGACTTGTAATGTGAGAGTACAAAATAATGGTGATTTGCAGAAAATTCTTATACCGTATAAAGCTGTGGTAGAACAAATGGGCGAATTTTTTGTGTATGTAATCAACGCAGACTCGGCAAGTCAGCGAAAAATAACATTGGGTAACCGGATAAATGAAAAGGTTATAGTAAATAATGGTTTGCAGGTAAATGAACAAATTGCAACAGAAGGCATTCAAAGATTGAAAGAAGGATCGAAGGTTAAAGTAGGTGCGCCGAAAAGCTCAACCCCTGTTGCCAATAACAGTGTGCAGAAATAATGAAATCATTGAAAAGGTTTTAATGTGTTTATTGTATTGCGTGTTTTTTTGTGAACACGGGCAGTATTGCTGCCATTAAACACTGATTGCGTTGCACTCTTAATACTTTTCTATTGATTATTCCGCAAAACATATTGCTTAACCAAAGTCTTTACCTGTCATTTCAATAACGTTTTTTAAATAACAATATCAAAAGAATAAATTATTTTTCTAGTTTTTATAAATAAAAAAGTTGTACAGCATTACTGCTAAGCAATAAAAATATGAGGCAACAATCAAGCTTTGAAAAATAAATTACTGAACCAACCAGGTGAAGGGGAACTTTTAAATTTATTTAAAACGGCGAGCGAAGAAATACATGACAAAATTATTGGTTAACACCTACAAAAGATTAATATGATAGCAGACGTTTTTATAAGAAGGCCGATTACGGCAATAGTAATTTCAATAGTAATTGTGGTTGTGGGATTACTTGCATTATACAATCTGCCCATAAGTCAATACCCTAATATTACACCTCCGGTCGTGCAGGTAACGGGAGCTTTTACAGGCGCAGATGCCCAAACGGTGGAGCAAACAGTGACTACTCCAATAGAAACTCAAATCAACGGCACGCCAGGCATGGTTCAAATGCAGGGAAACAGCACCAGTGACGGACGCACTACTATTAATGTAACATTGAATGTAGGAACAGATGTTGACGTGGCGGCTTTGGACATTCAAAACCGTGTAGGTATTGCAACGCCTCAATTGCCCGATGATGTGAAACGATTGGGTCTCACTACAAGAAAAAGGAATCCAAGCATATTAATGCTGGTAGCGCTATATTCTCCAAACGGAACCCATGGTGTAACTTTTCTTGATAATTATACCAACATTTTTATAAGAGATGCTTTATTGCGTGTAAAGGGAGTTGGAGATATTTTTACGAGAGCAGATGATTTTAGTATGCGTATCTGGTTGCAACCTGACCGTCTTGCAGCTCTTGGCCTTACAGCAGGTGATGTGATAGCTTCTTTGCAGGAGCAGAATTTGCAACTTGCGTCAGGTTCTGTAGGTGCGCCTCCGCAAAATTCATTATCCGCTTTTGAATACACGGTCTTTACAAACAGCCGGTTAAGTACCGAAGACCAGTTTAGTAATATAATTGTTCGTTCCAGACCCGAGGATGGTTCAATCGTTTATTTGAAAGATGTTGCAAGAATACAATTAGGTAAGTTTAGTTATACAAGTAATTCTTTTGTAGATGGTAAAAGAGCATCGTATCTGTTGTGCTACCAGGCTCCTGGAAGTAATGCAATGGAAACAGCCAGGGGTATAACAGAAAGAATGGAAAAGCTCAAAAAATCTTTTCCTAAAGATGTTGATTATGTAGTGCCGTTCGAATCTGTTTCTGTGGTAAAAGTTTCGATTAATGAAGTGGTTCATACTCTTGTTATAGCCTTGCTGCTTGTGCTCATTGTAGTGTTCCTTTTTCTCCAAAGCTGGAGAGCAACTTTAATTCCCATTCTTGCTATCCCGGTTTCAATTATAGGAACATTTGCCTTTTTTGTTCCGCTTGGCTTTACTGTTAACACATTAACCATGTTTGGCTTTGTATTGGCCATTGGTATTGTGGTAGATGATGCTATTGTGGTTGTTGAAGCAGTGCAACATTATATAGACCACGACGGAATATCGGCTAAAGAAGCAACGGCTAAAGCAATGAAAGATATATCGGGGCCGGTAGTTGCCATTGCCTTAATACTTGCTGCGGTGTTTGTGCCGGTTGGTTTTATTCCTGGTATTGTAGGAAGATTATACCAGCAGTTTGCTATCACCATTGCAATCTCTGTATTAATATCTGCATTTGTTGCCCTATCCTTAACGCCTGCCTTATGTTCACTGATGTTGAAACCTATGAAGCTTGATAAAGAATCGAGGGGTTTAAATAAGTTCTTTTTTAAGTTCAACGAATGGTTTACAAGAACAACGGCCACATACACAAACGGTGTGCGTAAATGTATTAAAGGAGCGCCCTACGTTGTGGTAGTGTTGATATGTATTTTCGTTGGAACCTTTTTCTTATTTCAAACAAAAGCAACCGGTTTTATACCTACGGAAGATGAAGGACGTTTATATATTACCTATGAACTTCCCGAGGCCTCCTCAACAACCAGGAGCCTTACAGTGCTTGATACTGTTATGAGTATTTTAAAACGTACACCAGGTATAGCTCACTATGCAGGACTTGGAGGACTGAATGTGGTAACTTTTGCTACCAAGTCTAACAGCGGCACTGTATTTACCCAGCTTAAACCATGGGATGAAAGGAAAGATAAAAAATTGCAATTGGATTCGTTAATAAGCACACTGCAGAGAAAATTTGCACCCATTAAAGAAGCTAACGTTGTTGTGATAAGTCCCCCTGCAATACCTGGCCTTGGGCAAACCGGGGGATTTAGCTTTCAACTGGAGCAACAGGAGAGCACAGATGATATAAAAGGTTTTGAAAAAGTTGTTCAAACGTTTGTGGGCGCAGTCAATAAACGACCTGAGATTACAAGGGCTTTCACTTTTTTTACTGCAAAAACACCGGGCTACCAGGTGGATGTAGACAGGGAAAAATGTAAAAAATTAGGCGTATCTATTTCCGATGTTTATTCAACTATGCAAACCTATCTTGGCAGCCGTTATGTAAATGACTTTACTTTATACGGGCGCAATTTCAGGGTAGTTGCTCAGGCCGATACTATGTACCGCAATGATATAGAAAATATTGAGCAGTATTTCGTACGCAACCAGGAGGGCCAGATGTTGCCGCTAAGTACATTGGTTTCTTACAAGGTAATTGAAAACGCGCCGCTCATCTCCCACTACAACCTGTTCCGGTCTGCTGAGATTAACGGAGGCCCGGCCCCGGGTTACAGTAGCGGCGATGCGATTAAGGCACTGCAACAGGTAGCGGCAGAAGTTTTGCCTACAGGGTACGGATACGAATTTGCCGGACTGAGTCGCGAAGAGCTTTCGGCCGGAAATACATCTACCTACGTTTTTGCCCTGTCGATCATATTTGTGTTCCTGTTTTTAACTGCATTGTACGAGAGCTGGTCAGTTCCTTTTTCTGTATTATTAGCAGTACCTATAGGTGCGTTTGGAGCTATACTTACACTTACGCTTATCCCAAGATTAAACAATAATATATATGCCCAGATAGGTTTGATAACTTTAATCGGATTAGCGGCAAAAAATGCTATCCTGATTGTGGAATTTGCAAAGGAACGCGTAGATGGAGGGATACCGATCATTGAGGCTGTTCTGGCTGCCGTTAAAATTCGTTTGCGACCTATCCTTATGACTTCGCTGGCCTTCATTCTTGGCGTGCTTCCGCTTGCTTTTGCTACAGGTGCAGGTGCAGTAGCGCGGGCTACAATCGGGTGGACAGTATTAGGAGGAATGCTTGCCGCTACCCTTCTCGCCATATTTATTGTTCCTGTATTATTTGTGCTGATCTCAAAAATAGCTTACAGCAAAAAGAAACTGGCAGCGCTACAGGAAGAAGGTAAAAAACATCCGCATCAATTTGAGGACGCCTAAGTTTTTTCAGTATTTTATATAGTAAAGTACAAAATCAATAATTTAAAACTATAGATAAATTATAAATATTCAAATAACTCATTCAATACTCATATTCACTAAGTTAATACTTTCTGTTAAAGGTTTTCGGAGAGGGAATATGGATAATTATAATTGAGCAAATAATAACCTGCTTAATTACTGATGCTCTTAAAATTATAGAAATGAGTTATAGAATTGCCGCTCACCAAACGTCAATTTTCAGCGGAAATTCTTAAATTTGTTAGCTTTTGTTTTCTTTATTTTAGAATGCAGCTTTAGCAACAGGAATAGATGTGCCTGACCTATACACTTTGATCCGCGTCTTTATAAAACAATCAATTTTATCCTCGTAAAATGATTTTAATATGTTTTAAATTACTTCTAATTTCTTTCCTTCAAATTCAGTTTCGTATTGTCAAACACCTCTGCCAGGTTTTCCCCTCCTTTGATGCCAAAATCAAGTGTACGAATGGGGTAAGGCAAGCTGATGTTATTTTCATCGAAAGCTTTTTTTATAAGCATAATGGCTTCACTTCGTGCCTGTAAAAAAACCGGTTGCTCAGTCGAATTTATCCAGATCTGTAAAATAAAGTTGATAGAACTGTCGGCAAATGACTCATAAAACAACCGCGGCGCTTCTTCATTATTCAGCACGCTGATATTTTTTGCGGCCTTTATCGCTACCTGTTTTACTTTTTCCAGATCTTCTCCGTAAGAAACGCCCACTGTAAGTTCAAACCTTCTTTTACCTGAGCGGGTATAGTTTTCAAGACTGTTTTGAAAGATATCTTTATTAGGTACAATTACCATTTGCCCGGCAAAAGTCTGAATGATAGTATCTCTCATGTTTATGGTAACCACCTTGCCCATTATCTCCTTGGATTTCACCAGATCTCCTATGCTTAGAGGTCTTCTGATAGACAATAATATTCCCGCCATAAAATTTGCCGCAATATCCTGGAAAGCAAAAGCCAATGCTACACCGGCTATACCGGCGCCTGCCAGTAACGAAGTAACAGCTTCACCAAGATGCAAAACACTAAGGGTTACAAATAAAGTAACGCCTATCGCTATTACATAAACAGTGGAAGAAAATAAATTGGTTACGGTTTCATGGCGGGTAAAGCGTTGAAATATTTTTGCAGAAAATTTTCTTACCAGCCCTGCGGCAAAAATACCAAGCACCAACACCAGCGACGCGATAACAATGTTATACTTCACAAGGGGTAAATTAGTGTCTTTTTGTTATCAAAGAATTGAAATTTTAAAGATAATAAGCCTTTAAGTTCTTCCTGAAAATTTTGATTGATGTCCTTAAAGAAATTTTGAATTGCCTCATGAAATTCCTTTGGATTGTTATAATACTTTGCATACAGGATTTTCTTTTTGGTAAACTTCCACAACCTTTCAATAATATTTAAGTTGGGTGAATAAGGTGGCAAAAAAAGTAAATGGATGCCAAATGATTTAGCTATAGTTTTTACCACAAAACAGTGTTGATACCTGGCATTATCCAATACAATAGCAATGGGTTTATCACTATATTTTTCTTTGAGCATTTTTAAGAATTGAATAAGCGTAGCGGAGGTGATATAAGTAGTGTTTGATAAGGTAATTACTTCTTTGGTTATAGCGTTAACTGCTCCTAATACATTAATCCGGTTTCTTCCGGCGGAAGCTTTTATGAAAACACGAAAGGCACACCACAGCGAACAAAGAAATGGTTGCAGCACAAAATGAGCTGCATCGCAGAACAACACAGGTGAACTTGCCCTTGCTCAGCGGCCTGAACAACAGGTTTGAGCTCTGTTTCCACCCATTGGTTTTGAGCTTCGTTATCTGCTTTGGCAGGAATGTGCCCGCATTTAATAAACCTTAACCCATGCCTTTTCATAAAAGCTCTCACTTGTTGTTCACTTCGGTTAATACCTGTCATTTCACTGATGCGTTGTGCAGCCTCTGAAGCATTCAGGGGCGGCTTCTGCAAAAAAGAACCTAAAATGTTTTCGGCATGTTCTTCCAGACTGCTTTTGTTAGTGCCATAGCGATTGGTCAGTAAAGCGCCAAAGCCTTTTTCTTTATACACCCTTATCCAATAGGAAACAATATTTGGATGCAATCCCGTAATTAACCCGATGGTTGGGTTGGAATAATTTAAAACAGCTTTAAGGTATACAGAAAAAATCCGCTTTTGTATCATTGGATGCGGATAAGCAAAACGTTCGTAATTTAGCTTATCAATTTCGGCTTTGCTAAGATTGAGCGAAAGAGCGGGCATATTTTATGATTTGGCTTTTACAAAGATGCCCCTCTTTTTGTAAAATTCAGACTCACTATTTTATCCCTTGACGAGTATAGGTAGCAGTCTTATAAGCTCACTCAGCCATAATAACAGTTTTGATTGAATAAGATGATAAGCCTTTTCAAAATCCATAGTTATTCAGTTATTCGTCAAAAGTCAAAATAAATAATGGAAAATGAACAAGGGATAAGTGTTAAATGTTTAATTGGAATAAATTTAACCAACTTATATTAGTTTCACTATTTTTTATATCCGGCTTATTGTACATTGGTTTCTATACCGGGAAGGGTTTATTTTGCATCTTATCCAAAAACTTTTTTTTCAGCAGAGACGAGGCAACTTCCGTACATTTATCTTATGAAACTGTATTATACTCTGCTGATGTCATTGCTGCTTATTTATTCAAAAACTCCTGCTCAGATGATAATAGATTTGTATTCAAAAATTCCTGATGCAAGGCCTTGCGATGCAATGGAAACCTATACAAAAAACAATGGTATAGGTATAGTTGCTCATGTTACACATCCTACGCTGCAGGTATTTTTGCCTCAAACTCCTGATAAAGCTGCCAGCAGTATTATCATCTGCCCCGGCGGAGGATATTCAGTTTTGGCTATTGACCACGAAGGCATTGAAGTAGCGAAAGCATTGAATGCGATGGGTATTGCCGCATTTGTGCTTAAGTATCGCATTCCGGATTCGTCCTGTATGGAGCACAAGGAAAATGTTCCCTTGATGGATGCACAACAGGCTATTAAAATAGTAAGGGAAAATGCTGCCAAATGGAAACTTGATGCTGCAAAAATAGGCGTACTTGGTTTTTCTGCCGGCGGTCACCTGGCTTCTTCCCTGGCAACTCACTTTGATGACCAGGTTATTAATAATCCCCGGCACACCTCTTTGCGTCCTGATTTTGCAGTGCTCATTTATCCTGTTATAAGTTTTAAAGACAGCATCGCTCACAAAGGTTCCGAGGAAAATCTGATTGGTAAACATCCTTCAACTGCTTTGGTTCATCGTTTTTCCAACGAGGAGCAGGTAACCCATAAAACACCGCCTTCCTTTTTAGTACAGGCAGCAGATGACGATGTTGTTCCCGTTGCCAATAGCATTTCTTTTATGGAAGCGCTTGTGAAAAATAAGGTTCCTGCAGAATTGCATATTTATCAAAACGGCGGTCATGGATTTGGAATGCATAATAAAACAACTAAAGATGAATGGATGGAAAGATTGAAAAACTGGTTAAGTAAAAACGGCTTTTTGCAATAAGCTCGGGATAGTAATTAAGATAAAAAACTTTTTAAATTGTTTGTCAGAAAACAAATGTTTTTAGAAAAACACTTAATCGGCAGGGTGCGTATAGTTTCATGAGTTCATTTGCAATAAAGCCTGAAGATGCATAATGAGTATAGCCGCAAAATTAAAACGTACTCAAAATTAAATTAAAACGTCCTAAAAAAGTCATTAATCAAAATGCTGTTTTAACTCCTTTTAAGTATCCTTTTAAACATAGTTTAAATATGCAGATTGCTAAATGTATCAACAACGTTTTATAAAGTAAAATTACTAAAAACAATAAAGCCAGGCTTCTGCCTATCTTTATTTCATCCGCTTATTTCCATTATTACCTACACAAACAGCAGTCGTATTAAAGCTGCATTCCCAACGATACTTTACGCCTGGTACCGGACATCCCATAAGTGACCTCCACACTATCAATAATATAATTTCCTGCCCTTTCAGGATAGGTATTGTCTTCTAAAATTGCTTTATAGCCTGGTTCGCAATAAGGCTGTAAAAAGGTAGTTATTTTTCCTTCATAACCGTCAAAAGTAAGTTTGCTATGGATAGCATTACTCATTTTATTAAGAGTGGTTTGGTCGTGAATTGCATTTGTGCTAAATACTTTTATCTCACCTTTAATGCCCGCACTGCCCACTGTTTTAACAACTTGATCTTTGAGCTTACCTTTTTTTGATAGAACCGTAGTTCCGTCATTTTTCTTCCCGATGAAATGTATTTCTACATCGTCATTTTTTGCTTCATGCTTTTTTAGATCATCTGCATTAATGATATTCCAGCCGATTGTGTATTCAACTATACCGCGCTCTTGTTTTATTGGAAAAAACTCTGCTATAAGAACATTTTTTAAAAACCGAAAGGAAATTGTATCATGAAGTTCTTTCTTTAGTTTTCCTAATACTTCAACTCCATTTAATCTGTCAATAAGAAATTTTGGTACCGGAAAGCCATCTATTGATTTGTCTAAAATTATGTCAGTGCCAATAACTAAATACTTTAATATCTCTATAAGTGATGAGTTTTTAAAGCTTTTCTGATAAGTCCTTTTTCTTAACTGATAACTATACCCTTCACATACAATTTCCATTGGGCTTGTAAAATTTAACCGGGCTACAAAACCTTCAAATTCATTTATCATTTCGCCGCCGTAACCCAAATTAATTGAGACCTTCATTCCCTCCTTAAAAATCTTTGATGTTTCAAGTATTTTTCCATTTATCGTATAATCACCAAGGACTCGCGCTCTTAAGGGAATTTTAATATACGCAGTGTCCAAAAAAGAATGAACGCTTTTTTGTATTCTTACCTCATGAGGCTTAACCTGAACAAAGTCACCTATGGATATATCGCTGTAAGGTATAAACATTAGCTATTTTTTTTTACCAGGTCAAATATCATATCGCTTTCCAATTCCATTTCAAAAGGTTTCGCATGTTCAATGCCGATAACGGCTGGAAATTTCAAGTCTTTTATAACAACTCTTTGGTTAAAGGCTCCTTTTAAAAATATGTCAGTTAGAACACACTGCATATTAACACTTTCGGCTTTTAAAAACAGTTCGTGCAAATCAATGATTTCCGACTCTGGAAAAATATTATCGTCATTAATTAGAATCCCTTTAACATTAATTTGGTAATCATCTATACTGATTAACTCTTTGACGGTTCCACCTCTTTCCGGCATAGGTGTAGAAACAATTGTTTTCTTACATAATATAGAAACAACTGCAAAAGGCAATATATATCCGTCCAGTTGAACAGGTAAAAAGAATTCTCTTCCAAATATATCAGTGTCATAATACCGCCCACCTAATAAAGCCCTTTCAAGTCGAGGAGTTTTAGTTTCCATTTTAAAGGCTGATTCTGCTTCATCAATTATTCTCTGGCCTTCTGAAGGATAGTCGGATGCTGGCGGGATTGTAAACTTCCCCTTTGGTGCCTGGTAACCAAAAGCCTGCCTATATATATCATTTAAATCAAACTCTGTCATAGATTTTATAAATTAAACTACCTTGTCATTCATTGCATAGTAAACTCTTGCCATTGCCTCTCTAACTGCTGCTTCAATTTCACTTGCACCTTCTTTAGCACTCATAACATGCATTTCGATCTTTTCTATCTGCTTTCCAATATTGATAACAATTGACCTTTGACCACCGCTGTTAATGCTGTCAGCCCTGCTTTTTAAGCCTTTATCAATTCCTTCCCCTTTAAGGTCTTTATCAGTAACTTTAGATGAGCGGTCGCCGTTTAAACCAAGCGGATTTATTCCGCCGGGAGGCATTGTTAAACCTGGTGCAAGTGTTTTTACGGTTTGGCTTAACTGCACTTCTGTTTTAACTCCAAGAAATCCCTTAACTGCTTTGTATGCCCATTCTATCGAGTCCAAAACAGGTTTAATAATGTGATCCCACATCCAGCTTATAGCATTACCAGCTTGCTGAATTGCAAAGTAGATGAATTGTGCAAAATCGCCAATAACCTTAAAAAGGTCTTTCATCATTTCACTTTTACCTATCCAGGCAATTACACCGCTTACAATATGCCAGATACTTCCCGCTACCGATTTTATCGTTTCCCATGCTGCATTTAAAACACCTTTAATTGTAACCAGGTAACTATGCCATTGAGACGAAGGACTATTGATACTATCAATTAAACCTGGAATACTGTTTAATGCATTTATAACAGGTTGTATATAAGGCATTATTTTATCAAGGTTGTCGGTAATACTTACTCCTATGTTAATGAACCAAAGCATCAAAGGCTTTAAAGCTGTACCTATCTCAGCAGCTTTAATATTAATATTATCCATAAAGGTTGACCATCTGCCTGGTATGGTTTCGCTTTGGGCTTTCATAGCTCCAAAATAAATACCTCCTTTTTCTGCTGCATGCTGAAGTGATTTACTTAGCAGATCGTAAGAGACATCCATATTTTTAACCTGGTCAATGCTTTTACCTGTTGCGTCTGCCAAAATCTTATATATGTTTATTCCTGTAAATCCAAACTGCCTTATATCCATCGCAGTCGCCTTGCCAACGGTTTTAATCTGTTGCATATTTTCAGCCATACGACTCAAGACATCGTTACCGCCGCCCACAGCACTTACAGCGTTGGCAAGGTTCATTGTGTCTCGTCTGGCATCTTTTGCATTCAATCCTGCACTGATTAAAGAGCGGTTAACCATGAGTAACCCTGCTGTATCAAATGGCGTGGCTGCTGCATCTTTTTTTATGTTACCGTATGCTTCTTTTGCACCTGAGGCACCTAAAAAAGTTGTTAGTCCGGCCAAATCCTGATCCTGCTTCGAAGCGCCGCCGACAATTGCCCGGCCGCCGGCCATAACAGCCCTGCCAATGGCACCAATGGCGCTGGTTACCAGATTACCACCTACAATGCTTCCCAATATTCCACCGCCGCCGCCGCTGCTTTTTTGCCCTTTACTTTCAAGCCGTTCGATCTGCCTTTCAAGCTCCCTGACTTGCCTTGTAGCATTATTAAATTCATTAGTGATTCTGGTTCCAAAACGAACCTTATTAACATCTTCTAACTGTTGGCGCAATTCATTTACACTTGAGGCCATTGTACGGCTGCTTTGGTTATCTCTGTTTATATCGTTTGCTATACGAGTGGTAACACTATTGCTAACACCGCCTGCAGCTTGCATTGCTGTCGAAAACTGGTCAGTAAGTTTCAATATAAATTCTAAATTATTTGACATCTGTTGTTTAATGTTTTAAGTACGCTTTTCTAATTCATTTTAGAAGACCTGAATAAATACACCTGACTTAATAGCTGACTGATAAGAGTAGCTGCAAAAAAAGATTGCCTTTTAAAAGGCGTACAAAGTGTTACTACATCCTCTTTAGACGCTAACTGCAAAAAACAGTACAACAAGTTGTCAGTTTTTTAGCTTGCGATTTTAATGCCATAGAGGTTAGATATGGTGTTTATTTCCCTTTTTGCATTTAAAAAATGAGTTTCCACTAAAGT
>JAABUT010000191.1_pt1 | contig 112458 bp, 77 predicted proteins | sample 5559281 | NCBI WGS metagenome assembly JAABUT01 (sample SAMN10711880, study PRJNA513359) | rock metagenome | isolation source: Antarctica rocks | place: Antarctica: Victoria Land, Ricker Hills nord | collected 2016-01-04 | reverse complement strand
CCAAACAGCTTGAAATCATTTTGGTGTTAGCGGGAAATATTGGCAGAAGTAATTGCATCCGCCAATTTAGTGATTTTTTATTTTGCGAACAAAAACCACCATTTAAAGGGTAGGTAAGGAGTTCTGATATTATTGTATGTGAATAGAAATTCAAATTTAATATAATGATGTAACCCGGTTTCATATAGGTAATAGAGAAACAATGCAGAGATGACTTATTTAGAAATTATATCGCTTATTGACCAGAAGGATCGCAAAGGTTGGGAAAATCTCTACTTGTTATATGGTAAAAAGTTTTATGGGTTTGCTGTAGATAACTGGAGGTTTAGTGAGGATGAAGCTTGGGAAATCGTTTACCAAACGCTACAAACGATTATTTTAAAAATCGGCGAATATGAAATCCAATCGCAAGCCCACTTTGACAACCTTTTATTCAAAATCTTCACCAACTTTTTAAGACAGCAATATAGAAAAAACAAAGCTATTTCGCAAGATTTTAAAGTGCTTTCATTTAGTGAGATTGAAATAGGCAGTAGCGATGATGAAGGATTTAATGTTGATGAATTGAAAAACCCCTTTACTAAGGAATTCTTTCAAGAATATGTAGACAGCGAAGAAACAGAAAATCCTAAAATGAAAGAGTTGCAATTAGCACTTTCTAAAATGGAGCCGATTGAAAGGGATTTACTATTACTGAAAGCAAATGGATTTACTTACGAACAAATAGCAAATATGCTGAAGATCGAAAACAATCAGCTTAAAGTTAAACATCACCGGGCTAAAAAGAAATTGATAAAGTTTTTACAAACTATTTAAATCAAAAAAGATGGCAAACAATAAGATAAATATTGATCCTGTGGATGAAGCTTTAAAGCTCGTTTATTTGAGCAGCAGTTCAAATGCAAGTGAGTTTTCAGTTGCTTCCCTACGGCTAAAAAATATTATTTCTGCTGAATACAAAAGCCAACCTTCAAATGAAGCTTCATTAAAAATGATAGACAAGCTTTATGAGAAATTATCCGTTGATTCTTTAGGGGTCTTAATTACAAAGGCTGTGTCAAAAACAAACGTAAAAAGAGAAGAATTAGCAGAAAAATCAAACTTGCCTGTTTCAACTATCGAACAATTGCAAGCAGATAAAGTTTTGGCAAACAGCATCCCCGTTATTTCTTTCAGAAATCTTTTGAAAAGTTTGCAGATACCTTTTGATAAAGCGGAGAAAGCTATCAATAAAACATTTCAAATTCTGAAAAATGAAATTGCTTTCTCACCAGCTACTTTAGGTTCATTGCAACTTTCTTATCGCAGAAGGAATGCAAGTGTTGCGACTTCGTTTAACTCAAAAGCAAGTAAATCCGAAAGCCAATACTTGTTTCAAAATGAAGAAGCATTGAGGAAGTACCTGAAAAGATTAAAGGAGTTGTACGAAATCAAAGAATAATGAGCAACAAATTAGAATGGTCATTTTCAGCTTTAAGCACACTAAGGAAGTGCAACAGGATGTATTATTTCCAATACTTAGCGCCTTCTCATCACTTTACAAACCCTCTTCGAAGAAGAGCACATGAACTTAAAAAGTCTAAGAGTTTACTCATGTGGAGAGGGTCAGTGGTAGATAAGATAATGGAAGTAGAAATTATGTCCCGGATTAAAGATAAACAGCCGGTTAATTATGCTGAAATCGCTGACATGACTATTGAATTGGCTAAGCGACAATTCAAGTTTTCTGAAAGCAAGCTGTATAGAGTAAAAGAAAACTCAGAATCTAAAGTAGGTAATGATTACTGCATTTTAGATGTACATGATATAAATGTACCTTATACTGAAAATGATTTAGCTAAAGTGTATTTTTCTATTAAAGAAATTATACAGAATATTCCTTTGATAGTGATGCCTGACGGTTCGTTGTTAATAGATTTTTTGGCAAGGGCATCCTTCATTATACCCAACTTGAAAGGCTGGCATTTTGAGTTTGAGAATGTAAGAATTAGCCCACAGCTTGACCTTTTCATGTTTGTTGATAATAAAGCTGTTGTTTTAGATTGGAAAGTCTCGGAAAGTGATGTGAGTGATTATTCCAGGCAGTTAGTAATTGGTGGCATCACTGTACTTGATACTTATCGTAGAAAAGCAAGTGAAGGTAAAGGAAGGAAGCTAAGCTTTAGCGAAATTAGGTTGATAGAAGTAAATCTTTTAAAGCGAAGTGTAAAAGAACATCCTTTCAATAAGCAGGTAGCAGATGAATGTATTGATTACATTTATTTGAACAGTGATGATGTAGAAATGTTGACGGATGGAAAATCATTTGACCAATTAAACATTGAGGATTTCCCTATTACCGATAAGGAGGGTACATGCATGTTTTGCAAATTCCGTTCCCTCTGTACTAAAATTTTAACGAATAACAATCAATACTATGAAAAGACATACGACAACGCTGTTTCGGCTAAACAACCTGCACAGCTTGAGATTTCCTTTTAAATTGATGCAGTTAGAATTACAGGAGATTGAGAATGACCCTGCATTAAATAACCGCAACATGCAGAAAGTGCTGATGAAAATTGCATCAGCAACCTCCGGACCCGTTGCCGTATATTTCAAAGATGGAAAGAAGTTTATTGCAGTAAAAGCCGATACGAAGGTTAATGCCCTTGAAATAAGCCTGGCTCCGATGATTGCTAAAGCAACCCTTTTGACTGAAAAATACGATTTGAATTTTAATAGCATAACCAGTGAAAACAGAGAATTGGCTATTCGTTTTTTAGAATTTGCAGTTAAAGAGCACTTGGGCGGTCATCCAAAGCTATGGAGATATAATGCAAATCAATATTTTTTAAGGAAACCAATATTTAATGAGCCACATTCTCAAATAGATGTTTATAGTGGATTCAACTTTAAAATACTTCCTCAACCTGATGGGCATTTTTATTTAGCTCTTGATTTATCTTATAAATACACTGACAAGAAATTTCTTCATGAGCATTTGGCGGGAGAAGATATAGAAGTAATGAAGAAAAGATTGAAGGGTCGTAAATGTTTATATTTTGGTGGTGATAGTTGGTATCAGGTTCAAATAGCAAGCTTTGGTAAAGCTATTAAGGAACAGGACTTTCCTTTTAACGGCAAAAAGTATACTGTATTAGATTGGGCTAATAACCATACTAAATCAGATACATTTAATATGTCAAAGCATCTGTTCCCTGATACACCTGCCTTAATCTTTAATTATCCAGGGAATACTTCAAAGTATTTTAATGGAGCTGCTTGTTTAGCAAAGTTACTTTACACTACTTCTGATGAGTTTGTAAATGGAATGCATAATAAAACAATTCAGAACCCCAATAACAGGTTCTATTATTTGAGATCATTCATCAAACACAACTTTCAGGGAATAGTATTTAATGGCATTGCATTGAAAATTAATCAGTATCCGTTTAGCGAAAATTTGAAAATATTTCCTTTGCCTGGGTTGAAATTTAATAATGGAGTGGAAATGAAATCCCTATTATTTGATGAAAGATATGAAAGAGCAATTGAGGACTTTGGAAAGTTAAGACGGGCAAATATAATGAGGAATGGGATATTGAATAAAACACCTTTCAATCCTCAATATCTTTTAGTACCCGACACAGTTGATTTTCATTTGGCGAAAGCTATTCAATCAACTTTTAGCAAAGACATGAAGTTATATGCACCCCATTTTGAGGAGTTTACTTTAATAATATACAAAGACCTTAAATCATCAAGTGCCTATCGTCAATATAATGAGATAAAAGAAGCATTAAACAGACATAATGCAACGCACGGCAATGCTTTGTTTTTACTCCCTGATGCCGATGTGGATTCTGCTTATTATGTAAGAAACCTACACGATAGTGTAAAAAAGAACTTTTATAAAAGTATACGATTCCAATGCGCTTCAGCGAGAAAAGTAACTTTGTTTTATAGGGGCTATACAGATAGAGAAAACGGTTATGTTTTCAGGTTACATCAGGAGAGTTTGAGGAGTTACCGTTCTTATATCAGTAACCTGTTTTTTGAATACTTAATTGTAAATCAGAAATGGCCTTACGCTTTATCTCAACCATTAAACCATGATATATATATTGGTTTAGATGTACATGACCACTACGCTGGTTTCTTATTCTTCTATCGCAATGGAGAAAAGATAGTTTTTGATTATGCAGAGGTTTCAAATAGGACGGGAACTTTCAGAAACGAAAAGATTAGTGCCAAGGTAATTGTTGATAGACTTTTGGAAAATCTAAAAAGGCATATTCCCCAACACGCTAAAAATCCTAATAGTATAATCTTGCTAAGAGACGGAAGAAGTTTTGGGGAAGAGGCTAAGGCAATGAAAACTGTCTTGGATGGACTGGCTAAAGATGGTTTAGTTAATGCCGGTAAAATAAAATGGGGAGTTATAGATATTCACAAAAACACAGCTATTCCATACCGTGTGGCATTAGAAAAAGTTGGTGGCTATAATAATCTTAGCAATCCGATTTCAGGAACGTATAAATTATTCGATACCACTACAGGTTTTCTTTTTACAACGGGCTATCCTTTTAAGATACCCGGAACAGTTCAGCCTATTCACGTCACATTAGTTGAAGGCAATGTAGATTTGGAAAGTGTGTTGCAGGATATTTTTCATCAATGTATACTGGCTTTCTCTGCTCCAGATAAAGGAGGTTCCTTACCAGTTGTATTAAAACTAATAGATACCATGATAAGGTCATTTGCGCATCAGGTTACAGAAAAATCATTGGAAGAGCAGGAAGAACAAATATTGTCGGACTACTAAATTTTTATTTTATGAGTGAAATGACATTAATAACAAAGCGATATAGCGATATTGTTGACTTTACATCAAGAGTAAATAAGTCTGTAATCATATTTAAAAAGAAGTCTTTGTTAGCTGACCGTGCGACTAAGGATAAATATCCTAAGTTGGAAGTGAGTGAAGAAGAAATGAATAGCGCTAAGCAGGATTTACTGCAATCACTATCTGAACTTGAAAACCTTGCGAAGGATACTGAATATAATAGTAAGTTATCCGGCTTATCTGAAAGTTCTGCTTTGCAAAACATGGTACTTCGAAATGATACCGATAGAAGGGAAATTGAAATGATTGTTCAGCTTTTAAAAGACAACAAACCGTTGTCAAAAACAAACTTTTTAATGTTGGATAAAATCATTGCTATTTTAGACAGTGAGCGGAATTTGTTATTTCGGAAAATGAGAACAGCCAGAGGATGATAGCGTTTATTAAGGGATTATATCATGATCTGGATTGCAGGGTACAGCGAATGCTTGCCATTCTGAATGGCAAGCAGTATCATGACGATATACAAAAAGCTTTTGTTCCCAAGACAATTGAATATTTAGAGGAGCTAAGAGGTTTGCTTCAGGCCAAAATCTCAGATGTCGATCTTGATATTGACATCCTTGCAAACAATAATTTGTATGAATTTAACGAGCTGAATGAGTTATTTCAAACTATAGAGTTATACCGCTTTGAAGTAATAGCAAATTATGATGAACCTGAAATTTACTTCAACAAGAAGGTTGCGCGTATTTATAATGAAATACGACATTTGTCAATACCGCCAATAATCACTACAATAAGTAATTCTGAAAATTATTATTGGGCGCATCCTGTTTTTGAAATCATCGCACTGCCTTACGGAGAAGAAAATAACCTGCTTAATTTACCAGATTTATACCATGAAATCGGTCACTTAATATGCAAACAATATCCCAATATTGTTAAAGCTAAATTTAGTCCTATTCTGCAACAATATTTTGATGCGGAAATAGACAGAAGTTATGATGAGAAAACACATGAACATTACGTTCCGTTTTTACAAAATAAACACAATCGTTGGGAGGAGTATTGGATTGAGGAATTTACCTGTGATATGATTGCCACCTATTTATGCGGACCAGCCTTTGCCTGGGCAAATATGAAAATGTCAGCTTTGAGCAATGGCTCCAACGCTATCTTCGCCGATAGTCCAAGCCATCCTTCGGATGAAGCAAGAATGAGAGCTGTATTTCTTATGCTCAATAAAATTGGATATGAACAAGACTGTGAAGCGATAAAAGAAAGCTGGGAGCAATTTTTAACCCACACAAACAATCCTAAACATCCGGATTATAAATATATTTTCCCTGAAACATTATTAGATGCCTTAACAGATATAGTGTTTGATTACTGCAGAGGTATTGATTTAGCGACATATGATGAGCAAATTGCAGCACATCAAAATCCTGTTTCGAAAATTGTCAATAACGCATGGCAAAATCTTTTTGACAATCCAAACGATTTTGAGAGATTACAGCGCGAAATGATAGACAAGATCCGTGCATCTCTTTAATCCAAAGTCCTTTCTTTGCTGGGTAGTTACACTGACTTTTTTATAACCAAATGGCTCAATCCGGGATCGCTTAACACTCTCTCCATCTCCGATTGAATTATGTCCTGTACGTCCTGTTTAATTTGCAGGTAGTTCCGCTGCACCATTGCATTATCAAGCTTACGGATAACAGGAATTTCCTTGTAGCTTTCCTGTTCCTGCTTTAAAGCATCATGGTCATTTAGTATCTCGCAATGAAAGGTTTTAAGTTCAATTTTATTGTCAGGATCATCGGCTACCATACCGACAAATTCACCTGAAGAAAGGGCTGAAATTTTTGATGGTGGTACTGCAGATTCCAATTGTTTTGAACGGCTAATTGAAGTATCTGATCTGTTAATTGAAAGACTTTCCCTATCCTGCATAATCTTCCCAAAACGCTCGGAAAGCTGTTTAGCTGTATCTCCTGTAACCTGCCCGCTTACAATATTTCCGGTAATATTCATGATTACATCTGCCTGCTCTTTGCCATAATCTTTTCTTAGCTGACTGAAGTCCTGCACGCCTAAGCAGGTCGCTACTTTATTACTCCGTGCAGTAGCAATCAGGCTATCCATATTGTTTAAGTAAATGGTCGGAAACTCGTCAAATATGAGACTACTTTTCTGTTTTCCTTTTTTGTTCACCAGCTTAACTAATCGGGTTACATAGAGTGATAAAACTGCTCCATAAATCTGTATTTTTTGTGGATTATTACCCATACAAACAATCTTTGGTCTGTCAGAATTATTGATGTCTAACATAAAGTCGTTACCCGATAAAACGTAATATAATTGCGGGGAAGAAAGCCTTGCCATCGCCACTTTTGCGGCAGCTATTTGTCCTTCTAATTGCTCCATTACATCATTAAGGTAAGCGTTGACAAATGGATTAATTAATACATCAATTTCCTTTTCTGTTCTAAGTGCTGTAAACAAGCTATCATAATCTACTTGCATCAACTCAATGACATGAGGTAACGTACAAAATTCACCGTCATTATACTTTCGTAAATACCAGATGATAGCTGTTAAAAAATTGATTGGTGATTCAACAAAGAAGTCGCCCTGCCGCTTGATCCATTCTCTATTCAATCCCATCAAAATAGTTCGTGCGGATTCTGCTGCATCAGTAATATCGCTCATGGTTGCATGGTCAAGAGGATTACAGCGATGGCTTCGGGTAAGGTCATCAAAATTTATGACATAAAATTCTGGTTGTACAGGATATTTGCTTCTATGCTTTAACCATGTATTGTACACAATTTTAGAAAGGTCATCAAACTTAAAATCATAGACGAACATGGTAAATCCTTTCCTGATATGCTGTGTGATAACATGCCGTATAACGAAGTAAGATTTACCTGCGCCAGGCGAACCTAAGACCATCAGCGCACGAACGGATTGATGATATTTATCCAGCTTTTACGCCTCTTTCCTTTCAGGTTATATTGGGCAGGAAGATTGATTGAATATTCGTTTTCCAACAGCCTTTCCTCCTGTGGAAAAGTTTCATTTTCCTTATTGAAAATATCCTTGCTATTTAGTTTTTGTTGTATCACACGAGACAGTAAAGTACCTCCTGATAACACCAGCATAAACCCGATTGCCGTAATACTTATGTATAATATTGCTGCCGTGGTAAGGGCAATTTTCGGCAACAAAAACAGATAACTTAAAAAGTAAATGAGCAGTCCTATTATGATGTAGGCAAATGCAGTCTTATAGTTAAGTTTTTCATCTTTCCTGCCCCTTGCACCCATCAGGGAAATGGTTAAAAAAGCCAAAGCAAATAGCTTTGAAGTATTAAAGTTGTTAAACAATCCCGTGTTACGGATATTGCCCATAAGCCGGTTGGTAAGTGTTACGGTAAGATGCCACTGCTCAAAAGCAGTGTAGCAGTAATAATAAAAGTGCAATACCAAAAGTGCAATGCTTATTAATCTGGTCATATCCAGAATTTTTCTCAGCGCCTGTTCGTTTTCTCCTGTTTGCATAGCTTTATTTATTAAAGATTAAAGACGTTTATTAATACGTTTTTTACGTTTCTTTCCACCCTTTTTGGTTAGTTGATGAGGAACAAACCCAGATGTATGTTCCGGCTGTAATAAGGTTTCTAAAAGGTCAATACCATCCTTATTTTGCAAGGTTCCGGGCACTGAATTTTGTTCGTCCGGTACTAATGTTTTTGATGAAGGTTGTTTAACAAAGTCCGTCTTTTGTACAGGTGTTTCTTGTAGTTCATTACATCTTTCTAAGATGCCTTTTGCGCTGTACTGTTTGCCTATTACACTGCCATTAAAAACGCATTTTGTTTTATGGTCAACATAAGTAAGACCATAAATAATTCCGTCTGCATTTTGTCTTATAACTGTGTTGATGCCTTCTTTTTCGAGGGTCTTTAGCAAAGCTTGTAACGACTGTTTTAGCTGTTTCAGAAATGCTAAATCAATGGTGTTTTTAACCCTTGCTTTATGTGATTGCCTGGCAGTTTCATTGAGGGGGAATCTCTCTTCCAAAAATTTAAGGGTAGGTTTATTATAGAAATCGCTGGCTTTAATAGGAACACCCACCTTTTCTCCATTCTCGTCCAATATCCGGTAAGTCAATCCATTGTTCTGATAAAGTCAAAAATAAATATGTGGAGGCTCCGCATTTATCCGCGTACGAACTGAAATTGCTGGAAAAAAAGGTATTTACCATAGAACGGCTTGCTACTGTAAAAGACCTTTTTGTCTTCAGTTGTTATACCGGCTATGCTTATATCGATTCCTTTATGGCAGTTCCTGATAATGTGGAGATAGGCGTAGACGGTAAAAAATGGCTGATAAAAAACCGGCAAAAATCAGATATACCGGCACGTCTTCCCCTTCTGCCACCGGCATTGGCCATCATTGAAAAATACAAGAATCATCCTAAAGTTTGCCATAGTGGAAAATTGCTTCCTGTGCTTTCAAATCAAAAAGTAAATTCATATCTTAAAGAAATTGCAGATTTATGCGGGATAAAAAAAGAACTTACTTTTCACGTTGCCCGGCACACATTTGCTACGACTGTAACTTTAAGTAACGGAGTTCCAATTGAATCAGTAAGCAAAATGCTCGGACATAAAAAATTACAGACAACACAGATTTATGCAAGAGTTCTTGATGGTAAAGTAAGTGAAGATATGAAGGCTTTAAATAAAAGGCTGAAGCAAAGAGATAAATAATCAACTGAATTATTATTAATGTGCTTAAGAGGGTTGCTTTAAGCCCCTTTTTTAATTAATTAAAAACAAATATTAACTTTAAAACTTATTTTCTTACTTATGCCCTTAAGCCGGAACGAGATCAAAAGCAGAGCTTTATTATTTACACAAGAATGGAAAGACGAAGTAAGTGAAGATGCCGAAGCCAAGTCCTTGTAGTGTCATGTCAAGTTGAAATAGTCGGATAAAGTCTTTTTAGTTTTATCCTTGCTTTATCATTCGTAAATTGCCAGTTGATTGTTGCTTCTTTATTATTCCTGTCTTGTTGCCAGGCATTTACTTCCTTTTTTATTGTCTCAATATTGTCAATTCTCCTGTTTAAGCATTGTCCCATTAATACATGTAATTCTATTTCTGCCATGTTTAACCAACTGCCATGTTTAGGAGTATATATAAATTCAAATCTATCCCATATTCGTTTTGCTTCTTCCGGTGGAAAAGTTTCGTATAAAGCTGCCGGGCTATGTGTACCATAATTATCCATAACAAGCCTTATTTTTTCTGCTAACGGATAATGTTCATCAGCAATTTCTTTTATAAAAGCTGCCCAATCTGTTTTTGTTTTCCTTTCCGTCACCTTTATATAACGTTTGCCTGCTAATGGTTCATTTGCCATGAAGATGTTGCTTACACCACATCGCTCATACTCATAATCTTCTTTTGCATCGAGTCCTGGTTTCCTTTCTATTGCAGTGCGGGTTTCCTTTATAAGCTGTTTGGGGGATTCATCCATGCAAATAACAGGAAAGGCTTCGACATACGGCATCTTATAAACATCTAATACTAACTCCATGTGAGCTACAAAGTCACTGCTTTCTAATGGCGGTATTATCCACCCTTTTACTTTCCAGGGCTTAATTTCGTTTTTTTTAGAACCTGCCGTATTGTTTCATGCGATATGCTTTCTACGTACTTCAATTCGATCATTTTATCTGCTAACATCCGTAGCGACCAACGGGCATATCCTTCAGGCGCTTTACTACAACTTATTGCCACTAAATGAGCTTCAAAATCACCATCTGCTTTTGTTTCCTTTACTTCCGGGTAAGGTTTGCGTTCTATACATGCCTCAAAACCTTCCTCTACAAAACGTTGCTTTAATCGCTCTACCGTTTTACTATTAATATGAAGTACTTGAGCTATTTGCTCATTGGATACCTTTTCACCTTGTGGCCCTTCATCACTATTAAGCAAAATACAAGCATTGCGAAATTGTAGGGAACTGTGTTTGCCTTTACTAAGTATAGCTTTCAATTGTTCCCGTTCATTCTCAGTAAGGGTGACTTTAAAGCGTACCATCTTTTTTTGGATGGTAAAGTTAGGGAAGTTAACAGCCATATTTAGATTGACATTACACTAGGATGATTTCTTCAACGTCTTTGGAACAAGTCGTCGAAGAGTAGCGTCTTTTGAACAACAGGTAAAAAAGATAGATGACAAACAAGACTACATCGATCTCCTCTGGAAAGGTGTGATTTTGATTGAACATAAAAGCCGTGGCATGCTGCACCCATATATTAATATATATATTAATATGTTAGCAAATTTCTTGATAAATTTTATTTTTGTTGTATAGCTCCGCTTTACGCTACCTGGGTCGTTACTGGAGTTGGCATGTCAGATGCTCTAAGTATTCTCTCTATTCCATCAAAGGTTTGTAACAGTTGCGTGTTGTAAATATTTTATACACCATTGCCTGGCTGTCTTTATCCATTTAAGCAGGAAGGATGATAAAATCGAACAGGAACTTTTTACATCGCATAGCAGTAATTTCAATCGCACCTTTATTAAAGAAGAGCCTTTTTACCCATAAGAACAAAGTAAAGCTGATGGCAGCAGCGAAAAGGTAAACCACGTTGGCGTTAAGAAAAGAGAAAGGCAGGCGATTGCAGTTAAAATCGTTATTAAGTATATCGAAGTTTCTTTCGCTATCACCACGCTGGTTGTAAAACTGGGTTACATAAAGGTTGGTAGCTGTTGGGGGCTCATTATTGGTCATTATAGCATAGTAAGCGTAAGGGCTTTGGGTAAAGACATCAAATTGCTTATCTTTTCTTTTGCGGCGTTGAACTACGGCCCGGTATGCTTTTTTATCGTTAAAGGGAAAGAAGGGCGTGTCAGCTATCTCTACTTTTTTGTTGTTGATGATTGCAAGCTTCCACTCTGTTTCAGGAATGTCTTTGATGGCACCCGCGAAGGCTTTGTGAGTCATCAATGCGGATATAAAAATAAGTGCAGCTCTTTTCTGCTTCTTCTACTACCAATTGCTGATAAGCTGCAGAATCAAATCAGATAAAAAAATTTAAAAAGCAGTATATTTATTGCATGAACAAACCTGACTCTTATAATGAAAAATTGTTAATTAGCCGGGTAGCTGATGGTGATGAAAAAGCATTTGGGATTATAGTAAACCTATACTGGAAAAACATTTATTCACAAGCGCTTACTTACGTTAAGTCTACACACCTGGCGCAGGATATTGTACAGGATGTTTTTTTGAAAGTTTGGGAAAAGCGACAAGCGCTTACCAACATTGATCGTTTCGATTCATATCTTTTCATCATTGCCCGCAATCTAATCATAAGCGGATTGCGTAAAAAACTGACTATGCCGCTAAACAATGATATGCAAAATTTCACTATAGAAAGTTCATGTCCTGATACAATGTATTCCCATAAACAATTGAATGAAGTGATTTTAAAGGCAATAGATCTGTTGCCTAAACAACAAAAAACTACCTATCTGTTAAGTCGCAATGAAGGGTTAAACTACGAAGCGATTGCCGCACAAATGGAGTTATCAAAAGAAACTGTAAAAAAGCACATTGGCAGAGCACTTAATTTTCTTAGAACCTATATAAGCATGCATGCTGAACTAGGACTTTTATTAATTCTCCCTTCAATAATTTGGTTTACTTAAAACGGTTTAATTTTCTTTTTTATGTACATTAGTAAAGCTTTATAGTAGTAATTTAGTCGGACCAAAAAATAACTATTCACTTTTTTTTACCCCTTGTCAACTATAGGTTCCTATTCTCCAGTACCCCTAAAATTTTGAAGTTTTCATTTTTTTAAAAAAAAGTTAAAACACAAGTACCCCTTTCTTTTTGCCCATGCGTCTTTAATAGGCATAGGCGATGACCGGGACATATTCCATTTTTAAACTTGAAATATTATGAGCGAGATTCTATTTCAAACTTTACTTGATAAATACATTTCAGGCTCTATAACCGAAGACGAAAGAATTTTATTACATCAAATGCTGGAAGTGTCTTCACATCGTGAAGAATTAGCTACGATTATAGATAAGGAATTGCACGACCATTCATTTGAAATGGAGGATAATAAAAATTTATTATCGTTAATACAAAATAATATACAGCAAAACATCAAAGTTAAAAGAAAACCTTCCGGAACTGTAATGGTCTATATAAAGCGTTTAGCAGTAGCTGCTGTTATTATTTTATTAGCGGGTGCAGGCATGTATGTGTTATTTACTCCGGACAAAAAGCCAGCTAAAGAGTTAGCAGAAAAGACCGCTCCTGTTATAAAGACCGACATCCATCCGGGAGGAAACAGGGCGATATTAAAACTGGCTAACGGCAGTGAAATAGTGCTTGACAGTGCAAACCAGGGTACACTTGCTCAGCAGGGAGGAGTAAAAATTATTAAGTTAAATAATGGTCAGTTGTTATACAATAAACCAAATGAAATAACAACGGAAGTTAATTACAATACTATTATAACACCTAAAGGCGGACAATACCAATTAATATTAGCCGATGGATCGAAAGCATGGTTAAATGCAGCGTCTTCTTTACGATTTCCGGCTTCTTTTACCGGCAGTGAAAGAAAAGTTGAATTAACAGGTGAAGGTTATTTTGAGGTAGCTAAAAACGCTGCAATGCCTTTTGTCGTAAGCGTTAATGATTTAAGTATTAAAGTACTGGGCACTCACTTTAATGTAAACGCATATACAAATGAAACCTTTACACGAACTACTCTGCTTGAAGGAAGTGTGAGGATTTCGCAGAAAAGTAAAGCAAGCATATTAAAGCCTGGACAACAAGCTCGGGCCGACCCATCCGGGAAAATAGAAGTGCTGGATAATGTTGATGTTGATGAAGTAATCGCCTGGAAAAATGGGTTATTCCAGTTTAAAGGTTCAAATCTTGAAACTATTCTCAGGCAGGCAGCCAGATGGTACGACGTTGATTTCGAATATAAAAGTAAAATAAATAGCCGTTTCTCAGGGCAAATTTCAAGGAATGTAAACGCTTCTCAACTGCTCCGGATTTTAGAATTAACTGGTAAAGTTCATTTTGAAATAGAAGGAAGAAAGATTTTGGTAAAATCATAAGCGCTAATCCAAATAAATAAAATTATGGCCAAAGGCGCAGAGGTTATTTGTAAAGTGAAAGAATAAGCTGAATAAGTTTACAAGTACGCCCAACAATGTTGGATAATTTTACAAGCCGGTAACAAAAAAATCAACGGGTTTTTGAAATGCAGGTTCCTGCTTTATGTATTCTATATCCTTTCGAAAAAGTCATAAGATGAACCTGTTCAATATTTACTAAACTGGTTTGACTGAATAAAACGACGGCTCAAAAAAAGCCGGAGTGTTGCGAGCACTTCCGGCAGAAAGTTGAGTTGATTGAATAAAGATTGTTATCACCTATTTTTTAAACTCAACAAATACAAAAGTATGTTATCGATTGCTTTTGGCAAAGCATCGCTATTGCGATGGTTACCGACCCCTGTTCGCTGCACTGGCGGACGTAAATTGTGGATCCTCATGAAACTTACCGTCTTTCTGATTTTAGTAGCCACACTGCATGCCACTGCTAAAGCTGGCGCTCAAAAAGTAACTTTAAACGAAAAAAACGTTTCGTTAGAAAAAGTTTTTAAAAAAATAACAAAGCAGTCAGGGTATGTATTCTTTTACGCAGACGACCTGTTACAAAAAACAAAAAATGTAACAGTGGTTGTCAAAAATGCAAGCATTGAACAAGTCCTCGACCTTTGCCTTGAACACCAGTGGCTGGACTATTCAATTGTTGAAAAAACGATTGTTATAAAAGAAAAGCAAATTGAAAAGACTTTTAATGCACCCTTCTTATTACCTCCGCCCTTTGTTGTAAAAGGCAATATCGTAAATGAAAATAATCAACCTGTTTCAGGTGCGACTGTTGCAGTAAAGGGAACCAGTCAGGCAACTACAACTAACGAAGCGGGCAAGTTTGAATTAAAAGGCATAGATGGGAACGCTACCTTATTGATAAGTTATGTAGGTTATAAAAGCCAGGAGATAAGCATAAACGGCCGTCCATCACTTGCTGTAAAAATGCAGCCTGACATTAAGGAAATTGACCAGGTGGTGGTTGTAGGATACGGAACGCAAAAAAAGATTAACCTGACTGGTTCGGTTGCTTCAATAAATGGGGCAGAATTAGAAAAACGTCATGTTGTAAATCCTGCTGCATCCCTGGAGGGATTATTACCCGGCGTTAGAGTGGTTCAAAGTTCAGGCCAGCCCGGGGCCGAAGGTGTAGGAATAGAAATAAGAGGAATGGGCACTTACAGTGGGGCTGGATCTTCTCCTTTGGTTTTAATTAATGGAGTTCCGGGCAGTTTGTCTGATTTGGACCCAAACAACATTGAATCAGTGTCAGTACTTAAGGATGCCGCTTCTGCCTCAATATATGGAGCCCGCGCAGCCAACGGGGTTATATTGGTAACAACTAAAGATGGTAGTAAGAATGGTGGAAAATTTACAGTTAATTACAATGTTAATTATGGAACCAGCACTCCCACAAAATTGCCTGATCTTGTTACTAACTCGGTTGATTATATGAATTTGTTTAATCAAGCTAAAACAAATTCAGGCATTACCGGCGCGGATCAGCTTTACCCGCAGTCTGTGATAGATTTATATAAAAATCCTGCTGATCCTGTCAAATATCCAAATGCAGACTGGACCTCTTTAATGTTTCATTCAGCACCTGCAACCATGCATAACCTATCAGTGAGCGGAGGTCAAAAAACTACCTATAACGCTTCAATTGGCTATAGTGACCAGGTAGGTGTAATGCAGGCGTTTAATTATCAAAAATACAATGCGCAATTTAATCTTGCCTCCACAATAAGCACAAGACTAAAAATGGGATTTAATATCGGCTTTAAAAACGGCAACCAATCTCAACCCCGAAATGGCGCGCAGGATGCTTTTTATCAAACCTTAGCCCATGCACCTACAGCACTTCCTTTTTAGTCTGATGGCAGCGGACACTATACCTACAAAGCGTACAGTTGGGAGGCTGTTCGTCCCAACCAGTTTGCGGCGAATAATCAAACATCAACTTATATTGATTATGCAATAACTTCTCAATTATGGGCAGATCTGGAAATTATAAAAGGACTGCATTGGTACACGAAGGGGGCGGTAAACGGCTATTTTACAAGAGGCAAAACCTTTTCAACTACCATTCCTGTATATAATTACTTGTATCCTGACAGCGCTGGCCTATCCAGTAATATTCCCGGAAACGGTTTGGATGAAGCCATGGAACAAACTATTTACAAAAACCTTTTTTCCTATTTGAGTTATGATAAATTATATGGTCAACACCAGGTGGGGGTTCAGTTTGGCTATAGCCGGGAAGAACAAAATTATTTTTATCTCGAAGCCACAAGGCCAAATTTTTCAACACCTTCCCTGCAAGAGTTAAATGCAGGAGATGCCACGCCGCAATTCAATAGTGGAACCAGTAACACCTGGGCATTACAATCACTTTTTGGCAGGTTAAAATATAATTTTTCGGAAAAGTATTTGTTCGAAGCAAACCTAAGGTATGATGGCAGTTCAAGATTAGCTTCAAATAAAAGATGGGGTATCTTTCCCTCTTTTTCGGCAGGCTGGAGGATAACCCAGGAAAGGTTTATGCAAAATATTAAGCAATCCGGCTGGTTGAATGATTTAAAACTAAGAGGTTCCTGGGGACAACTGGGCAACCAGAACATCGGCCTTTACCCCTATCAGTCGTTAATCAATATTGGCGGCAATTATCCTTTTGGTGGTAATCTCACCACCGGAGCTTATCAGAGTGCTTTGAATAATCAGGACATAACGTGGGAAACTACCACTATGAATGATATTGGAATAGATGCCGTTTTATTCAGGCATTTGAATGTAACGTTTGATGCTTATAAAAAATCAACAACTGATATTTTAAGAAACGCACAGGTTACCGGTGTTGTAGGGCTGTCTGCTCCCGTCATCAATCGTGGCGCAATGACAAACGATGGATTGGAATTGGCTTTGAACTATAGAAACAATGTTGACAAAGGAATGTTGCAGGGGCTTTCTTATAATATTGGATTCAACATTAGCGGATTTAGAAATAAGACTACCATATTTGGTGCAAAGCAGGATAACGGTTCAGCCATAATCGAAGAAGGGTCGCCCTGGAACACCTTCTATTTACTGCAATGGGACGGCATTTTTCAAAGCCAGGATGAAATAACCAAATCCCCCAAACAATTTGGAGAAAATACAGTTCCGGGGGGCTTAAAATTCAGAGATGTAAATGACGATGGAGTGATTGATAACAACGACAGGGTAAAAATGACCAAAGGTGTTTTTCCTTCCTATACTTATGGATTTAACCTCAGCGCTTCGTGGAAAGGGTTTGATTTATACTTCTTTCTCCAAGGGGTGCAAGGGCAAAAAGGAGTATTTGGTTATGGCAGAACGGCAGGACTAACGCCATTCTTTGCCGGAATTGCCCCTACTAAAGAGGTAGCAGCAAATGCATGGACACCGCAAAATCATTCCAATACTATGCCTCAGTTGTATTTCTCAGATTTTTCAGGCTCAGAAAAAGTATGGAATCATCCGTCTACTTTCCTTTTATATGATATGTCATATCTAAGAGTGAAGAGTCTCCAGTTAGGATATAATTTACCCGATTTTCTAATTAAGAAATTAGATATGAGCAATTTACGTGTATATGTGTCTGGAGATAACCTTTTTATTTTTACAAAATTTCCGGGACTTGATCCTGAAAAACCAGGGGGAACTTACCTGTCTTATCCCCAAAACGCCACAATATCTGTTGGTTTATCTGTAAAATTTTAATTCTTAAAATCATGAAAAATAAAATTATAATATTGGGCTATCTGATTGGGGTTTTAATGTTAGGTTCCTGCAAAAAAATTCTTGAACAAAATCCAACTGACCAACTTTCTTCTGCCACCTTTTGGAAATCAAAACCGGATTTTGATATGGCATTGGCGTCAAGCTATAATACCCTGCAGGATTATCACTTGTCTTCAGGTATCCAGGATTTAGAGGGGCTTTCAGACAACGGATTAGACCTCTTTTCTTATGGCAATGAAGAAACAATTAATCAGGATATAACCGTCTCTTCACACGCTACTGATTTTTGGTACTATGACGGGTATAGAAGATTAGCCAGGTACAACATTTTTTTAAAGGAATTAGCGGGCTACAACGGTTCCGACATGAGCAGTTCAGAAAAACTTAACTATGAAGCGCAGGTCAGATTACTCCGGGCATGGGAGTATTATCGTTTATACACATTTTATGGTTCTGTACCATTACTTACTGAGCCTTTGACACTTGCTACACAAAATGTACCTAAAGCGCCGGATTCAACAATATTTAATCAAATCATATCAGATTGTGATTTTGCAGCAGCTAATCTTCCTGATGTTACTTTCTGGGCATCGCAAGGGCATTTTGTAAAGGCAGCAGCAGAATTACTCGAAGCAAGGGCTTATTTATATGTCGCCTATGATGCCGCAGGAAATGCAAAACCGGATGTAATGAACAAGGCAGTAAGCCTTACCTCTGCCATCATTAATTCTAATCTTTTTAACCTTGGTAATTACTACAGAGGATTATTTGCCCATAGTCTTGGGCAGCAGGAAGGCAACCCGGAATATATCTTTGCAGTTAATTTTTTAGCGCCCGGTAACAGTAAATTGGGACAGTACGGATTTAATGTTACAACTATGCAATTCTACTGGAATTCTGTGCATGCGCTGCCTTCACTGTTAGATACTTATGAATTTGCTGATGGCACCCCTTATAATCCTGCTGATCCCCGGGTGAATAAGGATTATCTATATATTAATCGCGATCCTCGCATGACACAAACGGTAGTCAAAGATTCAGTACATTGGGAGGATGGCACTACGGAGCCAATAAGTACCGGCAATTCATCGGGCTTGCCCTATATTTATTGGAAAGTATGCGACCAGGGTGAAGTGAAACAAAACGGAGGCACTACCAACCAGAAACAAAACACTCAAAATACTGCCTTCATACCGCTTATGCGATATGCAGAACTATTGCTAAGTCATGCTGAAGCCGTTAATGAAGTCAGCGGGCCAACAACTGAAGTATATAATGATATTAACACCATCAGAGCCAGGGTGAAAATGCCACCGCTTCCAACAGGCCTTAACAAAGATCAAATGAGAGACAGGATTCGTAACGAGAGAAGAGTCGAACTGGCTTTTGAAGGTTTCAGATATCTTGACCTAAAAAGATGGAAGATTGCTCCACAGGTATTGAACGGACTTAATGACGGAATTGTTACCAGGCGTTTTGAAGCGCCAAAAAATTACCTTTGGCCGCTGCCTGAAGGTGAATTACTGATAAATACGGCTTTAAAACAAAATCCTGATTATCAATAATTATTCAAATTAAGTTGTTGTTTAAAAGACCATGTTTAAAAATGATTCTATAAATTTTGTATATAAAAAAAATCGTCTATGGGTGGACAATGCACCGCCGTTGATGTCTTCATCAACGGCTTCAACCCGGCATGCTGACTACAATTACTACAAAAAATGAGCTTATAAAATACTCTGCCATGAGAATGCAAATTTTGACAGCTTTCTTACTATTAGCTTTAAATTCTTTTGCACAAAAAAAAGTGGTTTGGCAGATAGGCACAGAAGATAGTAAGGGAAATGAATTTGCGCTGTCGCCCTCCGGTTATAAAAACTTTGTCGCCATTTTTGGCGGTGAAAATACAGTGTACTATGCTGGCTATTCACAGCCTGGAAAACATTGGCCCTATGTTCTGCCAGGGCCTGTAGATAGCTGGGCAGGCGGCGGCTATTGGTCAGGTTATTATCCGCGTCATTTTCCACGCATTTTCTTTAACATTGCCAGGCTTTCAGGAAATGAAAAATTTACCTTAACAATAAACTTTGCAGATGCGGATAGTGCAGAAGCTCCCATCGTTGGGATTGACATAAATGGTCATCGCACAGAAAAACAACTGATGACCGGAAGTGGTAAAACAATAGATGATTCTTTAGCAAGAGGAAAAGAACAATCTATTATGATTAGTGTTCCTTCCGGCTGGATAAAAGAGGGATTGAATGAAATTCAATTAGGAAGCATAACCGGCTCCTGGGCAGTGTTCGATAATATTCGTTTCGAATCGGATACACTCATAAAAACCGGAACAGCTTCAAACTCACTAATTCTTTCAGCAAAGGCTGCTGACTTTGAGGAGATACGGCACGATAAGCACATTCAGCCTTTGCTGGTAGATATTTATCAGTTAGACACCACTCAAACACTTAGCTTTCATATTGAAGGACTTCCGTTTATTAACAAAAGAGTTGAAAAAGGTCACAGCATTCTTGAAATACCAATGCCTGCCATCACATCCTCTAACAATGCCATTACAACAGGAGTAAGCATTTCCGCTGGCAAAAAAATAATTTATTCCGGTAAGGTATTCCGTTCACATAAGCCTTTACAAACTTATGCTGATTATGCAGATTTACTTATGGGAACGGGTAACTCAAGATGGATGTTTAAACCGGGTCCTTCGCTTCCTTTGAGCATGGTACAGATAGCGCCGGATAACCAGGACCAAAAATGGAAAGCGGGCTATGAATACACCATTGATAATATCATGGGCTTCAGTCATTTTTCTGACTGGACAATGTGTGGCTTATTAATGATGCCAACCGGTGGAAAGCTGCAGCTAAACCCAGGCAAAGAAAATGAGCCAGACAGCGGATACCGTTCAAGAATTGATAAAAAATCAGAAAGTGCGAAAATCGGTAAGTATAGTGTGTTTATGACGGATACCCATATTAAAGCTGAAATTACTGCCACCAGGCGTGCTGCGCTTCAAAGATATACTTTTCCAAAAATGGACAGCGCACGCATATTGGTAGATTTGTTTACTCCTAATGAATATCCATACAACCTTGTAGATGCTAAAGTAACAAAGGTTACTAACTCAGAAATAGAAGGCCGGGCAACTTTTTACAACGCATTTACGGGTTATTCTTTGGAGCAGTTATACACTATGTACTTTGTGGTGCAGTTTAGCAAACCTTGTGATTCAATGGGAGGCTGGGTGAATAATAAAGTAGAACCGGTAACACAGTATATCCCCAACTGGAATATGAACCATGAGTTTGAAAGCAAACCGGATATTTATAACAATATTAATCAGTTGAGCGGTAAAGGTGATGCCGGCGTATTTTTAAATTATAAAACAAAGGAAGGAGAAGTCATTGAGGTTCGTTCCGGAGTTTCGCTGGTAGATATGCAGGGTGCAAGAAATAATCTGGAAACAGAAATTAACAAAGTATACGGTTGGAATTTCGAAAATGTAGTTCAGCATCAAAAGGATGTCTGGAACGAATATCTGGGACGCATAGAAATTGAAACAGATGATTATTTGCAAAAAGTAAAATTCTATACTAATTTATACCGGGCAATAGCAGCCAAAGCCATCTGGAGTGATGCGGATGGAAGATTTACCGATGAAAAAGAACAAATATGTAAACTTACAGACAGTAGCGACTGCATTATTAGTGGTGAATATTGGAACACCTTCTGGAACAATCAGCAACTATTTAATTTAATTGCTCCGGAAATAGCTTCCAAATGGGCAAGGTCAGCGATTGCACTGTACAAAAATTCAGGCTGGTTTAATACTGACCCTGCTGGTATAGAAGAAACGGGTGTAATGGTTGCCATGCATGTGGTATCGCAAATCCAGGGTGCCTGGCAAAGCGGCATACACGATTTTGATTTATCAACAGCCTACACAGGATTAAAAAAAATGCTCACTGCGCCACCACAGAAATATGCAGGCGGCGGAACGGTTGGCGTTGAAAATATAGTACCTTATCAAAAGTATGGTTATGTGCCCCAGGGAATGGGTGAAGTATCCAACACTATGGAGTATGCCTATGATGATTGGTGCCTGTCTCAAATGGCGCTAACACTTGGTAAAAAAGAGGACTATCATTTTTTTCTGCAGCGCTCAAAAAACTGGCAAAACATATTTGATACAGCAACAGGATTTGTTCGTCCGAAAACAAAGGATGGCAAATGGATGGAACCTTTTGATCCATATCATACTCCCGGCTTTGTAGAAGGTAATGCATTCAATTATAGTTGGTTTGTACCGCATGATCCCGGTGCGTTAATTGCTGCCGTAGGCAAAGAAAGATTCATAAAGCGTTTAGATGAAGCGATGATTAAATCGGCTGTTGCTAATTTTAATGCATTAGGAGATGATTTTGCTGCATTCCCTATCAATCATGGCAATGAGCCAACCATGCAGGTAGCCTATCTTTTTAACCGGGCAGGAGCACCCTGGCTTACACAAAAATGGGTCAGGGCTATCCAGGAGCAATATTATGGCACCACGCCTTATGATGCCTATCCGGGCGATGAAGATTTAGGACAAATGAGCAGTTGGTTTATCATGAGCGCAATCGGGTTATTTCAAATAGATGGAGGCTGTTCGCAACAACCGGTTTATGAAATCGGAAGTCCGCGGTATCCAAAAATTATAGTACACCTGGATAATAAATATGGCCGCGGAAAAGAATTTATTATAGAAGCTGCCAACGCTTCAAAAGAGAATAAATATATACAATCCCTTTTTTTAAACGGAAAGCGAGTGCATGATTTTAAGATATTGCAGGAGGATGTTTTGAAAGGTGGAAAATTGAAATTGGTAATGGGTGCAAGGGAATTGAAAATTGAGCATTTGAATTGAATATTTTTATACTTCGGGAAACAATGAGTAAAACCTATATTTTCATAATCAACCTCTTTTTTCAAATTGCCTGTATCTCCGGCTTTTCCCAGGAAACCAATTCAATAGGGATGAAAATGATTAGCATTCCTGAAGGGAAGTTTCTGATGGGATCAGCAGGTTATGGTGAAAACTATGATGAAAGTCCTGCACATGCCGTTCGTATTTCAAAATCCTTTAACATTGCTGCCACCGAAGTCACTAATGCACAATTTGAGCTTTTTGATCCGGAACATAAAAAACTACGTGGAAAAAATGGGTTTTCCATACAAGATGATGAAGCTGTAATTTTTGTAAACTATTCTGAAGCACTTGCTTTTTGCAAATGGCTGTCAAAAAAGGAAGGCGAAACGTACCGGCTGCCTACAGAAGCAGAATGGGAATATGCGTGCAGGGCAGGTACATTTACTGCCTATTCTACGGGTGATGCGTTGCCAAAAGAATATCAGAAAAACCAGGAAATGGTTTGGTTTCCTAAGCCGGTATCATTAAAAGTAGCGATTGCACCTCCTAACGGATGGGGTCTTTACGATATGCATGGAAATGTGGAAGAATGGTGCTATGACTGGTATGGCCCTTATGAAGATTCAATGCAGACAGATCCTGCAGGAAGAGTAACCGGCCTGTTTAGAGTTACCCGTGGCGGAAGTCATAGCACTCCCGTGCGTTATCTTCGCTCAGCCAACCGTATGGGAATGATTCCTGAAGATAAAAGTTGGCTGTTGGGTTTCAGGGTTGTTCAGGCAGAATTACCTTCTGCCAAACCATTGCCTGCGCCTCTTCCGCCTTTTAACATGCAGAAGGTGCAGCAGACAACTTACAAATGGGTAAAACAGGAAAAGCCCGTTTTTATGGAGCCGGTGAATTATATTCAGAAAACATTAGCTGAACCGCAGGTGCCTTTTTACACACATAACCATTGTCCGGCTGTTACCTTCTGCACCAATGGCGATTTATTAGCTATATGGTTTTCGACAGATGATGAAGCCGGAAGAGAAATGACCATTTTGGCAAGCCGTCTCCGGGCTGGTCAAAAGGAATGGGATCCGCCTTCTCTTTTTTTTAAAGTGCCCGACAGAAATATGACCGGTTCTTCACTATTTACTGACAAAAATGGAAACATCTACTACATGAATGGCGTTGAAACTGCAGGAAGCTGGCAAAACCTGGCTATGGTACTTAGAACCAGTAAAGATAACGGAGCAACCTGGTCGGCACCGGAAATGGCTGAACCGGAACATGCCATGCGGAACCAGGTAATTGCAGGTATGTTTCAAAGCAAAGAAGGGTGGCTGATACAAGCCGGAGATGCAACACCCGGAGGCGAAGGCGGCTCAGCCATTCATATTAGTAAAGACAAAGGTAAAACCTGGTATAATCCCTATACAAACTCAACTGTTCCCGATTATAAAGAAGGCAAATCAGGAGGGTTAATTGCAGGAATACACGCTGGTGTGGTTCAATTAAAAAACGGAAATTTAATGGCTTTCGGCAGAGGGAATAACATCGAAGGAAAAAACGGATCCGGACCGCGGATGCCCATGAGCATATCGAAGGATATGGGCAAAAGCTGGACTTACTCAGCCAGTGAATTTCCACCAATAGCAGGCGGACAAAGACTGGTTTTGAGAAGGCTGAATGAAGGGCCGATCTTACTGGTATCATTTACAAATCATCCTGAAGATAAAAAAAAGGGGATATTTTTTAAAGATGAAAGAAATAATGAGTTTACAGGATACGGTATGTTTGCTGCCATCTCTTATGATGAGGGGAAAACATGGCCGATGAAAAAGTTGCTGACAAATGGTGAAATGAAATACATGTATGGAGGAGCATGGACAGGCTTTTTTGAAATGAACTCTACCAGTGCCGAACCGCGGGGATACCTGGCAGCAACACAAACACCTGATAATATGATTCATCTGCTAAGCAGTGCAATTTATTATCGCTTTAATCTAAGCTGGATTGAAAAAACTCCGGAGTCCGTTAATCAGGAAAAAAGACATTAGGCAAATATAGAAGCAGGTATAAAGTAACAGGTATTGAAAGAACACTGGGGTTTATTCCACGCACATCTGAAACAACGCAGAGCGGGTGTAAGTAACAGTTGGAGAACCTTGCCTCGCAGTCAGAACAGGATGCCAGGACAAGAAATAGTCATCTGATTTTTAGATTATACCTGAAAGTAAAATTACAAACTGCATATATACTTATTGATTTTGCAGAGATATCATCATAGATTCATTGCTACCATATTGTTAATAAGCACAACAACTTGAATAATTATTTCTTTAACTTCGTACTGATTGCCCACCAAAATGAAGAAAATGATTTTGCCGCGTTCCTGTATGAAGGTGATTTGTTGCGTTCTACTATTAACAGTATGGATCAATGAGGCGCATGCTTTTGATGATGAACCCCCCATCCGCTATCTGGGAATTGAACAGGGGCTTTCCAACAATCAGGTTACCTGCATTTTCCAGGATCATTATGGTTTCATGTGGTTTGGCACGTACGATGGGTTAAATAAGTATAACGGGTATAATTTTGTCATCTTCAGAAATAAGCTGGAAGACTCCTCTTCATTAATAAACAACCGGATTGTAACGATCAATGAAGATGCGGACAATAATATATGGATAGGCACAAAAGAAGGCATCAGCTTCTACGATATAAGAAAGGGAAATTTTAGTCCGCTGTATTTTACCGGTAAACACTCCAGCAGCAGGCAGCAGATCGTTACGGTGGTGAACAGCATTGAAAGGGAGGCCAACGGGCAGATGATGGTAGGCACTGGTGGAAAAGGGTTGATTATATTTAAAAAAGCGGCCACAACAGGTATTAGCATCCCCTGCATCTATGATCATAAGATGCTGTATGACTATCACGTGCAGGCCATACAGACGGACGAGCATAAAAGAGTATGGGTGTTTGTGCAGGGTGTTGGCCTTTGTCTTTACGATGACAAGGCAGAATCAGTCATTCCGGTAAACACAAGTATCCAAACGGGAACCTGTATAACTTCTAACCGGCAGGGTATCCTATGGATAGGCACGGAGCTGGGATTGTTTGAATACAATGTAGGTACCAATACCGTTACAAGCAGATATACGCAGGACAAAGGAAGTCTTTCCAGCAATAATGTAGTGAAACTATGTTATGATAAGGAAAGCCGTTTATGGATAGCTACCGATGGCGGGGGCATCAATATACTGGATACTAAAACCCGCCACATACGCAATCTTTCAGCCGGCAAGCCCGGGGAAGCCCTTACCAGCGCATCTGTGTATGCCATATATGAAGATAAAGAAGCAAGAAAATGGGTAGGTACTTTGCGTGGTGGCGTTAATATTATAGATCCACATAGAAAAAATTTCAAAAATATCACTAGCAATGCCGGAGACCCAAATAGCCTGATCAGTAATTTTGTCCTTTCTTTTTGCGAAGAAGCGGATGGAAAGTTATGGATAGGCACCGATGGCGGAGGCTTAAGCGTTTGGGACAGGTACCTAAACAGGTTCACGAACTTTAAGCATCAGCAAAATGTTCCGGGCTCGCTCAGTAATAATTTTGTTACCAGCATAACAAAAGATTTTCAAAACAATATTTGGTTAGCTACTTATGGCGGAGGCGTCAACCGCTACAACAGTCATACAGGTTATTTCAGCCATTACGATTGCTCTTCAACCAATAAAAACTATTCTGACAGATACGTATGGGTGCTTTATGAAGATTCCGAAAAAAACCTGTGGGCGGGAACATGTTCCGGAGGCGGATTATACCGGCTTAACAGGTCCGGCAACCGTTTTGAACTGTTCGATGATAAATTAACTGATATCATTTCCGTAATGGAAGATAAAGCCGGACAGCTATGGGCAGGAAATTATAATACCTTATTCAGTATAGATCAGAAAAGCAAAAAACACCAGACTTATAATATTGGCAGCCCTGTACGCTGCATCTATGAAGATAAGGCCGGCAGCCTGTGGATCGGCACCGAAGGAAAGGGGTTGCTGAAATTGGATCGTAACACGAACGATTTCCAAGCTTATACAGATGCCAGGGGGCTTTGCAATAATGCTGTGCTGAATATCCTTGAAGACAGCCTGGGCAATTTATGGATCAGCACTTTTAACGGCATATCAAAATTCAACCCGGCCAGCAACAGCTTTGTTAATTTTTACCAGAGCGATGGGCTGCAGAGTAACCAGTTTAATTATAATGCCGCCCTGGTAACTCGTAATGGAGAATTCATTTTCGGTGGTATAAAAGGCTTCAGTATTTTTCGTCCAGACAAATTAACGATGGGGTACACTATGCCGGGCATTGAACTGACCAGCTTCAGGATCGACAACATAACTGAGGAAAGATCGGGCCATATTCCAAAAGAGCAGGTACCATATGATATTAAGCAGGTGGAAGTTCCTTTCAGCAAGGCGACGTTTTCGTTTGAATTTGTTGCCCTGGAATATACCGCCCCTGATAAAATAGTTTATGCCTATTACCTGCAAGGATGGGATAAGACCTGGAATTATACAGGCAGCAACAGAACAGCTAACTATTCGCATCTTACAGAAGGTACGTATATTTTAAGGATCAAATCTACCAATGCAGAAGGCGTCTGGAATACCCATGAACGCGTTCTTAAAATTATCGTACTTCCACCCTGGTACAGAACATGGTGGGCTTATGTCATTTATCTATCCCTCACCGCAGCGGCATTATATATTTATTTACTATACAAAAACAGGCAGGCGCAGCTGACCTATGAAGTGAGGCTGGCGCATATGGAAACAGAAAAAGAAAAGGAACTCAATGAAAGGAAGGTATCATTTTTTACAAGCGTTTCCCATGAGTTCAGGTCACCATTAACATTGATCGTTAATCCATTAAAAGAAATGTTTTACGGCAACAGGCAGCATATTGATGCAGGCGATCTGCACGTGGTATACAGAAATGCAAAACGTCTCCTGAGCCTGGTAGACCAATTGCTGCTTTTCCAGAAAGCCGGTGAGCACGACAAGCTGAGGGTTGCAAGGCTTAATTTTGTTGAAATTTGCAAAGAAGTATATTTATGCTTTACCCACCAGGCATCAAAGAAACAGATCGATTACAATTTTATATGCAACAGAGAGGCTATTGAATTATATGCAGACAGGGAGAAAATCGAGATTATTTTATTCAATATTATTTCCAATGCATTAAAATACACTCCTGAAAAAGGAACGGTTACTTTTCGGCTGGCTGAAACAACAGAAGGCATACAGGTTAGTATGGAAGATACCGGACCGGGCATCCCAGATGGTATCGGTAATAAACTGTTTGAAAAGTTTGGCCAGGTACACGATAAAAGAACACCTTTAAAAAGTGGTTTCGGGATTGGATTGTTTGTGGCAAGAAATTTTGTTGAAATTCACAAAGGAACTATCTCTTACAGCAATAAATCTGAAGGTGGAACTATTTTCCAGGTAGAACTGCGTAAAGGCAAGGATCATTTTGACGGTGATATCATTATTGAAGATGGCATGAACAAAGGAGTTTTGTTCGATGAATTACTTGAAGAAGTGGATATTCCTGAAAGTATGAGCAAGGATACGGTGGGTAATGAAGCTATCGATGCATTGGTGACGGATATCAAATCGATGCTGATTGTTGATGACGATAAAGATACCAGGGAATATATTGCCGGACTATTTAATGAGAATTTTAAGTTATACCAGTCTGATAATGGAGAGGAGGCTTTGAAGCTGGTTAAGCGTTATTCGCCGGATATCATCATTAGTGATGTAATGATGCAGAAAATGAGTGGGATAGAGCTCTGTAATAAGCTGAAAGAGGATGTATCTACCAGTCATATACCTGTCGTGCTATTAACTGCTACTTCATCTGCGGAACTGAAACTGGAAGGCGTGGCATGCGGTGCGGATGATTACATTACAAAGCCTTTCGAAAAAGAATTACTGGTAGCACGGGTAAATAGCATTCTAAAAAGCAGGAACAGCCTGCAGAAATATTTTTACAATGAGATTACATTGCAAAAGAACAATTTTAAAATATCTGAAGAATATACCATCTTTCTTAACAGGTGTATTGCGGTGGTGGAACGGCATATTGGGAATGAAGAATTCAATATTAAAATGCTTTCCCATGAAATAAGGATGAGCCATTCTTCTCTCTATAAAAAAGTGAAATCCATTTCCGGGCAGTCCGTGAATGCTTTTATCCGTTTCATACGTCTTCGCAAAGCTGCCGAAATGTTTATAAACACAGATCATAATGTAACTGAAGTGGCATTCGAAGTAGGGATCACGGATATAAAATATTTCAGGGTGCAGTTCCTCAAACTGTTCGGCATGAATCCTTCTGACTATATTAAAAAATACCGTAAGCCTTTTCAGAAAAACTTTACTATTGACGAAAAGTTTGTAAAACCCTTGTGAATAAAAAGCTTAGACACCATTTTTTATTAAATTACCTCCCTCAATAGCCGAATTCACCCCTGCTCAGTAAGGTTCAGAAGAACTATTTTGCGATCCTATTCCCGTTGATTATGCACACAATGAACACACCAAAAAAGGCATTTTTGCTTTGCCTCCTTTTTTTCAGCTTTTTCACATCCGCTGTTTTTACGCAGCAGGATCCGGCTACACTGCAAATGCCTCACGTGTTTTCAGATAATATGGTCTTACAGCAGGGCATTCATGCATCAATTTGGGGCAGTGCAAAAAAAGGTGATAAGGTTACCGTCGAAATGGTTCGCACTATAACCGAAGCATTTGCATCTGAATCTGATGGCAGTTGGATGGTGAAGCTGCCAGTATTACCAGCAGGCGGTCCATACGAAATGAAAGTGACTGCAGGAAGAGAGGTACTTGTTTTTCACAATGTAATGATAGGCGAGGTATGGGTTGCTTCGGGCCAGTCGAACATGGGTTTTACCATGCCTGAAGTAAGGAATGCATTTGAAGAAATGCGCCAGGCCAATTACCCCGGCATTCGTTTTATCCGCGTAGATAACAATATCAGCAATTATCCTTTACAGGATATCAGCGGAACCTGGAAGCAGGTAGATTCCCTAAGCGTAAGAGATATTTCTGCAGTAGCGTATTTTTTTGCCAGGCAATTGCACCGGGAAAAGCAGGTGCCTGTAGGAATCATTTTTTCTGCATGGGGTGGTACTCCCATCGAAGCATGGACCAGTGCTGATATGCTTTCCGTAGTTCCTGAATTCAGGGATAGCGTGGACTTATATAAACAAAGAAAAGACGACTGGCTGTCCCTATACAAAAATTACCTGCTTGAAGATGCCCGTACCCACCAGGTGCAGGAAGGCATCGCCAAAGGCGTTGAGCAGGTGAATTATACCATGCACGGCTGGAAAAAAGCCACGTTTCCCATGAATGTGTGGAGCATGCAACTGGGATATTATGGCGGTTTTATCTGGCTGAGAAAACCTTTTGATATACCAGAGAAAAGATCGCCATCCACCTTGCACCTGAAAAATGTAACAGGTGATTTGGAGCTGTATATGAATGGAAAGCCATTGCCAAAGCCGACGGTAAGAGAAAATGAATTAGTGTATAATGTAGAGGCAAAACTGTTAAAAAAAGGAAAAAACCTGTTTGCCATGCGCCAGTTGTCTTTCTGGGGAACGGGCAAGGTAGGGAATGAGAAGAACGATATAACGCTGGTAACTAATGATGGAAGAGAAATAGTGTTGGACGGAGAATGGTTCTTTAACGAAAACATAGAACCAAAATTCCCTGAGCTACCCGCTCAGAAAAATTATCCCACTGCTTTATACAATGCCATGATCGCCCCTGTGATACCTTATGGAATAAAAGGGGTTATCTGGTACCAGGGTGAAAACAATGCGTGGAAACCGCTGCAGTACAGAACGCTTTTTCCGCTGCTGATCAACGACTGGCGCATCCGATGGCAGGAGGGAAGCTTCCCGTTCCTGTTTGTGCAGCTGGCTAATTTCGGCCCGCGCAATGCCGAACCGGTAAGCGATAACTGGGCACTCCTTCGCGAGGCGCAGACAATGGCTTTAAATTACCCTAACACAGGCATGGCAGTGACCATAGATATTGGCGATGCCAGCAATATTCATCCTAAAAATAAACAGGATGTCGGTAAAAGGCTTTATTTAGCCGCTCGTAAAGTAGCTTATCATGAAGATGTAGTATATAGCGGCCCCATGTACGATAGTATGCAGGTGCAAGGCGATAAAATCAGGATCAGTTTCACCCACACAGGAAGCGGGTTGGTGATAAAAGGGGATACTTTAAAAGGATTTGCTATAGCCGGAGAGGATAAAAAGTTTGTTTGGGCTGATGCCATTATCGAAGGCAAGACTGTAGTGGTAGGTTCAGACAAGGTAAAGCACCCTGTGGCGGTAAGATATGCATGGTCCACCAATCCTGCCTGTAATTTGTACAATAAAGAAGAGTTGCCCGCCTCGCCGTTCCGCACAGATGAGTGGTAATATTGATTTTTAAATGAATTGTACATCACTGTACATCAATTACCCCCGGAGAAGTTCAAACCTGTATAAAATATAAGGTTATGCTCTTGTAAAGAGCTTCGTGACTGAAAAATACCAATTTACCCCTCTAAATATGAGATTATCTACCCTGCCATCACCATCATTTCATTGCATATTTACAGCGTAATCAGCGACTGATTTTTCTAACCACTTTAAACAATTACTAATGATTAAAATTTCATTAAAAAGCCTATACGGCCTCCTTGTATTTCGGTGTTGCCGCTTTCATTAATAATTTAAAAAACATGTTACACTTTATTTTTAAAAATTAGAATTCTGTCATGAAAAAATGCTTGTCATCAGGTAGGATAAATCCTTACCAGAAGGGTTATTCTATCCGACCCTTTAAAAAAGCTCCTTTTCTTTTATTGGTTTTTTTTAGTCTTTTTTCGCTCGATCTGTTTGCACAACAAGCTATAACTGGTAGGGTTACATTAGGCGGCGATAGTGCTTTAGCTAATGTAACTGTACAGGTAAAAGGTAAAAAAACTGCAACACAAACAAATGAAGATGGACGTTTTTCTATTAATGCTCCAGCCAATGCCACTTTAGTATTTAGTTATGTTGGTTTTGCTCCTTACGAAATTAAAGTAAACAACCGCTCCGTAATAAATGTACAGTTACAGTCTGCAGGTGTTCAACTTAATGACGTTGTTGTAGTTGGATATGGAAAGCAAAGGGCGCCTACGGTTACAGGTGCAATAGGTGTAATTTCCAGTAAAGATCTCACACAGACCCCTGTTGCAAATATAACGAATATGCTTATAGGCCGTACAGCCGGCATTAGCGGGGTACAGGCAGGGGGTGAGCCCGGAATGAATGCTGCTAGTATTCGTATACGCGGTGTAGCCACTTTAAATGGCCAGGATCCGCTGATTGTTATAGACGGTATTCAACAACCGACTGAACAACCTTATGTATTATTAAATGCTATGGATGCCAATGAAATAGAAAACATTAGTGTGCTGAAGGATGCATCTGCGACCGCCGTATACGGAATTAGAGGTGCTAATGGTGTCATAATAATAACTACTAAGAGAGGAAGAACAAATCGTCCTCAATTCAATTTCTCTGCTAATCAGGGTTTCACCAAAGCTGCTTCCTTGTTTGAAACGGTTAATTCTTATGAATTTGCCTTAATGAGAAATGAGTCAGTACGTAATGCACAGGCAGCAGGAGACAATAGCTATAACAGGCTACTGTTTAGTGATGACGAATTATGGAAGTTTCAGAATAACAGGGATTATACAACTTCAGAAGTGGATGCAATGACTAACCTGAATCCTGAACAAAAGGCTGCATTAAAAAACAGTCCTGCTCTTTATTATACCAGTCATAATTATTACAAAGAACAATTTGGTGGAACGGGCCTGCAAAACCAATATAATCTCAATGTTTCCGGGGGAACTGCAAAAGTAAAATACTTTACTTCGTTAGGCTATTTTCAGCAGGATGGCATATTATCCAATACCTCTTATGGAGGAGCTAATACCAATCCTAATTACAGACGTTATAATTTTCGTTCGAATTTTGATATTGACATTATCAAAAATTTTCAATTGAGCTTCAATATAGGCGGGCAGTCTTCCATTAACAGAGTTGCGGGTGCCGGCGGTTCCAGCGATTTTTCAAACCGCTACCAGGCTCTTATACAAAACATTCTTGAAAACAGCCCGTTTGTAGGTCCGGGAATTATAGATGGACATTTGGTAACAAGTTTTATAGGACTGCCAGGCGATTCTACCAATCCTTTAGGAAATAAAGGTGGTACAGGCGCTACTCCACTCGCCTCATTACTTACCGGAGGATCACGTACCATATATACAACATCGTTAAACACTGTGCTAACCTTACGACATACGATGGATTATTTAACGAAAGGCCTGGAATCGCATGTCACGGTTGCCTATGATAACAGTTATGCAAAAGGTTTTCTGCAAACGAATAGCGTTCCGCAATACAGTGCCATGCGCGACCCTGCTAATCCTGCCAATATAGTTTTTATCGGGGGTGCGATAAATCCGACTTCTGCTGCGGATAACCAGGGGAACAGCTCATGGCGTAAAGTTTATCTTGAAGCGGCTGTTAATTACCGGCGCAGCTTTGGACCTCATAATGTATCAGGACTCATTCTCGGAAATGCACAGAAATACACAGCTAACGGGCAGGCATTTAATACTCCTTCCGGTTTAATGGGCCTGGTAAGTCGTGCCACTTATGATTTTAAAGAGCGTTATTTAGCCGAATTTAGTATGGGGCTCAATGGTACTGAAAATTTTGCACCCGGGAAGCGCTTTGGATACTTTCCGGCAGTTTCTGCAGGGTGGATTATCTCAAATGAAGCATTTTTCAGGAAGAATAAATGGATAAGCTTTGTAAAAATTCGTGGTTCTTACGGAGAGGTAGGAAATGACCAGATAGGTGGCCGTCGTTACCTGTATCTTCCTAATGCGTGGGTCACCAATTCCAATGGGTATTACTATGGTAATAGCAATGGTTCCTACAATAACCCGTACTTCGCAGGAGCCTCAGAATCAGCTCTTGGAAATCCTGAAGTTACCTGGGAAAGAGCAAAAAAGATCAACATATCGGCTGATCTGAAACTCTTAAATAATAAATTGGCAGTAACCGGTTCTGTCTTTCAGGAAAAGCGCAATAATATCCTGGTAACTTCAGGTATTATACCGGCCACTTACGGTGTTCCTCAAAGCTCAACACCGCCTATCAATCTCGGAAGGGTAAGCAACGGAGGATTTGAAATAGAAGCCAACTGGAATGATAATATTGGCGGCTTGTCTTACTTTATAAGAGGAAACTATTCTTTTGCCAGAAATAAAATCGATTACATGGCAGAAGCGCCTTATCCTTATGAATGGATGAATACAACAGGTTTTGCTATCGGGCAATACAAGGGCTTACTGACAGATGGATTTTATAATACAGAAAAAGAATTGAACAACAGGCCTTTTAATAAGTATGGTAACAACGCAAGACTTGGCGATCTGAAATATAAGGACATCACAGGAGATGGCATTATTGATGAAAAAGATTTAGTGCCTATTGGCTATTCCAATCTTCCGCAGGTGGCTTATAACTTAACTATTGGTTTTTCTTACAAGGGCTTTGATATAAATGCGCTTTTCATTGGAACTGCCAAAGGGACTTTCTCGCAATTCGGTTATATTCTAAATACTCCATTTGCACAGACTAGGGGACAGGTTTTAAAATATATGTATGACGGACGTTGGACACCGGAAAAGTATGCCAGTGGTGAGACTATCTCCTATCCTTCAAACTCTTTTAGTGGCGCCGGGCCTAATAATGTTCTAAGTGACTTTTGGTTAAGACCAAATGATTTCCAGAGATTAAAGAACCTGGAAATAGGCTATACCTTTAACAAACAGTCTTCATTTCTTACACGTACAAACATAAAAGGAATACGGGTTTACATGAACGGGAACAATCTTATAACATGGGGTTCAAAGATGATTAAAGGTATAGACCCGGAACTTGCTGATGTAGGAAAAAACAATACGGGATATCTTTTTCCCCTTACCAGGACATACAACTTTGGTCTGAATATTCAATTTTAATTCAATTTAAAATAATAGAAATGAGAAATAAATCATTAATAGCTATACTTGGTTTAGCGATAAGCTTTAGTGCATGCAAGAAAGACTTTCTTCAAATGCCTCTTTCCAATACCACTATTGCTGATTCTGTGTTTTCGACCTCGATAAAAGCTCAAGGGGCTATAGCCGGCGCATATAGAAATATTCTTATACAAGGCTTGCCGGCCTCATACGATTGGAACGCAATGATTCAGGCAAATTTATCAGGCGAGTTGACTTATGGGCAAGACTGGACAATTGCAAGGGACATAATTATAAATGGTCTTAGCGCTAGCGGTCCCAATGAAGACATGGCTGGTTTCGGCGGAAATTTTCCACCCATCCGGCAGGCATACCTGGTAAAGGAAAATATTGATAAAGTAACTGATATGTCTGCCAATGATAAAGCTATTGTAAAAGCAGAAATGCAGGCTTTGATTGCTTACCGTTATGAACAAATGATGATAATATACGGCGGTGTACCTATTGTAAATAAGAGTTTTCTTCCCGTTGAGGATCTGGCTGTTACCAGAAACTCTTTACAAGAGGTATTAGATTCAATTGTTTCCTGGTGCGACCAGTCTGTGGCTGTGCTTCCTTCCGCATGGCCCGACACCTGGAAGGGCAGAATGACAAAATCCGCTGCCTTGGCTATTAAATCAAAAGCTTTAATGTATGCAGCCCGTCCCTTGTTTAATACCGCAACACCCTATCTTGATTTCGGAGAAAATAATAATCTGATATGCCTGGGTAGTTACGATGCCAACCGATGGAATGCAGCAGTCGCAGCTACAGAAGCAGTGATAACAGAAGCAGAAACAAATGGCGGCGCTTCCATCATTAATACAGGCAATCCCCTGGATGACTATGGCACAGCAACCTCTGTGCCCGGCAACCCTGAAGTATTGCTTGCATATAAATTTGAAAATACTTATAGCGGAGGGGGGGATAACTGGAGCGAATTACCAATGAATGCCTTCTACAATCCACGATTTTGGCAGGCTACGGCTAATGTACTTACCACCAACCATTTAGAAAATTATTATAAGGCTGATGGCTCAGACCAAACCTGGCCTGGCATTGGTACTGTAGCGCCTTTTTCTGATTATACTGCCAAAATGGACCAAATGGAGGCACGCTTTAAGGCTAGCTTTATGCCCTACGAAATGGATGCATGGAATAATCCCGGCGATGTTAACTGGAGGAATACAAGTATCGGGAATGGTCCCGGATATGGTGCAGCCCGCAGTGTTAAATTTTATTACAAAGCAGGTGGAAGGAGTTGGTTCGAGTTTCCAATCTTCCGTCTGGCTGCCGCTTATTTAAGTGCAGCAGAGGCATATAATGAAATGGGCCAGGCAACACAAGCGCTAAATAAGTTAAATAAAATTCATCTGCGTGCAGGCCTGCCGGCTGTTACAGAGACAGATCAGGCAAGGCTGCGGTTAATTATACAACGCGAATGGGCGGTTGAATTTTTTAATGAAAATTACCGTTTGCACGATGTTAAACACTGGATGTTACCCAACATTGGCAATGGAATACTTGGTGGTTCTGTCAGGGGGTTTGGATACAATAATAACACTTCAGTAAAAAGTACGGGAAATACTGACTATACTGACAAAGAAGCGTACAAGGCATTCTGGGCGCCCCGAATGTACCTGAATCCATTTCCACAAACTGAAATTAATAAAGGAATAATTGTTCAAAACCCGGGATACTAAAAGTAGAATGGAATGGTATTTCAACCTAAAACACAAAAATTAACTTTTTTCCATATGAAGAAACTTCGCAATTTTATTCTGGGTTTATTACTCATATTGTACAACTTATTTGGTAATGTTAATCCTGCGCAAGCCCAGCTTCAAACAGACACTTCTATTATTAAATTAACACTCAATCAACGGGAGTATGAGCCTGGTCCACTTTTAAAAATCACTAAAGAAAAATCAGTCACAGCTATTTCTTCTGTAAGCGGATCGGCTTTATATCAAACTCCGGCAGCCAATATTACGAACACTTTGTACGGCAGGTTACAAGGGTTAACAGTTAAGCAGGGTTCAGGAGAGCCAGGTTATGATAATGCAGGCTTATCTATCAGGGGCAGAGGCACTTATGATAATGCAGGCCTTGTAATTTATGTTGACGGGTTTCAAACTAACAGTTCTTATTTTTCATACCTGTCCCCTGTAGAAATAGAAAGCATCTCTGTACTAAAAGATCCTGTTACTCTGGCAACTTTTGGTATGAAAGGAGCTAACGGAGTTCTTTGGGTTGTAACAAAAAGGGGTATGGCAGGTAAACCAAGGGTTCAGGCCCAGGTGGTAACGGGATGGCAGTCGCCAATCAGTATTAATAAGCCTTATGGCTCTTATGACTATGCCAGGCTGTACAACCAGGCTATCAGCAATGACAATTATTCTTTAAACGGCTACCAGTTTAACTGGACACCACAGTATTCTGACGCTCAGTTAGAGGCCTATAAAAATGGAACCGGCACCAACGTAGACTGGTATAACGAGACGCTTAAAAAGAGCAGTCTTTATGCTAATACTAATGTGATTTTGTCTGGCGGAGATACTAATACAAAGTATGCATTGATTTTGGATTATATGAAACAAGGTGGATTATACAATGTTCCCACAAACGCCACTACATCAAATGCACAGATACAGCGCTATAATATCCGGTCTAACCTCGACTTTAATTTCTTTAAAATATTTGAAGCTAAGGTTGACTTAGGCGGAAGGATTGAAGACCGCCGTTACCCTAACAGAAGCGGCGCAGACCTATGGAGTAATTTTGCTAACTATCCATCAAACATATACCCGGTTAAAGATGTAACAGGGAACTGGTCGGGTACAACACTTTTCCGTGATAATCCCGTAGCAGCCCTAAATGCATCAGGCTGGACGTCTACCCACGACCGGACTTTGCAGGCTAATTTTAATTTAAAAGAAAAGTTGAATTTTATTACACCTGGCTTGTACCTGAATGAAGCCGTTTCTTTTAATACATGGACCAGAACTAATGCAAGTAAAACAGCTACCTACGCCCGTTATTTCAACGGCGCTCCAACTACCACAGATATAACAACAGATATTATTTCCAATGGTACTTCACCCGTTAATCAATATGACTGGAAACAGGTAAACCTGACTGCAGGGTACGAAAGAACATTTGGTGTACATGATTTTTCCGCTGCTGTAAACTATTTTGGAAGTAATTATATTGTAGACCAGGAACAAAATACTGCCGGACAAAATACCGGGATCAATATCTTTTATCATTTCCACAATTTAGGCAGCAGATTGCATTATACCTATAATTCACGCTATATGCTTGAGCTTGGATTTGGCTTAAGTGGCTCTGATAACTTTGCGCCGGGCAACCGCAGGGGGTTTTATCCGGCCCTGGCTGCAGGATGGGTGGCTTCAAATGAGGCTTTTTTAAAGGACAACAAAATAATTAGTTTTCTAAAACTCAGGGCATCTGCAGGCCAGTCAGCGATGGATCAATCTAACCAGGGCCGATATTTATACCAACAGTATTTTGTTGGCAATGGTACTTATTACACAGGTAACACTTCACTAACAGGTAATGGGGGCCTTGTTGAATCGTATGCTGCAAACCCCAAAATTTTCGCAGAAAAAACCACGAAATACAACATTGGATTAGATGCTATTTTCTTTAACAGACTTTCTCTTACTATGGATATATTTCAGGATAACAGAACCGGTATTGTAACTGTAAACAGGGATCTATCAGCTTTATATGGCGCGGTACCGCCTTATAGTAATATTGGCGAGGTAACTAATAAAGGTTATGAAATCAGTGCCAACTATTCCGATAAGATTGGCTCGGTTACTTTTAACATAGGTGGAATGGGAGCATACGCGAAAAATAAGATTATTTACCAGGCGGAAATTCCCACTTTAAATGAATTTAGTAAAACAACAGGTCTCCCTATAGGTACTCAAATGGGCCTTGCAGCAGATGGGTTTTATGATATTACTGATTTCAACACTAATGGAACATTAAAAACAGGCATTCCTGTTCCGGCTTTTGGAGCAGTACAGCCAGGTGATATCAAGTATAAAGACCTTGATAATAACAACGTGGTTAATCAAAACGATATCACAAAAGTTGGTAATCCTGATTTTCCTACCCTTACGTATGCGTTTAACATGGGCTTTAGCTATAAAGGTTTTGATTTAACAGCATTGTTCCAGGGCGCTTCCAGCAACTCTATCAATCTTTTATCGGCTGCTTATTCACAAACAGTGGCCTTTGTAAATAATACAAATGTTTTTCCAATTGCAAAAAACGCATGGGCTTATTTTCCAGGACAGGGAATAGACACAAGAGCTGTTGCTGATTATCCAAGGCTAACAACCAGGAGTAACGACAACAACTACCAGAACTCTACGTTCTGGATGAAGAAAGGAGATTTTTTAAGGTTGCGCAATGTTGAGTTAGGGTATAATTTGCCGGCATCAGTTTTAAACAGGATGCACCTGGAAAAATTAAGGGTTTATGTTAGTGCAGTTAATCCTCTTACCTGGTCTTACCTGAGTAAGAACTATAACATTGATCCCGAAACAACTTCTGGTTATCCCGGCCTGAAGTCCTTTAATACCGGTATTTCACTGACTTTTTAAAAAAAGATTTAATGAACAACTTACAATATATTTATAAATCAATTTTTGCTTGTTTCCTTGCCGCCTGTCTTACAAGCTGCGAGAAGAATTTCCTGGATACTAAAATTGATACACAGCAAACTGAGGAAACGCTTAATTCCAATTATAGTTCTTTATTGTCCTTTGCTAATGCGCCCTATAATTATTTGCGCAATGAATTTACCATAATAGATAATAACTTGTTTGCACCTGTTTCAGATGAGGCAGTGCAAACAGCTACCAATTCCAATGTAAGGCGATTCAATAATGGAAGCTGGAATGCCAATGACAACCCCGATAATTATTATGCTTCTTATTATTCAGGAATTAGAGCTGCTAATTACTTTATTGAAATATCCGGCAATTACAGGTCTTTTCTTGCTTTGAACCGTGATACCGTTTCAGTTGTCGGCCGGGAGAACTATACCAATGATACGCTTAATATGGGATGGTACAGGGCCGAAGCGCATATAATAAGAGCTTTATATTATTTTGAATTATCTAAACGATATGGTGGTGTACCCCTGGTTACTAAAACTTTGGATATATCCGAAAATACCCATTTACCCAGGGCCTCTTATGATGATATAATCAATTTTATTGTGAGTGAAGTTGATACCTATAAAGATAGCCTGCAGGCCAATTGGAAAACATCCCGTTTTACAAGTAATGATGGAAGGTTAACAAAAGGAGCTGCACTGGCACTGAAAGGTCGTGCCCTGTTGTTTGCTGCAAGCCCGTTGCATAATGCTATGGGTGATATTCCTAAATGGGAGATAGCCGCTGCAGCCCTTAATGATGTAATTGTTTTTGCACAAGGCGAAGGTGCTTACGGTCTTCATCCTGATTACAGGGATTATTTTTTGCAAACTAATACGCTTACCAGTAATGAAACTATTTGGGCTATTCGTTACCAGGCCAATAATACGCCCGAAACAAATAATTACCCAATTTCCACACCAGGTGGAGCAAGTGGTATAACACCTACACACGAGCTGGTATCGGCTTATGAATATAAAGGAACGCCTGATCCGGTTAATCCCTATGCAAACAGGGATCCAAGGTTAGGATTTACCGTTGTAACTAATAATAGCGACTGGAATGGACGTACTATAGATCAATCACCGGGAGCAACTGACGATATGAGAATGCCTAATGCAAGCAGGACGGGTTATTATTTAAAAAAGTTTTTGAATGATGCCCTGAATTTGGTTCAGGGGCAATCCATTACGCACAACTGGCCGGTCTTTCGTTATGGTGAAATATTACTGGAATATGCCGAAGCAATGAATGAGGTGTATGGTCCGGATAACAATAATGGATACGGTTTAACAGCCCGGCAAGCTTTAAATATGGTAAGAAGCAGAGCTGGTGTAGAAATGCCTGCTGTTACAGTTGCAGACCAGGGGGCATTTCGATCAGCAATTAAACATGAACGGAGAATTGAGCTTGCCTTTGAAAATTACCGTTATTGGGATTTGCTCAGGTGGAAAGATGCTGCTGCAGTTTTGAACCAACCGGTAAGTGGTGTTTCGGTAACTAAAAACGGATCCGGACAATTTGTTTATACTCCTTTTACCGTAGAAAACAGGGTATTTGATGCTTCGAGGATGTATTTTTATCCTTTTCCGCAAACTGAAATTCTTACATCCAAAGGTGTTCTTGAGCAGAATCCCGGATGGTGATTCTTTTACCTTTATTGCTTAAAATTCTAAAATAGCATATATGAAACTCAATAATATTACAATAGTATTTTTGCTCTTATACATCTTTTTTACAGCGCTGGTTTCGTGCAGAAAAGATGATTCGAAAAGGGAATTCGGCTTTTCTAAAATTTATATGCCGCAGGCGATTTTAAAATCGGGAGGCGTTAATAATAATTACCCTGTGCCTTCAGGTACTGACTCATCAACATATAACTACATCGTGGATACAATAGATAAAAAAATAGATATAACCCTGGGCGCGGCCCTATCCGGTCCTGGAGCAGAAGCTTACTCTGTAGATATTATTGTTGATAATGATACAATTCAAGCGCTTTTTAATAACAAAACTCTTGACACTGCTCTTTATAAATTACTGCCTGCCTCAATGTATACCCTTCCCACCAGCCTGGATGTACCACAAGATAGAAAATCCGGTACTTTTGACTTATCTATAGATATTGCACAATTAAAATCAAACACTTATGCCGGCAAGTATTTAGTAGTGGCCGTGAAACTGGTGAATTCAACAAAGCAGGAAACAAAGTATGAATTAAATACTGCTCTAAGCACCACCATTGTCGTTGTGGATGTTAACGCTTTAGTGATAGGTCCGGCTGTAAATGTTACCAGTCAATATATCCTCAATCCCGGCAATCCATTTATTGCTGCAGGCTTTATGAGCGGTTCAACCCGTTGGGGAAACCTAAAAGACTGGAATACGAACGCAGCAGCACGAAGTCATGGCGACTTTGGCGGTTATTCATCAGATGCCGGCGGAACCATGAATATGGAATCCGGATGGGGATCTCCCCAAATTTTAAATGGAAAAATTTACCAGACAATCACTCTGCCGGCAGGCACTTATTCCTTCGATATTTCCGGTGATTCATGGCAAGAACTTTTCACCAAAGATCCGGCCTATGCAGTAGTGGCCCCTAATGCAGACACCTTGCCTGATTTCAATAACATTGTAAACAATGCCTCGGTACTCCATCAACCCTTTGCTAACCCCCAGGCTCCGGTCAGTATTGAACTGAGCGCTCCAACAAAGGTTACCCTTGGTGTGGCGGTGAATTACGTACAGGATGAGCAAGGATTTAAAACAAAGCAGGTTACCCTTTATAACTATCCTAAGCATTTATAAGTTAAATAGTTTAGTTAGAAAGTGTGATTGTACTTGGCTAAACTTTTATACTTCCGGCTTTATTTTATCTAAGCAGGCTTTGTTTAGGCGCTAATATTTGTATTTTAAAAAGTAAAACCGGTAAAACATAGGGTAGTTATTGGGTAAGATATAATGAATGAATGTTCCCTTAGTATACTTTTTTTCATAGCAAGTTTTCATAGCAAGCAATCGTTTAGGTTCCCTGTTTCTACAGGGGACATTTTAAACATCAATGATTGTTGTTTAAAAACGAGACGCTGCGGGTAACTAATAAATACTTAGCAGAACTTTACAACCTTTTTTGACTTATTAAATACTTTTGAAATTCATTTATTTAACCATATTTTCTTTTGAATGACAACAAATAATATTATAAATGCATTTACTGCTAAATTCAATATACCAACATATCCATTAATCGTTCGTTGCCGCGTAAGTGTAAATATTATAGGCGAGATCACTGATACAAGGAAGGCCTTGTTCTTTCTGCAGCAATTGATAAAACAATCTATATTGCTCCAAAACAATCTATATTGCTCCGCACGACCACGGATTTTGTTTTGGTGCATTAATAATATTAAATAATATTAGCAATACCAAGAGCTTTTTACGCTCTGTTTTGGTGAAATTAATATAAGAGAAGCAAGTATTAGGTAATAAAGTAATGTCAAAAGAAAAGGTGTTTACAATTTTAAAAGGACAAAAGTTAGAAATCATGAAAGGACGTTTTATTATACAAACTTCTTTAATTATCATTTTGGTTTATGCATCAGGCTGTAAGGCACAAAAACAAGCGGCTGAAAATATAAGGCAAGAACCAGCTGAAGCAGGTAGTGTAAAGTCATACTCCTCGTTCAAATCTGGTGCTCTATGGTACGATGACAAAGGTGAAATTATCAATGCTCATGGTGGGGGAATTTTATATGCAAACAACAAATACTATTGGTTCGGTGAAAAGCGTGGAAGGTCAGCACAGGAAGGAGTTAATGTATATTCTTCATCTGATTTATACAATTGGAAATATGAAGGTCTTGCTCTTGCTCCCGGCGAAGATACTGCCAGTGATATAGCAAGAGGTTGTTTAATGGAACGGCCTAAGGTAATCTATAATAAAAAAACAGGAAAGTATGTAATGTGGTTTCACCTGGAGCTAAGAGGACAAGGGTATAAAGCTGCAAGGGCAGCAGTAGCGATTAGCGATAATGTAACAGGCCCATATAAGTACTTACACAGTTTTAGACCCAATGGCAATATGTCGAGAGATATGAATTTGTTTGTTGATGACGATGGTACTGCATATCACATCTTTTCATCGAGGGAAAATTACGACTTGCGAATCGCAAAACTGACCGATGATTTTCTTTCCCCAACCACTAAAGACTCTATGCTCTTTAGCAAACACCGGGAGGCGCCAGCTTTATTTAAGCATAATAACAGGTATTATTTAATTACCAGTGCGGCTACAGGATGGAAGGCCAATAAAGCTTCGTTACATGTTGCAGACAACTTATTTGGTCCATGGACATTTGTTGGCAATCCCCTGGTTGGGCCAAATGCTGACAGCACATTTGGAGGACAATCAACTTACGTTCTTCCGGTACAAGGTAAAAAAGATGCATTCATTTTTATAGCAGATAAGTGGAACCCGGGAGATTTGAAAGATAGCAGGTATTTATGGTTGGCGGTACAATTTAAAAATGGTGAACCTTTTATTGAATGGAAAGATGAATGGAATTTAAACTTTTTTAATAAATAAACTGCTGTCATCAATACGAAGTGACAATAGCAATGCTTTAGGAAAATGCTGAATAGAGAAAGGAACGATGAAGAGTGCGACGCAACAAAAGTTCCTCTAACAGCAATAAGCGGGCTCAAAAAATAACTGAATAAGGAATAAATAAAAATAACTATTGATGAAGAAGCTGTTGTACGCTGTTGTTTTATTAGCAAATGTAGCTTTTGGACAAAGCAAAAATAACGATTGGGAGAACCCACAGTTCTTTGAACTAAACAAAGAAAAGCCGCATGCCACATTCATGTTGTTTGATAAAAAGCAGGATGTGACAGAGGATGATTATAATAAGTCTCCGTATTACCAGTCATTGAATGGTACATGGAAGTTTGTGTATGTTGATAAATATGCAAACAGGATAAAAGACTTTTACCAAACCGGCATAGATGACAGTAAATGGAATGACTTGTCGGTGCCATCTAACTGGGAGCTTAAAGGGTTTGGTATCCCTATTTATACAAACATAATATACCCTTTTCCAAAAAATCCGCCTTTTATAGGTGATAACAATCCGGTTGGTACTTATCGTAAACAATTCACTGTTCCTGCTGATTGGGATGGCAGAGAAGTCATCCTGCAGTTTGGTTCTATAACCGGTTGTGCATTTGTATATGTAAATGGCCAAAAGGTTGGTATGACAAAAGCTTCAAAATCTCCTGCAGAATTTGATGTTACAAAATACCTGAAGAAAGGCAACAACTTATTGGCCGTACAGGTATTTCGCTGGCACGATGGAAGCTACCTTGAAGACCAGGACTTTTGGCGACTAAGTGGTATTGAAAGAGATGTTTGTTTATACGCCTTACCAAAGCTGACTGTGTGGGATTTTTTCTTAAAAGGTGACCTGGATGCACAGTATAAAAACGGACAATTTACAGCAGATGTTGATGTGCGCAAGTTTGCAAACAACAACATAAATTCAGGAAACCTTGCAGTTGAGCTGAGAGATAAAACCGGTAAAACCATTTTTACTCAGCAAAAAAAAGTTACTGTTACTGCCGATACTTTACAAACCGTTCACTTTGCCGGTGATATAAATAATCCTCTAAAATGGAGTGCTGAAGCACCGAATTTAGAGGATTGCATTATTACATTAAAAGACAACCAGGGTAAAACAATTGCTTTAACCGGGGCGAAGATTGGTTTTAGAAAAGTTGAAATAAAAAATGCACAATTGATGATTAATGGAGTGGCAACTTATGTACATGGAACTAACCGGCACGAGCATGATGAAGTAAATGGCCACGTGCCAAACAAGGAACTGATGTTGAAGGACATTCAACTGATGAAGCAATACAACATCAATGCGGACAGAACTTCGCACTATCCAAACGACCCATATTGGTACAAGTTGTGCGACAAGTATGGTTTGTACCTCGTTGATGAGGCTAACATAGAGTCTCATGGAATGGGTGCAACAGGGCAAGGGTGGTTCGATACCACCGTTCATCCTGCTTATCTTCCTGTATGGGCTCCTGCACACATGGATCGCATTCATCGTTTGGTAGAAAGAGATAAAAATCATCCGTCCGTTATCATCTGGTCTATGGGTAATGAATGTGGAAATGGCAAAGTCTTTCACGATGCTTATTTATGGCTGAAGCAACGGGACAAAACCCGGTATGTACAATTTGAGCAGGCCCATGAAGACTGGAATACAGATATTGTGTGTCCGATGTATCCTGGTATAGATTACATGAAAGCTTATGCAGCTTCAAATAAGCAAAGGCCTTTTATTATGTGTGAATATTCACATGCTATGGGCAACAGCAACGGAAACTTCCAGGAGTATTGGGACATCATCATGAGTGATAAAAAAATGCAGGGTGGTTTTATCTGGGACTGGGTTGACCAGGGTTTGAAAACAACAACACCCCATGGCAGAACTTTCTGGGCTTATGGCGGAGACCTTGGCGGATACAACCTTCATAATGATGAAAATTTTTGTGCTAACGGATTAGTAGCCGCAGACAGATCAATACATCCGGGTTTACATGAAGTGAAAAAAGGTTATCAGAATATATTATTCAAAGCGAAAGATATAAGCAGGGGAATTATTACAATACAAAACCTGTATAATTTTACTAACCTTGATCAGTTTAATTTTAAATGGGAACTGTACCGGAATGGAGAACAGGTAAATGCCGGAACATTTGCTGTAAATGTTGAGCCACATAAAGAAAAAGATGTTACGCTTTCTTTGCCTGAATACAAATCACCCGAAGGCACTGAATGTTTTTTAAATGTGTATGCTTACACTAAAAATGCAACTGATATTGTTCCCTCAGGACATGAAGTTGCAAGAGAGCAATTTAAAAAAGCAGGTAAATATTTTTATAAACAACCTGCGGTAAAAGGAAAGCTGCTGGTGGCTCGCGAAGGGAACAAACTGACCTTTATAGCAGGTAACGTAAAGGGTGAATTTGACTTGAAAGATGGAAGGTTAAGGCAATATACCCTAAACAATTATTCCACTGTTTTAAACCAGTTTCCCGAGCCATACTTTTGGCGTGCTCCAACCGACAATGATTTTGGAAACGGCATGCCTTTAAATCTCGGAATATGGAGAACTGCTCATGCAAACCGCATAGTTAAAGATGTGCAGGCAGGCGAAAAATCAGATAGTGGAGTTGCAGTAAAAATAATTTATGAACTAACAGCTATAAAAGTTCCTTATACCGTTGAGTATCTTATAAAGGACGATGGTTCTCTCCGTGTTACCTCTTCCATTGATATGACAGGCAGGGATTTGCCTGAGCTGCCAAGGTTTGGTATGCGGATGCAATTACCTTCTGCATATACAAACCTTACATATTATGGTCGCGGACCTTGGGAAAATTACAGTGACAGAAACACTTCTGCATTTGTTGGATTGTATAAAGATGAAGTGAAAAATCAATTCACCTGGAATTACATTCGCCCGCAGGAAGGCGGGTATAAAACAGATGTAAGGTGGTTAACATTAACCAATGATGAAGGCAAAGGTCTCAGTATTGAAGGTATTCAACCTATCTGCTTCAGTGCTGTTAACAACCTTGCAGAAGACCTTGATCCTGGTCTTACAAAAAAGCAGCAGCACCTTACAGATATTAAACCAAGAAGTGAAGTTTACCTCAATGTTGATTTGAAACAAAGAGGCGTTGGCGGTGATAATAGCTGGGGAGCATTACCTCATCAACCTTACAGATTGCTTGATAAAAAATATTCTTACAGTTATATAATTAAATTAGTGGATAAGCCGTAGCAGCAGTGTTTCCTCTTTCATTATTTAAGAGAGGTTTTTATGTGCGTAACAGAAGTTCTGTTATCAGGCTTCCTTTATGCACACTTCTATACACCCGATTTTATGGTTACAAGCATTTGTTTTTTATGGAATCATTGTTCCGCCAGCTGGCGGATTCCGTTCATCGGCAAAGCAATGGGCAACTTTTTTCAAGTTGTATTTATAGAAAAAGGTGCATATAGGAACACTCCTATACTGCTCTGCTTTTTATCAGCATACATAACAAGTAATATATAACAAGTAATATCCAACACTATCAACATGAAAGTATTAGCTCCTGTTTTTATATTTTCAATCTTATCAGGTTTATTTAGTTGTAAAGAGTCCAACAAATTAACTTCAAAGTCTGATGTAAGCAAAACTTTTAAAAGCGATGGTTATAAACTGGTATGGGCTGATGAATTTGATAAAGACGGCCTCCCCAATCCAGAAAACTGGCGCTTCGAAAAAGGTTTTGTGCGCAACCAGGAACTGCAATGGTATCAAGCAGAAAATGCCTGGTGCGAAAAGGGCGTTTTAATTATAGAAGGACGTAAAGAAATAAAGCTTAACCCCGACTATCAACACGGCAGCAGCGATTGGAAAAAGAACAAGGAAAAAATTTCCTATACCGCTTCCAGTATGAATACATCTGATAAGCATAGCTGGAAGTATGGTCGTTTTGTAATGAGAGGCAGAATAGACATCAGCAAGGGTTTATGGCCTGCCTGGTGGACATTAGGAGTTGCCGGACATTGGCCTGCAAATGGTGAAATTGATATAATGGAATATTATAAAGACAAATTGCTTGCTAATATAGCCTGTATTGGCCTCAATCATAAGACTGAATGGTATAGCAAAACAATAGCTATTGATTCGTTAGGCGGTAAAAAATGGGCTTCACAGTTCCATTTATGGCGCATGGATTGGAATGAAAGTTCAATTAGTCTTTATATAGATGACTTGCTGATGAACAAGGTAGAACTAAGCAGGCTGGTAAATAAAGACCGCTCTGGTTTTAACCCTTTTAAACAACCGCATTATATGTTACTTAATCTTGCCATTGGAGGTATGAATGGTGGTGACCCTGCTGATACCAGATTTCCAAACCGGTTTGAAGTGGATTATGTAAGGGTTTACCAAAAGAAGTAGGATAATGCCTTTTTGATTTAAGCCTGTACTTTAAAAAAAAGCTACCCTTTTTAAGGACGCCCGATAGACTAGCCTTCATCAAAGCTATCTTTGTCTTGCCTATAATTGTACTTGCCTCTGAAACGCAAAATGCCACCAATTATAGCTCCTCCGGTTGTCCTCCAATGAGTCGGTATTTGAACTTTTATACTCGGGGTTAAATTTATCACTTGTACATTTTCTGCCACTGCCGTTCGGCATACGGCGGTTTGTTAGAATAACTTTGTTTGGTGTTCTGTTTTCCAATAGTAGTAGTTGACAAAACCAATGTATCTCAAATGGGTAAAATACTCGTTGTTTAACGCACGACCTAGTATAGGACTGTGTGCTACACGGCCGTACCCTTTTCGGCTGAGGAGTAAGCGAGCTGTCGCAACATAAATTAATACCACAAGTTTGACACGTACGTCTATGCCCCATGAGCTACCTCCTTTAATACATTCTTCACAAGCATAATCTTTCGGTTGTTTTAAAATTTTTACTTTTTCAACATGTTCGAAAACTTATCCATCTTTTACACTTTCAAATATTTCATAAGTTACACTTAATAAAAATATTTCAAATGCAAGCTGCTAGGCTTTTGGAGTCGAGTTGAGCTATAAAATTACTACAAGGCGAGCGAAGAAAAAGAGGCTGTCTCAAAACTAAGAGTTATCTCTTTTATTTTACACTTTGAATAGTTATCGTGTACATTTGGAATAAAGGTAGAAATTTGGGATAATTAAAAATTGATTAATTAAATGGGGTTTTCATAATCAAGCTAAAAGGAAGTTTGACCCTGATGCCTGTATATCAGCAGCATTTTAAATAAACGGGCGTTTTAATATAATGACTGTCCATTATTATGAAGCAATCACAATATTTATTTTTTAAGTTATTAAAAGGAGGAAAGCTTAAAGTATCGTAGTTGCCGGTTCCTTTTCTATATTACTTGTTACTGTTAAAGCTGTTTTAGGAAACTTTAAAAAAGTATGGGTAGAAATATCTGAAAACGTGTTTGCGTCACGACAACACAAAAAACAGAAAAGAAATCAAGTGATGCGTTTTCGCAAAGACTATTAGAAACACCGCATATATTTGCGTTGTGTGCCACCCTATTTTTCGGACACAGCATTTCAATTCATGTGGACAAAAACGCAGAGTTCAAAATTACTTGCTATCAGCTTTAGTTGGACAAAGTCTGGAAGTTGTTTGAGGTTTATTTAAAAGGGTTTCTGTGGACAGTACGCTTTTGGGTAAAAATTCTTGAAAAAGCATTGACAGTAACTTTGGCAAGTGCAAGTTGCGCCGGTTACCAAATCGCTTACTGCCAGAGATAGCGGCTTGTTGCAGTTTGCAGTTTTTCACAATTTGAAACAGGTTTAGGTGAAGCAGTATTTTACATTTTACAAACACGTTTAAGTTGGGTTAGCCTTTTCATTTTTTGCTAACAGTTTAAACCTTTTGTCATTGTGCAGTTTGGTTTACTGGTTCTAAAAACTGTTTAGCTTAAAGTACATTTTTGTTTATGCAAACAGCTTCAACCTTTTGGCAAAGTGCAGGTTGCCTTACTGTTTCTAAAATTGTTTCGGAGACAGGGCGGGTGGTTATTGAAAAGTCATTTCAAGATAATGATAGCTTTAATTTTAAATACGGGCTGTTGTGGTTGACAAGACACTTACTTTTGGACACGACGGTCTTTTTGAATTTTATAATTGTTGCCAAAAAAACAAACAGCATTAATAAAAAACTGTATTTCATTTTGTGGAGGCAGGTTTTGGTGAACTCTTTACTTCCCAGAATGCAGAGTCGCTTTAAGGCAAGAGCAGGGCGGGCACACGACAGGCGGTTTTAGCAAGTGCGTCTGGACGTTAGAGCCATCAGCAGCAGAACTTTATTCTGCTTTTTGTTCGGGCTGGAAATTCTTTATTGGCAGAAGTTTTTATCTTGAACTTGTAACAAAAATCAACTTCGGCTCAAGGCAGATGTATCGCTATTGCCGCACCTGCATAAAGCCGTAACCTTTAGCGGTCATGCTTAAATAAACAGCACTAATTTCAAAACTTTCAATTCTTATTGGTAGACACTTTCGTAAATTAGCGGAGTGAAAAAAAAGAAACCAATAGCACTTAGCTGCAATCCAAAATGATTTCGGGAGCTAACGTTAGGCCAGTGCATCACCCAAATTATTTATTTTGCATTGCTCTATTGCAAGACGGATTAAGAACTGTTGCGTAATAGCACGGGTGCAATCCTGGTTGGAATGTAAAAAGCCTTTCTGCTACAAACAAAAAGGCTTTGAGATGATTTCAGTGGTGAGTCCGCCGAAGGCGGATATCCCGGTCAGAATAATTACATATCTAAGATACATTCCCTTAGAGCATTTTTTATCATTTAAAAAAAAATGCTGATGAACAAGAAAGTTCAAATGGAAGTTATTAATCCCAATGCTGCAGGCATTGATGTAGGCAGCCGCTCTCATTTTGTGGCTATCGGACAAGGTAAAGATGATGTAAAAGAATTTGGAGTTTACAACGAAGATCTTCAGGCAATTGCAGCATGGCTATTAGCCAATGATGTAAAAACAGTAGCAATGGAAAGCACAGGCACTTATTGGCAAAGCTTGTTTGCTGTTTTACAAAATGAAGGTTTAGAAGTTATCCTTTGCAATGGTAAGTTTACCAAAAACATTAAGGGCAAAAAGACCGACATGCAGGATTGCCAATGGATACAGAAGCTGCCGTACAACAGGTTTACTAAGCGGGAGTTTTTTACCTGATGAAGCCACAGAACAATTAAGGACTTATTGTCGTCACCGTGCCAATCTTTTAGACAATGCTGCCGATACAACACGTAAGATGCAGAAGTACAAGTACCTGCGGTTGCTCAATTTAAGATTAGATGTAGTAGTGAAAGATATTACAGGTTTGACCGGCCTTTCCATTATTGATGCTGTTTGTAAAGGAGAAACCAATGCTGAAAAACTCGCGTCGCTTAGAAATGGAAATTGTAAAAAATCAGAAGAAGAGATTGCCAAAGCACTTCAAACCAATGGAAGGAAAGATTATTTATTTGCATTGCAGCATGAGTACAATATGTATCAAAACCTGCAATCAGCAATAAATGATTGTGATATAGAAATTGAAAAGATGCTCAAAGAACACATCAATAACAACGATGATAAACGACAGCACTTCATAGAAAAAAAAGTACATAAAAAAGTAAACAAGAACTCACCCAAAAACATCGACATCAATTTAATGTCAAATCAATACTTTGAAGGAGTGGACTTGCTTGCAATAGAAGGGGTAAGTCATTCAACGGTGCTTACCGTGATGAGTGAAGTGGGGTTAGAGGGATTGAAGAAATTTGGGACAGCAAAGCAATTTGCATCATGGCTGCGGCTTGCCCCCAATAATAAAATAAGCGGAGGCAAAGTACTCAGTCATAAAGTGCCCAAGGGAAGCAACAGGCTTAAGATAGCTTTACGTAATGCAGCCAATGCCATAGGAAATTTAAAAGATACCACGCTTTCAAATTTCTTTAATCGCATTAACTTCAAAAAAGGAAGGGTATCGGCCATTAGTGCTATTGCCAGAAAACTTGCAGTAATTATATGGAACATGGTAGTAAAAAACCAGCCGTACAAAAATGATCAGGGTTATGAATTCTTAGACCAAAAGCGAAAAAGAAAAGTGCGGGAAATGAAAAAACTTATTCATAAGTTTGACATCTCGACTAATGAATTAGGACTGGAATCAACGGGTTATAAAACGTTAGTCAGAAACTTAGCACATGCAATTCCAGATGCGAAACTTTTTAACCTAAATTAATAAAAGCAGCTTTAGCTTTTATATAGTCTATCTTTAAACAAAACAAATGTCAGAAAAAAACAAAAAACAATTTGGTATATGGATGGATTCTCATCATGCTACCATTGCAGGAAGGAAAAATATTGATAGTGGAGATTTCATTATTTTAAACCATGTGAAGAATAATGGCGCAAATAGCAACTCAAATGAAAATGCATCTAACCATCAAGAGATTGCCTTAACACACAAGTTCTTCAAGGAAATCGTAGTTGAAATACCAAACATGGATGAAGTACATGTTACGGGAACAGGCCAGATTCAGGAGCAATTTATTAAATTTTTGGCCGACACTGCCCAATATAAAAATGCTGTGTCAAGCGAAAGTACTTTAACTAAAATGAGCGATGAGCAACTCTTAATTTTTATAAGTAAGTACTTTAATTAAACTAAGAAATCATTAATCGAGTAGGAAGGTAGCGATTAGTTTGCTACCTGTCCTCTCACACCACCGTACGTGCCGTTCAGCATACGGCGGTTTGTTAGAATAATTTTGTTTGATGTTCTGTTTTCCAATAGTAGTAGTGAGCATACTACTAAAACAAAAACTTTTCTCCCGGCGTTGTTTTCATTGGTTGCATGGCTTCACTCAACTCCTCCATTGTTTTACTTTCGGGTTCCGCCTTATCCTCACAATGGTAGTTCGCTTACGTGTTTCGGTTGTGACTGCTTTTGCCATAAACTTCCTGATCGCTTCGCCATTCTAACATTCAGTCCTTCCTACCGCTGCGAGACCTACACGATTTACGTGGCTCGTATCTGCCCAGTACTACGACCTCTGCTGACTTCTGCGTACACCATACACCTATTTCCTTACCGGCTTTAGATGCTGTTTCTTCTTTGGCACTCTCTCGTACCTCCGACAGATTGCACCCAGATCTCCCGGGGTAAGGTATTCCGCTTTCTATGGATGTAGCCTCTGTATTTACGTAAAGATGCTTTCGTAGCTCTAACCAGGACAACAACAATGTCAGCTCCGCCCTGGATAGGATGCTGCTTTGTAAGTGCTTGTAATAGGCTTGTCTGCTGTACGGACCATTTGTTCGTAATACAGCGCCTTGATATCAGCTTCCTAAAGTGCTGCTTCCAGTTGTTTGACACGCGTAGTTAAATCTTCGCTGTGCTGCTGCAGCTTGTGGACTACACTCAGTGGTTTTGGTTTAGTAGAAGGATCACCTGCCATAAGGAATTTTTCATCTTCCAAGGTACGAACCCATTTTTGTAATGTAGTGATGCTCTTGATTTGATAACGAACTTTGGCAGCATATTCGGATAACCCATTCTCTAAGATCTCTTCTGCCATCTTACGCATTCGCAGCTCACATGGCTGTCTTTGCGCAACAATAAAACATTTGGCATGATTGACTTTTTTGTCAACCTATGTTAGTATAATACAAAAAAAGCATTTTACTATGATTCAGACTATTCACTTAATTCTGATGCTAATTTGGAAACTAAAATTCCAAAACACAATAATCCTAAATCAAATTTATGTAAATTATAAAGTGTAATTTGTGTAGCTATCGCACAATTCTTTCGCTGCTTTTCCGAATGGTTGACCCCTTTCAGGGCAATAATTGCGGTAAATGCTGAAGGTATTATATAATCCTTTTAATTCAAATGATATATCCAACAGATGGTTAATTATAATTGATGTACTAATGAGATCACAACTAATCTTCCTCTATTTTATTCTTATTTGTAGCGCTGTTAATTCCCGGCAAATTCCTTTAAAGTTTTCTCATCTCACTGTTGACAACGGTTTATCGCATACAGACACAAAAGATATAAAACAAGACAAACTGGGTTTTATCTGGATTGCAACACTGTTTGGGGTGGACAGATTTGATGGTTATACTATTAAATCGTTTTATAATAATATTGATAAGAAAAATAATGCCTTTAGAAACAGGATAAGGAGCGTATATCCTGATGAGAATGGTAATATCTGGCTGGTTACTGATGCGGGGATACAATGTTTTGATTCTAAAAAAGAACAATATGAACGGATCGAAGATCAAACGCATGAAAGTGAGAGTCTTGGATACACCAGCATTATCAAACTTAAGAACGAGCAGCTTTTTACTTTACGCTTAAATAAGCCCTGTTTATACCGGTTATATCAAAATCAGATAATGAAAATTCCTTTGAAAGTACCTGATCAGGAGAATTTTTATGATGCTGTATCTGATTCTTCGGGAAATGTTTGGTTAACCAGTGAGAGCAGTATATGGTTATTAAATAAAAGAAATGAAATAAAAAAAACATTGTCTCTTGATGTACAAGCAGTTTCTGGTTATCACCTGTCAAAAATTTATTTCAATAAACAGGGAGATTTAATTTTAATAAATGGAAGACAAATAATACTTACAGATTGGAACCTCAATCAAAAGAATTTGTTTTCAGGCGAAGTTGCAAGAATTACCATAGCAAAGCAAAAAAAAACAATAGCCGAATCTTCAATCAGTGATATTGTTCAGGATCATTATAATAATTATTGGGTTAGTACAGATAAGGGGCTGTTGTTATTAAGTTCTGATCTGCAATTGATGCATACCATTACTTCTAAAAGTGTTCCTAATGGCTTAAATACAAATCATCTTGGTAAATTACTGATAGACAGATCTGAATGTTTATGGATATGTTCTTTCGGCGGAGGCGTAAGCTACTCAGATTTAAATATGAAGTTATTTTATACAATTCAGCATAATCCTGATTTAGTGAATACTTTATCAGGTAATCATATTCGCGCTGTATTAGAGGAAAATGGTAACAAATTATGGATAGGAACAAATGAAAATGGCCTTAATTGTTACAATTATATTACCAAAAAATTTACCTTATTGAACACGGTATCAAAACCGGTAGCATTAAAAAGCGAAGTAATTAATTCGCTCGTGTTTGATAAAAATGGGAGCTTATGGATAGGAACAGATAAGGGTATTCAAATATTAAGTAAAGATCGCCTGCATCTGCTTCATCCCGGAGGATATGAAAATTTCCCCGATTATAATATTGAAAGCCTTGCTATTGATTATTATGGTAATATCTGGTTTGGTTCTGTCGAGAATAAAATGGGATTAATCCTCCGTCAAAACTCAGGAAAGTATATTGTTCAGTTTTTCGATTCAGGTCATTCCATTTACGCCGATCCCGATAAACCACAGGTATTTGTGTCAAGTACACATGGTATTATTCATATGTTTTTAAATCCTAATGGAACAGTTTCAAAAATGCTGCATTACCAGGTAAACAATAGTAGAAGTTCATTAAGTTCAAACTACATCTGGCCTATTCAAAAAGTTACTGATAAAAAGTTGTGGGTGGGCACCTTAGGTGGTGGTCTTAATCTGATTGATTTAAAACCGGATGGAGGATACGAAGCAAAAAGTTTTGCTTCTAAACATAATATTTTCAATGATGTGGAGAGTTTGCAAACAGACAATCAGGGCAACGTATGGATGGGCGGCAAGGGCCTGGAAAAGTTTGACCCTGTTAGCGAAAAAGTTATTAAATATGATAATAATGATGGATTACAGGGAAATAGTTTCAAAGTAGGAGCTTCTTATAAAGGGCAGAGTGGAAGATTATATTTTGGGGGTATAAACGGACTTAATTATTTTTATCCCGACAGCATCAGGTTAAACACAATACCGGCTCATCCTGTATTTACAGATATGATAATTAATAATAAGAAAGTTAATGTAGGCAAATCCTCCTCTAAAGAAAATCCCTTACAAAAAGCTATTTCTTATGGCGGTGTCATCACACTAAACTATTTGCAAAACAATTTTGTAATATCTTTTTCATCTATGCACTTTGCCAATCCATTGAAGTGCCGGTACCGGTATAAACTGATTGGATTTGATAAGGACTGGAATTACACCAACGGCAATAATGCATCAGCAGCTTACAGCAATCTTGATTATAATAGCTACACCCTTGCTTTAGAAGCTACTAACAACGATGGCATCTGGAGCACAGATAAAGCATCTATTTCAATTGTTATCAATCCTCCCTGGCGGAAATCAATTATAGCGAAGATATCTTATGCCTTATTGTTTCTGACAGGATTAATCTACGTGTATGTTTACCAGGGCAGATGGTACAGGTTGAAAAGAGAAATTGCCCTCAGGGAGGTGGAGGAAAGGAAACGTGAAGAAATTCATCAGCAGCGGGAAGAGCTTTATCAGCAGCAGTTGCAGTTTTTCACTAATATTTCTCATGAATTTCGTACTCCATTGACACTTATTCTCGGGCCCCTTGAAACTTTAATCAAAGAAAATACACTTTCTGTATTCAATCATTCTTATCAGATCATGTATCGCAATGCAAAAAGGCTGATCAACTTGATAAATGAGTTGATGAATTTTCGTAAAGTTGCAGACAGTGCGATAAAGCTACAGGTAAGACAGGTAAAACTAAATCAATTTATAACAGACCTGGCTGAAGAGTTTAAGGATTTGGCTGCAAGAAAGGAAATAGTCTTTTCTCTTATAAAAACCGATGACGTTCTATTCAACTGGTTCGATGTACAAATAGTTGAAAAAATACTGTTCAACCTTCTAAATAATTCTTTTAAATATACATCTGCCGGTGGAAGAGTTACTCTTGAAGTCTTTTTTAATCTTGATCAGTATAAGCCCGTTTATGCTGCTGAATTTTGTTTGCTTAATGAGTACCGGGCAGAGCAGTATGTATATTTTCGTGTAGCTGATACGGGCATCGGTATTTCCAAAGAATCAATTAGCCAAATCTTCGATCGCTATTACCGTGTAAGTTACGATCATTTAGGTTCCGGGGTAGGCTTAGCTTTAGTAAAAAGCCTGGCAGTATTGCATAAAGGAGATATTTATGTATACAGCGAGCGATACAAAGGAACGGATATAATAATAGGCCTTCCATGGGGAGAAAAAAATTATTCAACCCGGGAAAAAGACTTTGCAAATATTAATCAGGCAGAAGCTCAACTGGAAAAAATTGATAACACAGTATTGTTTTCGCCATCTGGAAATGAAGTAAATCAAAACGAGGATTATAATGTAACAGTAACATGCCCGCACATTTTACTTGTAGAAGATAATGATGAATTGAGAAGCTTTTTAAAAGGAGTTTTGCAACGACATTATCATGTTTTTGAAGCTGCAGACGGAAGCCAAGGCCTTGATCTTGCGGTAGATAAAGTTCCCGATTTGATTATTAGTGATGTAATGATGCCGGTGATGAATGGGGTGGAACTTTGCAGGCAGCTAAAGGAAAAGTTTGAAACAAGCCATATTCCTTTTATTATTTTATCGGCAAAAGACGCTTTGGAAGCGAAATTAGAAGGAATGGAATCCGGGGCAGATTTTTATTTCTCCAAACCACTAAGCGTGGAACTTCTGCTGTTAACTATTCATAACCTTTTTGAGCAAAAGCAAAAACTCAAAAACAAATATACCCGCGACTATTATGCTGATGCAACTGAGCTTGTTCACTCTGCGAAAGATAAAAAGTTTATGGATGATTTATTGGAACTGATTGAAGCCAATATTCAGTTGCCTGAGCTTGACGTGGATTACCTTTGTCAGCATTTATGCACCAGCCGAACCAAACTGTATCAAAAAATCAATAGTATTTCGGGGCAATCTGTGGGCGAGTTTATCAGAACTATCAGGCTAAAAAAAGCTGTTCACATAATGACTCACGAGGATATATCTCTAAATGAAGTAGCAGAACGTATTGGCCTGCAAAGCAGTTCCTATTTTTCCCGCGCATTTAAAAAAGAATTTGGACAAACGCCCTCCCAGTTTTTGCGAACATTAAAAAAAAACCAGGAGTAATTGGAGGACCTCGAATAATAAAAACTTGTTATTCCTGAAACTTTTCTTTTACATCACCTTACAGTCCATTTGTCTTTCATTTTTTAAACGGCGAAACCTCCGGTGCTTTTTGCTTTTCCTCAAAGGTGCAAAATTTATAAAAAGGCATTTTCCGGAAAGTAATCACTATTTCTAATGGCCTGAAATTTCATTTATGTACAATAAGGCTAAGAAAAAGAACTTTAAGGCAAGTTAATAAGACAAATTTTTCAGCTATTTGCATTGGGAGTCAGGGATAAAGATTTTTAAAAAAAATAATCTCTGAAACGATTTCTTAACCAAAAAATATTCATTCTATCATGAGTAAAAGTTTGCTTGCCAATAACGAAACTCGCCCAGTCTTATTGAAATTATACACCCATTTATTTTCCTCTGGATGGCGCCGGAAAGTCGCTGTGCTGCTTGTTTTGATATTTTCACTTCTGCTTATTAAAGTGGAGGCGCAGACAACACAGGTGGCGGGCACGGTAAAAGATGACAAAGGAAACGTGCTTGCGGGTGTAAGCGTTTCTGTGAAAGGCACTAAAACGGGGCAGATTACGAATAATAACGGGCATTATTCCATTGGAGTACCATCCGGAAATAGTACGTTGGTATTTACCTATATTGGTTTTTTAACTCAGGAAGTTCCTGTTAGTGGCCGGACTGTCCTTGATGTATCTTTATCTTCTGAAAGCAGGAACCTTTCAGACGTAGTAGTGGTAGGTTATGGCACCCAAAAGAGAAGAGATATAACCGGAGCAGTTTCAACGGTTAAAGCTGCTGATTTAAACCACACAAACGCGGTATCCATAGATAACTTGATTCAGGGGAAGGCCGCCGGTTTAAATGTAAATTCATATACCGCTCAGCCTGGTGGCGCTTTAAGCATTAATATCCGGGGAGCATTATCTCCCAGCGGAGATAACAGCCCGCTTTACGTAATTGATGGTTTGCCTGTTACTACCAATGCATCTACCGAATACAACTCTTCGACAGGCGGTTTCCGGGGTGGTTTTAACCGCAGCCCGTTAGACAATATAAATCCTAATGATATTGAATCGATAGATATTTTAAAGGATGCCAGTGCTACAGCCATTTATGGCTCTGCCGCAGCTAACGGTGTTATCCTCATTACCACTAAGAGAGGAAAGGCAGGACAGACAATTGTAAACTACAACGGAACCTACTCGTTTCAGACAGAAAAAAAATATTTGCAGCCATTGAATGCTATTGAGTTTGAAAATGCCGTTAATAACTATGGGTTGGAATATTTTAAATTCAACAATAAGCTTGCTCCATATGGCAATGATACAACGCCAATATCTAACTATGTTCCTTTTTTTACTCCGGCGCAGGTTGCTGCGGCGGGGGCAGGCACTGATTATATTAAGTTTGCGTTAAGGCAAGGACGTATTAATGACCAGAATATATCAGTAACCAGCGGTAATGCCAACACCAAAATATTTGCTTCTATAAACTATTATGATCAGCAGGCCCTTATCAGGAACTCAAATTTCAGGCGGTATTCCGGACGTATAAATGTAGACCAGAAAATAGGATCAAGAGTAAATTTAAGCCTAGGCATGTCGTACAGCCAGGTAAACAGTGACAACGTTCCAACGGGACAGTCCGGTGATTTGGATAGTCCTTCTTTTCTGCAATCGGCATTGCAATATGCGCCAAATATTCCCATATATGATTCTGCCGGTAATCTCACCCGTTCTTACTACACCCGCATGTCGAACCCCCAAAGCTTTCTCATGATTACCAATCAGACCTTCAGCAAAAGATTATTAGCGACACCCAAATTACAAATTAACATTCTGAAGGGATTAGATTTAAATATAACAAATGGAATTGATAATACGGCAACTGACCGGCAGTTCTTTATACCAGTGAGTGCAAAATTTAATACCGTGCCTGAAGGTGATGCGCAAAGAGGCTATACTAAATTGAACAATTATAGTTCTGAAGCTTACCTTACTTATAATAAAAACTTTAAGGAAAGCCGCTTTTCAGGAGTTGTAGGAGCAGGCTATTACAAAAGCACCTACAACACTTTTAGCTTAGATGCTGTAGGTTTTAGCACGGATGTATTTGGAGTAAATAATATAGGCATTGCATACGACAGGGCTTTGAGCAGCATCTCATCAAATAAAACAGAACGCAGTAAGCTTTCTCAGTTTACAAGGCTGAATTATACCTTGCAGGACAAATATATTTTTCAGTTTACAGGCCGTTTTGATGGTACCAGCAATTTTCCGCAAAAAAAATTGTTTGGGTTTTTTCCCGGTGTATCGGCCGGGTGGTTGATGAACCAGGAAAAATTTTTAAATAAGATAAGTTGGTTAAGCCAATTGAAATTAAGAGGTGGTTACGGCACTTCCGGCAACGAGAGTATAACTGTAAATGGAAATTATGTGTATTCACTTTACTCTTTGACCAACACATTCAGCTACTTAATCGGCAACCAGCTATACAATACAGGGTTTTATCAAACGCAAATAGGCAATCCGGATTTGAAGTGGGAGACAGACGCTACAATTAATTTGGGTGCTGATTTTGGTTTTTTTAATAATCAAATCAGCGGCTCTGTTGATTACTTCATAAGGACTGCTAAAGACTTATTGGATTTCAGGGTTTTGCCGGCTTCTAACCCTATCAACACCCAGGCGTTTAATATTGGTTCTACACGCAGTAAAGGATTCGAATTAACTTTAAGGTCAGAAAATTTTTCAGGCAAAACATTTTCCTGGTCTACGCTGCTTACGCTCGGAACTGCCAAAACTTACTGGGTAAAAAGAAACCCGGCAGTAACATTAGCTTCTTACATTGGTTATAATGATCCGCTCCACGCTGTATACGGCTGGAAAACAGACGGGTTAATACGTTCAGCTTCCGATATTCCAAAATCACAAAGCGGAGCATATGTAGGCAACATTAAATATGTGAATGTAAACGGAGATGGCAAGTTGGACATCAATGATGTTCAATATTTAGGCAATACCGATCCTAAAGGTACTTTTGGATTTAATAATAACTTTCGCTATAAAGGATTTGATTTAGCTGTCTTTTTCTACGGCGCTTATGGCAACCTGACTTTCGACGGTTACCAACCTTTTGTACAAACAGGAAAACTGGTGCGTCCCGGTGTACCTGGCAATGCTGATATACATTCGCTGGACATTTATACCTCTTTCAATACAAACGGTACTTATCCGGGTTTTGCCGCCGACCCCGCCTCTGCTAATAACCCCACCCGCACCACTGATTTCCGTACAAGGAAAAACAGCTTTTTTACACGTTTAAAAAATGTAAATGTAGGTTATACCATACCTCCTGTCGGCAATAGCAAATTCATCCGTTCGCTTAGGATATTTGCAGATCTGAATAATTTATTCTATATCACCAATGTCCGTGGTCTTGACCCGGAAATGGAGATGAACAACACGCCTTATCCTACAGCCTTGACTGCCGCTTTTGGCATCAGCGCACAATTTTAATAACAAATAATTGATACAATATGAAAATAATATCCAAATTTAGTATACTTTTTTTCGCTTGTTTTTTTGCTCTTGGGGGTTGTAAAAAAATACTAGAGCCTAAAATTTATGGTCAGGTAAATGCAGATAACTTTCCGCAAGCTGAAGCTGATATAAAATCGGCGCTCATTCCGTTTTATGCCCAGTTTAACCCTAATTACGGAAGCTCGGATATTTCGAGGAACGTTTACGATTTTTCTTTAACTGCAGCATTTTTAGGATACACCTGGGCTACTTCTATTCAAACCGATGAAGCGTTTGATTTATATTATTATCCATACAGCCAGTTTACATTAGGGCCTTCCTCTTTTTCAAATAGCAGCGGCCAATCGTTTTATGACCGGGTTAGCTATGTGGCCAAACTAACCGGCTTAATTGATAAAATTGATAAATCAACCATAAATAATAAAGAATTATATTCAGCCGAAGCTAAAGGTTTGCGAGCCTGGTTTATGTTTATTTTGTACGACTTATATGGACCTGTAAGTGTTAAGCTTGATCCCGCCACGCTTAACGACAATGAGGTGTTGCCACGCCCATCGCAGGCAGATTATGTAGCTGCCATGGAAAGCGATTTGCAGTCAGCCATTGCAGGTTTGCCCGATAAATATAACGGCTCAAATGATTGGGGCAGATTATCAAAAGGTGTTGCAAGAATGATATTCCTTAAGTTGTATATGCATGAGAAAGAATGGGCAAAAGCACAATCGGTAGGTAAAGATATTATGAGTATGGGATATGCATTAGATCCTTCTTATAAAGACATATTCATAACTGCCCAAAACAGTGAGGTCATATTTGCTGTACCGGGTAATAACAGCACAACGAGCATATGGTTTGCGTGTATAATACCTGAAAATGCAGTTAATGTTTTAGGCAATGATGTAACAAAAGGTGATAAATATAAGTTGGTAGAAATGCCATGGGCTTTTTACGATAAATACACACCCGGTGACGCACGTCTGCAAACAATTGCTGCCTCTTACATTAATACCAGCGGTCAAACCGTTGACCGTGCTCATGGTTTAGATGCAGCCATACCTATGAAATACACTCAGTACGTGCCTAATGGCTTTGGATTTGACTATGTAATATACCGCTATGCCGATGTGCTCCTTTATATGGCAGAAGCTACCAATGAACTCAATGGTCCTACGGCCGAAGCTAAAGGATACTTAACACAGGTAACCGACAGAGCTGGCACAACTGCCACCATACCGGCAAGTGCACTAGCTGATCAGGCCTCTTTCAGGAGCTATATTTTGGACGAGCGCGGCCGTGAACTATATTGGGAGTTTGGTATCCGTCGTCAGGATTTGATACGAAACGGTACTTTTATCAGTAATGCTAAAGCCAGGGGATATTCTAATGCAAAAGAAACACAAGTATTGTTTCCCATTCCTTCAGATGTTATTATACAATCAGGTGGAGTAATTGCACAAAACCACGGTTATTAATTGAAATTATGCCTGAATGTGGAATCATTCAGGCGTAATCTCCTTTCTTACAACCAACTCAATTGATATTTCAAACTTATGAAAAAATACTTTTTTTACGGTATAATCCTGGTATTGGTTTTTAGCTGTAAAAAGGACGCAAAGCCGGATGTCGTTCCTGTAGGTGGTGGTGACACTGATAAAACTGCCATTACTATAACCGTTGATGCTAACATTATTAATAACGATATTTCAAATCAATACCGGGGAATTAACATTACCGACAACTGGGAAGATCAATCTTATTGGAATTACCCAATATCTCCAACGGCTACTCTAAATGCTATCAAACCTAACATTATACGCTATGGAAATGACGATTACTTTTGGTCAGAACCGCCTTATACTGCGCCAAGCCCCAGGTTGATTGACTATTATGGTCCCAATGAATTTTTATCACAGCAGACTGACATCATACAAAGTGACGGCATTCATTTTAAAAGTAGGATATTGGATATTGATGAATTTGTTGCGCTCTGCCGTGCCACCGGCAGCGAACCGGAAATTATTGTTCCATACGACCGGATAAATTATACCCCTCTTGCGGGGGACAATGTAACAACTAAAGAAGATTTTCTAAAAAATGCAGAAGAAATGGTACGGTACTGCAATATTGTTAAAGGTTATAAAATTAAGTTTTGGGAAACAGGAAATGAGACATTTCAAAAAGAGCATAATATAATATAAGCGCTACACAATATGGGAACGATCTCAAATTATTTTCGCAACTGATGAAAGCTGTTGATCCCAGCATAAGAATCCTTGCCAACGGTAATGATGGGAATTGGTTTAACACCTTGCTGCCTCTGGCAGGAAGCTATATCGATTATATAAATACAAGTATGTATCCAACATATGGTTATAAGAATTACGACTATTATGCCCATACCGATATCGATTATACAAATTATTCTTATCTGACACAGATCGTAAGTGCTTTAAAAACTTCTGGGTATAGCAACAGAGTCAAATTAATTGTCACCGAATTCAACGCGGCAGGCTTTGTAGGATCAAACACTGCTATGAATTGGTCCGACGGCAATGATCTTGGTCATGCCCTAGCAAGTTTCCAGATAGGGGCTGACTTCATGAACGATAAAGATATTTTTTTCTCAAGTTTTTGGAACCTTAGATGGTATTATGGTTATCAACCGACTATACCATGGCAACCGACTGATTCTGATCCAAAAACAGTGTTCAATGCAGCCGATAACCAGGGTAACCTTAACCCAAACGGTCAGTCCGTTGCACTTTTATATAACAATGTTTTTGGAGCTATGGTTAACGCTGAAAGTGATAATCAATTGATCAGATCATATGCTTGTTTGGATAAAACATCGGGAAAAATGAATGTTTTTTTGGTTAACAAGGATCATTCATCGCAGGCTGTGAAAATCAGCCTTAAAAATATATCAAAAACTTCGGGTCAGGTTTCTGTGTTTGGTGGAACTGGTGATACCGATTCTAAACCTACTTTGAAAAAACAAAAAGATGTAACGCTTACCGGTAATACACTGACATTAACGTTGAGTGGTGTGTCAATAACTTTGATTCAATTCAATTAGCAATACAGGTAACGAATACAAATACAGTAAGCAATAATATTAGAAAATGTACATGAACATAATTAAATTGTCCTTTGCAGCTTTAGTGCTGTTTTATGGTTCTTCAGTCTACGCAAGCGCTGTTCAATCCGACAGCATAAAACAAATTGCAAATATTACTCCGTTAGATAACGGATTGGCTTTAACTCCTCCCATGTGTTTTTCAACCTGGAATACCTTTAAGATGAAACCAACAGAAGAAGTCATCAAACGGATTGCTGATATGATGGTTGAAAAAGGGTTTAAAGATGCCGGTTACCAGTATGTAAACATTGATGAAGGCTGGGCACATGGGAGGGATGAAAACGGTCGGATGATACCCGACTCAACTAAATTTCCACATGGCATGAAAGCATTGGCTGATTATATCCATAGCAAGGGCCTCAAAGCTGGGATATACACTAATTTGGGAACAACCGGTAAAGGCGATTTAGGCAGCAGAGGACATTATGACCAGGACATGAGAACTTTTGCATCATGGGGATACGATTATGTGAAAGTAGATGTCAACTTTATTAAAAGCAAAGAAATAACCGATTTGAGCGTTGAATTTGCTGAGGTTAGCAAAGCCATTAAGAACTGCGGAAGACCAATGGTGTTTTCGATTTGCAACCAAGGCTTTGGCAATCCTACAAATTGGGCACCCGCTTTAGGAAATATGTGGAGGGTTGGAAAGGACATCGATTATTTGTCTTGGGTCGAGCCTTATCAAAAAACGCAATGGCAAGGGGTTTTGTATGAACTTGACCGGTCTATGGCCCACCCTGAAGCCGCAAGGCCAGGTGCCTGGAACGATGCCGACATGATGCTGGTTGGAGTAACAAAAGAATCTGAAAGACTTATCCTATTAACCCCAGAGGAAACGAAAAGCCACTTTTCTTTATGGTGTGTAATTAATTCGCCGTTAAACATTGGTGCAGATATCAGGAATATTTCAGAACAAGCCAAAGATATTCTTACCAATAAGGAGGCAATTGCAATTAATCAGGATGCTTATGGCGAGCAGGCACGCCTAGTCAACAATGTTGATAGTTTACAAGTATATTCAAAACATCTTGAATCAGCGAGCAGTGGCAAGCGAGGAGTCGTACTGTTCAATCGTACAGGCAAAGCCCACGACATCACCGTTTCCGCCAGTATGCTTGGTTTAACCAGAAAATTTTCTGTTCGCGATTTATGGCTTAAACAAGATATGGGAAGTTTTAATAATTATACTGTCAACGTACCGCCACATGGTGTCGCTTTACTCAAAATAACATCAAAATAACATCCCATTGTAATAATTATGAACATAAACTGGAAGTTTGCAATCCTTGTACTGGTTGCCCTTATTAAACCACCGTTATATGCACTATCGCAAACAGGTGAAGCAAAAGAAATAATTCCTATAAAAATTTATCCTGATTCTGTTTTGAATGATGTTTCCAATCATCCTTTAGGCGTTAACCTCGATTACTTTATGGATGATGATAATTATTTACATCCAAAAAGAAGATTAGCGGATGCTCTAAAAGCGATGGGCGTAAAATATCTGCGTTATCCCGGAGGTAATAAATCAGACTTTTATTTTTTCTCCAAACCACCTTATGACAAATCTATTCCCACGCTTGCCCGTACTGGAAAAGATGCAGTGGGCGGTCGTAACCGGGCGCTTAATAGTACCGCTACAGATTTTAAAAATGATGTGCTGGACTTTGATGAATTTATGAACGTGTGCCACGAGGTAGGTGCCGAGCCTGTAATTGTTGTAGCAGCTGACGAATATCTTGTTAATTATCCGGTTGGTTCAACCTGGTCAACGAAGCAGCAACTCCTGAAAAACGCGGTAGAATGGGTAAGGTATGCCAACATCAAAAAAAAATACAACATCAAATATTGGATGATAGGTAATGAAAGTTGGGGGCCGGAAAATAAAAATTCAACTGCCGCAATTTATGCACAGGACGTGATTGGTTTTTCCAAAGCAATGAAAGCTATTGACCCTTCCATTTATATTATTCCAAACGGAAACAACGATGAATGGTGGAAAACTGTACTTACAAAAACCTCCGGTTACATTGATGCTATTTGCCTGAGCAATTATCCTGTGTATAAATTACCTGATGGTTTTGTTTCCTATCGCGACTCTATTATTGATTTGATGCATCCTGTTAAAACAGCCATTAATGCAATTGATAAATATTCTTCTGTTGCTGACAAATCAAAATTGAAAGTTATTGTTGCTGAATATGGCCCTTTTGATTGGGGCAGCAAAAAGTGGCCGTTTGTAAATACAATGAGTTATAACCTCGCTAATTTTGAACTTACCGGAGAAGAACTGAAAGAGCCAAAATTAGCTTTTTCCTGTTTTTGGAATACAAGGTGGATAGAAAACGACTCAGTAAAATACAGTGTATTTGATGCATTAGACAGGAATGGAAACTTTAATGCAAACGGTTATGGCCTGATGATATGGGGAAAGTTTTTGAGAGAAAAAATGGTACAAACAACATCAACCATACATGTAAGAAGTTTTGCCAGTTATAGTCCCGATAAAAAAAGCTTGTTTGTTTATTTAGTAAATAAATCTGCTATGGATATTCTGGTTAATCCTGAAGTCAATAATCATACAATTACAACAATAAAGCAGGCATGGGAACTAACAAGTACCGGCCCTGATGATACTAATCCGGTTTGGCAAAAAGCGGAAAATTCAAAAATAAACAATCCGGTTATTGTAAAACTGACCAGTATTAAAGTAATTGAGTACCAGTTAAAATAGCTTACCCAAATAAAGGCTTTATTGACAAAATGGCTTTAATCTTAATAAGAACAACACCTATAATGAGAAGAATATTAATATATGCATTGGCAGGCTTGCTTATAATAAACCAGGCCGGGGCTCAGATGAAAACTAATAATACCAGTAATTTTGACAACGATTGGCTATTTCACTTAGGCGCACTGCTTGGAGGAGAACAAATGAACCTGGATGATTCTAAATGGCGCAAACTTGATTTACCGCATGACTGGAGCATCGAAGACGTGCCAGGAACGCATTCACCTTTTAATCATGTTGCTATCAGCCAGGTTAACGGTGGATTTACTACCCAAGGTACAGCCTGGTATCGTAAGACCTTTGACGTTCCCGCTGAGGATAAGGGTAAGCATATCATTATACAATTTGATGGGGTTTATATGAATGCTGATGTATATGTAAATGGTGAGCACCTGGGTAACCATCCCTATGGCTATACCAGCTTTTACTACGATATAACGCGGCAGTTGAAATTTGGCGGAAAAAATGTGGTTGCTGTTGAAGTAAAGAATGAGGGCGCAAACAGCCGGTGGTATACCGGCTCAGGTATCTACCGGCATGTATGGCTCAAAAGAGTTGAACCGGTTCACATTGCCCAATGGAGCACCTATATTACCACATCTGAAGTGAGCACCACCTCAGCGCGTGTTACCATAAAAACTCAACTGATAAATGAAAGTAATGAAATGGCGGCAGTAAATGTTGTCACCAGGTTTATAACTTCAGGGGGTATTGAAGTGGGCAAAACAGAAACCAAACTAAGCCTTGGTGCCGGTGAGAAGAAAGAGATTAGCGAGCACAGTGATATTAAAAATCCCCGGTTATGGTCGTGCGAGTCGCCATCTCTTTATAAGGCAGTAACCGAAGTGTATCTGAGCGGAAGATTAGTAAACAGCGAAGAGAATACGTACGGTATTCGTAAAATATCTTTTGATGTCAGCAATGGCTTTCAGCTAAATGGCAAAACCATTAAATTAAAAGGAGGGTGCTTTCATAATGACAATGGCCCATTAGGGGCAAAAGCTTATGACCGGGCCGAAGAAAGGAAAGTAGAACTTTTAAAAGCCAGCGGATACAATGCTATACGTTGCTCTCATAATCCGCCAAGTCCTGCTTTTTTAGCTGCATGCGACCAGTTAGGCATGCTGGTAATTGATGAAGCTTATGATATGTGGAACTATGGTAAAAACCCTTACGACTATCACCTGTACTTTAAGGACTGGTGGCAAAAAGATATGGAAAGCATGATTACCCGGGACCGTAATCATCCCGCTATTATTATGTGGAGCATTGGAAATGAAATACCTGAAAGAGCCACTCCCGAAGGCGTGGAGACCGCAAAAACATTAGCACAATATGTAAAGACCTTAGACCCAACCAGGGCTGTTACCGCAGCAGTTAACGGGCTTAATGCTGATAAAGATCCATTTTTTGCTACTTTGGATGTGGGCGGATACAATTATGCTGCAGGTGGCGATCATTTAAAAACGAATATTTATGAGTTGGATCACCAACGAGTTCCTGGCAGAATTATGGTAGGAACTGAATCGTATCCTTTGGAAGCATTTAGCAGTTGGATGGCAGCAGAGAACAATTCCTATGTGATTGGTGATTTTGTTTGGACGGCCTTTGATTACATTGGCGAAGCCAGCATTGGCTGGTTAGGTTATCCGCAAAATAGTAATTTTTACCCCTGGAACCTTGCTTTTTGCGGCGATATCGACATCTGCGGATGGAAACGCCCTCAGTCTTATTACCGCGATGCTTTATGGAAAAGCAATCAAGTCTCTATTTTCGTAAAGCCGCCTCGGCCTTCGTTTAAAGAAAATCCCAATAAGGCATCTTGGTCTAAATGGAACTGGGTGGATGTTGTGCCGGAGTGGAATTGGAAAGGCGACGAGAACAAGCCCTTCGAGGTAAGCGTATATTCATCGTGTGAAAAGGCAGAGTTGTTTTTAAATAATAAATCTCTGGGAACAAAACCCATTAACCATTCAACAAAATTTATAGCAAGCTGGCAGGTACCTTACCAGGCCGGAGAATTAAAGGCAGTTGGTTACATTGGTGATAAACCGGTACAAACATCTGTATTACATACTGCTGCCGAACCTGAAAAGATTAAACTGACTGCTGATCGTACCCACTTAAAAGCTGACGGCCAGGACTTATGCTACATTACTATAGAATTGACCGATACAAAAGGACATCTTAATCCCGCTGCAAGCAATCTGGTTAATTTTGAAATCAAAGGTGATGCTGAAATTATTGGTCTAGGTAATGCCAACCCGTTTAGTTTGGAGAGTTTCCAGCTTCCACATCGGCAAGCCTGGAAGGGGAAGTGCCTTGTTATTGTAAAAGCAGGCAATAAGCGAGGTAGTATAATCTTAAAGGCAAAAGCTGTAGGAGTAAAGGCAGCATATGTAAGTTTTATGGCTGAATAAGTTTTAAAAAATGTGACATTTTTATTTTTTCTATTGGTAATTAAATGTTTCTCTGTATTTATAAAGCACATCACCACCAATTTTAAAAAGCTCAGTCTTCTAAGCACCTGACTGTGGACTATCAGCGGTGCAATTGTCTTAATTTGCTGAGACGCAACCAGAGGCTTAAAATCTTCTTTTTTACTCAATGTTTCGTTCCCTATGCGCAAAGACTAAGACCAGTTGTTAAATGGGCAGGAGGGAAAGAACAAGAATTAAAATACATCATCCCTAATCTGCCAATATCTTTTCGTAATTATTATGAACCTTTTGTTGGTGGGGACGCAGTTTATACAAATGTTTCCGCTTTAAATTATTACATAAATGATAAATCAGTGGAATTGATATCATTGTATAAGTTAATAGCTACAGGGGACCATTTCTTTTTTGAAGCGCTAGAAGAACTAATGACAATCTGGGAAAGTATAGCTGAAATTACAAATTCCACTTCGAGCTATATGATTACTTTTTATAAAAAGCTATCATATAAGGCTTCAACCTAAGAATTAGCGAATTTAATTGTTCTGTTTATAAATCATCATCTTCCGGTTTTCCAAAAAATGTTCATTCAGTTCTTTAATTATCATCATAATAATTTTCTGATTGAAATTAAACGAAGTCTTTTTAATAAGGCAAAAAGAATGCAAACTTTAGAGAAGAAAAGGGGAAACCTTTCTGACGAAGACATAGTTGCAAATATTGAGGGATCTCTTAAAGGTGCTGTTTATATGCACGTCCGCTATCTCTACAATAATGTCGATAAGTATAAAATTACCGAGCCTGTAAGAACAGCATTATTTCTTTTTATTAGAAATTACGCTTATAGCGGCATGTTTCGTTATCATTCAAATGGTGGTTTCAATGTTCCCTACGGAGGAATAGATTACAATAAAAAGGATTTTAGAAAAAAAGTAAATTACCTAAAATCAAATGAGTTAAAAAGCCATTTAGCCAACACATCAATTAATTGTTTAGATTTTTAAGAGTTCCTAATTAAACATCAGCCTTGCCAAGACGACTTTATTTTTTTAGATCCTCCATATGATTCTGAATTTAGTGAATATGCTAAAAACGAATTTAAGAAAGATGATCAAATAAGGCTTGCCGATTTCCTAATAAATGATTGTAAAGGGCGATGGATGTTGATTATTAAAAATACTCCCTTTATTTATGATTTATACTCCAAAGCGAAGCTGAATATAAGCGCCTTTGAAAAAAAATATTTAGTGAGTTTTATGAATAGAAACAACAAAGATGTTAAACATCTACTTATAAAAAATTAGTAATTTTTTAAGTTTTTATGCCTGTGTTAGTGTTCGGTAACGTCAGTGTACGGTGTTATTATATCTGTGTTAGTGTTGCAGCAGCATGGTGTTATTCCCAAACCAAGCATAGTTGCTGACTCTAGTACTACTCATGTTGTTGATCAAAAGACACAACATCCGCTATACTGCCGATCCTGCCCGTGGCAACCACAACAGTACAAGAGTGAGACCTAACGGAAGGCAAGTACGGACTCTAAAGACTGACTCCGGAAATTTTCCTAACTGAAATAAAAAACGCTCAAGCCTTACTTAGGAGGCATTTACTTAACCCACATTGCAGCAAAAGCTCCTTCAACTGTTAAATTTTGAAGTTTTTTTTTAGAAAAACCACCTTTCCAGAGTGCTTTATTCGTACCCCCCTACGAGCGTAAATTTTTTATTGCATCTACGAGCCGATTATTCAATTTGTAGTACACAAGGGTGTTCGTATTTGAGCAAGCTTTTCCACCTTTGTTGCTTGTATTTTAAAAGCACCATACGCAAGCATCCTGACACAGGCAGACTGAGTGGTTACTACCGCCTGGTAGAAAGCTATCGCAATGGCGATAACAGAATATGTCATCCCACTATTGTAAACGTAGGGTTTATGGAAGATGCCACCCCCGAGCAGCTTAATAAAATACAGAAGCAGCTAACGGAAAAGTACGAACGCAGGCAACCTTTGTTCGAACAGGAAGAACAGGACCCTATCGTAAAAAAGTATGTAGAAGATTTGTGGCAGCGCATTGTTGCCTCTCAAAAGCTGGATATTCAGTCGGTAGAAAAACTATCCAGAATGGTAAATGCCGATACCCTGCAACATAGTAATGTACGAGAGATAGGAGCAGAAAATATTTGCCATAACACCTGGCATAAATTACAGCTTACTGAGTTGCTGCTAACTAACGGCTTTACTGATGAGGAAGCTGCATTAGCTGCTACACAAGTTATTAGCAGGGCCGTTTATCCGGCATCAGAATTAAAAACTACGAGCTGGATAAAAGAAAACTCTGCCGTTAGTGAACTTACCGGATAGGACATGGACAAGCTCACTAAAGACAAGCTATATGAGAGTGCCTTGCATTTATATAAAGTAAAAGATAACCTGGAAAAACATCTATCCAACCGCACCAATGAACTCTTTGATTTAGAAGACAAGATTATTCTGTACGACCTTACCAACACCTATTTTGAAGGCGAAAAGCGCAATAGTAAACTTGCCAAATTTGGCAGGAGCAAAGAAAAACGAAGCGATGCAAAACTGGTTGTACTGGCATTGGTTGTAAACACGGAAGGGTTTATAAAATACTCTTCTGTACTGCAGGGCAATATTGCAGATTGCCAAACCCTCTCGGCAATGATAGAAAAACTTGCGGCACATACCTGCGGCCACAAAGCCGTAGTGGTGATTGATGCAGGCATAGCTACCGATGAAAATTTAGAACTGATAATCCAAAAAGGGTACAAATATCTTTGTGTCAGCCGCACAAAATTAAAAGACTATCAGGTAATACCAGATAGGCTCACAGTATTGATGGATACAAAATCGAAGCAAACTATCCGTCTGAAGTCTGTCACTACCACAAAAAATACGGACTATTATCTCGAGGTAAAGAGCGAAACAAAGGCGCTGAAAGAAACTGGCATGAAAACCCAGTTTGAACAGCGCTTTGAAACAGAATTACAAAAAATACATACTGCTATACACCGCAAAGGAGGCATTAAAAAAATAGACAAAGTGTATCAGCGCATTGGCAGGGCAAAAGAAAAATATCCGTCGGTACAGCAGTATTACAACATAGAAGTAAGCCAGGACAAAGCAAGCCGGCTGGCAACAAATATTACGTGGCAAAAAGATGAAACAAAGCATGAAGGCAAGACAAATAATCTCGGTATCTATTTTCTGCGTACCAATCTCAATGTGCAGGACGAAGTAGTCGTATGGAATATTTACAACACCATCAGGGAAATAGAAAACACTTTCAGAACCCTGAAAACCGATCTTGACCTGCGCCCCATTTATCATAAAAATGATGATGCGACCATGGCCCATTTACATTTAGGATTACTAGCCTACTGGCTGGTTAATACAGTCAGGTATCAATTAAAAAATCACGGCATCAACAATGTTTGGTCAGAAATAGTACGCATTGGCAATACCCAGAAAGTAGTTACCACCACAGGTACCAATACCTACGATAAAACAATCACTACCAGGCGGTGCTCGCAGCCCAATGAAAAAACTAACCAACATATACAATATCTTAAAATTATAAAATTAAAGCATTAGCCCTTCACCAAAAGAAAATCTGTAGTACACAAACGGGAAGATAAAAAAGATGAAACCCAGCAACTACGCCTATTACAGTCCGGTTAGCTGCAATCTGGGTTAAGTTAGAACTATAACTTATAATTATAGGGTAATGTGAGTTACTGTGTCTGCAGATGCTAAGAGCTTGGCAGAATTACTAATAATCCGTAAATTTGAATAAGGTCATGTAAAGAGAAGTAAAGAAACTTCGTAAAATGATTTGAGATAGAGTAAAAAATAGAGTAAAATAAATAAGTCGCTGAAAAATAAGGACTAATAAGAGTAGTTTGCGGACCGGACGGGTCTCCCTTTAGCTTTACTTAATCTTGCCTAACTTCTCTTTACTTTACTAATACTATTGATATTCAACACTTTGTGAGTATTTTTTTCTTAATATTTTATTTATACTAACATAACTTTTCCTTAGATTGCAACACAAATGCAATACAAGAGTTATGAAAAGGCAATTCAAAAGGTATGTAAAACCCGGCTTTTCCAACAAGACTTCTGACCTTGTTCCTATCTATATCAGGTATGATTACAACCGTGTTCGAAGAACTTTAATTAACACCGGCCATAAGATTAACGCAGCGCTTTATTGGGATGCTAAGAAGGAAACTATCAAACGTTCCTGCCCTTCTTATGAAACTGTTCTGAAGGATTTGGAGAACCTGGAGAATAAGATATCAAACATCCTGCAGTATGCAAGAAATAATCAAATTGATTCCACTTGTGAATATGTGATAGACAGGCTGCAAACCTTCAAAGAGCTTTTGGTTGATAACAATAAACAAACGGAGTTTTTTACATTACTGGATAAGTTTATAGAAGAAAGAGAATCAAATGGCAATGTTTCACAACATGCAATCAGAGACTATAAGTCTTTGCGCAAGCACTTAGTCAATTTTGAGAAGCATTGGAAACGTCCGGTAACTTTTGGGAGCCTTGACATTACCTTTTATGAAAAATTCGTTCACTATCTTACTTTTATTGCAGTCAAACCAAACGGCGAAAAAGGACTTAAGCTTAACAGCATCAGCAAACAGATAAAGAACCTGAAAGTTTTCTATAATGACAGGAAGCTTAAAGACAAGTTACCTTTAATTGACTTGTCTTTATTTAAACGAAAGAACGAAACAGTAGATCATGTTTACCTGACTGAAAACGAGATACAGCATATCTGGAACCTGGATTTGCAAAGTTTTCCTGAACTGATTGCAGCACGTGATCTTTTAATCTTTGGCTGCTACACTGGCCTGAGGTATTCTGATATTCATTCGCTGCAGCCGTATCATTTTAAAAAGGTTCTTGTGAGTAATGACATACAAACTGCTATTCAGAAGAATCAAAAGAAAGTGCATGAAAAGGTGAACATTGCTCTTATTCACCTGGCCAAGACTGTTGCAGAGAAGTACGAATATGATCTTCCAAAGATGCACATGAATGATTTTAATGAAAAGATAAAGAAGATTGCAGAACTGGCAGGGTTGGATGAGTGGATTCCTTTGTCACATAAGTATGGAAAAGAGATAAAGGAAAAAGTGTATAAAAAATTTGAATTGATATCTTCTCATGTTTGCCGGAGATCTTTTGCTACAAACATGTACCTCAGAGGTGTTGATCCGGAAATTATAATGACCAATACCGGACATAGTTCTTTAAAAACTTTGTTCAGTTATATTAAAGTGACCAAGCGGGAAAAGGCTTTTAAACTCTACGAATACTTTTCAGCAGGAAACGAAAAGCCTGTTGTGTAAACTGCAATGAAATAAGTATGGTACAAAGAAGAAGTTTATTTACTTTTTTTTCACCGGCAACTTTACTTGTTTATATTTCTCTTTTTACGCAGCAGGGGTTTTCCGTATAGCGCCTCGCATAAAGAAATATATATGCTATACCACAACTTACCATTGCTTGCTTAGCTGAAAATGCAGATGCAAAATTTGCTATTACTATACCCTTATATGAAATATCACAATAAGTTCGTCTTAATGTACCCGCCCTTTTTCTTCTTCATTACCTGATGTTCTGTTGTTATTAGTGCCCTGCCCGTTACCTAAACGGTAACTCAGGCTTAGCTGCCAGTAGCGAATGATCTGAAAATTAGTAAAGGTTTGAGCAATGCCATTCACCGTATAAGAATAGGCCATAGCACTGCTTCTAAAAGCATCATTGAGGTTTAGTGCTACATCCCACTTCTTATTTGTCGTAGTAGCTTTTACTCCTACATCTAACTTGTAGTACCTGAAAGTTTTTCCAATGTGATCCACTTCTGGAAATTGATACCAAAAGTTAACAGCAGCAGCAACGGTTTTGCTCTTATTGAAATACAGGGTATTGGTGCTGGAGAGATAAGCACCTATTCCTTCAATACTCCTAATGTTTGCAAATGAGGAATGAGCACTGGTATGATAGATGCTCATCATTGCTCTGCTTTCCCACCAGTTCAACGGTTTCAACAATATATTCTCTGATACACCCATCCGGATGGTGCGGATAAAGTTGAATGGTTTTGTATATACAAGGTTTGTATCGGGACTGACAATCGTAACATTCGCAAAACCGTTATCTGTTCGATTAGCAAACAAAGCTGTTTGGAAGATAGACTTGTAGTCATGTGACAGCTCTATATTATTAGTATACTCGGGTTGCAGATAAGGATTACCCTCTCCATAGCTGTAAGCAGTGTAAAGAGATTTGAAGGGGTTTAAACTCCAAAAAGAAGGACGATTGATGCGCTTTCCCATAGACAGTGAGAAGTTGTTATTTGTATTTGCTGAATAGCTGGCCAGCAGGGATGGAAATACTTTAAGGTAGTTGTTGGGGGTAGTTTTCTGCACCGTATAAGAATACCCTTTGGTTTGAGTAAGCTCCCCTCTTAACCCTGCCTGAAGCTTCCACTTACCCATCTCCTTGCTCATGCTTCCGTATACGGCTTGTGTGTTCTCGGTATAGTCAAACTCATTACTCAGATTGGTGTTGTACACTAAACTGCCATTAGTTTTATTATAGTAAAAGGCATTGCTGTATTCACTGATAAAGCTCAGTTTCCCGCCCAGGCTATAGGTGGCAAATCGGGTAGGCCAGTCCAAGCCCGCTTTGACGGTATAGATCACAATATTTTGCTTGTTGCGGTCAAAATATTGTGTCTTTCCTTGTGGTTTAAAGTTTCCTTTATCATCATAACTATTGCTTTCAAAATCTGAAACGTCATTGCGATAGTAATTAAAGTAATCAGCGTTTAGAAAAAGTTGTCTGCCTGTAGTGTCTAATTTCATATTGGCATAGACATTTAAGGCAGCGGGAAGGGCTACAGGGTGATAATGAGCATAGGTTTTTAATAGGGAGTCCGCAGTACCGGAGGCATTATAAATGGGGTTGCGGACATTATCCGATCCATCATACATATCGCTGCCACCTGAAAAAGAAGCGCCAATGGTGAGGGAAGAACTGGCTTTATAATCTACCCCTGCCAAAGCGGTAAAGGCATTATGGGTATAAAGACCGGTATCGGTTTGCATCCAGTGTTGTTTGGGATAATACACATCAAATTGAAAGCCTTCCAAATGCCGGTCACGAACATGGTTGAAGCTACCGTAAACAGACAACCTGTTCCAATTATAAGCTAAATTAGCACTACCGCTTACCTCTCCAAAGGTTCGTATACCATATACAGACGACTCTCCGGGGGCATAATACTTGGAGGTAAACTGTAAATTACCGGAATAACCTTGGAGTTTACTGTGCTTAGTGATGATGTTAATAAGTCCTGCGTTCCCTTCTGCCTCGTAGCGAGCCGAAGGATTGGTGATGAGTTCAATTCCGGTAATCTGATTGGCGGAGAACGATTTTAAATAACGGGTCAGGTCTTCTCCCTGAAGCGGGATAAAACGGTTGTTCATCATAACTCTGGTTACGCCTTTGCCTGCAATACTGATTTCATTGTTATTTATGCGCACTCCCGGAATTTGACTGATGGCCTGCAGGGCATCGCTGCCTGTTGCTGTAACACTGCTACCGACATTGTACACCACTTTATCAGCTGATCGTTCTATTGATGATTTAATCCCCGTAACGGTTACTTCATCCAACTGTTTATTGCTTTGTTGTAACTGCAGGGTAAACGAAGTGTCATGGCTTACATCAAAACGAAGGTTATAGGGCTCATAACCTATACAGGTAATGGTAATAGAATAAGTACCATTGGTTACTTTATTAAAAGAGAAAGTACCTGTACTATCTGTCTGAGATATATGTTCAATAGCATCAGTTGTTCTTTTGAGGGTAAAGGCTGCAAATGGAATTGGTGAATGGGAAGCACTTACAATAGTACCGGAAATACGTGACTGAGCATAAAGTGCTTCAAATGAGGTGAACAACAAAAAGAGGAAAACAAGTCTCACTGCAAGCATGGTTTCAAATTAAAGTAACAGTTTAGCTTGGCCAAAAATATACCTATTTTATAACAGTCGGATTACTCTGACAAGATTTACGATTTTTCTAATAAAGGTTTTGCCTTCTTACTTTTAAAGTAAATGGTAAGAATATATTTTCCCCTCAGCCATACTGTCATAAAGTCATGAGTTAATTCATTTCTGATAATATAATTACCCTACCTGTTGGGGAAACTTTGCTTAAAAAAACAACTAAAAAACAAGCACAAGTATTTTATTTAAACATGTTGCCCAAGGTTTTGTCTGAATACGTTTTAATAATTTTAGCATCCCCAATCCTCGTTTTTCTTCTTCACTTTTTAATCTATGTAAATTTTCCCAGCGCTTTAAATGCGAAGCATGAGGGAGCCCAGCCGTTTTGGTATAACCAAAACATAGCTGGCACCATTAAAACTACAAATGCTTTCCAGACCTCAAACCCAGTTTAGTTTTTGACTTTCGTAAAGCAAATATTCATTTAGCCCTTTTGATTTTTATACAAATAACTTCGGTCAATGTATTTCTGGTTCCACTCGCAAGTAGTTTGAGTGTTCTCCATACTGGCTTAATCCCTTTCTAATGCAAGTAAATTTTTTAATTTTCTTTCATCATTTGCCGGCTCTTAATAAAAAAATAGGGAAGTTATTACCAGATAATTTGTCAGTGGGGCATGTTTAAATCAATTGTCTGTTAGAGGCTGCTGAACCGACAGTGTTTTTCGATGAAAAGAAAATGACTGGGATAGCTTTTGGATTAACTCAGGTATTGGACATTTTGGTATTAGATTCCCCAAATCTAATAGTTGCCCCCTTTTCCTGGATTATACTATGCATTTAATTTCCTGTTATCTTTGAAAATTGCTTCCTTTTTTTCTGATTGTACAATACCAGTAATCATTGTTGCTAATTTTCTCTGGTTGGTATCCTAACTGTTCCAGGTACTTTACGTCTGTTTGCCTGGCTTTCTGTATAGAAAAATGGGACTGTTCATTACGATTTTTTTGATGATCTTGATGAAACCTGCTCTTACTCTTTGACCTACAATTACTTATCACTTCATCTTTTTTTCATCAGGAGTATAAACGCTGTCATCACAATACTTTTTCTGATGAAACTTTGATGACATTTCTGATGACCATAACGTCTTTATCTTCAATTACTTATACTCTTGTCATCAAAATCATCAGAAAAATGAAGATTTAAGACCTCTTTTTGTGAAAGCTTATAATATCGGCCCTTGTGGTTGTATTCTTACAGACTTCCATCACTACTGAATTGGTTTTGTAAGTAAGTATTGGAGTTTTCAGATGCAAGGAGTTTTTAGAGGAATTTGAAGGCGACATCCGAAAGCATGGACTGCACAACTCAAACATTTTTAACGGCCGTAAAACATAAAAAGTTTTTTTGTTTCTGCTCATTTATGCATTACTAAAGTGGGAATAAAAGGCTCAACTGTCAATTTTTCCGGTAGTAATACTTCTTTCTTTTTTCACCAGCCTCGTTATAAATCTACAATAATTATATGTTTTAGGGCAACAAAAAAGGGGGAAAACTAAAAAAAGTTACATAGGCTTCTACCTAAGATAGTTAGCACTAACAGGAATTAAAGCAGGCGGTTTAAAAAACAAACTGTAAGCAATTGTAATGCGTGTATTGGCAACTACTTAAAGAGGATGAAAGCAGTGACTATTAAAATCAGAAACACTGATGCAGCAGAGACTTTCTAAAGTTATTAGGGCGAGCGGTGTTCTTGTCGAACAAAAATCAGTTCGGCCGAACTTGCTCGCCTTTTGCTCCCTTTGGTCGTCTAAAAGGAAGACATCAAAAGCCATTTTTAACAACTAAACAAGTGTGAGATGGAACCAGTGAAAAAGAAAAAAAAACAGCATCGAAGACCACCAAAATCATTAAAAAAGAAATCAGGGCAGCAGTGAGGCTCGGCAAAACAGAATACTTTGTTATTTGCCAAAAGGCTGCAAAAGCAGGAATGAAAGTATCGGTTTATGTAAGGCCGATAACTATTAACGCAGCCGTAACTACCATGCTAAGTGAACAAGAAAGGCATTTTGTCAGGCAATTCATTGGGATGTCAGAGTAACGTGATTGGTGATTAAGCTTGAGTTTTACATTTTGTTCTTTATATATCTAATAATGTAATTCTCTCTTAAGGGACTACTTCTTCAGTAAACTATACCTACTCTAAAACCTCGCCACTTGATGTATAATGCTAAGTCTTTTATGGCAGTATTAAAAAGAAGATAAAATAAATAAAAAATTATTAGCTCGATTTTATATAAAAGAAGAATGAATAAAAAAAGTAATGCAAGAGAAATGCAACACAAATGCAACACAAAAAACAGAAAACCCGCTACCAGAGCGGGTTTCAAACTTATAATAGCGGACCAGACGATACAAATCTCGAACCTTTTTCTGATGGATTTGAAGCAATTGGCAAGCTTGTCAATTGCTAATTGGTAGTACTTAATCTAAAAAGAAATATCTTAAGTTATTGTATTTCAGGTAAGAATTTCAGCAAAAAAATGAACCTATTGCTGTTAATCAGAGGGTCTCAGGTTCAAGTCCTGAAGGGGGAGCATTAATAATCAGCCACTTACAAGAATTTCGATGTAAGTGGTTTTTTTATTTAACAAACAATTTAACCAACATTTTTTTTATATATGCTCTATTACATTGTGATTTCTTAAATAGTTTGACTTAATTTAATTAATTTAATTAAGTCCAATAAAAAATGTTGAAAAGCCAAAAGAGAAGGAAATAATTATTTGAGGAGTATGAAGTGGAGGAGTATCAAAAAATATGGAGCTGGAGATTATTGAATTACTGACTAACAAACTATTCAAATATAATAATCTATTGAACTTTATAGATAAGTTCCTACTAATACTATGTTATGCCATTAGTGTTGCTGTGAAAATATATTTTCATAGCCTTCTTCACCTGTAACTGATTTAAACATATACTTATATTAGACTCTTTTTTACATCCTGAAAATGTAATAACCATTACTAATGTAATGATGCTAAAAATGTTATGGTTCTTCGGTAAACTTAGTGGAATTCCACTTTTTGTTTTGTTGTTTAACCTTAGTAGAATAACATATTATATTTTAATCAAAACCTTATTACATTATTATCATGATAAGCTTATCTATAATAAGGTTAATAAGGTTAGGTTAGCGTTTTATTTCATCATTATTCTTCTATACAACTAAATTTTTAAATACTGTTAATGAAGAAATAATATATGTATATAAAAATTTATGATTGTTTTTAGCGAAACATCGGCGCGCTTATTGAGGGACTACTAAGGTTAAATGCCCTTTTTTAGGAAATGTAAAAATCTTAATCCACTGACTTTACCGAAGAATCAATGTTTTTCATTACAATAATTTTCTATAAAAATATTCTTATGCTGTTGATTACAAGTACTATAACTATAGAAAACAGCTTTGCTTGTATGAAAATTTTGGGCGGTTCTGTTTTTTTTTATTTTTTGAAAATGTTTATGGCGTTCCCTGAAGGGCGGGCTTTTCATTGCAATCTTTTTTTAGCAAAAAGGATTTCCATTTTAATCTCTAACGCAAAGGCCTAAGCTTCTTTTTCCTCCACAAGCAGAATGAAAAAAAGACCATGCTTTTTATTCCTGCTCCACCACGCTATCGCCGGGTTCCGCAGGAAAAAGCATGACCATATTTTTTCATACAGCTTGCTCATAGCTCTTTGAAAATGCAAAAGATAATCCGTTTACAGTCTTCCATTCTACTCAGGTCACTTGTTCCGTTTCACTACACTGCGCTTATCTTTCGTTCCATTGCAGTCAGCAAGCCGTTTACCATTTGCACCCGCCTTCCTTAGAACCGTAAATAAAAGGGGAAAAATATATCAAAACAGGAAACTTCCTTATTTAAAATAGTAACAATAAATAATTGCATAAGTACTATAATTATAGTACCTTTAATATTGAAAGAAATGTATGAAAGCCTGTGTTATATTAAAATTAATCTACATGAATTACAGAAGTAAAATAAAGGCACTTATTGAGCAGGTTTCAGGAACAGATCGGCAATTTCACCAGACTTGTAAACCACAGAACAGAAAAGTATTTCCTTTCTATTGTCGTGCTTCGCTTTGCTCTTATAAGTATGTGAATGGTGTGCCTGTAGTCCAGGATAGAATGAAATATGACGATAACCCGGAAGATGCTTCCAACGAAACTTGTTATTGGGGATGGGTTGTTTTTGAAGATGTAAGGATAGTTAAGTTTTACGAAGACTTTCCAAAAAAATATTATCCAAAGCTTTATGCCTATTCGGAGCAGATTCATGGATGGACAGAACCGATAAACTTTGATAAGACATTTGAATGCTCTATTAAGCATCGTGCCGTTTGGTATATAGCCTTAGCAAGTTCGTGTATAAGGTATTATCTGAATGATTATAAAAACACCGGCATCACCACAAAAATTTATTCCGACCATGTTAAAGAAGCCCTTCACGGGGGGGCACATCCTGGGGTACTGATTCAGATAAAGGTTGGTTTGAATATTCAAGTGGTAGAGGGTTAGAATTGAGTAACGGCCCTTTTGTTGAACCTTTTCTGAAATTATCCCATACAGAAATTATTTCCATAATCAATGAAATCCTATATGAGAATTCAGCGCATAAACAACTTACATTATTCTAAACTCAAAATATCAATTGTATGAAAACATTAATTAAAGATTACGGCCTTAGATTTTATGTAAGGGATATGTATGTAAAAAATGCAGCAAAAAGAGGTGGGGAAGTTTTTAACCCGCTTTATAAAAAGGATTTAAAGCGTTTCAGGTTGAGGGTAAAATATGCAATTGATTTTTCGGAAAAGGTTATCGAGAAGAGAGAAGAAAGATATCCGGTAAATCTAAATTAAACATTCAAAATAAAAATTTACAACCATGAATAGGAAAGCTCAATATTGTTTCGACAAAGGTCTGTTAGTGCCAAAAGAACCATTAGCCTCAATGTTATTCCTTGAATTTATCAGGGATTATAACAAGGAGAATAAAAATAGAATATCATTTACGATAAAAGATGATGAAGTATCAAATGATCTATTTGAAGGATTCTTTTTCATTCGGGTGACCAAAATGCGGATGACCGAAATGTTCAGGGAATTTTATATTGATGCGGCGGAATATATAAATGCAAATTCCTGATCAAAACATTATGCCTAAAGAAAATTAATAAAAACAAGTTTTATGAAATACGAAGTAATTAACCCGGAAGAAGAATTAACTATCAGCCGAAATCTTATTTCAGATGCATTTGAAATAACTACAGATGAAAAAAGAAAAGACATGTACAACCTGAATGCTGCCGATTGCAGGATCTATATGCGCGGGAAAGTATGGGTGATCAAGTTCCAGGAGGACATAATATATTACGAAACACATTCAGACAACTATCCTTTTTTTGAAGCTGCTTTTCATGTATTGAATATTGAAAAAAGAGCCAAATGGAAAACAGTTGGTACATTGATCACACTAAGGCAGGCAATAAGGGAGGCAACCGTTCAGGGTACTGACTATCGTGAAATGCTGTATGAAAAACCTCTTACAAAAGAAACGTATAAAACATTCATGAGGCTTGCAAGAGCGCATGACCTTGTCCATCACGGAAGCCATACATTTTGATTCATAAAAAAATTAATAGAATACCAATGATAATTCTACTATTATTTCGGGAATTAAGGTTAGTAAAATTTTTAATCACACTTAAAAAGAAATTATGCTTTTCAAATATAATGACGGCGGAAGAGAATTAGCCGGATTCAAAGGTTCTGCGGGGGATTGTGTAACGAGAGCGATAACTATTGTTACAGGTAAAGCGTATAAAGAAGTTTATGACGAATTGTTTTCAGAAAAAGAGTTCACTGCAACTAAAAGAAGCAAAGCAGCTAAAAAAGCAGCGAGAGGTGGAGGCTTGTCGGGTACTACGCCAAGCAATGGAATATCCAAAGAGGTTTACCATAAATACTTAATTGAAAATGTTGGGATGATTTGGTGCCCCACAATGCTGGTTGGACAAGGTTGTAAGGTTCATTTAGTGAGTAATGAATTACCATCCGGAAAACTGATTGCAAGGGTTGCCAAACACTTAACGGCTGTCATTGATGGAGTGATAAATGATGTATTAGATTGCTCTTATAAATGCGTCTATGGCTATTATTACTTCCCTTCTTTTAAGACAAAATTAAAAATAGGGCAGGAGGTGAATTTTCAGGGGAGTAATACTGTGATTATTTCTTTTATGCCTGAACGAAATAAATATTTATTAGCCGGATTCGGAAGCCCTGTATCATTTGAAAATATTACTTTAATCTCAAAAGAATAAATAACATGGCAAAATCTCTTAACTTTATTTCTCAAACTTTTTTCAATTATGGGAATAATTACGGGCTATGATAAAAACCTAAATCCGGTGGATTGCACAGGGGATAGTTATGACCGTAGTACAGGATCATGGCTTGGAAAGGTAGATGGCGGAGAGATGGCTGGATCAAGATTTTTAGGTAAGCTTGCACTAATTTGTTTTTGCATATACATTCTGCCAGGTTATTTTAACAGCTTCCTAATCCAACACCCAGGATTAAGATTTTTCTCTTTAATTATTACAATGCTTTTAAAATTATTTATCCCGATTCTTATTGGAATTATTCTTTTCATGAAGATTAAAAAATTGCTTAGAGGAAGAAGGTCATACATTAAAAAACGCATATTTTGAAAATAGAAGATGCTATTTCTCTTATTAAACATCCTTTAATTAACCGTGCAGAGTTGGCCCGTAGAATGTTTCCAAACAATAAAAATCCTGAGCAGTCGCTCAACAGTAAATTGATGAATGTCCAGAATAAACGGATTACAGAAAAGGACTGTGAGAATGTAATTGAAATTATAAAGAAAGAAATCGCAAGTAAACTTTCATGAAAGCTTATTTAGCTAATAATAACGGTATCAAAAATTTCAGATAATTGGGGAAAGATTTAAGTGATAGACAATGAATTAAAAGCAGGATTGAAAGGTTAATGATGTTAAAATGGTATGTAAAATTTTACAGCCTCCCGATTTTTTATGAAAGCAACGAAAACGGATTTTTTTATGAATCTTAAAAGATTTTAAAAGAACATGTTATTTTAATTAAACGACCGTTTTCTTAAAATAAATTTTCCCTCTTAATCTCTTTTGCAATAACTTAAACATTCTTCCACTAAATTTCTACTACCGATAAAAATCGGTACACGTTGATGAATGTTGGAAGGCTGAATGTCAAGTATTCTTTGTGTGCCGTTTAGTGCCAGGCCTTTTGCTATTTCAATAATAAAAGCAAAGGGATTGCATTCATACATTAGCCGCAATTTACCATTGGGATTATCGGTGGTCAAAGGGTACATAAAAATACCGCCTTTAATAAGAGTGCGATGAAGATCTGCAACCATACTGCCCGTAAATCTCTGTGATAAGGGGCCTCCGTCTTCCTTTGTTTTATTCTGCAATATGTCAATATATTTTTTTACGCTTTTTTCATACTGTTGGTAATAACCCCCGTTCACTGAATAAATTTTACCGTCTTCCGGACATGTTATATCCGGATGACTTAAACAAAATTCACCAATAGAAGGATCGAGTGTAAAACCATTGACTCCTCTTCGCGTTGCATATACAAGCATAGTTGAAGAACCATAAACGATATAACCTGCAGCTACTTGGTTTACCCCCGGCTGAAGAAAATCATTAATAGTACAAGGTTTTCCCAATTTACTTATTCTGCGATACACCCCAAAAATAGTCCCGATAGAAACATTGGTATCAATATTACTGCTTCCATCAAGAGGATCAAACATTACAACATACTTACTATTATTACTAACCTTATCATCAAAGACTACAATATCTTCCAGCTCTTCGCTTGCGATACCTGCACAACTGATACCGCCCTGGAGTACTCCAATCATCTGGTTATTTGAAAATACATCTAATTTCTTAACCTGTTCTCCCTGAACATTGGTCAAATTGGCATCCCCAATTATATCAGCAAGGCCAGCCTTGTTTACTTCTACATTAATGCGCTTTGCAGCAAGGCTTATATCACGAAGCAGAGTACTCAGTTCTCCGGTAGCATTTGGTATTTTACGATATTGCCGGATAGTAAATTCATCGAGCGTTAGAAAATTTCTGTTTATCATATTTCCTCGTTGTGCAAGATTTATCATCTCTTTTTTATTAGACTTTTATTTACCTGTGAGTCAATCCCTCTGCATAAGCAACAGAGTAAACCAATTGTCGGCATTCTGTATATTTACAGTTATTTAGACGCAGTTGTTTATCAGGTTTTTCGGTAAATCTTTTACACTTTCACAACAAACTTGATCCATTACCTGCTGCAATTGTCTTTTTAAAATAACGATGGTATGATCTGCACCTTCATTGCCCAGCGCGGCTACACCGTACATGAATGTTCTACCCAAAAATGTAAATTCTGCTCCTGAAGCAAGCGTCCTTGCTATATCAGGGCCCGAACGCAATCCGCTGTCCATCATTATTTTTATTTGATTTTGATACTTTTCTACAATCTTTTTCAGTGAATGAATGGTAGATTCCCCCGCATCCAATTGCCGTCCTCCGTGATTAGAAACAATGATTCCATCAATTCCCAGTTGAACACATTTTTCAACATCTATTTCATTTACAATTCCTTTCAAAACCAATTTGCCTTTCCACATATCGCGAATAGCTGATATTTTATCTTCATTCAATCTGCCGTTAAAAGTCTTATTCATAAACAAGCCAAGATGATGCATATTCATCCCTTTAGGCATATAGGGTTTCATTATCTTGAATGAAGGTTGCCCATGAATCAAAGTCCTGATTGCCCAACCAGGCCTTCCCATTATTTGAAGCATATTATGCAGCGTCATTCTGGGAGGCATAGCCAGGCCATTTTTTATCTCCTTATTCCGATAGCCAAACGTGGGCACATCACTAAGAATCACAAGAACCGGACAATGTTCTGATGCGCGTTTTATAATTTGATCCCTCAACGTATTTTCTGCGGGATGGTACAATTGAAACCATGCTTGTCCTTCTGTAAGTTCACTGATTCGCTCAATAGTGCTGGTGCTTACTGTACTCAACGTGAATGGGATGTTGTGCTTAAAAGCAGCCCTGGCAAGTATTTCAGGAGAATTCGGCCAAATCAATCCCTGCAAGCCAACCGGCGCTATGCCAAACGGCGCATCGTACACATGCCCAAAAAGCTCTGTCTTCATATTGGAGCCGGAATGTTTTTTAAGATACTCCGGAAGAAGTTCTATTTCCCGAATGTCAGATGTGTTTTTGTAAAGATTTATTTCTTCATTGCAGCCTCCATCGAGATAATCAAATGCAAATCCCGGAATTCTCTTTTTTGCTTTTTTCCTTAGATCTTCTACTGAAGGGTATCGCGGGTTATATTCTAATTTCATGAAAAATATTTTAGTTCAATAATATCGTGCGGAATTTCTTTTTTATTCCAGCTATTATGTATGCAAAGAGCAGTGCCTACTGCTGTTGACTGTGCCATAGATGCGGCAAATACTTCAATTCCGGGAAAAGCGGACGCAAGCAAATTCATATAAATAGCATTGTTGCTAAAGCCGCCATCAACAAAAATGCGCTTCACATTGGTTCCTTTTAAAACCAATTGCGTGGACAAATATTGCTGAGCAACAATATCAAGAATCAACTGGTGATAAGCTTCTTCGTCATTTTTGAAAGAAGATAAATCCCTGGCAGTAAACAAACTTTTTTTATGATTTTCTATTTTCTCGAATAACTTTTCGATTGATGCATTTTGATTCTGAAGCGCTGCAACTATTTCAGGATTATAATCCATCGTGCGATATTTTATAGCATTTTGATTAAAATATTCGCTTATTCTTTTTACCTCTTGCTCATGCTCATTTCCCGCAAATAACCGTGAAGCTTTCACCGGCTTGGCATCGTAAGACATGAAACACAAACAATCATTTTTTAATTCTTCTTTTGTGAGAGGCGCATGATTAAAGGGATTCAAAGAAATACACCATGTGCCGGTAGAAATTAAAATGAATGGCTCCTTAAAATTCATAAGATAAGGAATCAACGCTGCGGAACTATCATGCAAACCAATCCCGAGCGAATAATTATTGCCGGGAAAGGAGGCCGGAACCACTTCATTACACGGAAAAATGGGTGCCAGCTTTTCGTATATGCCTTCCTGTTGTACCCATGCATGATATTCATTTTTTTGAAAATCCCAAAGATTGGTGTGGCATCCAATGCTGGTAATATCGCTGCAAACTTTTCCTGAAATCAGAAAACTTAAATATTGGGGCAGATGCAGCGCGTATTTTATTTCTTTAAATAATTCAGGCTTCTCATATTTTACCCGGTACAATTGCATTCCTGAATTCAAGCTTCCTAAAACGGGGGAAGCCGTGCGCAAAGAAAATTCTTCTTCACCGTCATAGGTTTCATAAAATTGTTTTTTTAATGAACCAGGATAAGGCTTTAAATAATTATATAATGGTGCAAATGCCCGTAGCTGCTCATTCAGGTAAACAAAGCTGGCCCCATAGCTGGTAAAATTTATGGCTTTAATATTGAACTCTTTTAACCTGAAAACTTCACGCAGGGAATCAAAAACGGATAATTTTAAACTATCCAGATTTTCACAAGGGAAACCATCTTCATCAGTAGTTTCTATAAAACGTGCAGAGCGTTCAAAAACAATTTTATAGTTTTCATCAAACAAAAAAAGTTTTTTGTTGGTTTTACCTACATCGAATATGGCTATGACATTTTGTTGGTTCATTAAAAATGTTTTTCCCGGTAGGGAAGGTCGCGACCTCTCCCTACAATCCCGTTGCAATCGTTTTACTTCCTCTTTCTTTAATCAATTGTTCTCTTATTGTTTCGCTGCGGTAAGTCGCTAAAGGATTTAAAGCCCCACCGGTACGCAATCTTGCTTCTGCTACTATCGGGCGGACATCGGTGCGGTAAGACTGCTGCAATATTTCCTGGGCAGTAACCACATCATTATTATTTTGTGCTTCCACTAATTTTTTTCTGTCGATAATTAATGATTGCGCGTAGGCAATCATAATGGCTTCTACTGATTGCAACAAATCTTCTAACGGATCTTTTACATTGTGTGAGGCATCAATCATCCATGCTAAATCATTGGCGTGATTCATATTTTTAGCATCCATGCCTTCTACCAGTTCATTAAAGATTAAAAACAATTGATAAGGTTTGATGCTTCCAACGGTGAGATCATCATCACCATATTTTGAATCATTGAAATGGAAACCGCCTAATTTTCCTTCCATCAACAGTAAAGCAACAATTTGTTCAATATTTGCATTTGCTAAATGATGGCCGAGGTCAACCAGCGTATAAGCTTTCGGGCCAAGTTTGGAAGTATATAATAAAGATTGTCCCCAATCGCCGACAGTCATTGAATAAAAGTTGGGTTCAAATGCTTTATACTCTACAAATATTATCCAATCAGAAGGCAATTGCGCGTATACTTCCTGCAGACTTTCGAGAGTATTTAGAAAAGCTTTTCTAAAATTTAACTGGCCGGGAAAAGTTGATCCATCGCTTAACCAAACTGTTAGTGATTTGGAACCTAATTCTTTTCCATATTTTATTACTTCAATATTGTGATCAATGGCTTGTTTGCGTACTGTTTTATCTACATGCTGCATAGACCCAAATTTGTAACTCAGTTTTTGATCCGGCTGATCCTGGAAGGTATTTGAGTTCATCGCATCGAAGCGCAATCCGTGTTGAGCGGCCAATTTTTTTATAGCATCGGCATCCTTTGGAATGTCCCAGGGAATGTGCAATGAGATAGCGCCGCTTGAGCCATTCAGCGAATGCAGCAAACCAATGTCTTCAATTTTTTCTTCCAGGTTTCGTGGTTCACCACCGCCGGGAAAGCGACCAAAACGTGTGCCGCCAGTCCCTATAGCCCAGCTGGGAATAGCTACCTGGAAATCGATTAATTTTTTAATTACTTCATTAGCATTATTTATTTGTCCCGAAATAAATTCGTAGCTCTTTGTATGCTTTGACAAATTCTCTTCGTTGCTTTTTTCGATCTGTTCTTTTCTCAATATCATTTTACATATTTTTATGATTGAATTTACCGTAAATAAAATACTTCTTTCAGAGGCATAGAAACCGGTGAATTATCATCATTGGTTTCCATGATATCTTTCATAAAAGCCCACCATTTTTTCATAATTTCTTTGCCAGGCAGTTCATTTAATTTTTTGTCGTCTTCTACTGAAAAATAAGCAAACAAATCATTAGTTTCTTCATCCAAAAAAATAGAATAATCTGAAATACCTGTTTCTTTTAAAAGCGCTTTTAATTCAGGCCATAATTCATCATGACGCTTTTTATATTCGGCCTCAAAACCATTCAGCAATTTCATTTTAGAAGCGACACGCATAAACATTCTTTTGATAAAAAATCAAAAGGCTGACCGATTGAAAGATCATCAACGATTTGATTGCTTGATTATGAGAAAAAAAATTTATCTTACAAAACCGGCTGCTACTCCCCCATCTACATTCAATATATTTCCTGTTGATTTATTCAGCAATCCACCAATAAAAGCGAAACATGCATTGGCAATATCTTCCGGCAAAATTGTTTCATTAAGTAAAGTTCTTTTTGCATAGAACGCAGGCAATTCTTCCACTTTTATTCCATACGCTTTTGCACGTCCTTCTGCCCAACCACCGCTCCAAATATTAGAGTCGGAAATCACCACATCCGGGTTTACATTATTTACCCGGATTTTATCACCACCCAATTCTGCGGCCATCAATCTTGAAAGGTGCGCCTGCGCAGCTTTTGCTGAACCATACGCTACATTATTAGGACCTGCAACGATAGAATTTTTGGAAACAATATTGATGATATCACCGCCAAATCCTTGTTTACGAATTACGTCTATACATGACTGTGATACCATGAATTGGCCTTTCACTAAAATATCATATAGCTTATTCCAATCTTCTAACGTATGTTCTTCGATTGGCTTTGAAATGCTGATACCTGCATTATTGACAACAATATCCACTCCTCCAAATTCGAGCGCAGTGGTCTTTACGGCTTCCTGTATTGTTTTCTGATCCGTTACATCTAGTGTCTAATTGCGGAAGTTAACTATATTATTTTTTAATTGACTTCCTTTTACTTCTCTTTTTTTCCATACAAATGGTGTAGGGTGGTCATTAGAAGTTTCAACATATGCCTTTATATGTTCTTCCAGCTTTTTAGTGCTTTCAAAACTTGCACCAGTTAATGACTTTCTTGTAAATATTCCAAACCAAACCTCCACTAAATTCAGCCAGCTTGCTGATGTGGGAGTATAATGAAAACTTACGTTTTTATTATTAGTTAACCATGTATCGTTTTTCTTGTGTGTACAATAATTATCTAGAATCACATGCAGTTCTCTTTCACTTCCATACTCTTTAACCAATTCGTCCATGTATAACAGAAAATCTTCTCTGGTCTTCGTTTCTGTTGTCTTAGCCGTTACAGTTCCTGTAGCCACTTGCAGTGCTGCAAACAGATTTATTGTACCATTTCTCTTGTAAGTACTTTGAATGCCCCTGCCGCTTTTGTTGCGTTTACTAACATAAGGGACTTTAATGCAAAATGATTTTTTGAACACCTAATTTTCAATCGTTCCAATTTTACATAAGCTATTATTGAGGCAATGAAATGAGATTGCTGCGTCATTGTTGTTCTTGTAGGTGATTTTGGAAATGCCGTGTTACTTTTTATGGATTTGTGATATTCTTCTACTTTCCATCGTCTTTGATAAATTGTAGTTATCTGCTCATACGATAAGCTTAAATCACTGCAGGTCAGATAAAGTGTGCCGGCAACTCCATTTCCGTCTTTGAAAACTTGTTTAGCGATGAGTATTGGGAAATCCAATTGCTCTACGTAAACTGGCCGAACACACTTCTCTGACAGAGCTTCTTTAATGCTTATATATTTACCATTGGCCTTATCTTGTTTGCTCAAGGCCACTTTTCTATTTTCTTTCATCGCCATAATGAAATCCTTCCCACAATCTTCCATCACAAATTGCATATTGTCTGAACAAGCAAACCAGCTATCAGCTAATACATATCTGAATCTTAAATGTTGCGTGCCATGCTTTACCAATGTTCTGAAATGCTCCTGCTTACTAACGCTACTTTTCCTTTTTGTTTTACCCTCTTTATCAACGTAGCTAACATCCTTCTTTACAAAACAAACACCTATGGGCAAACTCATTTTCCAGTTATCGTATATCGCAGACACAAAATTTACGCCCTTCACACTTCTGTTAACAGTGTGGTCGAAATGCCAGCAAATCAGCAAAAATAAAAATGAGAGGAAACTTAATTTTCGCATGTGTTGGGACTTTAAAAAGTAAAAAATTTAGTGGAAAATTTAACGTGGTTACAAATCAGATATCATTTCATTTCAGCCATTGCTTTTATAACACCATTTGCCGAATCCAGCCATTGTTCAAATTCATTTTTTACCTGATCAAATAAAACCCTATGTGTAATATAGGTAGAAGGGTCTACTTCTTTATTTTTCATTGATAACATCACATGTTCAAAGTCTTCTCTTGTAGCATTTCGGCTGCTCATTAGGGTTGCCTCTCTTTTATGAAACTCAGGATGGCTAAAACATATTTCGTCTTTTTGAAGCCCGATCAGTATATACCTTGCTCCATGAGCCATATATTTAAAGGAATTATTTATCGCTTTTAAATTACCTGTTGCATCTATAACTACCGTTGGCATGTCACCTTTTGTAATTTCCATTAACTGATCAGTAACATCCGGGGAAAGTGCATTTATAGTATGTGATACCTTCAGTTTGTTTTTGCAAAATTGTAATCGTTTAACATTTATATCAAGAGCAATCACATTACCTCCGGCGATTCGCGCAAATTCCATTGTGCCCAAACCAATGGGGCCTGCTCCAACAATTAAAACATATTCTCCTTTCTTTATTTCTGCTCGCCTTACACCGTGTGCCCCGATCGATAGAGGTTCTACCAGAGCTAATTCATCAAAGCTTAATCCCTCTCCATGCACCAACGAGGATGATGGCACAGAAAGATATTCTGCCATTCCGCCGTTCTGATGAACACCACATACTTTTATGTTACTGCAACAATTTGGCTTGCTCATACGACACGCAATACATTCACCACAACTAAAATAAGGTATAAAAGTCACCGCTTCTCCAATTTTGAAACCAGGCGCACCGTCAAACTCTACCAACTCTCCCGCCAGTTCGTGTCCTAGTGTTCTTGGATATTCGAAAAACGGCTGTGTTCCTTCAAACGCATGCAGGTCTGTTCCACAGACTCCGATTCGCTTAATTTTTATGATCGCATAACCCTTTTCCAAATCAGGTTTTTTGGCTGATTCATATTCAAAATGTCCCGGCTCCGTCAATACTAAAGTTTTCATTTAAAAATTTTTTTATGATAATTGTTCAACTGCCTTCTTCAAGCCTCATCCCAACCCCCTCTCCGAGGTCCCTATTATTCTGTGTGACCGTCAAGCATGTTTGCCTTCTTTAAACCTCAACCTCACTCCAATTCTCCCGGGGGGGAGAGGGCTATGATTTTATAATTTGTAAAAACGAGTGGCATTTAATCTAAAAAATTGATCCTGCTCTTCTTTTGAAAAAGCGGAAAAATAATCCTTCACAATACCCACTACTTCTTTGTACGATGCAGCTACCAAACATACCGGCCAATCGGAACCGAATATGACCCTGCTTATTCCGAAAGCTTCCACTATCACATCCAGACTGGGTTTAAAATCTTCCTTTTTCCAACTATTCCAATTGGCTTCTGTTACCATACCTGATATTTTACAATACACATTTTCAAACTTCGCGACGGCTGCTATCTCGTTTCTCCAAATTGCTATTCGTCCTTCTTTTAAATCAGGCTTGGCAATATGATCTACTACGAAAAGCTGCTCTGGAAATGATTCAACAAACCGGGGTATATACCGTAACTGATCCGGAAAAATGAGCATGTCGAAAGTAAAATTATACTTCTTCAAAAGCGCTATTCCATTCATAAACTCTGGCTTTAGCATTCTATCTCTCACCGGTTCTCCCTGCAAAATGTGCCTGAATCCCTTAAGCTTTTTAAACCGGCTGTAATATTGCAAACGCGCATCAATATTCTTTGCCTGAAGATCTACCCACCCAATAACTCCTTTAATAAAATCAAACTCCTCAGCATTTTGTAATTGAAAAGCAGTCTCTTCCTCTGACTGATCAGATTGAACAACAACGCAACCGGCAAAATTATTCTGATCTAATAACGGCTTCAGATCTGCTGGAAGAAAATCTTTTTGAATTACTTTCATTTCACTATTGATCCAACTATCTCTTACCGGGTCAAACTTCCAGAAATGCTGATGTGCATCAATTTTTTTCATAACCATAATTATTTCTTATCATTTTAATTGCATGTTTTATCCAATTGACATCGCCATATTTCTTTCTCCATTATTTTCTTGTCCATCACATCTGGAACCTAAAAATGCATAGTAAGTAATATATACATAAGCCACCAATGGAATGATCATTGAAAAGGCCATACTGCTAACCTCAGAAATTAATCCCATTAGCGGCGGGAAAAAAGCACCACCAACAATAGCCATTACCACAATAGAACCACCAATTTTTGTATTGGTTCCAAGCCCTCTTATGCTTAGAGCAAAATTGGTAGGATACATTAATGACATAAAAAAGCTGGTAAGAAATATTGCCCAAACACCAATCCAGCCCGGATGTAGTATTGCAACTGCTACCAGGCAAATATTAATAATCCCAAAAATCCCCATCAGCCTGGCTGGATTAAGAAACTTCATCAGCCATGTAGCAGTAAATCTTCCTACTCCAAATGCAACCAGAGTTCCGGTTAAAAAATACCCTGCTACCTTTTCCGGCTGATCAGTATAATCCTGCACATATTGAATAAAAAAACTCCAGGTGCAGGTTTGAGCGCCACAATAAAAAAATTGAGAAACAACCCCTTTAAGAAAATGAGGATACTTCAGTAACTCTTTGGTTTTACCCTTTGGCTCATTCAAAAGTTCGTCGCCTACTTTAGGGAACTTTGTCCGCAGCATGATAATACCCCATATTAATGCAAAACCAGCTAAAATGATGTAAGGCCATATTACCCGCATTGTTTCATGTTGCAGGTAAGCATTATATTGCCCTGTTTGCTTTAGCGTATTTACTTGTTCAGGATTTAATTCAATTCCTGAAAAGATAAAAATAGTTCCAATTAAAACGCCTAATACTGCACCGATTGGGTTAAAAGCCTGTGAAAAGTTAAGCCTTCGTTCAGCGGTTTTAGGTTTGCCCAGTTCAACGATAAATATATTAGCTCCGGTTTCCAGGAAAGCAAGGCCAGAGGCGATAACAAATAAGGCAAAGAGGAAAAATCCGTACCGGCCAACAATTGCTGCCGGCCAGAATAAAAAACATCCCGAGGCAAACAGAAATAATCCTATTACAAGCCCGGTTTTATAACTATACTTTCGCATTATAAGCCCTGATGGTACAGCCAATACAAAATATCCCATATAAAACGCGGATTGGATGAGGCCAGCCTGAAACCTTGACAGCTCAAAAGATTTCATGAATTGTTTAATCAATACATCATTTAAATTATTGGGAATTCCCCAAATTAAAAAAAGCATGGTAACAAGGGAAAACTGAAACAAATTTTTTAGAGGAATAAATCCTAATAGTTCTTTTTCTTTAGATACTAATTTCACGATTATAGTTTAGGATGATTTTTAATTTTAGAAATTGAACTTAAAGAGATATACTATTTAGAAAAATTTAAAAAGCAGTTAAAGATTTGAGTTACCTGAATTCAATTTTGAACCCGGGAACCGGAACTTCCAGCACCGGCATTTTAAAATCTTTTTTGATAATTAATGCGCTGCCCTTCTGTTTCCAGTGGAGTTTTGTAGAGCTGCCCAGCAAAGTGACAGAGGCAATTTTCTTATCTAGATTTTTTGAATCTTTTCCGAGGGAACTAATTTTAATATCTGTTGTTGGTTTAGCAAGACAATAGGCATAAAGGGTATTTCCTTTGGTAGTAAAACGGATGTCGGTTTCCTGGAAACCACGTGTGTCGCTCAATCCGGCGAACTGGCCTTTTACCTCATTGGCTTTTATGGTTGACGGGCCTTCGCCATAAATTTTCCAGGGGCGTGTGTCATAGATACCTTCGCTGTTCAGCGCCATCCAATCCGCTATGACGTTTACAATCTGAAGCACATCAGGCTCCAGATCGCCTTCCGGTGTTTGAACGATATTCAATAACAGGTTCCCATTCTTGCTTACAATGTCTATCAATAATTGTATTACCTCATCCGCGCTTTTATATCTCTGCCCGGTACTATAATACCAATCTCCTATAGAAGTATCTGTTTGCCATGGAAAAGGATTGATGGAATCCTGAACCCCACGTTCCAGGTCCTGCACCCACATTCCATCAGATGCCTGTTTGCAGGTGTAAACCACACCCGTATTTCCGCCGTTTCTTACTGCATCCTGATTGTAAAAATAGGCCAGCATATTTTCACCATACTCTCCAAAAGGTAATTTGCTATCGGAATAAAGAAGGTCTGGATGATAACTGTCGATTAATTCTTTGATGCTGAAAAGCCACTCTCTTTGCCATTCTTTGTTGATGCTTAGCCATTCATGATCATTGGAATCTGCTTTGGCATGGTACAAATCCTGGTACATAGGATTAGCTCCATCATAAGGCACACCTTTCATCGGACCAGAAGTGTCTGCGCCGTGACTGGGCTGAAACCACGTAAAGCTTGCAGCCAAATGTTCGGAAACGCCAAATTTTAGACCTTCTTTTTTTGCCGCTTTTTGCCACATCCCAACCACATCTTTTTTGGGGCCATAATTCACCGAATTCCATTTATGAATTTTTGAATCCCAAAGAAAAAAATCATCATGATGTGTACCCATGCTTACAAAATATTTTGCGCCAGCTTTTTTGTAAAGAGCCATTAGTTTTTCAGGATCCCATCGTTGTGCTTTCCATAAAGGAATGATATCCTTATAACCAAATTTAGATGGATGGCCGTAATGCGCTACATGGTATTTATAATCATCGCTTCCTTCCTGGTACATTTTCCGGGCATACCAATCGCCTTGCCGTGGAACGGCTTGTGGACCCCAATGGGCCCAAAATCCAAATTTGGCATCGCGAAACCATTCGGGATATTTGTATTGATGTAAGGATTCTTTGTTGGGCTTAAATGGGCCCGAAGTTGTTGACTTCAAACTCTGTTGAGCTGAAGCAAATATTGTTATTGTTATAACAAGAATCGTAGTGAGGATTATTTGTTTTAATAATTTAATTTTCATCTTTTTTATTTTGTACCAATAACGTTCTTCATTTAAAAAAAAACGCGGCAGTTTTAAATTTTTTCAATTCAACAAACCTTTATAATTTTTATACCCAGCAAAGAAGCAAGCTTATCTAATTTCGAGGCAATATGCCCTGTACCAACGGCGCAATGGTGTGCCGGCCCATGGCTGTTCCAATCATTTAAAAATTTCCTGACTCCTATGCTGAACCGGTAGCGGCTATTAGTATTACCAATTTCTAATATAGGGCCAGGTACAGATTCACCTTCTGCGACCAGTAGCATCAATTTATTATCCGACGATTCCACAACAGATAAAAGCGTTACCGGACCATGCTTTACAGACATTTCTACTGACAAGCCTTTGCCTACTTTACCATGATAAACAGTAAGCGGCCGAACCCTTGTTTTTCCTTCTGCAATCTTTATGTGGCCTGGCCCATCGTGCCCCATTAAGATCACATCATCAGAAAAATCTACAGCATAATATTCGGTAAAAGATCCACCTGCATTAAAGCTGTCCATGATTTTCATTGCCTGTGCATTTTTTATTTCATATTCACCAGCCATTGGAATGCCGCTTGCTGTTAATAACGAGTTGCCGAGGATTATTGAACTCATTGTATCTTCATTATCGTCATTGCCAGTGCCTTTATAATAGTATGCCATAGATCCTAATTGGTATTTTTCAACCAACAAATCCAAAGCGATGGAGGTTCTTGCAGCTCGTTCTATTTCCTGGGAACAGCAATCTTCCTGAACAGCAAATACTTCATTAAAGCAGGCTCTTCTTTCTTTAATTTGCTCTTTGCTTACCTGCTTACGCATAGCTGACAATTCATCCACTTCAATCATTTCAATATGGCCCCCGAAAGTGGCAACCTGCTTTGTAAGGTCAGTGTATATATCCAACATGCCGGAATAGTAATGCCCCATAGCACCAAGCGTGTTATGAGACATAATATTAGCTACTTTGGCAGCTTCAATCCATTCGCCTATTTCATCCCAGCATGAATCATCTTCACTAAGCATGCCGGTTACCTGGTGAAAATGAATACCAGCTCGTTTAAAGACATTTGCAATTTCAGGCACAGAACATGAAGAGCAGTAAGAAAGCCACTCTCCGGTCATTTTTGTGCGATCATTTATGCTATTGAAATTCAAATAATTAATAGCGGGGACTGGCGAAAGATTTAATATAATGACCGGAACTTTTGCTCTTTGAACTACGGGTAAAACAGTTGAAGACAACGCATAAGTAGTTACGTAAAGAAAAATAATGTCAACGTCTGCCTGCCTGAACCTGTGCCCCGCTTCCATCGCTTTTTCGGCGTTATCAATCAACCCGATATTGACAACTTCTATTTCGTAATTTTTGATTTTGACAGAAACAATTTCTAGATAGGATTCCAGCCTTTCTTTTAGCCCTTCAAACTGATCCCAATAAGCATTCAATCCTATTCCAAATAGGCCTGCTTTTAATATAGCAACTGCTTTCATATCTTCTTATAAAGGTTTAGTGATAGACTCGTAAAATTTTATGACGATCTTAAATTCGCTTCTTATATGCTTACAGGGCTTATAGTGCAAATTTGTTGCATCGAAAGTTCCGGCGTGATCCAAAAACCTCCACTTGATTCATAACCGGCGCCGTTATACATGCCGAAATCCATGCCGAGCCTTTTGGATTCTTCTGCAGCAAAGCGCACTAATTTCCACCAGGGTTCCGTCCAGGAAATTATTTCAGATGTCGGGCTGTTTCCTATTACTCCCGACCAGGGTGTAGTGATATCTGCCAGGCTAAACATGGTAGTTCTATTGAAGCCTTCTTTTTTTAACGCCTCCAGGTCTTTGGTAATACCTTCTTTACTGATATTGGAACCCATCCACATCCACAATACACCGGGCTTGGCGCTTTCTGGTGGATGAAGGAAATCTGCCTGAGGATTATTACTATTTTCCAGGTTACTTTTTATCTGAGAGAAAACCGTTTTATTACAAAAAAATATGGCCACCAGTACTATTAAAAGATAACTCTTCTTCATTAAAAATTTGTTTACGATAAAAAAATATAAGACATCTTTAAATTGAAACTCTCAAAACATCCTGCCTCTTTAGGACTGAATCCGAACATATCATTTGTTATGCTGACACGCTACCTGTATCACCTCAATTAATTGTATTATTTTGACTACTTTATATTTAAGTCTCTTACTACTTATCCTTTCTCCGGAAGGAAAATTTAATGATTCTAATTTAACTTTAGGTCAAATATCTTTTGCCCCTAACTGCAGAGATTTTCCTCCATCTGCCAAATGGCAGATAAGTTCCTAGTTGTCCCAGTTGTGCAAAAAAACTAGTACCTAATATAATCACACTAAAACAACTCATTGTATTTTCTTAAACCCCATTTATTTTGATCGTTACTGGCCCAAGAAGCCCCGAAGATAAAAGAGGTGAATCCTTTTTATAATCTATTACATTGGTATTTGTTTTTCTTTTTTCTATTGGTAATGTTTCATCGCCAATCAGCCGGTTAGGCCATAAATTGACAACTTCTATTTCAAGTAAATTTTGGCCGTTTTTAATATTTTTTGTTATGTCAACATGCCACGGATTACACCAAACTACACCTAGATCTTTGCCATTCAAAATTACCCGTGCAGTTTCCTTGACTGTCCCCAGATCAATGAAAACCTGCTTACCGGTTGGGATCACTGATTGCGAAATGGCGAATTCCTTTTTGTAGGTCGCTGTGCCGCTATAGTAGCGTAAGGCGGCTTCCGGAGATTTACTCCAGTCTTCCAGGCTGTCGAATTCAAACAATCCATCGGATTGTTGCTGAGTAAGGCCCTCTTTAGGATATAACCACTCTTTATTGAATTGCACAGACCAGGAACCGACCAACTCAAAAACAGTTTTTAACTGATCAAAGTTTTTTGATTTTTTTATTAAATTTTTTGATGCTATTTTGGGAAATAGGATGAACATGGATCCAAAAGGTTCAAACTCAAGTGGAATAGAAGTACGTCCTTTTTCTGTTACGAATTCGGGCAATTGCTTTTTCTCACCTGTTACAGGATTCCATAGCTCGGGTTTCCGATCTTTTACCCGGAAAGCGGCTTTGATCCTTTCAGAATGATCATTACGATTAGCCAGAAAATAAATCTCAGCTTCCGGAGTTGTGCGGTGGATATAATCTATAAAGATATCGCTGCCTGCATCAATAACCTCAAAATCAGGTATGACATCATAAGACAATAAAACATCGCGCAATGTTCTTCCATTAATAATTTGTCCCTTACCAACTTTCTTCTCGGTCAAGCCATTGCTTTCCTGTTCACCCCAGAGATATGTTGCTGTTTTTTTCACTTCTTCGTCACATTCGGGATAGTTGTTCAGACCCGGGTCCCGATCCGGTTTTGAACCAATAACAATAGCCCCGGCTTCCACTATTTCTTTAATTTTATTTATGACTTCAACCGGCATGGTTTTACTGTCAGGCAATACCAACAAACGATAGCTCATTCCGTCAGGAAGAGTAACGCGTCCATTTTTAACATGTAACCGGCTAAGAAGAACCTCCGCATTGCACACATCGTAGTCGTAGCCTTTCCCAAGTGAAGGGTCAATGTGTTTTACGTCAACAAGGTTTGGAGCCCAATCTCCGTTATAGTAAAGTACATCTGCAACAAATAAACCACTCTGAAGCAAAGCCTGGCAACGGTTGATATAATCCAACCAGGACCCTGCAGCCTGGTTCCACCATGTGACGTTCGGATTAAAATGTGTTCCTGCCCCATATTCATATCCCGGCAAGCCGTCTTTTGGCCGTGTAGAAGTCATGGTATGAAACACGAACCTGTTGATACCCTCGCAAAAGGCACGGTCGCCAATTGGTTTCAGCATCGCTGGGTATTGCTGCCAATGTTTGGGTCCTACATAAGTAAAAGATTCTGCAGAAGCATATCTCCGTCCATAGACATGAGAAGCCGTCGCTGTTTGTTTCCCAACAAAATTCTGACCCTTCCTGGAATCCTCAATCCAAAACTCCCCCATGGGCCTCTCGCAGCGTCCAAGGTTCTTAAGACCGTCCATACAAACAGTTCCGGACCAACTTGGACCACCCGCTTCACATTGAATCCCTATACCATAAGGACGTGACAACTCAGCCAACCGTCCGTAATTATTATCTGCAAAGCAGTCTGCAATTGTTTTACGGTAATCGTATAAAAAACGATCGGAGATTTCCGCACTTCCAACTATTCTTCCTGTGAAAACCGGAAAGTAGGGTGCGGGATCATAGCCCCGATACTTTTTAAATTCTTCGATTAACCCATCGGTCCAGTTTGGATAACCGTCTTCAAAACTATCCGTATGAAAATATTTCAGGGTTTTTCCGGTTAGTGGACCAGCAGCCTTTATCAGCAAGTCTCCCAGGTTTTTGAATTGTAAATCAGTGGCAGACTTGCTAAACCAATCCACTGAAAGAGCATAGCCAACTTCCGGCAGAGCGGGTCTTACATCGGCACCAGTGGCCACATGTCCTGTAGTAATGATTGTCCACTTCCCGGGGGGTACTTGCCAGTCCAAGGTACCATCAGATTTTAAATGACCTGATAAATCTATAACTTCTTTTACTGGAATGGGTTTATCTCCGATGCTAATATTCCATGGTTCAAGAGGAACCCCCATCACCGTTTTTGCGGGAATAAAAATGGGTTTATCCAACCGGTTACTTTTTGCATCCAGTAATTTCAGCCTTTCTTCGCCCAAAAACTCCTTTCCCGCTTCAGGTTCCTTAAAGGCAACGACTGAGTTCACCCGATAATCCATTTTGTTTTTCGACCAGGTCATATAATGTTCCACATTTCCATAATACGGGGGTTTATATCCCTTTCGAGGATCGGGAACGGGCAACTCTCCTTTGAATTCGCTGGGACCTGTCAGCGGTAATTCCGATTGCACAAACCATCTTGCATTATATTCCGGTGTTATCCAGCGTCCTCCCATGCACCATCCGCCGTCACCGAAATTAACACTCACTTCCAATCCCTGTTTATCAGCTTCGTTTAATGCATGTTTGAATAACTCCATCCATTCATTAGACAAGAACACGGGACCTCTTGGCATTGGGGCAACCCCATACTCATTCCCGGTACATATTAACGTAACTCCCCCCAACCCCTTATTTTTAAACTCCTCCAAATCTCGTGTAATACCTTGTTTATCCACTAAACTGTTAAACCACCACCAATAGCAGGATGGCCTTGCCGACATAGGAGGATGATCAAACCATTGAACAAGGCTTTTTTCCTTGCCCGGCTTAAAAATATAACGAGGTAATAAAATAGTCCCTCCAAGGGCAAGGGAACTGTTTACGATAAATTGCCTTCTTTTTACTTTCATATAATTAAGTTTTAATTTGAACAAAAAATTTGAGGATGCAATTAGAAATAAATTTAGTTTTATTCATATATATTCTAAACTCATTTTTTTGTATTGAATAACTCAATATAACTGACTGTGATTACAAATTTAGAATCTTCATTATACCTCGTAATCCCCACAAGAATATTGAAGTTTCTTTCTTATGAAATGAACCATGTTTTATCTGCAACATGATCACGATTGCTTTGTGTCTTTGTAATAACTTAGAATTAACATCCACAATAATGCCGTCCACATCATTTTTCCACCAAATAATTCCTCTATAAAACTATAAATTTTAAAATAAGACCATTATATGATATTTAATATTGCCTAGATAATAAATTTTCTTCCTGTAACAAGAAATGTTAGAATAAAATTTAGTGTTATTTCAATGGGTCAAAAGTTCCATTTTCCCAACCCTTTGTTTGCTCCAGGTTTGGGTTATTAAGAATCTGTGTCCGGCTAATCGGCAGAAAATAATAATTATTGGGATAATCCAGAGCCTGCTCAACATCATTATTTGCTAATTTATAGGTAAATCCTAAACCAGGGTTGTTGACATCAACAGCGTATGGAACAAAAGCATGTCTGTGAGTTCCGGTAAGTTGTCCTAGTTGACGCCATCTTCTTAAATCCCAAAATCGTTTATTCTCGAAACAAAGTTCTACGAATCTTTCATTTTTAATGGCATTACGCATTTCAATCTGACTCATACCAGGTTGAAGTCCGTAGAAATTATCACTCCCAGCCGGAATACCTGCTCTTTTTCTGATTTGTCCAATCATATCATATCCAATTGCAGTATTTCCTGTTTCATTCGCGGCTTCGGCATAATTTAGCATTACTTCTGCATAACGCATTTCGATAAAATCTACCCCTGAATAAAAACACAAGGCCTGGGTCAGGGTCATATCAACGGCTTTTCGGCAATAATATCCGGTGCTTGTTCCCCACCCATCGCCATAAGCTTCACTTGGAATTGGGTACCCAACATAAGTCCATTGTGTAGTATAACTCCGGCTAGGTAATGGCCATTCAGCGCCGTTATATACTACAACATCATAAAAACGAGGATCGCGATTTTCATAGAATTTCTGAGGATTATATTCAGGATCTTCAGAAATTGATTTACCATTAGCCATTGGGAAAGCATCAACAAGTTCTTGTGTAGGCTGACTGGACCCAGAACTGTATATAGATGTTGATAAAGGACGTACAGCAGCATCCCGGTCTGTAGTATTTGAGGGGTAGTTGTGTCTGTATACGAGGATTACTTCTTTGTTCATTTCGTTAAACCATAAATCATTGTAAGGATTATTTCCATCAGTAAATAAACCATAGCCATCTGCATTAAGACTATCTATTGCCAGTTTATTTGCAATATATGCATCGGTCCATAAAGACAGGTTACCAGAAAGATTAAATTGAGGGCTTGCCTTATAAAGGAGTACCCTCCCTTTATAAGCTATGGCTGCAGCTTTAGTAATTCGACCCAATTCAACTTCATTCTGAGGTAAGAGGGATATTGCACTATCCAAATCTGAAATAATAAATGCAAAACATTCAGTAGTGGTGTTTCTTTTTACAAACAACGAGTCACTCTGAGTTTGTGGCTTGGTAATGATGGGAACACCACCATACCGTTTAACCATTTCAAAATATTGGAACGCTCGTAAAAAATAAACCTGTCCCTTTAAAGGATTAAGAAAATCTGAAGTTAAAGATGAATTTTCTGTGTTAACCATAAACGTATTGATTCTTCTTATCGCTGCATAAGGCCAGTAATTAAGTTCATCGGCATCCGGTGTGATACGTCCATAAACTACATTTTTAGCGTATTGATTATTATTTCCCACACCGGCCTCATCGGCCCAGCTAGGTGATGAAATATTCCAGTCCATTTGACCCCGGGCATCATTATAGATTGAATTTACGTATGCATTAATCAGACTTTGGTCTGTCCAAACTAGATTATCAGGAATGCCTGCAGTGTTTTGAACATCAAGGAAATCTTTTTTACATGATGTAAAACATAGAACTACAAAGAATAAGGTAAATATTTTTAAGATATATTTCATAATATTTAATTTAAACATTTTTGATTTATCAGAATGTAATTGCAAGACCCCCGGTTATTTCTCTCATAATAGGATAAGATCTGATATTGTTAAGTTCAGGGTCAATAACTTTCATTTTGCTGTAAAGTAGCAATAGGTTATTTCCGCTAACGTATATCCTAATGTTTTTTATCCCTGATCTTTTTGAATTCAGTGGCACTGCATAGCTAATATTTACATTCTTAAGTCGAAGGAAGGAGGCATTTTTCAGCCAAAAAGTTGATACAAGATAACTCGTAGGATCAATTAACCACGCTCGTGGATACTTACCATTTGGGTTTGTAGGTGACCAATGATCGTTCCAAAAGGCCTCGGTACCTCCATTTGATTGGCCAAATGTCGGCCCCAAAACTTTATCCCACCCGGCGAGTCCTTGCAGGAGGATATCAATACTAAATTGTTTCCATTTTGCACCTAATGAGAATCCAAAATTGTATAAAGGATCCGCATTTTGGGAAATGATAACTTGGTCATTCCCATTTACAATACTATCAGGGCCTTTTCCATCAGGCCCATATAAATCTTTATAAGCCATCATCCCCAAAGCAGGTTCATAGCCTTGCAGTGGCAATTTTGTATTGAAATCAGCAGTTGTTCGAAACATATCATCAGCAACATACCCTCTGATCGTATGTAACCGCTTGCCTATCGGATTTAAATAGGCAGGGGCATTAGCTGCAACATCAATATATTTAACCTTATCTTTTGCATAGCCAAGATTTCCGCGGACATAATAGGACACTTTATTGACATGTCCTTTATAACCTAAACTTACTTCAAAACCATTGTTTTGCACCTTACCATAGTTCTCTTTTGGTAAGGAGATTCCGAAAGTACCTGGTATAGTTCCCGTTCTTGAAAATAACATATCATATGTGTACCGGCGGAAATAATCAATACTGAAATCAAGTGAATTGGATAGGAAACCTGCATCTAAACCTACATTAGTCATTTGCGTTTTTTCCCAGGTTATTTTTGGATTGGGGAAAACACCATAATTAATGGCAGTTGACGGAGTTGTGAAAAAGGGACCATTTGAAGTTGTGTAGCTAGATTGCCATTGATACGGGCTTACGGCATCATTGCCCAATAAACCGAACGAAGCCCGAATTTTTAAATTATCCACAAATTTGATTCGGTCCTTAAAGAAAGATTCTTGTGATATTCTCCATCCGGCAGAAATAGATGGGAAAAACCCCCACTGGTACCCTGGTGCGAAAATATAGGAACCATCTTCTCTGAAAGAAGCATCTAAAAGATATTTTTCATTGTAATTATAGTTTAGCCTTCCAACATAAGATAGTCTGTTTGCTTTCGAAGTTGTTCCATTAAAGGATGTTTGTGAAGGCTCAGCACTCCCTACAAATAACTGGTCAATAGCGGTAGTCAATAAATCATTCTTTTGTCCTCCAAAACTTTGATATTGCGATGAAGATTGCTCAAAGACTATCGTACCATCAATCGAGTGTTTTCCGAAAGTTCTGGAATAATTTAACTGAAGATCAGATTGCTGATAGGTATTTGCTGAATATCCTTCGCTCACAAAGGAAGAGCTAAAAGGTGACCATACAGTTTTGCCCGTTATGGTACTATTAGCATCGTAAATATAACCATGTTCTCCGCTGCCTTTAAAAATGTAACTGGTAGTAGGCACAAAGAACTTCTTATTCAAATTTTGATCATAATTATAAGAGAATGTTCCTTTTAAACTTAATCCTTCTATTGCGTGAATGCTGTAATTTAGAGAAAGCAGTCCCGACATACTTGTATTTTTTGTTTTATTGTAACCGCCATGTATAATCGTTTCGATAATATTTCCCGCGCCTCCCCATGTGGGAGTGCCATTTATATATGGAGGCATCCAGGGCCCACCCCAGAAACGAAGATTTGAATAAGTGTCTGCTAAATCACCCCCATCTGCAAATCTAAACGTAGTAAAGTCAGTCTCTCCTACATAGCCAGATAAATTGACTGTTGCTGTAAGATTCTTGTTTATTAATACAGTAGTATTTCCTTGAAAATTATATCTTTTAAAATCCAAGCCAGGTAAACCTCCCTTGTTATCAACACCTCCTAAATTCATGAAATATTTTATTTTCTCAGATCCCCCGGTGATTGATAAATTAGATTGCAAATCTGTGGGTTTCTTCCAAATATAATCAAGCCATGAATAGGTATGAGTTTTTAAATATTCAAGTTCTGGTTCAGTTACGTAACGTGGATCTAATTTTGCTGCAGCCAGATCATAATTCTTCATATTGTAAGTCAAATCGTTAATAAACAGCCCACTCTGATAGGCAGTCATCATTTTCGTATTTACAGTAGGAGATTGAATACCATAAGACGTATTAAAAGTAAATTCGGGGACATGATTTGTACCCTGTTTTGTACTAATGAGGATTACCCCATTACCTGCCCTTGAACCATAGACTGCTGCGCTAGCAGCATCTTTCAAAATTGAAATGCTGCTAATTGAATGCAGATCAAGGGCATCCATTGCATTTTGATCTCTGATTATTCCATCAATAACATAGAGAGGCGAACTATTGTTAAAAGTACCTAAACCCCGTATCAGGATGTCTGAAGATTGTCCCGGCACTCCGGTCGAAGTTTCTACACTTAGTCCAGGCGCCAACCCATTAAGTGCATTTGAAATATTAGTCACAGATCTATCCTGCAGTTCATTTCCTCCTATAGTGCTAAGTGCCCCCGTTAGAGATACTTTCTTTCGTGTCCCATATCCTACAACCACCACTTCTCCAAGTGTGATAGCTACCGAGGTTAGAGTAACATTAATAGTCGATCGGCCTTTAATTTTTAGCTCACTTGAGCTAAACCCAGAATGACTGAATACGAGTATACCGTTTGCCGGAGCATTTATACTAAACTCCCCATTTGCATCAGTACGTGTTCCCTGAGAAGTACCTTTCAAAATAACAGATACATCTGCAAGGGCTGAATCACCTGACGAAACTTTTCCAGTAATATTCGTTTGCGCAGATAATTGTGAGCAGAAAACAAAACTCAACAAAATAAATAAGTGATGCTTAATAAACCTCTTGGCAAGAAGGGATATTTTATTGTTTCTCATATTTTTTTCCATAAAACAATTGATTTGATTTTTTAAATAACCAAAACTATATGCCTTTTAAAAAAAAACCTATCAGTATCTTAACAAATAATTGTATTATTTTATGATGTTTTTGAGATAGGTGAAACTCACAAGAGACATAACAGTGAATCGATATTCCAAGAATAGAGAATAGCAGTAAACGAAATTTTATTAAGAATTTTTATTTTATCTTTTATCAGCCGAAAAGCTTTCCTGATTTTAAATGGCTCAGAAGCCAAAACTTTAAAAATAGCTTAGTTATTATGATACTTATCAATTAAAAGCCCTAAAATAAATTGTGCGTACCATCGAGACATATAATCGTTAGGATGATTAATATTATTGCCTGTTTGGTCCTGGTAATTTTTACGTTTAAGTAACTCAATATCAACACCAGTTAAATCGGCAATGATGATTCCTTTGGTTTCAAGTTTATCCAATTCAGCCTTATAAGATGCCTGAATATTGCTTTGTATTGCATCTGGATTTGCCAGCATTGGGGCAATCAAAATAAATTCTGCTTTTTGATTTTTTATTTTAATAGTATCAATCATCTGTTTAATAGTTTCTCTGAATTTTTCAGGTGGTATTCCGGCACTTCCATCGTTCATCCCAAAACCGATAATTACTAAATCAGGATTTTCCGGTGTTACTAACTTGGTTGCGTTATCCTTTCCCCATTGGGCCATAGTCCCCGCTACAGATTTATTGCTGAAGTTGATATGCTGGCCATAAACTTGACGAAGTTTATACACAACAAGTTCGGGCCAGGAGGGCATATACGGAGCTTGGTTTTGATAGCTACTGCAATTTCGACCTGTCACTATACTGTTACCATAAAATACTATTTTAAAAGGCTGATCACTTTTAATTTTTCTAAAAGTATTAGGCATCTTTCTTTTTGAAAACTTTGGAACTGGGCCTTTCCAACTTTTAGACTTTTCAGGAATATAGGTTACTGAAACTTGTTTCGATCTGAAGAATGTTCCTTCAGTAAAAAACACAAAAGTGCCAGGGGTTTTACCTTGTAACGACCAACCTGGTTTTTCGGTATGAAACAAAAGGTCCTTTTTTAAGATAAATGGGATTGCAGAACCTTCCGGAAGTATTATTTTTCCATCTCTATAGATAAAATCTTTATTCAAAGTAAATGTAGTTTCTAAATCTGCACTTTTAACGGATAGAATTTTACTGGCTTTAAATAACAAAGTGCCTTCGGCAAGGCTATTGGATTTTATAACTTGGGAAATTTCTTCATGAAGTGTATCTGCTTTCCAAAATGGAATCAGATAGTTATCAAGGTTAATATAATCTTTCCATCGTGATTCGATAGTATCACCCGGGCTATTAACCTTTAAAAAAAAAACATCACTCCCTTTTAAGTCATCTTTGCTGTAACAAAAAAATGAGATGGCAATTAGCAGTAGCATTACATTCATCTTCATATTGTGATTTTTTTTACTTAATAAATTTTATTTTAAACACAGCAGCATATTCCGATGGAAATTTTTTAACAGCTTTGATAGTCAAACATTTTCTCCCTGCGACCAGTTTATTTTTTCTTTGCTTCCTACTAATTCTACCGATGCAATTTTCAAATCCTGATTTTTATCTGAAAGTGACTTAATGGTAATGTCGCCCTTTGGTATTACTAACGGCATCGCATAAACGATACCTCCTTTTGCCGTGAAGCGGATATCCTCCGAAATAAACTCTTCAATTTTATATCTGCCTGATCCGCTTTTTTTGCTGCCTGATCCGCAACTTTAGCTATTGCAGGCCCTTCGCCAAACACATGCCAGGCGCGCGTTCCGTAAATAGCTTCTCCGTTTACATGCAACCATTTACCCATCGCTAACAATAAATTTTTCTGTTCTTCAGGAATGGTACCATCTGCTTTAGGGCCTACATTCAGCAATAAGTTGCCGTTTTTACTTACAATATCTATCAATTCATCTACCAGGTATTGCGGACTTTTATAATGGTCGTTTTTAATGTACCCCCACCATTTATCTCCCAATGCATCATCAGACTGCCAGGGTAAAGCTCTTATATTATTCTGCCCTTCGCGTTCCATATCGAGTACGGCTGCGCTGTCAGGAAATGCAGTGTTCTTATAATTGAGTACTACACCTTTACCCCACTGAGCTGCATGATTGTAATAATAGGAAGCAAATGTTTTTAGATAAGGCTGAAACCCATCATTATCTAACCACCAATCGAACCAGAATATTTGCGGATGATATTTATTAACCAATTCAGTACATCTTAATAACCAGTCATTCAAAAATTAAGTGCTGATTTTCGCATGGGGAAAATCATTTTCTCCTTTTCCTGCAGGGCCATAAAAATTCTTCGTCTTTCGGGTCATTCACATCTGACTTCATTAAACGGCCATTATTAAAAAAGAACCAATGTTCTGCCCTGTGAGATGATAGTCCGAAAATCATTCCTTCTTTGCGAATTGATTTTGCGAGTTCACCAATGATATCGCGATGTGGCCCCATGTTATACGAATTCCATTTTGACATTCTCGTTTTGTACATGGCAAAACCATCGTGATGTTCTGCAACCGGCACTACATATTTTGCTCCGGCTTCTTTAAAAAGTTTTGCCCAATCATCAGGGTTAAATTTCTCGGCTTTAAACATTGGGATAAAATCTTTATACCCGAATTTATCTTGTGTACCATATGTAGCTAAGTGATGTTTATAGGCAGCAGATCCTACCTGGTACATATCATTGCCATACCATTCACCAAAAATTCCACCACCCCCATAAGCCGGTACTGCATACACTCCCCAATGGATAAAGATGCCAAATTTGGCATCCCGGTAATTAATTACCACCCTTTTTTCCATTGCAGTCCATGATTGTAATAATAAGAAGCAAATGTTTTTAAATACGGTTGAAATCCATCCCGCTCTATCCATTGATCAAACCAAAATAATTGCGGATGATACTTATCCACCAGTTCCGTGCAACGCAATAACCAATCATTTAAAAATTCAGTAGTCATTGGGTGATTTGGAAAATCATATCCCCCTTCTTCAGCCGGTCCATAGAAGTCCTGGTATTTAGGATCATTCACATCTGAATTAAATAAGCGGCCATTATAAAAATAAAACCAATGCTCTGCTCTGTGTGAGGACAATCCGAAGATCATTCCTTCCTTACGAATTGATTTTGCCAGCTCTCCAATGATGTCACGATGCGGGCCCATGTTGTAAGCATTCCATTTCGAAAGGCTTGTTTTGTACATGGCAAAACCATCGTGATGTTCGGCAACAGGAACGACATATTTTGCTCCCGCTTCTTTAAAAAGTTTTGCCCATGCATCCGGGTTAAATTTTTCTGCCTTAAACATTGGAATAAAATCCTTATACCCGAATTTATCCTGCGAACCATACGTTTCTACATGATGCTTAAAAACCTCCGTTCCTTTTCTGTACATGTTATAAGGATACCATTCGCCAATAAGAGTTGCCACCATAAGCCGGAACAGAATACACACCCCAATGAATAAAAATGCCAAATTTGGCATCTCTGAACCAGTCGGACACCTGGTAATTGCTAAGCGATTTCCAATTGGCCTGGTACTCATTTTGCGCAACGGCATTGATGGAAAATAATGTAACGAATGCGAATAGTATTATACTCCGTATTTTATTCATCTTTCACGTCTTTTGTTAATTACTATGTCACAAATTTAAATTTTGATGCAGATAAACCATAAATCAATATCTCCAAAGGATTGTAATATATTACCATCCAAAAAATTGAATTGGAAGAAAAATCTAAGAATTTATTTTAGAAAAATTTGATGAAATAAAATCTCCGAATCTCCGGTTGAATCATT